>Ga0335075_10000235_pt1 | contig 105357 bp, 105 predicted proteins | sample Lox_Sample_24_FD_206723 | JGI IMG/M metagenome (GOLD analysis project Ga0335075, IMG submission 206723) | Soil microbial communities from Loxahatchee National Wildlife Refuge, Florida, United States - Lox_Sample_2.4 | ecosystem: Environmental > Terrestrial > Soil > Wetlands | place: USA... | reverse complement strand
TTCAACATCCCGATCATCACATTCTGCGACGTCCCCGGATTCCTCCCGGGCACGAACCAGGAGTGGGGCGGGATCATCAGCCACGGGGCCAAGCTGCTCTACGCCTACACCGAGGCGACCGTCCCGAAGATCACGATCATCACCCGCAAGGCCTACGGCGGCGCCTATGACGTGATGGCCTCAAAGCACATGCTGGCCGACTTCAACTTCGCCTGGCCGACGGCCGAAGTGGCGGTGATGGGGCCCGAGGGCGCGGTCAACATCATCTACCGCCGCGACATCCAGTCATCACCCACGCCCGACGAGCGCCGGCAAAAGCTGATCAACGACTACAAGGCGCACTTCGCCAACCCGTACGTGGCGGCCGAGCGCGGCTACATCGACGACGTGATCGTCCCGCACGAGACGCGCCCGAAGGTGATCACCGCCCTCGAGACGCTGCAGAACAAGCGGCAACCGGGCCCGCGGCGCAAGCACGGGAACATCCCCCTGTAACGCGCGGCGTGGCGAATTTTGGTCGTCCCAGCGACCAAAATTCATCAGAGCCGAACCGTCTGCGCTTGGACCCGGCGGTCCTCCCAGGCGCTGAACGCCGCTGTCGCCACCGCCAGGTCCTGGATCGCCAGGCCGGTGGAATCGAACAGCGTCACCGCATCTGCCCCCGGGCGGCCCGGCGCATCGCCGGCCAGCACCGCCCCGAGCTCGGTCACGTCCGAGCGCGCCACCAGCCCCGCCTGCACCGCGCCCGTCAACTCGCCACCGTGGGCGGCCTGCTCCCATTCGTCGCAGAACAGCACACACGAGGACACGGCGCCCACGCTCGCCTCGGCCTTGCCCGGCCCATCCGCGCCGAGCATGTTCAGGTGCAACCCGGCGTGCAGACTGCCGGCGTCGATCACGATCACGTTGCCCGGCGTGACGCAGCAGACGATGTCGCAGGCAACCGCCTCCTCGAGCGTGCCGGCGCGCCAGTCGAGCTCGTGCGCGAGCGCCTCGGCCGCCGCGACGCGCGCGTCGTGGCACACGCCCGGTCCGTAGCCGGCCGCGGCCAGGCACCGCGCGGCCCACGTGCCGTGCAGTCCGCAGCCGACGATCCCCACGGTTCGCGCGTCCGACCGTGCCAGCGCGCTCGCGGCCACGGCCGCCACCGCTCCCGTCCGCAGCGCGGTCACCGAGCGGGCGTCCAGCAACATCAGCGGCTCGCCGTTCTCGGCGTCCGAGAGGCAGATCACGCCGGTGACCGTGGGGAGTCCCCGCTCCGGGTTGGCTGGGAAGGACGTGACCCACTTGAGCAGCGCGAACCCGTCGCCGCGTGCCGGCATGGCCCGGAAGTCGCCGAACGGCGGGCTCTCGAGGTAGACCTTGGGCGGCATCACCCAGTCGCCGGAGTGGTAGCGCTCAAGGCCCTCGCGCACGCGCTCGATCGCCACGCTCGGCGACACCGCGTTAAGGACCGCATCGTGATCGAGGACCGGCAGCTCGGGCACGGCGGGCACGATACGCTCGGCGCGGTATAGATGAACCGGAGATCATGAACCGGAGACCGAAGCTGGCGATCGTGGCCCCCACCGCCTCCCCCGAAGAGGCGGCCGCTGTCGTGGCCGCGCTCGAGCGGTTCATGCGCGAGACGGCTCCGTCATTCGTCGCCCCCGCTCCCCGGCGCAGCGCCTGGCAGCGGGCGGCGCTCAACGAGGGCGTAGACCGCGCGCCGTCCGAGCCCGCACCCTGGTTCTAATTCTGACTTCGCCACCTCGGTAAACGGATTGGTTACCGGTACCTCTTCTTGACAGGACGGGGTGCTTCTGGGAGCGTCCGCTGAGTTGGTGGGTGGGCCAACCCGACTGGTCCACCAGGGAGAGAGTGCTCGGGGGCGCAATGTGGGGTAGACCATCCCTGGTCATGTCGTTGGCCGCACGCAATCGATGTAACCGGTTTCCGGGCGCGTTGACTCCCCGACGCGCTTGCGCTCGCGCTCGCCGCTGCGACGGCGGCCTCCGGCATCGCTCAGCCCCCAAAGACGATGCCGGCCGGCTGGTAGGCGCCGGCTGAGAGCGCGCCGGCTGCCGCGGCGGCTGCCCCCGCCGTCGCGGCGCCGCGTTTCCTTCGGCTGCCCAACCGGCTTAGACGCCTCGCTCGGACGGCGTCGCAGCCTCGTGCATAGCCTGGGCCGAGGGCCGTGGGGAGCCGGGTAGTACCCCCACCCCCCTAAATAACCGAACCCCGATTGCCTTTTGCTAGATTTCGTCGACCGACCGCGAATTGGAAGGAAGACCGATGCACAGCGCCCGCACCGGCTCACTCGAGAATCCCGAGGTGCTCGAGAACGTTCCCGGGCACGTCATCCCGATCCTCGAGCGCGAGTTCGACGACTTCGACACCGAGTCCACCCGCTTCCTCAAGGGCGAGCTCGAAAACGACGAGTTCATCAAGTTCCGCCTCAAGCAAGGCGTCTACGGGCAGCGCCAGCCCGACGTCCAGATGGTCCGCGTCAAGCTCCCGTTCGGCGGCGTGACGCCCGACCAGCTCGACGCGTTCGCCGACGGCATCGAGAAGTACGTGCCGCTGCGCAAGGGCCACATCACCACGCGGCAGAACATCCAGATGCACCACATCCCGCTGCCTGACGCGGCGGAGCTGATCCGCGAGCTGGGCGACGCCGGCCTGTCCAGCCGCGAGGGCTGTGGCAACACGATGCGTAACGTGACCGGCGACCCCCGGGCCGGCACGCTCGAGGGCGAGCTGTTCGACATCACCCCGTACGCCGGCGCGTACGTGCGCTACTTCGTTCGTCACCCCACGACGCAAGCGATGCCGCGCAAGGTCAAGACCGCGTTCACGGCGACCGACGAGGACAACGCGATCACCCGCATCCACGACATGTCCTTCGTCCCGCGGGTCAACGACGAGGGCGTTCGCGGGGTCGAGATCCGGGTAGGAGGCGGTACCTCGATCATGCCGCGCCTGGCTCCAACCCTGTACGACTTCGTCGAGCTCGACAACGGCGACTATCTGAAGGTCACCGAGGCCTGCATGCGGATCTTCGACCGCCAGGAGTGGCTCCGGGCCAACCGCGCCCGCGCTCGGATCAAGGTCCTCGTAGACAAGGTCGGAATCGACGCCTTCCGCGACATGGTCGAGGAGGAGCTCGAGGGCGACTGGGTGGCCGAGCGCGACTTTTCGCTGGACAGGATCGTGTTCGAATACGACGAAGAGGCAGAAGCACCGGCGAGGCCTCAGACGTTCGGCAGCGCGAACGGGGACAACCGTGAGTTCACCCACTTCCTCCAGACCAACGTCCAGTCCCAGCGCCAGCGCGGGTTCTCGACCGTCGAGGTCAAGGTGACGCGCGGCGACCTGACTCCGGAGCAGCTGCGCGGCCTCGCCCAGATCATGCGCGAGCACACCGGCGGGGCGGCTCGTACGAGCGTGCACCAGAACCTGATTCTGCGCTGGGTCCGAGACGAGTCGGTCTACGACGTGTGGCGTGCGCTCGGATCACTCGGCCTGGGTGACGCGGGTGCCGATGAGCTCACCGACGTCGTCAGCTGCCCTGGCACAGACTCGTGCAAGCTCGGTATCACCAGCTCGATGGGGCTCAATCAGGCCGTCCACGAGCGCCTCGTCCAGATGGACATTGACGACCAGCTGACGCGCCGAATCCACGTCAAGATGAGCGGCTGCCCGAACGGCTGCGGGCAGCACCACATCGCCAACATCGGCTTCTACGGTGCGTCGATCAAGGTCGGCACGCACACGGTGCCCGCGTACATCCCGCACATCGGCGGTGCGTACGAGGGCGGCGACGTGCGCTACGGTCAGCGTCTCAAGGCCCGCCTGCCGGCTAAGCGCGTACCCGAGGCAGTCGAGCGCTGGGTACGCTTCTACGAATCCGAGCGGGAAGACGGTGAGGAATTCAACGCTTTTGTGGACCGTGTCGGCCCGCAGGAGTTCGAAGCGCAGGTGAAGGACCTCACCATGCCGATCGAGTTCAACCTGAACAACATGAACTACTTCGTCGACTGGACCAAGAGCGCTCCGTTCGAGGTGATCCGCGGCGAAGGCGAGTGCGCGGTCTGACCGCTGCCCAGCGTATGAGTATCGCCATCCCCGATCTAGAGACCGTCTCCGCCCAGGAGGTTCTGTCCTACGCCGTCGACCGCTTCCATCCGCGGCTCAAGATGGCCTGCTCCTTCCAGAAGGAGGAGTCGGTGCTGCTGCACATGCTGACCGAGATCGAGCCCGACCCGCGGGTGTTCATGATCGACACCGGCGTCCTCTTCCCCGAGACGCTCGAGACCTGGCGGCGGTTCGAGGAGCGCTTCGGCGTGGTCATCGAGGTGGTCGACGCGCGTAGTCCCGACGAGCCGTGGACGATGACTCGTTGCTGCGGGGAGGCCAAGGTCGAGGCGCTCGAGCGCGCGCTCGAGGACATCGACGCCTGGGTCACAGGCATCCGGCGTGAGCAGGCGCCCACGCGCTCCGGTGCCGGCAAGCTGGAGCGCGACGACCGGCGCGATATCTGGAAGGTCAACCCGCTGGCCGACTGGTCCGAGAAGGACCTTTGGCGCTACATCTTCGAACACGAGCTCCCGTACCACCCGCTGCACGACCAGGGCTACGCGTCGATCGGGTGCGAGCCGTGCACGCTCCCCGGCTCGGGACGCGAGGGCCGCTGGGCCGGACTCGACAAGACCGAGTGCGGGCTCCACGAGTGACGAGGACGGCCAGTTGAACCCATTGCATTACGAGCTGTCCCACCTGGAGACGCTCGAAGCCGAATCCATCCACATCTTCCGCGAGGTCGCGGCCGAGTTCGAGCGCCCCGTGCTCCTGTTCAGTGGCGGCAAGGACTCGCTCGTGCTTCTGCGACTGGCCGAGAAGGCGTTCCGTCCGGGACGGTTCCCGTTCCCGATCATGCACGTCGACACGGGCCACAACTTCCCCGAGGTACTCGAGTTCCGCGATTCCCTGATCGAGCGCATCGGCGAGCGGCTGATCGTGGCCAGCGTGCAGGAGTCGATCGACCAGGGGCGGGTCGTCGAGGAATTCGTCCCCCCCCACCCACGCGCGTCGCGCAACCGTCTGCAGACGGTCACGCTGCTCGACGCGATCGCCGAGAACGGCTTCGACGCCGCCTTCGGTGGCGCGCGGCGCGACGAGGAGCGCGCCCGGGCCAAGGAGCGTGTGTTCTCGTTCCGCGACGACTTCGGCCAGTGGGAGCCCAAGCGCCAGCGCCCCGAGGTGTGGGCCCTGTACAACGGCCGCATCCGCAAGGGCGAGCACGTGCGCGTGTTCCCCCTTTCGAACTGGACCGAGCTCGACGTCTGGCAGTACATCGACCAGGAGAAGCTCGAGGTCCCGACCATCTACTACGCCCATACGCGCCAGGTGTTCGAGCGCGACGGGATGCTCTACGCGATGAGCCCCTACGTGCAGCTGATCGACGGCGAAGCACCGTTCGAGGCCTCGGTCCGCTACCGCACGGTCGGCGACATGACCTGCACCGGGGCCGTCCGTTCCTACGCCACGACCCTCCCGGAGGTCGTCTCCGAGATCGCCGCCACGCGCGTCACCGAGCGCGGGGAGACCCGCGCCGATGATCGGGTAACCGAGGCGGCGATGGAGGATCGCAAGCGCGAGGGCTACTTCTAGAGGCCAGGGCGCTGAGCAGTCGATGACTCCTGGTGCCGCCTCGAACGGCCACGCCGTCATGCCCCGCACGAGCGAGCTGCTCCGCTTCGCGACCGCGGGTTCCGTCGACGACGGCAAGTCGACCCTGATCGGGCGTCTGCTGCACGACTCTAAGGCGATCCTCGAGGATCAGCTCGAGCACGTCGTCCAGACCTCCGAGCGCCGGGGTGACGGTTACGTGAACCTGGCCCTGCTTACGGATGGGCTCCGGGCCGAGCGCGAGCAGGGCATCACGATCGACGTCGCCTACCGCTACTTCCAGACCTCTCGCCGCAAGTTCGTGATCGCCGATACGCCGGGGCACGAGCAGTACACGCGCAACATGGTCACCGGAGCGTCGACCGCCGACGTCTCGATCGTGCTCGTCGACGCGCGCAACGGCGTGAGCGAGCAGACCCGCCGGCACGCCTACATCGCGTCCCTCCTGCGTACCCCGCACCTAGTCGTGTGCGTCAACAAGATGGACCTGGTCGGCTACGACGAGGCGGCCTTCGACCGAGTGGTCGAGGAGCTCACCGACTGGACCGCGCGGCTCGACATCGGCGACATCACGTTCATCCCGATCTCGGCGCTGCACGGGGACAACGTCGTCGAGCGTTCGCTCGAGATGCCCTGGTACGACGGCCCGCCGCTGCTCTACCACCTCGAGCACGTCGTGATCGCGTCCGACCGCAATCTGACTGACCTGCGCTTCCCCGTGCAGTGGGTCATCCGGGTGGGCGGGCCCCGATCAACGGCCGAGGATCCTGACTACCGCGGTTATGCAGGACAGCTTGCCGGCGGAATGCTCCGTCCCGACGACGAGGTGCTCGTCCTGCCGAGCGGGCAGCGCACGCGGATCGCCGCTGTCGAGACCTTCGACGGCCGGGTCGACACCGCTTTCCCCGACATGTCGGTGACCGTCCGTCTCGCCGACGACCTCGACGTCTCCCGTGGCGACATGCTCGCCGATGTCGATGATCCGCCGGTTGCAGCGCGCGAGCTCGATGCGATGGTGTGCTGGATGGGTCAGGCGCCGCTCCGACCCGGCTCCCGCCTGGTCATCAAGCACACGACGCGTACCACGAAGGCGCGGATCGAGGAGCTCGACTACCGGGTCGAGATCAACACGCTCGAGCATGAGCCCGCCGAGCAGCTGGGCCTGAACGAGATCGGGCGGGTACGACTGCGGACCGGCTCGCCGCTGATGGCCGACCCCTACGCGCGCAACCGAACCACCGGCAGCTTCATCCTGATCGACGAGGCGAGCAACGACACGGTGGCGGCGGGAATGGTCCTCGGCGCGGGCTAGCGCCTCCCGGCGGGGGCACAGTGGGACCGTACGGGCGGACAAGGCGCCGCGGTCAGGCGCCGCCGACAAATCCCCTGACCCTCTAAAGTGGCGCGCCGCATGTTCACAAAGGTTCTCATCGCTAACCGCGGCGAGATCGCCGTCCGCATCATGCGCGCCTGCGAGGAGCTCGGGATCGAGACGGTCGCCGTTTACTCCGAGCTCGACCGTGACGCGGTTCACGTCAGGCGCGCCGGCGAGGCCTACCTGCTCGGGGCGGGACCGGCCACGGAGAGCTATCTGGCGATCGACAAGATCATCGACGCCGTGAAACGCTCCGGCGCGCAGGCGGTCCACCCGGGCTATGGCTTCCTGGCCGAGAACGCGGCCTTTGCCGCCGCGCTCGAGCAAGCGGGAATCACGTTCATCGGTCCGCCGGCGTCGGCTATCGAGGCGATGGGCTCCAAGACTCGTGCCCGCGAGCTGATGGCCAAGGCGGGTGTGCCGATCGTCCCGGGGACGACCGAGCCCGTAGAGAGCATCGAGGACGCGCGCAAAGTCATCGAGAAGACGATCGGGTACCCGGTGGCGGTCAAGGCGGCCGGCGGCGGTGGCGGCAAGGGCTTCCGCGTCGCCCTGGATGACTCCAAGCTCCAGGATGCGTTCGAGGGAGCGGCGCGCGAAGGCGAGAAGTTCTTCGGAGACGCGACGGTGTACCTGGAGCGCTACCTCCCGGATCCGCGCCACGTAGAGGTCCAGGTGCTCGCTGATACGCATGGCAACGTGATCCATCTGGGCGAGCGTGACTGCTCGGTCCAGCGCCGCCACCAGAAGCTGATCGAGGAGGCGCCGGCGCCGGCCGTTGATACCGAGCTGAGGGCCCGGATTGGGAAGATCGCCACCGAGGCCGCGGCCGCCGTCAAATACACGGGAGCCGGGACGATCGAGGGGCTGCTCCAGGACGGCGAGTACTTCTTCCTCGAGATGAACACCCGCGTCCAGGTGGAGCACTGCGTGACCGAGATGGTCACGGGCATCGACATCGTCAAGGAGGGCATCCGGGTCGCCGCCGGCGAACCGCTGTCGATCGCCCAGGGCGAGCTCGAGCTCCGCGGTCACGCGATCGAGTGCCGGATCAACGCCGAGGACGCCTCCAAGAACTTCGCGCCCGCGCCTGGCTCGATTGGCGCCTACCGCGAGCCGGCCGGCCCGGGCGTTCGCGTCGACTCGGGTGTCGAGGCCGGCTCAGAGATCTCGCCGATGTACGACCCGATGGTGGCGAAGCTGATCGTGTGGGACGCCGATCGCGAGCAGGCCACGGCCCGTATGCTGAGGGCGCTGGGCGAATACGAGATCGGCGATCTGAAGACGCTGCTGCCGTTCCATCAGGCGTTGCTGAAGACGCGCCAGTGGCACGACGCCGAGACGTGCCGCGATCTGATCGAGGACCGTGCGTGGCTCAAGGAGCTCGCCTTCCCCAAGCAGGAGAAGCCCGCCGACGGGGCCGATGAAGCGGCGGAGACGGCCGAGCAGTCTTACACGGTCGAGGTATCGGGCAAGCGCTTCGACGTGAAGGTGATCGGACCGCCCGTGAGCGGATCCGGCGCGCTCAACGGCGCGGCCCCGGTGCTCGACGGCACCCCGGCGACCCGCCGCGCCCCGCGCCGGGGCGAGCGGTCGGGCCGCGGTAGCGGCGGTGGCGGCAGCGACACGCTCTCCTCGCCGCTTCAGGGGACCGTGCTCAAGGTGGCCGTCGAGCAGGGCGCCGCGGTCGAGGAAGGCGCGCTCGTCGCCGTGATCGAGGCGATGAAGATGGAGAACGAGATCACCGCGCACAAGGCCGGCGTCGTGTCCGAGCTGCCGATCGCGGTCGGCGCGTCGGTGGCCACCGGAGACACGCTCGCGGTAATCAGCCCGGCGAGCGACTAAGGCGCCGCTGTCAGGCGCCGGCGCCACGCCGCCGGCCCGCCCCGCCAGGCGAAACCCTCCTCGGGCCAGGCCAGCGTCACGAACAGCGTGCAGAGCACCAGATCACGACCCACCACCGCCCACGACTCGAGCGGCTCAAACGTCTTCAACGGGTCGAAGTGCAGCGGGTAATAGATCTGGGTCATCGACATCGCACACGCGAGCAGCGCCACCGCGGCGAGGCCGCGTCTGCCCCGGATCACCGCGACCATCGGCGCGAGCCAGATCAGGTATTGGGGCGAGAGCACCCGGTCGAACACGATGAACGCACAGACCGCCGCGGCGGATGACGCGAGCAGCCGCGTCCGGGTGGCCGGACCACGCGCATAGAGCAGCCACACCACGACCAGCGAGAGGAGCTGGAGGATGCTCATCACGCCGGCGAACGCCATCGGAACGTGACCGTCGAGATTGTCGGAGCTGTGCGTGAAGTAATAGGACAGGTGCAGGCCGATCAGCTGATGCGCGGCCAGGAACAGGGCCGCGCCGACGCTCTCGAGCTGGAGCGGACGGTTCTCCTGGCCGTGAATCGCCCACCACAACCCCTTCGGGGCGATGATGGCAAAGGGCAGGAAGCAGACCAGCACGACCGCGGCGAACACGGCGAGGCCCCATAACGCGGTGCGCCGGCCCTCGCGTCGCCACACGTACATCAGCGCGAGGGGAAGGATCACGATCGGGTAGGCCTTGGCCGCCGTGCCCAGGCCGAGCAGCACGAACGCGCTCCACTTGCGGTCGAAGTAGAGCGCCGCGAGGGCGGCGATCGTGAGCATCGTCGGAAACAGGTCGTAGCGCGAGAGGACCACGGCGCCGAGCAGGACGGGCGAAAGGGCGATCAGCGCGACGCCGCAGGCGAGTTGCCGGTTGCTCACTCGCTGGGCCGAGAGCACGAGCGCGGAAAGGCCGGCGGCAATCACGCCGCATACGGCCATCATCAGCTCGAACACCGTCATGTACCCCGAGAACGAGTCGCCGGCAAGTAGCCGCGGAAGGATGAATATCGGTAGCGACAGCGGCGGATACTCGACCGAGAAGTCGCGGTACGGGAACAGCCCGCGGCCCACGATGTAGTTCGCGTACTTGGCGTACTCGCGGGTGTCCCACTGGCGGTCCAGGGCGTACCAGCCGTGGTGGATCAGGTACCAGGCGATGACGAAGCCGAGCATCGCCGCCGCGACCGCCAGCACGGTGCGCTGCCGGTCCGGCGAGAAGGAGCCCGCGCGCGGCGCCCGCAATCCGAACGTGGTGCCGGCGATCCCCAGCGCGGAATTCGGGGGCGGTGTGGTTGGGGTGTCAGACATTGCTCGTCGTCGCTAGGACGCCGCCATCAGGCGCCGCCGTCGAAGGCTCGCGAAGCTCCCCCGGCGTGATTATCCAGAAAAGGAGCCGCGGTTGCGGGTGCCGGCGTGCAGGTCACGCCACGGTCCTGATCCGGGAGGCCAGATCGTAGGAGTAGACGTACATCGTGACCCGGCCGATTCGGTAGACCGCGCGCGGGCGTCCCAGGTCCGGCGTCCGGGTCCAGACGTCGGCGGTGTTCGGGTCGACGAGCAGGAAGCTGCCGGTGCCCGCCCGCGGCGAGTACCAGCTGCTGATGAAGTGCAGGTCGAAACGGCATAGGTGCTTTTGCTGATCGCACACGGCCACGGGGTAGACCTGCACGCGGAATCCCGTCGCCCACGTGACTGGAGCGGCCGCCCAATAGCCCGCGTAGCCGACGGTCAGGTGCTCGCGGGCGGCGATCGCGGCGATCCGATTGGCCACCCCCGTCGTGACCGGTGGGTTCGAGCGCATCGGGAGGCTCGTGCCGCCCTGCGCCATCGACACCACTCCGCCGAGCGCGAAGATGCAAACGCCGGCCAAGACGGGCGCGGCGAGGCGCGGCCGGGCTCCCGCGACGGCGGCCGGAATCGCCGCGGCGGCTGGATACAGCAGGCCGACCAGGTAGCGGTCGGCGCCGATGTCGGCCGGCGCCGAACTGAACAGGAACGCGAGCGTGAGCAGCACGGCCGACGCGCACCAGAAGACGTAGAACGCGACCCTGGTCGAACCGGCCGGGTCCTCCCCAGCGACGGGCGAACGCGCGGCACGTCCGCGACGGCGGAGCTGGCGCCAGCACAGCCAGGGAAGCGATACGACCGCGGCGATGCTCAGCACGGCACACACGAACGCCAGCGCCGATCCGGGCGATAGAGGACGCCCGAAATAGTCCCCGTTGCCGAGCACGGCGATCGACTTCCACCAGAGCTTGAAGTTGGCCGCGGTCTTGTGCCCGACGGTGACCCTCGTGGTGTGCAGCCCGGGCTCCCGCGTCACCGCCAGCGCCGACATGACGACGGCGGTAATCCCCCAGGTCAGTCCCGTCACGGCAAGAGTGGCGAGCCCGCTCCAAAACGCGCGGGTGGTCAGTTGCCCCGGCTCGAGCACGCGCGCTACGACCAACGCGAGCACGAACGGCGCCAGGACCGCGACGCTCACGAGCGGATCGGAGGCCGCGTTGACGCCGGTGACGGTCCCGACCGCCAGGATCAGCGCGATGAGCACCGGCCACGACAATGCGCTGCCGCGGCGCTCGAGCAGCACGACGAAGGCGCCGACCAGCGCGAGGCAGAACCATACGGGGGCGTGCTGAGTGGTGGACAGCTCCAGGTGCAGCGTCGCCGGCGAGGCGCAGATCAGGAGCACCGCCGTGAGGGCCGCCGCCCACCGGTCGGCCACCTGCGAAACCCCCCATGCGGCGAGCCCAGCGGCCGCCAGCGCCATGGCATACGGGGCGTACTCCCACACCTGCCGGTGGGCGGGGAGCCATTTGGTGGCCAGGTCGAACAGCAGCGTGGCGTACCAGGCGAACTCGCCGAGTACGACGTTGGCGTGGGCCGGCGCGGCGCCGAACAGCTCCGAGATCACCGGGCCGGAGGCGATGTCGGCGTCCAGGTTGGCCGACCTCGCGATGCTCTCGAGATGGTGCGCGAGCAGGATCAGGTAGACGAGTGCGAACGGCACGGCCGCCCAGCGCGACCAGCCGAGCGGATGCGGGAAACGGCCGGCGGGCGGTGCCGCGCCGCTGGTGCTTGGCGAAGGGTGCGACCGGCCGCGAGCGCTCTCGGTGCCGGTGCCGGCGGCGGTCACGGCGTGGGCGGATAGAGGGTCGCCTGCGCCCGGGTGCCCGGGCCAAGCGAGGTCCGCAGGATGACGCTGCCGCGATCGCGCCCACGGAACACGTACACCGTCGCGCCGTCCACCTTGATCTCGGTCGCGAGCCCCCGGTTGAGCCGCTCGAGTTCGAACGGCGAGCGCGTGAAATGGCCGGTACGGGCCAGCTCGACACGCTCGGCTGCGGAGGCGAACCCAAGCGTCTGCTCGGCCTGGTGCTGGAGGTTGCTGGCGCTCTCCGCCACAGCCGCGAACGAGAGCAGGATTCCCGCCGCCAGCACGGTCAGGAATGCCGGCAACGCCCGTTCGGCCACTCGCCTGCGCCCGGCGATCAGCAGCACGCCGGCGGCGACGGCCACGGCCACGGCGAGACAGCCCACGACGATGGCAACGGTGGCGAGGGTCGAATAGCCCATGCGGGCGTAGGGTAGAGGGCGGGCCGTTGGCTCGCCCGGCTAATGCAGCTGTTTCACGTTCTCGGCGTGAATGCGGCGCTGGGTATCGGTGCGGCGGCCGTCGGGCAGCGGCGCATCGGCGCCTTCCGAGCGGAGCGCGTGCAGGTACGCGAGGTCCTCGTCGAGGCGCTTCACGGCCTCATCCCGCTCCTGCGGCCGCCCGTGCCCGGGGACGATCGTCGCCGCCCGTTCTACGAGTGGTCGCAGCCGCTCGAGCGTCGCCTCGTACGCGTCGATCGACCCGCCCGGCGATATCCACGGGATCTCGACCGGCGAAAGGTAGTCGCCGCACACGAGCGTCCCGAGCCACGGGATGAAGTACGCGGTGCCGTCGGCGGTATGTCCGTCGGCCGGGTACAGCTCGAGCTCGTTCGCGCCGGATCCCAGGGATAAACGGCCTGGGACGGGGAGCGCCTGGATCCCGCCCAGGGACAGCGGCCGGCGATCGTCCACGTACTGTTCCTCGTCGAACCTTCTCAGCTCGCGTTGTGCGGCGCCGGGCTCGGCGGCGAGCCGCACCGCCGTGCTCTCGCCGCAGCCCAGCGAGGCGTCCGGGAAGGCCAGCCGCCCCAGCAGGTGATCCCAGTCGGCGTGCGTGGCAAGCAGCCCCGACACCGGGAAGCCCGCCTGGTCGGTGACGCTGGACAGCGCCTCGAGCTCGTCGGGGTAGATCGGCGAGTCGATCACGAAGCCCTCGTCGCCGGCGCGGACCGCCGTGCAACTGGTCTGCCAGTACCGGCTGATGAAGACGATCAGGTCGGGGTGGACGCTGAGCGCACGCACGGCCAGCGGCGAGGAGGCCCTACGAGACGCCTATCAGCTTCGCCGCCTCGCGCAGGCTGCCCACCTCCGCGTCCGGCTTCTTCTGGTTGGACTCGAGCGTCTCCTTGTCCCGATTGACCCAGATCACCGGGATCTTGCGCTTCAGGCAGGGCTCGACGTCGTAGTAGTAGCTGGCGGCGACGTGGATCCAGCCCTTCTTGCCGCCGATCCGCCGCTCGCACTCCTGGAAATGGGCCGGGTCGGGCTTGTAGGAGCGCACCTGCTGGGCGGTGACGACGAGATCGAAGTCGAGCGGGATGTGTCGGCGGGTCTGGCCGAGCAGCTTGTCGTCGATGTTCGAGATGAGCCCGACCTTGTGCTTCTTCTTGATTTTCTGGAGAACGGGATTGGTTTCTTTGAACGCCGGCCACCGCTGTACCGAGTCGGGGAGGAAGCCGGCCCGGGAAGGCTCGAGCGGCCAGCCGAGCGTCTTGGCGATCTGCACGGCGGTCCGCCGCAGCACCTCGGCGTATAGCTCGTAGGAGCCCGCTTGGATCTGTTTTTGCACCTCGTAGAAGAGCGGGATCAGCTCGTCACGCTCGATCGTGAAGCCGTCGCGCTCAGCCTCCTTGCGGAACGCGTCGTACGCGCCGGTCTCCCAGTCGATCAGGGTCCCGTACACGTCGAAGGTCACAAATGTGATGTCCTTTGGGATCGCCATGGGGCGGCCATGATGCCATGGGGACGGAGCCGAATGCTTTTCCAGGCGTTTCGAGGGCGTTTCGGCGGCCTCGCGGCACCCTTCGCGCCCACCTACTACAGTCCAGCCGCGGATGGATCTGCTCGAATATCAGGGCAAGCAGCTGTTCGCCCGCCACGGCGTTCCCGTGCCGGCCGGACAGCCGGCTCGCACCGTTGAGGATGCGGTGGCCGCCGCCGAAGCGGTCGGTTATCCGTGCGCGATCAAGGCGCAGGTCCAGATCGGCGGCCGCGGCAAGTTGGGCGGCATCAAGATCGCGAACGACCGCGCCGAGGCCGAGCAGCACGCCCGCACGATTCTAGGGATGGACATCCGCGGCCTCACCGTCCACGAGCTGTGGATCGAGGGCGCCTCGCAGATCGCCTCAGAGTACTACGCCTCGGTCGTGTTCGATCGGTCGGCCAAGGCGCCCCTCGTGATGCTATCCACCAAGGGCGGGATGGACATCGAGCAGGTGGCCGACGAGGACCCGGACGCCATCGCCACCCTCCACGTCGACCCGCTGCTCGGCTTCCAGGACTTCCATGGCCGCCGGCTTGCCTACGAGGCCGGCGTCGACGACGACGTGGTGCGGCCCGTCGGCGCGATGCTCTCGAAGCTCTACGACGTGTTCGTGTCGGAGGAGGCGACGCTGGTCGAGGTCAACCCGCTCATCATCACGCCCGACCGCGAGGTCCGCGCTCTTGACGCCAAGGTCACCTTGGACGACAACGCGCTCTTCCGCCATGGCGACAACGCCGATCTGCGCGACCTGTCGGGCGAGGATCCCCAGGAGCGGATGGCCAAGGAGCGGGGCCTGACCTACGTCAAGCTCGACGGCGACGTGGGCATCCTGGCCAACGGCGCCGGCCTGTCGATGTCGACGCTCGACGTCGTCGCCGAGGCTGGGGGCACGCCCGCCAACTTCCTCGACGCCGGCGGCGGCTCTCGCGCCGACGCGATCACCAGCGCGGTCGAGGTCATCCTCTCCGACCCCAAGGTCAAGGCGGTTCTCTTCAACATCTTCGGCGGCATCACCCGCTGTGACGAGGTCGCGCGCGGGCTGATCGAGGCGTTTGCCCAGATAAACCCGGCCGTGCCATTCGTCGTTCGGCTGGACGGGACCAACGGCGAGGAGGGCCGCGCGCTGCTGGCCGAAGCCCAGCTGCCCAACGTGTACACCGAATCGACCATGGACGGCGCGGCCGCCAAGGTCGTCGAACTCGCCGCGGCTGCGGCTGCGGGTGCGGGTGCGGCCGCGGGCGCCGGCGCGGGGTCGAGCTCATGAGCATCCTCGTCGACGAGAACACCCGCCTGTGCACCTCCGGCATCACCGGGCGCGAGGGCACCTTCCATTCGCTCCGCAACCGCGAGTACGGCACCCAGGTCGTCGCCGGCGTCACGCCTGGCAAGGGCGGCCAGGACGTCGAGGGCATCCCCGTTTTCAACACCTTCCGCGAGGCGGTGTCTTCCGAGGGCGCAAATACCGCGATGATCTTCGTCCCGCCGCGGTTCGCCGCCGACTCGATCCTCGAGGCCGAAGACGCCGGCATCGAGCTGATCATCTGCATCACCGAGGGTATTCCGGCCCAAGACGAGTTGCGCGTCTACAACGTGCTCAAGAAGAACGGCCGCTCCCGGCTGATCGGGCCCAACTGCCCAGGCATCCTCTCGCCGGGCAAGGCCAGCGTCGGCATCATTCCGGCCTCGTTCTTTCGCGCGGGGAACGTCGGGGTTGTTTCTCGCTCGGGGACGCTGACTTACCAGATCGGCAACGTGCTGGCCCAAAGTGGGTTCGGCAACTCCTCGATCGTCGGCATCGGGGGCGATCCCGTCCCGGGCACCGACTTCATCGACGTGCTCGGGATGTTCCAAGAGGATTCCGAGACCGAGCTGATCGTCATGTGCGGCGAGATCGGCGGCGACGCCGAGGAGCGCGCCGCCGACTTCATCGAGGAACACGTGACCAAGCCGGTGATCGGCTACATCGCCGGCTTCACCGCCCCGCCCGGCAAGACGATGGGGCACGCCGGCGCCATCGTGTCCGGCTCGCGTGGGACCGCCAAGGCCAAGGCCGAGGCGCTCGAGAGCAAGGGCGTCCAGGTCGGACGGACCCCAACTAAGGTCGCCGAGCTCGCCGCCTCGCGCCTGTCCGCGGCGGCCTGAGCACCGCTCGTCCAACCTGGCTAACCACCGGCTCCGGCCCAACCCGGACAACGTCACACTCGCGAGCCCGACTCCGGTGAATGAGCCGATTCACCCGGCTATGACACGGTGAACGGCACTTTCGCGGCGAGCGCACCCGCGAGTGTGCCGTTATCCGGAAAATCCAGCGCCGGCACCCCGACCGCGCCGGCCGTTACGCTCCGGCGCTGGTCGTGACCACGGGCGAAGGCGTGAGCACCCTCGAGCATCTCGCGGAGATGGACCGGCTGCTGCGCGACATCCAGCTCGAGCTCGCCCCCAACCGCGAGCCGGCGCCAGCGCTTGAGCCCGCGCCACCGGATTCCGCGCCACCGGATTCCGCGCCACCGGATTCCGCGCCACCGGATCGCGCGCGATCGGATCCCACGCCGCCAGAACCCGCCCCTCCGCGACCTCGCAAAGCCGCCCCCGATTCCGGTGCATCATCGGGGGGAGCGCCGACAGAAGCGCCGACATCCGCGCCGGCGCCACCGCCACCCGACCCCCAACTCCGAGCGATGAGTCAGCTCGCCGTCCGCCTCGTCGCCTCGATGCGCGAGCTGCTCGACGGCTACGAACAGTTCCTCGTACAGCTCCCGGCGGAGCCGCCGCAGCGCCAGCCGGAGCCCGAGCCCGAGCCCGAGCCGGAGCCGGAGCCGGCCCCGCCCCGCCCGCGCCGCGCCGCACGCCCCCCGACGACCGCCGAGCACGACGTGCCGGACGTGACCGTGGCCGCCGGCCCATTCCCGAGTCTCGATGCTCTGCGCGGGTTCGAGCAGGCCGTGTCGCGGCTGCCCGGCGTCCGGGACGTGGCCGTGCGCGGGTACGAGGGGGCGGACCGGGCGATCATCGAGGTCCGTCTCGAACAACCCTGACCGCCGCGGGCGTCACGCCACCGAAGTCCGTACTCTTGTTCCCATGCCCCCGTCGATCTCGTTCGCCCGCGGTGCGCCGTCGCTCGACATCGTCGACGTGGAGGGGCTGCGGGCGGCCGCCGACGCGGCCTTCACGGCCGATCCGGGCGGGATGACCGCGTACGGGACGGCCATCGGCTACCCGCCGCTGCGCGCGTGGATTGCCGAGCGCCACCAGGTTGTCCCCGAGCAGGTCGTCGTCACCAACGGCTCGATGCAGGCGGACGCTTTCCTGTTCGACGCGCTCGTGCAGGCCGGGGACACCGTCATCGTCGAACGCCCGACCTACGACCGGACCCTGCTCTCGCTGCGCAATCGGGGGGCCGACGTGCGTATGGTCGAGCTCGAGCCCGACGGCATTGACGTGTCCGCCGTCGAGCGGCTGCTCGCCTCGGGCGTGAAGCCGAAGCTCGCCCACATCATCCCCAACTTCCAGAACCCGGCCGGTTACACGCTGTCGGCGGAGAAGCGGAGCCGGCTGCTCGAGCTGGCGCGCGAGCACGAGTTCACGCTGTTCGAGGACGACCCGTACGTGGCCCTGCGTTTCGAGGGGTCGCCGCTGCCGACGATGCTCTCGATGGATCAGGACGACCGGGTGGTGTACGCCTCGTCGTTCTCCAAGACCGTGTGCCCGGGCATCCGCGTCGGCTATCTGGTCGGGCCGGCCGAGGTCATCGCCCGGATCGTGAAGATCGCGACCCAGACCTACATCTCGCCCAACATGGTCGCCCAGGGCATCGTCCACCACTTCTGCCTGTCCGGCGCGATCGATCGGTCGATCGAGAACGTGCGCGCAGCGCTCCATGAGCGGGCCAACACGCTGTGCGATGCGCTGCAAAGGGAGATCCCCGACGCGCGGTTCGTCAGGCCGCTCGGGGGTTATTTCCTCTGGGTCGACCTGCCCCGCGGCACGGACGTCGGCGCGCTGTTCGAGGCGGCCGCCGAGCGCGGCGTCCAGTTCGTCAAGGGCACCGACTTCGTGCTCGACGGAGGCAAGTCGAGCCTGCGCCTGGCCTACTCCGGGGTGACCCCGGCGGAGATCGGGGAGGGCGTCAAGCGCCTCGCCGAGGCCTACCACGAGCTGTCACCCGTGGCCGACGCGGATGCGGCCTGACGAGATAGAGGCTCTCGGAGACCTGGCCGGCGAGGCGGCCGCCGGCGCGACCAAGCAGATCCGCGAGCTGCACACCGGCATCGCCGGCCGCGTGTGGCGCCGGGTCGGACCGGCAGCCCTGCCGGTCAAACTTGCCCACGACCTGATCGCTCACAGGGCGTACGGCGCCGCCGGCGAGCTGACTCGCACAATCGTCCGCGCCGGTGTGCACGCCGCGAGCCTGGCCCAACCGACCGACGCCCCCTCGATCCACCGTTCCCCGGCGGGCCGGGCCGTGGTCGGCGCGCTCAACGGCGCGTTCGGCGACACGCTGGTGCGCCGGCGCAACGCGCTCGCCCTGAACATGACGATCCGCCGCAAGGGGCAGGACGTCGAGCTCAATCGGCTCGAGCTCACAAGGGCCTATCCGAACGCCAAGCCGAAGCTGGCCGTCTTCGTCCACGGACTGTGCGAGACCGACGAGGCCTGGAAGGGGATTCCCGCCCGCCCCGGGGCGCGCCACGTCCCGTACGGCCACCGGATGGAGATCGAGCTCGGCTACACCCCGGCCTACCTGCGCTACAACACCGGCCGCCACATCTCCGAGAACGGCCGCGATCTGGCAGACATCCTGGAGCAACTCGTGGCGAACTGGCCGACCGATGTGCACGAGGTGGTCCTGGTAGGGCACTCGATGGGCGGCCTGGTCGCGCGGTCCGCGTGCCATTACGGAGTGGGCAGCGCGTGCGTGGCCAAGGTCCACCACGTGTTCACGCTGGGAACGCCGCATCGCGGCGCGCCGCTCGAGCAGGCAGCCAACGCCGCGAGCGCCGCGCTTCGCCGCCTCCCGGAGACCCGCCCGCTGGCCACGGCCCTCAACCTCCGCAGTTCGGGGATCAAGGACCTCCGCTACGGCTACCTCGTGGACGAGTGCTGGATGGATCAGGACTGTGACGCGTACCTTCGCGACACCTCGCGTGAGATCCCCTTCCTCGCCACCGCCCGCCACTACTTCATCTGCGCCACGCTCACCCGAGAGCCCGACGCGCCGGCCGGCCGGATCATCGGCGATCTGCTCGTGCTCCAACCGAGCGCATGGGCGCAGGAGTCCAGCGCCAAGCGCCTGCGCTTCCCGGTCGAGCACTACTACCACCTCGGCCAGGCCAACCACTTCGACCTGCTCAACCACCCGGCGATCTTCGCTCAGATGCGCCGCTGCCTGGCCAGTCAGCGAGCGCTGCCAGCGCCGGGGGGTTGATGAATTTTGGTCGCGGTAGCAACCAAAATTCGCCACGCCCTCCCGCAATCAGCGCCCGTACCGCTCCCGCCCAAGCACCAACTGCTCGGGTAGCGCGATCCGCGGCGGTGGCGAGGGGTCGGCCACGACCGAGACGGTCTCGGCCACGCTCATGGTGATCGTGGCGGTCGCCCCATCCGAGCGCACCGACACCGTCTCGCCGTCGTTTTCGGCTACCTCACCGGAGAGCCCCGGCTCGATCCCCGACTCCTTCAGGTAGTGCAGGAGGTCCTCGGCCTCGTTCTCGAGCCGCAGGATCGTCACCTTGGCACCGACCGAGCAGTCAGCCAGCGGCACTCCGTCGAGCCGCTCGTGGACACGGATCGGGTGGCCGTGGGGGCAGGTCTTGGCGTCGCCGACCGTGGCGCGCACGTAGGCCTCGAAGCGTGGCGTCATCGCGTGCTCGAGCTTCTCGGCCTCCTCGTGTACGTCGTCCCAGGGTACGCCCACGGTGTCGGTCAGGAAGCGCTCGATCATCCGGTGGCGGCTGACGATGCTCTCCGCGTGCTCGCGCCCGGACGGCGTGAACTCGATCATCCGCTCGGCGTTACGCGCGACGTACCCGTCGCGTTCCAGCCGGCCGATCATCTCGTGAACCGTCGGGGCCGACAGCTGCATCGCGCGGGCCAGGTTCGCGCCGGTCATCGGCAACCCGGCCTCGAACAGCCAGAACAGCATCTCGAGGTACTCCTGCTCGGCGACGCTTCCACGGGTTGAGGCCATGTACCGGATCGTACCGGCCGCCCATCGCATAGCATCGCGGGCTTGCCAAACCTGCCCTTGAAGCCCCCGATCGAGCCCCAGCTCGCCCGCTCCCGCGCCACACTGCCCGTCGGCGAGCAGTGGTCCTACGAGCCAAAGTACGACGGCTTCCGAGCCATCGTGTTCGTCGACGGCGACCCGGAGATGATCCAGTCGCGGAGCGGAAAGCCACTCGGGCGCTACTTCCCCGAGCTGCGTTTCCCGGCCGGCCGCTACGTGGTCGACGGCGAGATCGTCATCGACGACCCCGAGGGCGGCGAGGACTTCGACGCGCTCCAGAACCGGATCCATCCAGCCCTGTCACGGATCACCATGCTCTCCGAGCAGACGCCCGCCCACTACGTCGCCTTCGACCTGCTCGCCGTCGACGACGAGTCCTGGCTCGAGAAGCCGTTCGCGCAGCGGCGGGCGCAGCTGGAAGACCTGTGCTCGACCGGGATCGATTGCACCCCCCTGACCACCGACCCGACCGAAGCCGAGCCGTGGCTGCGTAGCGGCGAGGGGGTCGTGGCCAAAGACGTGAACGCCGCCTACCGCCCCGGCGAGCGCACCGGGATGATGAAGATCAAGCGGGTGCGCACGATCGACGCGGTCGTGGCCGGATGGCGGCCGGGCAAGGAGCCCGACACGGTCGGCTCGCTGATCCTCGGCCTGTACGACGACGCCGGCAAGCTGCACATCGTCGGGCATTCGAGCGGGCTCAAGGCGGCCGAGAAGCGCTCGCTGGTGGCCAAGCTCAAGCCATACGAGACCGGTGACCGCGGCCACGGGGACCCGAGCCGATGGCAGAGCGAAAGGGAGCTCGAGTGGGTCTCCGTTCGCCCCGAGCTGGTCGTCGAGGTCACGTTCGACCACGCGAGCGGCGGGCGTATCCGTCACGGCACGAAGATCCTGCGCTGGCGCGAGGACAAGCCGCCGCTCGACTGCAAGCTGGAGCAGATGTCCCAATGACGGACGACGCGGAGGTCATCGTCGTCGGGGCCGGCCTGGCCGGCCTCGTCGCCACCGCCGAGCTCGCCGACGCCGGCCGTCGGGTGATCCTGCTGGACCAGGAACCCGAGGCGTCGATGGGCGGCCAGGCGTTCTGGTCCTTCGGCGGCCTGTTCTTCGTGAACAGCCCGGAGCAGCGGCGTGTCGGCGTCAAGGACTCGCCCGAGCTGGCGCTCCAGGACTGGCTGGGCAGCGCGGGGTTCGACCGCCCCGAGGACAAGTGGCCGCGCAAGTGGGCCGAGGCGTACGTCGAGTTCGCCTCCGGCGAGAAGCGCCAGTGGCTCTACGACCAGGGCGTCCGCTTCTTTCCCACCCCGGGGTGGGCCGAGCGCGGTGGCTACCTGGCCACCGAGCACGGCAACTCGGTGCCCCGCTTCCACATCACCTGGGGCACCGGCCCGGGAATCATCGAGCCGTTCGCGCGCCGCGTGCGCGACGGCGTCGCGCGCGGCAACGTGACGCTGAAGTTCCGCCACCGCGTCGACCGGCTGACGACCAACGGAGGCGGACTGGACGGCGTCGCCGGCACGGTGCTCGAGCCGAGCGGCGTGTCGCGCGGGCAGCCTAGCTCGCGCACTCCGGTCGGCGAGTTCGACCTAAATGCGCCCGCCGTCATCGTCACCTCGGGCGGGATCGGCGCCAACCACGACCTCGTGCGGGCCAACTGGCCAAAGACGCTCGGGACTCCGCCGCAGCGGATGCTGAGCGGCGTCCCTGATCACGTCGACGGGCGGATGATCCAGATCTCCAAGGACGCCGGCGCCAACGTGATCAATCCCGATCGCATGTGGCACTACACGGAGGGGATCGAGAACTGGAGCCCGATCTGGAGCCGCCACGGGATCCGCATCCTCCCCGGCCCGTCACCGCTGTGGCTCGATGGGCGCGGCCGGCGCCTCCCCGTGCCACTGTTCCCGGGCTTCGACACGCTCGGCACGCTCGAGCACCTGATGACGACGGGGTCCGACTACAGCTGGTTCGTCCTCACCCAGAAGATCATCGAGCGCGAGTTCGCTCTGTCCGGCTCCGAGCAGAACCCCGATCTGACCGGGCGCAATGCGCGTCAGGTCATCTCGAGCCGACTGAGCAAGGGCGCGCCACCGCCGGTCGAGGCGTTCAAGCGACACGGCGCGGACTTCATCGTCGAGCACGACCTGGGCACGCTGGTCCGACGTATGAACGCCCTGACCGGCGAGGACCTGCTCGACGCGGCTCAGCTCGAGCGCGAGGTCAAGGCGCGCGATCGCGAGATCGAGAACCCCTACACCAAGGACCTCCAGATCACCGCGCTGCGCGGCGCGCGCCGCTACATCCCGGACCGCCTGAGTCGCGTCGCTAAGCCCCATCGCCTGCTCGACCCGGGCGCCGGGCCGCTGATCGCCGTCCGGCTTTGGATCCTCACCCGCAAGACGCTCGGCGGGATCGAGACCGACCTCTCCGCCCGGGTGCTGAAGGTCGACGGCGAGCCGCTGCCCGGGCTGTACGCGGCCGGCGAGGTGTCCGGGTTCGGGGGCGGCGGCGTCCACGGCTACCGCTCGCTCGAGGGAACGTTCCTGGGCGGGTGCCTGTTCTCGGGTCGCGCAGCGGGCCGAGCCGCGGCTCGGGACGTGGCTTAGGGGCCTCGCTTCGCCGCGCAGTGGCCCCCAATCGCACGGACAACTCGCCACCCCCCCGGCGGCGAGGCGAAGATACTGCCGCGATGATCCCCGCCAAGGCGCCGCCGTCAGGCGCCGCCGACCGTCTTCATATCCCGACCACGATCCTCGTCGCCCCCGACTCGTTCAAGGGGACCTTCTCGGCGCTCGAGGTGGCGCAGGCGATCGGCCGCGGCCTCGAGGCCCGCGGCCGCCCGGTCGATCTGTGCCCGGTGGCCGACGGTGGCGAGGGGACGCTCCAGGCGCTCCTGCCCGCGATCGACGGTGAGCTGCGCGTGGCGATCGTGTCGGATCCGCTCGGCCGGGCGGTCGAAGCGCAGTTCGGGATCGGCGACGGCGTCGCGATCGTCGAGATGGCGGCCGCGAGCGGCCTCGGTCTCGTAAAACCGGACGAGCGCAACCCGATAAAGGCCAGCACATTCGGCACCGGAGAGCTGATTCTGGCCGCGATCGAGGCCGGGGCCCGGGACGTCTACCTGGGCGTCGGCGGGAGCGCGACGACCGACGGCGGTACGGGTGCGATCCACGCGATCAACGAAGGGGGCGGCCTGGGCGGCGCCCGAATCATCGTGCTGACCGACGTCCGCACGCCGTTCGAGCAGGCCGCGCGCGTGTTCGGCCCCCAGAAGGGGGCGGACGGTGCCACGGTCGCTCGCCTGACCCGGCGGCTGAACGACCAGGCCCGGCGGCTGAAACGCGACCCCCGCGGGGTGCCCATGACCGGCGCGGCGGGCGGGCTCTCGGGCGGGCTGTGGGCCGAGTTCGGCGCCCAGCTCGTTCCCGGGGCCCAGTTCGTGCTCGACGCGGTCGACTTCGACCGCCGCATGCGGGCCGCGCGCGCCGTCGTCACCGGCGAGGGAAAGCTCGATCAGCAGAGCCTGGCCGGCAAGCTCGTCTCCGAGATCGCGACCCGGGCACGCCAGGCCGGCGTGCCCTGTCACGCGATCGTCGGGACGCGCGAGCTCGACTCGTTCGGCGTCCGCATGCTCGACCTCCAGGCCGTGCTCGAGGCGAGCACGCCCCGGCAGATCGCCGCCGCGGCGCGCCGTCTGGCCGACGTCGTCTAGTTGTGCGAGAAGGCGGTGCGGCGTTCGATGGACGGGGCGGGGAGCGGAGCGTCGAGCGACTCCATGAACTCGCTGACGCTGCCCAGGAACTCGAGCAGGTGATCGGCCATGTCGCGCGTCATCCCGGCGCGCACGACGATCCGCAGCACGCTCAGATCCTGCCGGTTGGCCGGGAAGGTATAGGCGGGCACGAGCCAGCCGCGCGTGCGCAACCGGTCGGAGACGTCGAACACCGTGTAGTTCTTGACCTCAGGCGCGAGCCCGAAGGCGAACACCGGCAGATCCCTCCCCTCCGAGAACAGGCGAAAGTGGCCCATCTTGGCGATCTCACTGGATAGGTAGGTCGCCACGTCCTGGGCCCCTTGCATGACGCGGCGATAGCCGTCGCTACCCAGCGTGGTGAACATGTAGTACTGGGCGATCACCTCGCTCCCCGGACGCGAGAAGTTGAGCGCAAACGTCGGCATGTTGCCGCCCAGGTAGTTGACGTCGAACACCAGGTCGCGCGGCAAGGCCTCCTCGTTGCGCCAGATCGCCCACCCGACTCCCGGATACACGAGCCCGTACTTGTGTCCCGAGGCGTTGATCGACTGGACGCGCGGAATCCGGAAGTCCCACTCGAGGTCGGGCTGCAGAACCGGCGCCACGAACCCGCCCGACGCGCCGTCCACGTGGATCGGCACGTTCCATCCCTGCTTCTCCTCGAGCTCGTCCAGCGCGGCAGCGATCTCCTTGACCGGCTCGTAGCTGCCGTCGAACGTCGAGCCGAGGATCGCCACCACCCCGATCGTGTTCTCGTCGCACCGGGCCACGGCCTCCTCGGGGCTCAGATGGAACCGGTCGCCGTCCATCGGGACCAGGCGTGGCTCGACATCCCAATAGCGGCAGAACTTCTCCCAGCACACCTGCACGTTTATCCCGGCGACCAGATTGGGGCGGTCGGTCGGCTTCCCGGCCGCTCGCATCCGCTCGCGCCAGCGCCACTTGAGCGCCATCCCGCCCAGCATGCACGCCTCGCTCGACCCGGTGGTCGAGCACCCCGTCGCCTGCTCGTGCTCGGGCGAGTTCCACATCTCGGCCAGGATGTTCACGCAGCGCGACTCGATCTCGGCCGTCTGCGGGTACTCGTCCTTGTCGATTATGTTCTTGTCCGCCGTGTCGGCCATCAGGCGGGCGGCCAGCGACGGCATATAGGTGGTCACGAAGGTGGCCAGGTTCAGGCGGGCCTGCCCGTCGAGCAGGAGCTCGCTGGTGATCAGCTCGTAGGCCATGTCGCCGCTCATGCCGCTTTCGCCGAGTCGATGAATCGGCAGCTCGGCCGCTTCCTCGCGGCGGGCCGCGGCCTCAGGCATGGGGTGACGGGACGGATGCTTACGCTGGGTCGAGAGTGGCATCGAGGCGGCTCCTTGGTCGCGGCTGTGGCAGAGATCATCCCGCCTACCACGCGCCGGCGATCCCTAACATCGCCCGCGTGGATCCAGATCAGCAGGGCGAGCCCCCGGCGGGAACGCCCGCGCCCGCGATTCGGGCCTCAGACCACGACCGCGAGCAGGCGCTCGAGCTGCTCTCGGCCGCGGCGAGTGACGGCCGGTTGACCCTGGAGGAGTACTCGTCCCGAGCCGACCGTGTGCTCGGGGCGCGGCTGGTGGTCGAGCTGTCCGAGCTGACGGCCGACCTCCGGAGAACGCCCGATGTGTCTGTCGGGGCGCCCGAGAAGCTGGTCGCGATCCTCAGCAACGAGACGCGCCGGGGGCGTTGGACCGTGCCCTCTCATCTCGAGCTGCGCTCGGTGCTGGGCGACTGTCATATCGAGATGCAGGACGCGGTGCTCACTTCGCACGTCACCCGGATCGACGCGAGCACGACTCTTGGCGCGGTGACGATCGTCGTCCCCGACGGCGTCGAGGTGCGACTGTTCGGCCGTGCGATCCTCGGCGCCAAGAACTCGGAGGTGGGCGAGGCGGCGCTTCCAGGCGCACCTGTGATCGAGGTCAACGCGAGCGTGATCCTCGGCAACGTCACGGTCAAGCCCGCGCCGGTCAAGCTCGGCGAGCGCATCCGCGCCTACCTGTCCGGGGGCGGCTGACACCCGAGCTCGATCAGGTAGCGCGCGAACGCCAGCCGGTCGCGGTCGGGATGGAACGGCTCGCCGCCGTCCCTGAGCAGCGCGGCGACGCGCTCGAGGTCGTACAGGAGCGCGAGCTTGCCGGGCGGGTCGTCCCACTCGCCGGAGTCGTAGCGCTCGACCCACGCCGCCAGTGCCGCCAGCGCCTCGAGCTGGACCTGGTCCTCCCACCAACCGCTGCGCAGCGGCAGGCGATAGCGCGCCCGCAACACGCACACGTCCGCCCATAGCTGCTCGAACCACATCCAGCGCTCGCGCGGGTAGAGCCCCTCGGGGCTGAGCGGCCAGCGCGCGGAGACCGGCTCATCCCAGTCGTTTTCGGGCTCGTGACCGTCCGCGTCCCAGTCTCCGGGCTCGGGGCGGCTCAAGACGAGCCTCCACGGGCCAGCTTTCGCAACCGCCGATCCTCGAACCAGCGCCGCAGGCGCAGCCGTGTCGGCGCGATCCGGCCGTACAGGAGCAGGGCGTGACCGTCGGGCAGCTGGCGCAGCGCCTCGGCCGCGATCAGCGGTCGGCGCCGGCGGGAGGTCGAGCGGGTGGTACCTCCCGCCCCGGTCGTGTGCGTCCGATCGCGTGTCTCCTCCTCCCCGATCAGCCCGGCGAAGTAACGCAGCGTGTCGAGGTCCGCCACGCCCGGCAGGAGCATCCTCGCGCGATGACTGTTGACGACGGTCTCGGCCTGCTGGCCGTAGCGCGAGCGGGCCTGGGCCAGATCGTGGAAGATCGTCACGAGCTGGATGTTGTGGCTGGGCGCGGTGGACGCGATCTCCGCCAGGTGGGGGAGGGGCGCGACGTTGCCCGCCTCGTCGAGGCACAGCAACAGTGGTCTCGGCAGCGCGCCGCCCGCGAGTGTGGCGCGCTCGTAGGCACGGTCGACGATCTCTCCGAGCAGGGCCAGGAACAGCGGGCGGAGCAGCTTCGATGCCTTGGCGTCGCCGATCAGATACAGGGTCGCCGTGCCGTCGAGCAGCCGGTCCGCGGTGATCTGGCTCGAGCTCGCCGACTGCACGACGCGCTGGAAGCGGTAGGCGCGCAGGAGCGTCTGGGCGGTCGCCTCGATCGAGGTCCGTGTCCGGTCGGCCTGCGCCTCGAAGGAACGGACCGCGTCGTAGGCGGCGTGCGCGCCGGCCAGCCGCGCGTCGTCTTGCGCCTCGCCGGTGATCCGGGCCAGCGTCTCGTCGAGCTCGCGCGCCCCCTGGCCGTGGACCCAGCGCACCACGGTGTCCATGCCCACCCCACCGGCCGCCGCGGCATACAGGAGCGGCGCGAGTCGCTGCTCGGCGGCGACGGCCCAGAAGTCGCCGCCCTCGACGCCCCGGCGGTCGAGCTCGCCGGCGCTGGCCAGCCGCCAGGCGACCTCGAGCGCGCCGTCCCAGGTGGTCGCGGCGTGAAGCGGCGACCACGTGTGCGACGCGGTCTGCGCCAGCCCGAACGGGTCGAACACGAGCACCTCCCCGAGCGCCTCGCGGCGCGCCTGGGTCGCGGATAGCAGATCGGTCTTGATCGAGCTGGCGACCGCCGGCCCGTTCCATTCGAGCAGCGCAGGGATCGCGATCCCGGCCGACTTGCCCGATTGGGGTGGACCGAAGGCGACGAGCGCGTGGCGGTGCTCGGCGTAGAGGAGCCTGCCGCCCCGCCGGCCGAGCACCAGCCGACCGCCACGCTCGCCACGGCCCCGGAGCCGACGCGAGCGCCCGGCCCGTCTCAGCCGACGCAGTTCGCCGGAGCGTGCCCAGCTGGCGCCCGCGCCGGCGCGCAGCCCGGCGCCGGCCCGTCCGGCGCCGGCCCGTCCGGCGATGAGCGCCACGGCGCCGCCGCCCCCGGCCAGCAGGCCCAGCGCACTGTAGAAGCCCTCGGCGCCAGGCAGCCGGGCCCGAGCCACCGTCGGCCACGCCCGCGCGGGATCCGAGAGACGCGCCGGAAGCCGGATCAACACGCCGAGCAGCTGGCCGACGCCGACGCTTGGCCAGCCCGTCCCGAACAGGGCGCCGGCTAGCCCTCCCCACAGCCAGAGCGCCCCCGCGACCCCGAGCAGGCAACCGATGATCGCCAGCACCGCTGCGTCCGACAGCGCCCCCTGCCGGTCGCCGCTCATCCGCGGGACAGCCTCTCGTCGCTGACGCGCATGCCCGTATCCGTATTTGTCAGTCGCGTCTCGAGCCGTGATCGATAGTGCTGGACGACGAACGACCGGCTGCCCACGCGCCACAGGGCCTGACCCGCCGACAGCATCGAGATCACGCGGGCCTCGTTCTCGGACAGCCCGAGTAGCGTCCGCGTGAGCGGGACCTGGCTCTCGTCCTGGTGGTAGATGATGCGCGTCGACGCGTCAGCGACAAGGCCCTCGGCGATCCGCGCCGCCCGGGATCCGGCGTCGCCCGCGGCGCGCAGATCGGCCAGCTTGTGCAGCACGACGAGGTTCATGACCCCGAACTGCCGGGCGAGCTTGAAGTTCGACTGGAACCACTCGCCGAGTCCGGTGTGCTGCACGATCTTCCACGACTCGTCGGCGACGCTGATCAGGCGCTCCCGGCCGGGACGCTCCGCCATCCGCGCGAGCAGGGCGCTCATCCAGGCGGAGGCACACGCCATCAGGATCCCGACCGCCGGCGAATCCTTGACCGCGTGCAGGTCGAGCACGAGCAGCCGCGCGTCGAGGTTGAGCCCGGGTGTGGTCGGGCCGTCGAACATGCCCCGGAGCGGTCCCTCGCACAGGTCCTGGATGGCCAGTGCCGCTCGCCGGACGTCGAGCGCGAGCTTCTCCGGCGTCGTCCGCAGGCGCTCCGCCATCTCCGCGGTCGGGCCGAACAGGGCGGCCGCGATGTCGGGCAGCGTCGGCTCGGCCTCGCGCGCGGTCCGCACGGCGTGGAGCGCCTCGCGTAAGCCGGCCGCCTCGATCTGGGTCAGCGCCCCGCCGAGCGCGGTCACCGTTACCGCCCGGAGTAACTCGAGCTGGGCGTGCTCCTCGGGGCGCGAGGCGAGCGGGTTGAGCCGGACGCCGCCGCCCGGCTGCAGCGAAACCGGCTTGACGCCGACCGCCTGGCACAGCGGTCCGTACTCGCGCTTGACGTCGAGCACGAACGCGCGCCGCCCGAACAGCATCATCCGCCACAGCAGCGTCTTGACCAGCGCGCTCTTGCCCTGGCCGAGCTTGCCGAGGACGATCGCGTTCGGGTCGTCGAGCGTGCCCTGGCCGTACAGCAGCCAGGGGTCGTAACAGAAGGCGCCACCGCTCGAGTCGCGTCCGACGAACACGCCGCGCCCGCCCAGCCCGCCGCCGGCCACGAACGGGTAGATGGCCTGGGCATGACGCGTGGTGCAGCGATGTCCGGGACGCTCCGCCACCGCGCCGCTCATATCCGCCTCCGGCCCCGCAAGACGACTCCCACCACTGCGATGGCCACGATGACCAGCACCGGGAGCACGTGGCCACGGACCAGCTCGTCATAGAGCAGGCGCGCCACCATGTAATGCCAGAGATAGGTGAGGAACGCGCTCGCCGGCGTCGTCATCGCAGCCCCCGGCACAGCGGCAGCGTGAACGCGAACGCGTCGGCCTGCTGCCCGTACATCCGGTGCAGCTCGAGGCGAGCCCGGACCGCCTGCTCATGGACCTCGGCGCAGGCCCGGCGCAGGTCGTCGGGGTCTCGGCCGGAGACCGTCACGAACCCCGCCAGGCGCACCTCGGCATGACCCGCGGCGAGCTCTGACTCGCGGCGCATCGCGGACTCCTGGGCCTGCCGCTGTCGGGCCGTCTCCGCCTGCCCGAAGCGCTGGCGAAGCTCGCGGTCGGCGCGGTCGCGGGTGACGGCGGCCTCGGCCTCGCGCGTCGAGCGCTCGGGCGCGATCGGTTCGAACGTCACCGCCACCGTGCGTACGACGCTCGAGCGTCCGAGCAGCGCATCCATGAACATCGGCGAGACGTCGACCCGCGGCCACTGGGCGACCCAGAAGGTCGCGTGCAGTGCGCCGTCGGCCCGGTAGTGCTCCCAGTGCTCCTCGGCGCCGAGCGGCCAGGCGTTGCACTCGGCCAGACCCGTGCGCCCGGGGTCGGCCGCCTCGAGCGCGGCCAGCTCGGCCCGCGCGTAGGGGTCGAACGCGGTCCGCAGCGCCCGCGCGAGCTGGCCCGCTCGGAGCGCGCCCAGCACCGTCACCTCGGCTGCCTCGATCCCGTGCGCGACGCGTTCGGTCTCCTCGAGCAGCGCGCTCATGCCCGAGTCGCGGCGGCGGTCGCCGCCGCGGCGCGCGTCGATCTGCACGGCGACGAGCACCTCGTGCTCGTGGGCGGCCCGTGTCGTCGCGCCGATCAACTCGAGGTAGGACTCGATCATCGGCGTGCCCCGCAGCGGGATGCCGGGATCGTGCTCGTCGTGCAGCCAGCGCGCCAGCTCGTCGCCCTGAGCCGGCGCTGTCCGCTCGACCCACTGGATCCGGCGAATCAGGCTTCCGGCGGCTCCCGATAAGACCAGGCCCCAGCGCGCCAGCCGGCGCTCCTGCGCCTCGGGATCGAGCAGCGCGAACGACACCACCCGACAGGCGAGTACCGCGGTGAGGCGCCGGCGCCGCTGCTCGGACAGCACGCCGATCGTGCGGTCCTCGTAGGGCACGTCGAGGATCCGCACGCCCCGCAGCGCGGCTGGAGGATCGGGGCGCGGCGGCCTGAGCAGACGGCGGACCGGTCGCGAGCGCTCTGCGGCCAGCGCGCCGGCGCCCGGCACGAGCGAGCGGAAGCGAAGCCGCCGCCTCGCCCAGCGCCGCGCGAACGAAAGCGCGATCGGCGCCCACTCCTCGGGCGTGCGCCGTCCGACCGGCGCGAAGGCGAGACCCAGCGCGAAGCCGAACCCGAGCATCGCGAGGAATGCGCCGGCCGCCGTCGGTTCGCGATCCAGGATCGCGATCGCGGCCACCAGACCGCCCGTCACGACGCCGGCCTGGCCGGCGCGAAGCTGGCCGAGCAGCCCCCGCCGCTCCAGCGGACCGAAGCGATATGCGACGCGCTCGTCTGTCATCCGGCGTCCTCGTTGGGCCAGACGGGGGTCTTGCCGATGTTCTCGCGGTCGAGCCCGAGGACGGGTTGAGCCGGCCCGTTCGCAGCCCGCGACGTGCCAGACAGCTCGTCGTCGGGCGGCTGCGGCTGGACGCCGGTCGTCGTGGTCGCCCGATCGGGAGCGTCGGTCCGCGGCTCATCCGCGGCCGCAGCCGCCTCGGGGCCCAGCGGCTCGGGACTCAGCGGCTCGGGACTCGGCGGCCCGGGAGTCAGTGGCCCGGGAAGCGAGCCCTGCGCGTCCGCCGATCCCGCGTCCGCCAACCGCCGCATCTCGCCCGCGCGGGTCGACCAGTCCTCTTCGAGGCGGCGGGCTCGATCCAGCGAGCGGCTGGCCGCTCCCGGGACCGCAGCGAGCTCGCCGCGCAGCGGCCCCACGGCACCGGACGCGATCTCCGCCAGCGGGATCAGCCGCAGCAGCGCCCAAGGCGAAAAGGCCGCGAGCATGACCAGGACCGCGCCGGCCATCAGCCCCGTGATGTTGCCGCCGCTCGAGCTGACCGCGGCACCCCCGAGTGAGAGGACGGCGACGATCGCGAACTTCGACAGGATCAACGCCACGAGCAGCTCCACCGCGCGGATCGCCCAGACCCGCCGCGCCGGCCACACGAACGCGGCGAACGCGAGCGGAAGCATCAGCACGATCACGTAGACGGCCGCCTCTCGCAGCAGCAGCTCGATCCACAGGACGAACGCGGCGGCGATCACGAACAGGCCGACCAGGAATGGGACGAACGGCGAGCCACCGAACGCGGCCGTCCCGGCGGCGATCTCGGCGATCTTCGCCAGGAAGCGCGCGCTCTCGTTCCCGGCCGCCGACGAGATGACCGAACAGAGCTGGTCGCACGCCGTCAGGATCAGCGTTGTCAGCGGAGCGGCGATCGCGATCGCCAGCATGGCCAGCGGCAGGTACCCGAACGCCGCTCTGGCCAGCAAGGCGACGTCCGAGCGAAGCAGCGCCTGCACGGCCGCGGCGAACAGAAAGGGCAACGTCAGCGCGGCGGCGATCGCCGCCATCCGCCAGTAGGCCGACGAGAACCACGTGGTGTGGAGCTGCGGTTTGGTGGTATTGCCCAACGCGGTCGCCGTGTCGTTCAGGACCCCCTGCGCGGCTCCGGAGACCATCGTGCTGATCGCGGTGAGCGCGAGCGAGGTGGTCGCCGACGACACGCCGCCCGCGAGCCCGCCGGCGAGGCCGCCCGCCAGGCCGCCTGTGAGGCCGCCGGAAAGCGTGCTCGACCCGCCGGAAAGGCCGCCGCCCAGCAGGTCTTTCCCGGCGCTCAGCGCCGTGCCGGCCGTGGCGCCGGCGGAGTTCAACCCGAGACCCACGCCCAGCCCCGGTGGGCTCGCGGCCGCCGCCGACGCGGGCCCCGCTGCCGACGCCAGCGCAAACGCAACCGCGGCCACCCCAATTACGAGCGCCGCTCGAGGGCCAACGCGGCGTGCGCTCATTTGGCGGTCGTCCCCAGATGCTGGAAGAAGTTGACCAGCCCTGGCCCGGACCCGATCACGAGCGCAGACGCGCCGGAGATCACGGCAGCCATCCGCCCCCTCGCTGCGTAGTGCGGGTTGTGCGCGTGCGACGCGAGCGCCCACAGTGCCGCCCCGACGAATGCCCCGAGCAGCGCGATCGCGAGCGCCCACGCTTCGGCTCCGTTCACCAGCTGCTGGAGCACGTTGCTGCCAGGAAGACCGGACAGGTCCGGGGTGGCGGTCACATCGCCGGCAATCGCGAACGCCCCAGCAAGGAATGCCATCTCATTACCTCCGAGTTGAATTGAGCCAATTAAGCTTGAAGGAACCTAGCAATACTAATTTGCATATGCTAGGCTCGATCAACTCAATTTAGTCTCAATTCAACTCACTATGTCCTTAGTAGAGACCCTGGACGAAGCCGCCGGTCCGGTCGACGTCGGTGAGCTGTATGGACTGCTGGCCAAGCGGCTCGAGCAGATCGTGCGGATCGACGTGCGCGCCCCAGATGTCGTCGTGGAGGACGCGTGCCAGTTCGCCTGGGGTCGCCTCGTGCACCATCGCCACCGCGTCGCTCGCGAGACCGTCATGAGCTGGCTCGCCCGGACCGCCGTGCACGAGGCGCTCAAGCTGCTGCGGCGCGATCGCCGGGAGTTGTCGCTCGAGGCCGCGTCCGAGCGGGTGGTGCCGGCGCCGGCGTCACCCCTGGCGGCCACGGATACGCTCGTCGAGCGTCGTGAGCGGCTGCGGGAGATCCGCCGGCTCCCCGAGCGCCAGCAGCGCCTCCTGTGGCTACACGCGCTCGGGTGGAGCTACGCCGAGATCGCCGTGCACGAAGGGTGCACCGTACGGACGGTCGATCGCCAGCTCACACGGGCCAGGCAGGCGCTCAAGCAGGACGTTCGACACTAGGCCGCCGGCTACCGCGCGCGGCCGCGCTTGCGTCGCCGTCGCTCCGCTGGACTCAGCTTCCGCGGCTTGGCGCGCTGCTTTGATCCGGCCCGCCCGCCCTCGCCGGCGCCGGCCGCTGCGGCGGCCCGGTGACGAACCGGGGCGCGCTTGCGGGCATCGAACCAGATGAACAGAGCGATACCGCCAAGCACGACGAGCGCGGCGACCGCGATGATGAGCACCGAGTTGCCGCTGAACGCGCTGCCGCCGCCCGCGGTGGCGCTGGTGGAGACCGTCGGCGTCGCGGTGGTGCTCGTCGACACCGACGGCTGCGGGAGCCCCTCCGAGAACGGATTGCTGGCCGTCGTCTGCGCGCTCGCCACCGCCGGCCAGACGAGCGCCATCGAGACGACGGCGGCGAGGACAACGCGAGTAGATCTCACTCTCGCCCCGGACGCTCTCTAGGCGAGCGGCTGCTCCATCGCCGGCGTCTCTGGCGCGGCGACGTACGGCTGCTCGTCTGCGACATCCTCCTCGTGATACACGCTCTCGGCGTTCACGGCCCAGATGTCGTGGTGGGCGCCCTTCACGATGTTGTCGACGGCCCGCATCGCGGTGAGCATGGAATGGTCCGAGTTGTTGTAACGGTGCAGGCCGTTGCGTCCCACCTGGATCAGGTTCGGGATCGGATCGAGCCAGCCGCGGATCGTTTGCACCCGCTCGGCGTACTCGGCGTCATACATCGGATATGCCTTGTGGACGCGGACGACGAAGCCCATCTTCACCCTGCCGGCTCGCGCCAGGCCGAGCTGTTGAATCTCGCGCGTCGCCATTGCCACGAGGTTGTCATCGCTCATGGACCAGAGCTCGTCCCCCTCGAAGCAGAAGTACTCCATCCCGATCGACGCGTCCTTGTCGTTGGGGACCATGAACGGGCTCCAGGAACGGAAGTTCTGGATTCGCCCGACCTTCACCGAAGGGTCGTGGATGTAGATCCAGTTGTCGGGGAACACGTTCTCGTTCTCGATCACGAGCAGCACGGTGAGAAAGTCGCGGTAGCGCAGCCCGCGCGCGGCGTCGCGGACGTCGCCCGGCGCGTCGGGCTCGGCGATGCCGACGGTCGTCCGCAGTGGCAGCGAGGAGATCACGTACGACGGCTTGATGGTCTCGCCGCCCGCCACCACCTCGACCACGCGATTGCCGTCGAAGCGGATCCGCGTCACGGGGGCGTTCAGCCGCACCTCGCCGCCGTTGGCCCGAATCTCGTCGCGCATCTTCTCCCACATCTGCCCGGGTCCGAAGCGGGGATAGTTGAACTCCGAGATCAGCGACTTGATCTGGTTGCCCTTGTTGCCGAAGAAGGCGTTCTTGGCGGCGGCGAAGAACGACAGGCCCTTGATCCGCTGCGCGGCCCACTCGCCCCGAATCTCGGAGGTTGACACGCCCCACACCTTCTCGGTGTAGGACTTGAAGAACTGGTTGAACAGCCAGCGGCCGAACCGGTTGGTGACCCACTGCTCGAATGTGTCCTCGCGTCCTTTGGGCTTGGCCGCGGCCCACATGTAGGAGGCGAGCGCCTTGGTCAGGTCGACCGGTCCGAGCTTCTTGATCACGTCCATCCCCTGGAGCGGATACTCGAGGAACTTGTGGTTCCAGTAGATCCGGCTCTGGCGCGGTCGCCTGAGGAACTCATCGGCGAGGATCTCGTGCCAGAGGTCGTCGACCTCCCTGGCCTTGGTGAAGAAGCGGTGGCCGCCGAGGTCGAAGCGATAGCCCTCGCGCACGTCGGTGCGCGCAATGCCGCCGACCTGGTCGGTCGACTCGACCACGATCACTGGCTTGCCCTGCTTGGCCAGCAGGTAGCCGGCGGTGAGCCCGGCCGGCCCGCCCCCGAGGGCGACCACCGGGCGCTCGGCCGTGATCTCCGTCCCGCTCGCAGCGGAGCCCGGGCTGGAATTCGGAGTCGGGTCGGTCGTCATGTGGGGAGAGCTCAGGAAACCTTCTGGTACAGGACGGCGCTGTAGGCGAGGATGCTGGCTCCGCGGTAGTTATGCGGTGCGTAAGCCACCGGCTTCAACACCCCGCTGTTGACGTCGTTCTGGAGAATCTGTCCCCACTGCGCCGCGCGCAGGCGTACCAGGTACGTCCAGGACGCCTTCCAGTTCGTCACGCCCTCTGTCAAGGGCCGGACGTACAGGAGCTGCTGTCCCGGCCTGAGGCTAGCAACCAGCGGATCGAGGGTCGCCGCGGGATTTGCCGCTTCCAGTCGCTTCTGTGCGTACACCCAGTCCATGTAACTCGGGTCCTTGATCGGGCCGAGCGTGCTCGCGTAGTTCAGGCCGGCCGGCAGGTAGTACCAGGCCAGCGGCGTCGAGTCGGGCTGCGCGCTCACCACCAGGTCGCCCCGATGCAGGAGCGGGGTCATCTCGCCGCTGATGTCCTTCATGTCGCTCTTGTAACGCGGTGCGTACGACGACGGGTGGGTGATGAACACGATCACCAGCGCGATGCAGACCAGCCCGAGGACGCCCGATCGCGCCGCTCCCCACGCGGCGAGCAGCAGGATCGCGGCGAGGATCGGCGCCATGTAGCGCGCCACGAACGCCGGGGTGATCTGCGACGCCAGCCAGGCGATGATCAGCGTTCCCGCGATCAGCCAGATCAGCGACCACATCATCGTCCCCTCGCGCGTACGCCGGCCCTTCTTGGTGAACAGCGGTGCCAGACCGACGATCCAAGCCACGAGCAGCGTGACCGTGATGCGATCGGAGCCCAACAGGTCCCGCGACAGGAGCACGGGAACGCCGAAGCGAATCGTCGGAGCCCACGGCGCCCCCGTGTGGGTCGCCTGATAGATGAAGTTCGGCACCCAGGGGATGAACAGGACGCCCGCGCCCACGTACGCGAGCACGGCGTCGCGCACGATGCCCCGCCGATCGTCGCTCGCCAGCCAGATCGGAATCAGCGCGACCACCGAGCCGGCGGCGAAGAACAGACCCCACGCGTGCGTGTAGAGCATCAGCGCCTCGCACACCGCGAACAGGATCAGGTAGCGCCGGCGCCGGTTGACGAAGGCGTGGATGAACGCGGTCGTCTCGATGATCCCGAGCAGGCCCATCAGCTCGTACATCCGAGCCTCCTGCGCGTACGCGGTCAGGAACGTGCTGAACGCGCACAGCACCGCCATGTACATGCCGGTGCGGCGATCGAACAGGCTCCAGCCCGACCACAGGCCGGCGGGGATCGTCAGCAAGCCGAAGACGAGCGACAGCGAGTGCGCGGCCGCCTCGCCGGCGCCGAACCACCCGATCCAGAAGTGCAGCATCAGGTAGAACAGCGGAGGCGAGCCGTCATGGCGCAGAACGCCGGGGATCGCGCTCAGAGAGTGCGAGGCGATGCCCGTGGTGATCGCCTCGTCCTCCCAGAACTGGCCGACGGAGCCGCCGAGATAGCGCGTCCGGATAAAGGCCGAGATCGCCATCAGCACGACCAGGAAGATCGTCGTGCTCGCCCACACGGGCACCCGCTCGAGCCGTTTGGGCACCTTGATGTCGGCTACGCGCGGGATGCCGCCCGGCGGCGCGGTGACCGTGGCCATCTAGCCGCTCACCTTACTGGCGCAGGTCGAGAACACGTAGAAGGTGCGCTGGCGGAAGAACGTCGTGTAGTGGGCGCCGGCGTGCTCCCACGCGATGATCTGCTGCGGGCTGGGCAGCAGTGCCGCGTTCGACGTATCGCGATCCTGGAGGATCGTCGCCGGCCACGGCGGCCCGACCAGCCCGGTGGGCTGCGCCTCGACCTGCAGCGTGCGCACGCCGAGCGCGTAGGCGACCATCGGCACCTGGAAGCCCTCCACCATGATCGGGCCGCAGCGCCGGATCGCGGCGGGGCCGCCGAGCCGGTTGATGACCGTGCCGAGATCCTCACGGAGATGGGCCTGGTACAGCAGCGCGCGATGGGTGCGCGGCAGGCTGATGACGTTCTTGCTGATCCACGGCGGGATCGCCAGGAACAGCGCAATCGCGACGGCGCTGCCGGCGGGAAGCGCAAAGGCGGCGGAGCCGAGCCGTCGCAGACTCGGCGCCCGCGCCGCAAGCCAGCGGATCAGGCGCGGCACGGTCTGGGCGAACCAGCCCCACGCGATGCCACCGGCGATGGCGACCGGTGCGGTGCCGAGCACCAGGTAACGGCCGTTGCCGGAAAAGCCGAGCTGGGTCTCCAGCGCGATTCCGAACCACCACACGAAGCCGAACAGCCCGATCCCGAGAAGCCACGCGCGCGCGCTTATGTCCCGGCTCGCCCGCCACGTCCGCCACCAGGAGCCGCGCGTACGCCAGAGGCCGAACGCGGCCGCGATGAGCGCCAGGATCGCCGGGATCTTGACCCGGTTGAGCACCTCGGGCCAGGCCTCCTGCTTGAACACGGTGCAGACCGGGCAGCTCGTGAACGCGGCGCTGTTGGAGCGGGGGTGCAAGGCCCGGGTGATCCCGGCCAGCAGGCTGCCCGCGCCCCACAGCGGGAACAGGAACCAGAGCACGAAGATCAGTCCGGCCAGCGCCAGCACCAGCTTGCGAGCGCCCGGATCGCGCCAGAACACGTACAGGGCGTACGGCCCCCAGAAGACCCACAGCTCGGGGCGGTCGAGCGCGGAGAAGAAGCTGACCACGAGCGCCTGCCGCGGGGCACCGTCCATGTATCGCTCGACCGCGATCAGCATCAGCGCGGTGGCCAGGCCCTCGGAGTACCCGAGCGCGTTGTCGCTGATGAACCCGCCCGAGTTGATCAGGCTGCCGGCCGCGATCAGCCCCGCGAGCAGGAGCGGTACGTACCGCCAGACGCTCTTCTCAGAAGACGTCGCCCAGCCCAGGTCTCGCGTGACCCGCCAGGCAACCCGGAACACCATCACCACGGCCATCACGGCTCCGGCGCGGGCCACGGCCAGCCACAGATCCGGCTGCGCCTTCCCGAACACCGCGAAGATCGTCGTGAAGATCATCGGCAGCGGCTTCCAGCTCGGGCCGCCGAGTAGGTGCAGGTTGAGGTGGATGATCTCCCGGCCCCAGACGAGCCACGCCCATGGGTCGTAGCTCGGCGTGGAGGGGATCAGCAGCGATAGCGCGCCGATGATGAGCGCCACGCCTCCGAGCCACAGGTAGAAGCGCCACCCTCCGAAGACGGCGGTCAGCGCGCGAGCCCGCGCCGCGACATCAGTCGACGGCGCCGGTGCAGTCAGCTCAGCGGTAGGAACAGACAAAGGGACCGGAAGATGTGGTTGATGCCGCGCTCGCAAGTTAGACACGGCAGCGGCAAACACGTACAGAGCCTGCGCACCGGGCGCGGGCGACGCGCCGCCATTCTAGACCGCGCCTGCCTCGGACCGCGCCCGCACACCAGCCTCGGACCGCGCCCGGCTATCCCGACACGCCCTGCTGCAGACACGCCGCGAGGCTGGCCAGCTCCGCGTCCGAGCCCTGATGGGGATACAGCAGTGCGGTGCCGATCACCTCGGCTCCCTGGCTCTGCCCCTCGATCTGATCGGACTGCGCCGCCCCGGGAGTGTTCGTGAACACGATCGTCGGCCCGGACGGGAGCGCGCCGACCTGGAGCTGGATCGGGCTGACCACCTGAACCGGCAGGTGAGCGCTACGGATGCACCCGAGGTGGTTGTCCATGTCGGTCAGCGGGCTGTCGACCCGTCCCCGGCTGGCGAGCGTCTTTGACCCGCTCGGCGTGGTCGGCTGTACCCGGACCGCCCCGCACCCGGCGAGCGCCGCCGCGCAGCCCAGCAGCGCCACCGCGGCCCGCGCCGATGTGCCGGCGCGCCAGGGTCCGCGCGGTGAGACGACGTTCATAGACCGCATGCGATTGCCAAAGGTAGAGGATCATCCCGATTGTGCTCCTGTACGGCGCCCTCTCCGGACCGCTGCCCAAGCTGGGGGTCGTGGCGGCGGCCGCCCTGGCCGCCGTGGTCATGCTTCACCGCGACACGCGGGTCCAGGCGGTCGCGATGCTCGGCGCGCTCATCCTCTGCCCGGTGCTGCTTCTGGGCGCGATCTGGCACTCGCCCCAGCTCAACGTGATCCACCGCCACCCTCTCCTCGCCGTGGTCGGCGCGGTCTTCGTGCTCGTCGCGGTCGTGGCCGCGGCGCTCGTGGCCGGCCGGTGGCCGGCCCTGCTGGCCGGCGCGGTGTTGATCGCGCTGCCCTTCCGGATCCCGATCCAGGCCGGCGGCACCACCGCCAACCTGCTGGTCCCGCTGTACTTCGTCGTCGCCGCCGGTGCAGTGGCTTTCATCGTCCAGTCGCTGCGCCCGGGATGGATCCGCGGGCCTGACGCCGTCCAGCCCGCCGCCCCACACCCGCCCGGCCCGGACCCGCCCGGCCCGGCCCCGCCCGGCCCGGACCCGCCCGGCCCGGCCCCGGGCGCCCCCGCCGCCGTGGCCGCCCGCTGGCTCGAGCGGCTGCTCGCCGTCTACGTCGTCCTGTACGGCCTGCAGGCGGCGTACTCGCCGGCCTTCCAGACCGCGCTCCAGAACATGGTGTTCTTCTACGTTCCGTTCGCGCTCGGCTACTGCCTGCTGCGCCGGGTCGACTGGACGCGGGAGCTGACGCGCAACTGCCTCGTGCTGATCGCCGGTCTGGCGGTCCTGTTCTGCCTGGTCGGCTTCGTCGAGTACGCGACCAAGACGATCTTCCTGAACCCCAAGCTGATCGCGGCCAACGCCGACCACGTGTACTTCACCGTCAACTCGGTGTTCTTCGACCCGAACATCTTCGGGCGGTTCCTCGCGCTGGTGATGATCCTGCTCGGGTGCGTGCTGCTCTACGCCCGCCGTCAGCACACGCAACTGCTGACGCTGCTCGTGCTCGCGATCCTCTGGGGCGGACTCGTGACCACGCTGTCACGTTCCAGCATGGGAGCGCTGCTCGTCGGGCTGGGCGTGCTCGCGGCCCTGCGGTGGAGAGTCGAGCGGACGGTGTTCATCGCGGCCGGGGTCGTCGCGGTGGCCGCGGTCCTGATCGTGATCTTCTCCACCACGTTTGGGCTCAATCAGGGTCTGAACGGGGCGTCGAGCGGGCGGCCCGGGCTCGTGTCGGGGGGGCTCGACCTGTTCAGGTCGCGACCCATATGGGGGTACGGGTCGGGCTCGTTTGAGACGGAGTTCGCCAAGCACCACCACGCGCTCGGTGAGACGACGTCCGCGTCGCACACGATCCCGGTCACGATCGCGGCCGAGCAGGGCCTGATCGGCGAGCTCGCATACGTGGCGTTCGTCATCGCCGCCCTGATCACGCTCGTGCGCCGCGCGCGGGCCGATCCCGTCCGCGTCGCGATCGCCGGCGCGTTCGTGGCGCTCCTGTTCCACACGTTCCTGTATGCCGACTTCCTCGAGGACCCGATCACGTGGACGCTGCTGGCAATCGGCGCCGCCCTCGCCCGGCGAGCGCCCGCGGCGTCGGCGACAGCCGAGGGCGACGTCCTCGGGCGCGATCGCCGCCTCGAGCAGCAGCTGGCCTAGCCCAAGCTCAGGCGCCGTCCTGAACAAGTCGCCAAATCCCCCCGCCTGACCCCCCGGTTGGCGACATAAGCATTGGGTCGATGCTTATCTCGCCACGGCGCCCCCCGGACGCCCGGGTTTGTGACGTTTTGCAGGGTTTTACGCCACCTGGCGACCGCCGGCGACGACGTTCTGATCCCGAGTCGCCGCACGAACAATGGACGTGACATCTCGCGCCAATAGGGGTAGCATCGGCCCCCGTGACCTGGGGACTCATCTGGCTGATGCTCGCCCTGAAGATCCCGCTCGCAGGGCTGATCTACCTCGTCTGGTGGGCGATCAAGCAGGAGCCCGACGAGGCGTCGTCTCAGGACGACGACGGCGGCATCCGGCGCCATCCGAACCACCCGCGCCAGCCGTTCCCCCGGCGCCCCCGCCGCGGGCCACACGGGGATCCGCCACCGCTCGCGCCCTCGCGCGTGCGGGTCACGCGCGCGCGCACCCGCACGCTCGACCGCTGATCCGCCGAACGCTCGACCGCTGATCCGCCGAACGCTCGACCGCTGATCCGCCGAACGCTCGACCCGCTGATCCGCCGAACGGGCAGCCGGTCCGCCGCCGCTGCCAGACTTGAGCGCAGATGAATTCGCCCGCCTCCGTCCTCTCCGACGCGACGATCATCGAGCTCGTCCAGGAGGGTCGAATCCGGATCGACCCGTGGGAACCCGGCCTCGTCCAGCCCGCCAGCGTCGACCTGCGCCTCGGCGACTCTTTCCGGGTGTTCCACAACCACCTCGCGTCGGCGATCGACCTGCGCGAGCCGCCCTCCGGTCTGACCGAGGAGGTGGTGATCGCCCCCGACGAGTCGTTCGTCATCCACCCGGGAGAGTTCTGCCTTGGCCGGACGCTCGAATGGGTCGAGCTCCCCGACGACATCGTGGCCCGCATCGAAGGCAAGTCGAGCATTGGTCGCCTCGGTCTGATCGTCCACGCCACCGCGGGCTTCTGCGACCCCGGTTGGAAGGGGACCTTGACGCTCGAGCTGAACAACCTCACGCGGATCCCGATCAAGCTGTACCCGGGGCTCCAGATCGCCCAGCTGTCGTTCATGACGCTCGACCGGCCGGCGGCCCGGCCGTACGGCAGCCCGGAGCTCGGCAGCCACTATCAGGGTCAGCGCGCCGCCACCGAGAGCCGCTATCCAGGGATGATGCCCGCGCCGTCCGCCGCCAACGCGAATCGGACGGCCATCGAGTAGGCTCGCGCCCGTGACCGCCCTGATGATCGCGGCCGGGGAGCCGTCGAAGGTCCCGCTCTACATCGTCGGCGGGCTATTCGTCGTTTGGGCGCTGTCGCTCGCGGCGATCGGACTCACGCGTCCGAGCTTCCCGTACAACGCGCGCGGCCAACGGCTGGTCATTGGTACGAGCGCCTTGCTGATGCTGCTCACGATGGCGATGGCCGTCCTGACGAGCGCGTTTCCCAAGTAGTCCGGACCCCGGCGTCTTGCCCGAACCGGGCCCCAAGCGTCTCGCCCGAACGATGCGGGTACTAAATTCAGAGTGGGAATCCGGCCACGCCCCCCGGCTGGAGCACCCTTCGGCAACAGCGCGAGAAGGAGCGCCATGACGACACAGACCGAGCAACGAGACGGCGCCGGCGCAGCGACGTCGAACGAAACCCTGACCGTTACCGACAACCGGACCGGCAAGCAGTACGAGATTCCGATCGAGGACGGGACCATCCGCGCCACCGAGCTGCGGAAGATCAAGACCGACGAGGACGATTTCGGGCTGATGAGCTACGACCCCGCCTATATGGCAACGGCGTCGTGCCGCTCAGCCATCACCTACATCGACGGCGAGCGGGGCATCCTCGAATACCGCGGGTACCCGATCGAGCAGCTCGCGGAGCGCTCGAGCTACCTCGAGGTCGCCTACCTGCTGGTCCACGGCGAGCTGCCGAGCCAGAGCCAGCTCGACGAGTGGATCCACCACATCACGATTCACACGTTCGTGCACGAGAACGTCAAGGAGTTCATGCAGGGCTTCCGCTACGACGCTCATCCAATGGGGATGCTGCTCGCATCGGTCGGCGCCCTGTCGACCTTCTATCCCGAGGCGAGCAAGATCCACGACCACGACATCCGCTACATCCAGGTGATCCGCCTGCTGGCCAAGATGCCGACGCTGGCCGCGTTCTCGTTCCGCCACAACCAGGGCAAGCCGTACGTCTATCCGGACAACGAGCTGTCCTACGCGGGCAACTTTCTCTCGATGATCTACAAGATGACCGAGATCCGCTACGAGCCGGATCCTCGGCTCGAGCACGCCCTCGATGTCCTGTTCATCCTCCACGCCGACCACGAGCAGAACTGCTCGACCAGCGCCGTACGCAGCGTCGGCTCGAGCCAGGTCGATCCCTATTCGGCGGTGGCCGCGGGGGTGGCCGCGCTGTACGGACCGCTCCACGGCGGCGCCAACGAGGCGGCGCTGCGGATGCTCCGCCGGATCGAGACCAAGGAAAACATCCCCGACTTCATCAAGGGCGTGAAGGACGGCCAGGAGCGCCTGATGGGCTTCGGGCACCGCGTCTACAAGAACTACGACCCGCGGGCGAAGATCATCAAGAAGGCCGTCGACGAGGTGCTCGAGGTGACCGGCACCAACCCGTTGCTCGACATCGCGCTCGAGCTCGAGAAGATCGCGCTCGAGGACGAGTACTTCATCGACCGCAAGCTATACCCGAACGTCGACTTCTATTCGGGCTTGATCTACGAGGCGCTCGGGATGCCGATGGAGATGTTCCCGGTGCTGTTCGCGATCGGACGGACGAGCGGCTGGATCGCGCAGTGGCTCGAGATGATCGATGACTCGGAGCAGAAGATCGCGCGCCCGCGCCAGATCTACACCGGCGAGCGCGGCCGCGACTACGTGCCGATGGATAGGCGCTGAGGCCCAGACACGAGACCTGGACGTTGACCGTCCGCGCCGGCGGGCGCGTCGAGCACCAGCACTTCGAAGATCTCGAACGTGCGCTCGGCGCGCTCGGTTCGCGGATGAGCGAATTGGCGAATCTGACGACCGAGCACCCGGCACGCACGCGGCTGCGCAAGTACGCGCCGGAGGACCAGGTCGTGGCCCGGGTCGAGCTGTCCGGGCCGCAGCGGCGTCTGGCCGACGTACACGCCGGCATCGACGTGCGCGGCGACGGCTCGACCGAGGCCTACGTCGGACAGGTCCGCCGCAGGGCGCTCGATGTCGGTCCGGACGAGGATGTCGTCGCTGCGCTGCGTCGAGAGGTGGTACGGAGCTGAGCTATCGTTCCCCGACATGAGAGGAGCCTTAACGATCTTGCGTTATGCGGTGCGACCGTTCGGCTACCTCGCGTTCGTGCTCGCGCTCGCCTCCCTGTCGCTGGCCGCCAAGGCGTTGGGTGACCGCGACGAGCTCGGATACTTCACCGACCGGCTCGCCCGCATGCTGTGGCGCTACCCGGAGGTCACCCGGCGTGGCGTTCAGATGGCCTGGCTCGTCTGGGGGATCGCGTTCGCCATCGCGGTCTCGCCCTACGACCCGCTGTCTACCCCGTGGGACGAGGTTGGGCTTGCGGCGGTGGCGATGATCGTCCTCTGGCGGCGGATTGTCGCCGGGCACCGAGCCGAGCGTTGAGGTTCTCGAGCGCCCGCTCGAGTCCGACTTCGGCCGGATCGAGCTCACGCATCGCCGCGGCGAGGCGGTACTCGGCGAAGTAGTCCGGGTCGATCTCGCAGGCCGCCGCGATCAGCTCCATCGCTCGCATCGACGGCTTGTCGTGACCGTTGGCGAGCATGTTGATGTGGGCGTGGGTGATCCCCTTGCCGTCCAGCTGCCGCGTTGCCTCAGCCAGGCCACGGTAGGTGAGCGAGCGCGCATCCATCAACGTCCGAAGTGCTTCTCCGAAGGGTCTGGTGCTGGGCCGGTTCATGGACTCTCCTGACGGGGCTCCCGGAGGGTAGCGCCCTCCCGTGTCGTCATGAGCCTGTCGAAATTTGACAGGCTCGCCTGCTGCTTGGTAGGGTACCTAACAACGTAGCCGCAGGCAAGCCCTCAACGGACCAGCGGCTGTGGCCCCGTCGCCAGGCGCAGACCGGCAGGCCATTGCGACGGGGAGCGCCGGGCCGAGACCTTACCTCGTGATAAGGGGGCGCGGGTGAAATCCGCGCGAGGTTCTCGGCCCGGCTTTTTATCTCGCCGGGCCCGCGCCGGCCCGCCCTAGAGCACCAGCGTCGCGCCATGGGCGCGCAGCCAGCGCAGCTGCTCGCGGTACCCCGGGCTGCGCGCCGCCAGCAGCCGCCAGAACCGGGGCGAATGGTCCATCACCTCGAGGTGGCAGACCTCGTGCCAGACGACGTAGTCGAGCACGGGCTCGGGCGCCAGCAGCAGCCGCCAGTTGAAGCTCATCGCGCCGGTCCGGGAGCAGCTCGCCCAGCGCGTGCGCTGGGCCCGGATCGTCAGTCGTGAGTAGGAGGCGCCGGCCAGCGCGCACGCCCGGTCGAGCCTTGGCTCGATCTCGGTCCGTGCCGCCCGCCGGTACCAGCGCTCGAGGGCGGGCCCGCGCGCGTCGCCGTCGGGGACGAGCAGCACGTCGTCGCGGCGAGTGACGCGTACCCGTCCGGCCTCGCCACGCAACGCCAGCGTCCGCCCCAGGTAGGGCACGGTCTCCCCGCGCGCCGCGACCGCGGCCCGCGCCCGGGAAAGTTCCGCGATCCGGCGCTCGATCCATGGCTGCAGCTCCCTGATCGCGGCGGCTGCCTCTCGCTCGGCCGCGCGCCGCGGCAGCACGACCTCGACCCCCCGGGTGGCGTCGACGGTCACGCGCACACGCCGCGCGCGGTCCGAGCGGCGAACCTGGTAAGACCACTCTTCTTGCACGGCGGCACAGAGTACGGTCAGCTTCCGACATGAGTTCGTTTCCACGCCTCCCTGACCCCCTCACCGACGGGCGCGTCGCCCTGCGCGACTACAGCGAGCGCGACATCCCCGAGATCCTGATCGCCTACCAGGACGATCGCCGGCTGCATCTACTCAACGGTGAGGAGCGCCCACCGAGCGGAGCCGAGCTGGGCGGCCGGGCCGAGCGCGAGCCCGCCCTCCGCGCCGCCGGCGAGCGGGCCACGCTGACCGTCCTCGAGGCCGACTCGGACACGTGCCGGGGCCAGGTCCGCGTGATCGATGCCGACTGGGACAACGGGCGCGCGCAGCTCGCGATCTGGGTGGCGCCGCAGGCTCGCGGTCGCGGTCTGGGCACTGGCGCCCTCAGGCTGGCCGGCGAATGGCTGCTGGGCGCCTGCCGCCTCGACCGGCTGGAGTTGCTCGCCGAGCCCGACAACGCCCCGGTCATCGCCGCCGCCGGGGCCGCCGGCTTCGTCAGCGAGGGTGTTCTGCGTGGCTACGAGCGCAAGCGGGGAAAGAGGGTGGACATGGCCGTTCTGTCGCTGATCCCAGCCGACCTCTGATCGCTTCGATGCCCTGAACCCTTCTATGCCCTGAACCCTTCCATGCCCTATTGGCGCGTCAAGCTTCCCCCCAGCGTGAGATCGCCGTTCGAGGTGTACGTCAACGGCGTGCGCCAGGAGCTCGGTTCCGACTACCGGGTCTCCGAGGGCGATCTGCTGTTCGGACGCGAGCTCATCCACCAGCGGCTGGGCGCCCGCGCCTGGTTCCTCGGCTTCTGGGGGATCGGGACCTACAAGCGAAACGACGAGATCGACGTCCGCTACGAGGTCGCCGGGCAGCCCCAGGTGGTCCACGTCACCGAGATCATTCCCCCGTCCGGACAACCTCGCGGGTGACCCAGGGCGCCAGCAGGCGCAGCGCGGCCAGGATCGCGCGGGTCGCCGGCGAGCGGTTCAGCGTGTAGAAGTGGATCCCCGGCGCGCCCCGCGCCAGCAGCTCGGCGCACTGGAGCGTCGCGTAGGAGACGCCGAGCTGGAGCACTTCGTTGGGGAACGGCGCCCGCTTCTCGAGCTGCTCGAGCAGGGACTCCGGGATCGACGCCCCGCAGATCTCGGTGAACCGCTTGATCTGTCCCACGTCGGTGATCGGCATGATGCCCGGGATGATCGGAACGTCGATCCCCGCCGCGCGCGCCTCCTCGACGAACCGGAAGTACACCTCGTTGTCGAAGAACAGCTGGGTGATCAGGAACGAGGCGCCGCTGTCGACCTTGTGCTTGAGGAAGCGCAGGTCGCTGGCCAGGTCGGCCGCCTCGGGGTGGACCTCGGGGAAGCAGGCCGCTCCAACGGTCATCGGGTATCGCTCGGCGATCAGCGCCGCGAGATCGCTCGAATAGCTCAGGCCGCCCGGATGCGGCCGCCATTCCGGCTCGCCCCGCGGCGGGTCGCCACGCAACGCGAGTACATTCTCGATGCCCGCGTCGGCCAGGCTGTCGAGAATCACGCACAGCTCGTCGCGGCTCGCGCCCACGCAGCTGAGGTGCGCCATCGCCTCAATCCCGAGCTCTTGCTTGATCCACTTCGTGAGCTCGAGCGTGAGCCCGCGCGTCGAGCCCGCCGCGCCGTAGGTCACCGACACGAAATCGGGCTCGAGCTCGCGCAGCGACGTCAGCGCGGCGCGGAGGTTCTGCTCGCCCTCATCCGTCCTCGGCGGGAAGAACTCGAAGGAAAAGACGGGACGGTCGGCCCGAGACAGCATCTGATCAATTTGCATGCCGGGAACCGTACCAACCTTGACATGACTGTGTCAAGGTTTTGTTCATCGACTCGACAATTCTCCTACCCACCGTTCCACATCCCCGTCCGACTCGCGCATCACCCGGCCGAGCCGCTCGAGGTGGGTCAGGTAGCAGAGCGTCTCGGGCAGCCACCAGCCCGCGTTGGTTTGCGTGAGCGGCTCCTCGTGGAGGAGCGGGGTGATCTCGAGCGCGGTCTTCGGTCCCTGTGCCACCGCAGCCAGGGCCACGTTCAGACGCTCGGCCACCAGGCGGCGGTTGCCCTCGATGTGGCCGTGAACGTCGAGAAACGGCTTGCCATGGCCCGACAGCGCGAGCCGGGCGCCGAGCTCGTCGACCACGTCCAGCGACGTCAGGAATTCGCCGATCGGATCCGGGGTCCAGCCGTAGTCGAAGTACAGCGAGATCCGTCCCAGGACGTGATCGCCGGAGATCAGCAGCCGACGCTCGGCCTGGAACAGGCAGACGTGGGATGGCGCATGCCCCGGCGTCTCGAACGCCGTCCAGGGGCCGAGATCGGTGTCGACCGTCACGCCGGCCACGAGCGGGCGGTTGGGCTCGATCACCCGAGCGATCCCGGACGGGCTGCCCCGCGCATGCTCGGCGTAACGCTCGAGCGCCGACGCCGGCACGCCACTTTGGCGCCCCACCTCGAGTCGCCGCGCGAGCACCATGTCCGGGTCGGTCGCCGTCGCGAATCCGTGCTCGTGGTTGGGGTGCATCCACATCTCGCACCCCGTCCGGTCGCAGATCGTCGCCGCCTGGCCCCAGTGATCGGCGTGGGCGTGGGTGCATACGACCAGCCGCACGTCGTCGACCCGTAGTCCGACCTGGTCCATCGCGCGCTCGAGCTCGACGAACGACCCGGGCTCGTGCATCCCGGTGTCGAACAGCACGAGGCCGCCGTCCGCCGCCACCGCCCACGCGTTGCAGTGCGGGATGCCCGGAAACGGCAGCGGCAGCCGTAGCCGCCAGAGGCCGGGTATCACCCGTTCTCCGCGCCCGAGCTCACGGGTACGTGTGCGCGGCATCTGGCCGCGAACCCTAGACTCCGCCGCTCGGATGTCGAGCGCAGACGTCGCCAGGCGCTACTTCGAGGCTGTCTCCGCGCGCGATCTCGACGCTGTCGTCGCGATGTGGGCGGCCGGCGGGATCGAGCAGGTCGGGCAGAACCAGATGCTGGCCCCCGAGGGACCGCGCGACTTCCTGCGCGAGCTGTACGGCGCCTTTCCCGATCTCGCCTGGGACGTCCGCGACGTGATTGGCTCTGAGGAGGCGAGCCGCGTCGCCGTCCGATGGCGCATGACCGGCACGTTCGCGGGGCCGGGCACCTTCCAGGATTTCGTGGCCAACGGCGCGCGCGTCGACCTCGAGGGGTGCGACATCCTCGAGGTCACCGAAGACGGCAAGCTCCGGCGCCTCGACGCCTACTTCGATACGAGCGAGGTCGCGCGCCAGCTCGGCGTGCTCCCGCCCGCCGGGTCGCGCGCGGAAGCCAACCTAACCAAGCTCGCCAACGTCAAGACGCGCGCGCTGTCCCGGATCCACGGATCGGACGCCGAGCCGATCGCCGAGGGCGTGTGGCTCGTCCGCGGCGGCATCCCCAGGACGATGAACGTGTTCCTGATCGAGGAGGACGGCGGCGTCACCCTGTTCGACGCCGGCATCTCCGACATGACCTCGTCGCTCGCCGCGGCCGGCGCTCGCCTCGGAGGGATCAGGCGCGTCGTGCTCGGGCACGCCGACGCCGACCACCGTGGCGCCGCGCCCGGGCTGAACGTGCCGGTCAACTGCCACCCAGGCGAACGTGACGCGGCCGAGTCGGCCGACTCCTACCGCGACTACTGGGATCGATCCAAGCTCGACCCGCACGGACGCGCGCTGCTCTGGCGGCTGATCCCGACCTGGGACGGAGGCGCCGTGCAGATCGCGGGCACGCTCGATGACGGCGACCGGGTCGGCGCCTTCAAGGTCGTCCACCTCCCCGGCCACGCGCCAGGCCAGATCGCGCTGTTCCGCGAGTCCGATCGGCTCGCGCTCGTGTCCGACGTGCTCTACACGCTGGATCCCCAGACCGGGCGACACCAGCCCGCCCACGTCCCCCATCCGGCGTTCAACCAGGACACCGAGCAGGCCCGCGAGTCGATCCGCAAACTAGCCGGGCTCGATCCGGCCACCGTCTGGGCCGGTCACTCCGAACCGGTCACCGGTGACGTCAAGGCCCAGCTCGAGCGAGCCGCGACCGCGCCGGCGTAATCGGGTGCAGCCGATGGCCAAGCAGCGAAAGCGCCAGCGCGAGAAGCTCGCCGCCCCGACGTCCGACTACACCGACGCCGAGGGCAACGTGCTCACGCTCCGCGGCTCGCTGACGCCCGGCGCGCGGCGCGAGTACGCCGACATCCTCGCCGGGGGCCTGAACCGCGAGGACGCCTGGCAGCGAGCCGCCGAGCTGTTGTTCGAGCGCCTGGCCGTCTCGTGGACGATCTCGGGACTCGAGATCACGCGCCAGAAGGAGCTGCTCGGCCGCTACCGCATGGCCACGACCGACGAGCGGCGCTTCGTGCGCGATTCCCTGCGCGAGCACACGGCCGAGTACTTCCCGGAGCTCGAGGCGCCGTGACCAAGCCGACGCCCGCCGCCGGGATCGATCCCGACGCCTTCGCCACGCTGCTGTGCGACTGGTGCCTCGAGCTGCTCGAGCGCGACACCGTCCTCGTGTCCACGACGCCGCTGGCCCAGCCGCTCGTCCGCGCCTTTCACCGCGCGGCGATCGAACGAGGCGCCTGGCCGCCTGGGCTGCGGATCTCGATCCCGGGAATCGCCGAGGACTTCTACCGCCACGCGCCCGACGAGCTACTCGACAACTACTCGCCCCAGGACATGGCGGACGCCGAGCAATCCGACACGTTCCTCAGCATCCAGGCCCCCGCGAACACGCGGGCGCTCGCCGGCATCGACCCGGCCGTGATCACGCGCGCGGCCCGCGCTCTGGAACCGGTCCGGGAGGTGCGGCTGGGTAAGCGCTGGTGCGGCACGATTTGGCCGACTGCGGCGCTCGCGCAGCAGGCCGGCATGAGCGACGACGAGTACGCGGCGTTCGTCAACCGGGCCCTGTTCCTCGACCGCCCCGATCCCGTGGCGGCCTGGCGCGAGCTGAGCGACCACCAGGCGTCGCTCGTGGATCGGCTGCACGACGCGCGCGAGGTGCGCATCGAGGCGGAAGGGACCGACCTGCGCCTGCGCGTCGACGGCCGCACCTGGATCAACTCCAACGGCAGGCGCAACATGCCGAGCGGCGAGGTGTTCACCGGCCCGCTCGAGGATTCGGCCACCGGCACGATCCGCTTCACGATTCCGTCCAGCCCGCGCGGGATGCTCGTCGAGGGCGTCGAGCTGACCTTCGAGGAGGGAAGGGTGACCCGCGCCACCGCCGATCGCGGCCAGGGCTACCTCGAAGCCGCGCTCGCCTCCGACCCCGGCGCCCGCTTCCTCGGCGAGCTCGGCATCGGCACCAACGTCGGCGTCGACCGCCCGACCGGCTCGACGCTGCTCGACGAGAAGATGGCCGGCACCGTCCACCTCGCGCTCGGGCGCTCGTATCCGGAGACCGGCGGGCGCAACGTCTCCGCGGTGCACTGGGATCTGATCTGCGACCTGCGCGACGGCGGGCGGTTGAGCGCGGATGGCGAGCCGATCTCGGTCTGACACTTCGTCGTAACGAGCGCTAACACTCCGTTCAGTAGCTTCAATAGAGAGATGCGCCGAACCAAGATCGTCGCCACGATCGGGCCCGCCAGCCGCGACCTCGAGACGCTGACCCGTATGGCCGCCGCGGGCATGGATGTCGCGCGCCTGAACTTCTCCCACGGCAACCGGGAGATGCACGCCGAGAATGCCGAGCTCGTCCGCCGCGCGGCCGCCGCCGCCGGGCGGCAGGTGGCGATCCTCCAGGACCTGCCCGGCCCGAAGATCCGGATCGGGCGGCTCGAGGACGATACGGTCGAGCTCAAGCCGGGGGAGACCCTCGTCCTGTGCGGCGACAACGGCCTCGTCGGCAACGGCGAGCGAATGTCCGTGTCGTGGCAGGGCCTGGCCGCGGCGGTCGACCCCGACGACGTCATCTACCTGGCCGACGGGGCGATCCGCCTGCGCGTCCAGACGGTCCGCGAGAGCGACGGCGAGGTCGAGACCGCGGTCGAGATCGGCGGCAGCGTCAGCACGCGCCAGGGCCTCAACATTCCCGGCTCGACGCGCGGCCTGCCCGCCGTCCCCGAAGAGGACATCGACATGCTCCACTTCGGCGAGTCGATCGGGGTCGACCTGGTGGCGCTGTCGTTCGTGCGCACGGCCGAGGACGTGACCAGCGTGCGCAAGCACACCCGCCTGCCGCTGATCGCCAAGATCGAGAAGCCCCAGGCGGTCGACGCGGCCGAGGAGATCATCCGGGCTGCCGACTGCGTGATGGTGGCGCGCGGGGATCTCGGGATCGAGCTGCCGATCGAGGACGTCCCGATCGTCCAGAAGCAGCTGCTGCGGACCGCCGGCAAGCTGGCCCGGCCCGCGATCACCGCCACCCAGATGCTCGACTCGATGGTCAACTCCTCGCGCCCCACCCGGGCCGAGGTGGCCGACGTGGCCAACGCGATCCTCGACGGCACCGACGCCGTGATGCTCTCCCAGGAGACCGCGATCGGGTCCTACCCGGTCGAGGCGGTGGAGATGATGGCCGCGGTCGCCGAGCGGACCGAGCACACGCTCCCCTACCGGACCTGGAACGAGGAGCGCGTCCGCCGCGACGCCCGCGACCCCGCTTACACGATCGCCTACAGCGCCTGCGCCGCCGCGCGCGACCTGCATCTGGCCGCCCTCGTCGTGCCCACCCTGTCGGGCCGCTCCGCCCGGCTGATCTCGGCTCACCGCCCCCAGGTCCCGATCTACGCCCTCTCCCCGGGCAAGGAGACCGTGCGCCGATGCAGCCTGATGTGGGGCGTCGAGGCCGGGCCGATGCGCCGGCACGAGGTGACCGAGATGCTGATCGCCGACGCGGCCAAGCGCGTGGTCGAGCTCGGCTGGGTCAACCCAGGCGCGCGCGTGGGGATCACCGCCGGGCTGCCATCCGGCCGCCCCGGCACCACCAGCCTGTTCCAGATCCAGCGGGTCTAAGGCGCCGCCGACGAATCTCGAATCCCGCCGCCGCCAGTCGCCGCCGACCGTCGGACTGACTCTGGGCCGCGCTGGCGCGCGGCATCCCTGGGGCCGGGTGGCCCGTCCAGTCCGTCGTCGCATCCTCCCCGCCGCGGATGCAATCCCACGTACGACGGCTCGGGCGCGGCGGCTGCTCAGGCGACCTTGCGGCCGTAGAACTCGGCCTCGAGCTCGCCGAGCTCGGTGGCGGGCGGATCGTCGTAGAACCACTCGCGGGCGATCCGGTGGAAGTTGCCGCGCGCGTGCAGCTGCGCGAGCACCGCCAGCGTGAGGACCTCCATCCGCCGGCCGAAGATGTGGTCCGGTGGCGCCGACTCGTGACGGAGCTGGCCGAAGTACTCCGAGCGCGGGTCGCTCATGTCGATCAGCACCTGCGTGGCGTAGTCGGGGGTCAGCTCGGTGTACTGGTCGATCGTGTACCAGGAGGTGGCGGCGCGGAAGTGGGCCAGCACGCGCTGGGGGTCGAACTTGTCGGGCTCGGGGAAGAAGCCGATCTCGCTCCCCAGGCGCATGATCGTGTCGACGTCGCCCTCGATGATCGCCCGCGCCACCTCGATCTCGAGCTCGACCGCGCCGGGCGGCATCCGCTTGAACAGGCCGAAGTCGAAGAACACCATCCGTCCGTCGTCGAGCAGCGCCGAGTTGCCGGGATGCGGGTCGCCCGAGAACTGGTGGTGGCGGTACAGGCAGCCGAAGTAGAAGCGGAACAGGATCTCGCCGATCCGGTCGCGCTCTGCGTGTGGATAACCCTTGAGCTCCTCGAACCCGGTGCCGTGAACGTACTCGCTCACCATCACCCGCTCGCGCGACAGCGAGGTGATCACGTCGGGGATGACGATGAACGGGTGGCCCCGGAAGATCCGGGCCAGCGTCCGCTGGTTCTGGGCCTCGAGCTCGTAGTCGAGCTCGTCGTGAATCCGCTCTGAGATCTCGCGCCCGATCGCCGCCGGGTCGAGGCCCGGCGCGATCCGCTTGGCCAGGCGCAGGATCAGGCCGAGGTTCTGCATGTCGGAGCGGACCGCCGCGGCGACGCCCGGGTACTGGACCTTGACCGCCACGTGGCGGCCGTCGTGGAGCTTGGCCCGATAGACCTGGCCGATCGAGGCCGCCGCGATCGGCTCCTCGTCGAACTCGGAGAAAACCTCCTTCAAAGGCTCGTCGAGCTCCTCCTCGATCACCTTGCGCATGTCCTTGAAGGACACGTTGGGCGCGGCGTCGCGCAGCGCGGCCAGCTTGTGCTGGAACTCCTCGCGGTACTCGTCCGGGACGAGACCGACGTCGAGGAACGACAGCACCTGCCCGACCTTCATCGCCGCTCCCTTCATCGTCCCGAGCGCGGCCACGATCTGCTCGGCCGCCTCGATCTGACGCTTCTCGAGCGCGACCTTCCGCTGCTCGCCCGAGCGCGTCACGTTCGCCGCGCGGGTGCCCGCCTGGCGGATCGCCTGCCCCGCGGCCAGTCCCCCAATCCTTGCCGTACGCCCCACTCGCGAGGTGGGGATCTTGTCCTTCGCCACGTTCCCAGATGCTACCTGGCCGCCGTTATGCGACCCGCCGGTCGGTAGGAAACCTCACTAAGGCGCCGCCGCCAGGCGCCGCCGGCTTCGTCATATCCTGAGGTACGACGCGACGTTGATATCCAGTACGGCGCCGCTGGCCAGCTCCGCCTCCGGGGAGGCCAGGTAGAGCACGGCGGCCGCGACCTCCTCGGCCGTGGCCACGCGGCCCAGCGGGCTCTCGGCGCGTCGCCTGCGTCCACCCTCGCCGGCCAGCTCGGACTCCGCCATCTCGGTCTCGACGAACCCGGGCGCCACCGTGGTGACCGAGATCCGCCGCTCCCCGACCGCCCGGGCCAGCGACTGCCCGAACGCGATCAGCCCGGCCTTGCTCGCGCCGTAGGCGGGTTGCTCGGGCTCGCCCCGGAAGGCGCCGCGCGAGGAGACGTTGACGATCCGCCCGCCGGCGCCCATGTGGCGCAGCACGCACCAGGTCACGTTGGCCGCGCCCACCAGATTGACCTCCAGCGTCCGCTTCCACGCCTCCTGCCACTCGCCGTAGGTCGTCTCGGAAACGGGGTGGCGCTCGAACACGCCGGCGTTGTTGACCAGCACGTCGATGCCGCCCAGCGCGCCGGCCACCTCGTCGACCACGCGCCGAATCGCGTCGGGGTCGGCCAGGTCGGCGCCCGCCACCACGTGCCCCTCGCCTGGGAGCGTTGCCAGTACCCGCAGCGCCGCGTCGCGACGCGACCGGTAGTGCAGCCCGACCCGGTCGCCAGAGACCGCGAACGCGCGCGCCACGGCCGCGCCGATGCCCCGCGAGGCGCCGGTGACGAGCACTGCCCTGCCCGCGGGGGTCACGGTCAGCCGTCTCGCTGCACGCGCGAGCCGGGCACGATGTCGTCGGCTCCGTCCGGCCACCGGACCCACGCCTTGTGCCCACCGTCGTAGTCGTCGCCGAACAGGATCAGCGCGGCCGGCTCGCCGAGTGCGGTGCACGACTCGTCGCCCTCGGGATCGACGCCGCGCCAGATGCGTACGAACGCGTTGTGCTCGAGCTCGTCGGCCACGGTCGTCGGATCGGTGTGGCCGGGGTGAATCCGGGTCGCGCCCGGGAGCTTCAGCAACTTGTCCATGATCGAGGACTTCAGATCGGCGTAGCCGCTCGCGCCCGGCGCGCGGACGCCGCCCACCGAGCCCTTGAACAGCGTGTCGCCGGTGAACACGTCCGAGCCGTTGACCAGCAGCGACAGCATCCCCGCGGTGTGGCCCGGGGTGTGGATCGGCTCGATCGTCAGGGTCCCGCTCTCGATCGTCTGTCCCGGAGCCATCGTGCCCGTGGCGGCCGGCACGCTCGGGCGCTCGAGCTCGTGGATCAGCACCGGGACGTCCGGGTGACGTGCGAGCACGGCCTCGACCTCCGACACATGGTCGTGGTGGCGGTGGGTGAGCAACACGTGCGTGAGCGTGAGCTGGCCCCGATCCAGGAACTCGAGCAGCGGCGCCACCGGTCCACCGGCGTCGATCATCACCGCGTGACCCCCGGGCTCGTCGGCCACCACGTAGGTGTTCGACAGAAAGTCGTCGTTCATCGAGCGCTCGACGATCACCGTCGTGAGCCTACTCGTTAGCCTGCGCGGTATGAGTCTGCTCCACACCTGCTACCGAATCACCGACATCGATCGCTCCGTCGCCTTTTACGAGGCGCTCGGGTTCGAGGAGCGCCGGCGCGCGCCCATCCGCGAAGAAGCGATCAACGTGTTCATGAGCCTGCCCGATGACGGCCCCGAGCCCCGCCTCGAGCTGACCTACAACTTCGGCGTCGACTCCTATGAGCTCGGCACGGCTTACGGCCACATCGCGATCTCAACCGACGACATGGACGGCACCCTGGCGCGCCTGAAGGAACAGGGCATCGAGCCCGAGCGTCCGCCCTACACGATCAACCAGGGCGGCAACCGCCTGTGCTTCGTCCGCGATCCCGACAACTACCGGGTCGAGATCATCGAGCGAAGCTGAACCTCTAAGCTTGGCCCAGTCGATGTCGGATCCCGGCAAGATCGCCATCCTGCTGCGGCAGATCGCGATGGGCGTAAACGTCCACGACCGCGAGAACCCCGATCACAACACCTGGGGGATCGGGATGGCGCATTTCGACATCGAGCGGTTGGGTCTCGAGGAGGGCGAGGAGCTGATCCCGGGCATCGTCCTCCAGGCCGACGGCGGCCAGACCGGCCAGTTCCGCATCCTGTGCGACGGGGAGCACGATCAGGGAGAGGTCGAGGAAGAGGAAGAGATCGTCGACGCGGTGGCTGAGCAGGAGTTCGCCGAGCCGCTGCGCACCCCAGCCGGTCCAGCGCCGCGCATCACGCCTCCTCTCTAAGGCGCCGCCGTCAGGCGCCGCCGACCTTTGATTTATCGTTCTCATGTGACCTACTCGATCGTCGCCCGCGATCCGGACACCGGGGAACTCGGCGTCGCGGTCCAGTCGCACTTCTTCTCGGTCGGCTCGGTCGTCACGTGGGCGCGTCCGGGTGTCGGTGCGGTCGCTAGCCAGGCCAACGTCGAGCCCGCGTACGGCCCGCGCGCGCTCGATCTGCTTGGCCAGGGCGTGCCGGCGCCGGACGCGCTTGCGCGCCTGCTGGCCGAGGATCCGGGCGGCCACTCCCGCCAGGTGGGGATGATGGACGCCGCTGGCCACGTTGCCGCGCACACCGGTTCAAGCTGCATCCCATACGCCGGGCACGTGACCGGCGACGGCGTCTGCTGCCAGGCGAACATCATGGCCTCGGAAAGCGTCTGGCCGGCCATGTTCGAAGCCTTTCAAGCGGCCGCCTCGGGATCGCTCACCGAGCGCCTGCTTAGCGCGCTCGACGCCGCCGAGCGCGAGGGCGGAGACATCCGCGGCCGGCAGTCCGCGGCGATCCTGATCGTGCCGGCCGACGGCGACCCCTGGCGGACGGTCGTCTCGCTCCGCGTCGAGGACCATCCCGACCCGCTGGGCGAGCTACGCCGGTTGGTCGCCCTGCACGACGCCTACGTGCTGATCACCCAGGCCGACGAGCTGCTGAACGAGGGTCGCCACGACGAGGCGGGCGCCCTGTACGAGCGGGCCAGCGAGATCGCGCCGGACAACCACGAGCTGCTGTTCTGGGCCGGACTCAGCACGGCACAGGCCGGCGACCTCGACGCCGGCGTGGCCAAGGTACGCGCGGCGATCGCGCTCCAGCCGAGCTGGCTGGAGCTGCTGCCTCGGCTGGCGCCCGACGTAGCGCCGGCGGGCCCTGCCGTGCTCGAGCGCCTGACGGCGGCGCCTTAGCGCCTACGCCTGGCCGCGCGATCGGCCGCGCGCCGGGCGGCCTCCTGCTCGCGAATCGCCTCGCGCGTCTGGCCCTGGATCTGGCGCCACGCGGTGCGTGCCTGCCGCAGCGCCTTGAACACCTGGTCCCGAGCCTCCTCGGCCGCCTGCGCCGCCTCGAGCACCTGCTTGCGCGTTCGACGCCCGAGCGTGAGCAGGTTGAACGACCACAGGCCCGTCTCGAGCAGGCGCGCCGCTCGGTCGAGGTCGGCGAACACGGCGTCGCGCAGCTCCGCACCGCGCAGTCCCTGCTCGATGTAGCGCACCCGGGCGGCGAGCGCGACCCCGGCCAGACCGCTCAGCGCCCGCGCGGTGATCATCGGCTCGGGATCGCGCGGGTCGACCTCGGCGCCGGCGGCGAGCGCGTCTGCGGCCAGGCGCACGATCCGGTCGTACATCTCGAGCCAGGCGGCTCGCAGCGACGGCGTGGACTCGATCATCTCGAGGAACCGGGGCAGGAAGCCGACCAGATCATCCGGGATGTCGTCGAAGCGCTCCATGTCCTTCTTCATCGCGCGGACCACGGCGTCGGTCAGCGGCTCGCCTCGGTCGCGCTCGCGGATGGCGCGGGCCAGGCTGTCCACGGCCTCGTCGGCCCAGTCGAGGACCATCGACTCCTTGGTCGGGAAGTAGTTGAAGACGGTCTTCTCCGACACGCCCACGACCTCGGCGATCGTCGAGACCTTCACGTTGTCGAACCCGCGGGTCTCGAACAGGATGGTCGCCACGTCGGAGATCCGCTGACGCGTGATGCGCCGCTTGCGTTCGCGCAGGCCCTCCTCGGGATGGCGCGCGATCTCCATCGCCTCCTGCCGGCGCCGCGCCCGGCGAAACGACTCGGCGATCCGTTCTCCCAGGTCGTCCACCAGCAATCGGTGCAGGCGGTCGTCGCTGAGCGGATCGCCGGGCAGGTCGTCGTCGATGTCCACATTCAGAGGATATTGAGAAAAATTCAGTTGCAGAATTTTTTCAGTCACTGTAGAGTCTTCGGGCATGAACGAGAGACCTGTAATCGAGGCGATCGGCCTCACCAAGCGCTTCGGCGAGTTCACCGCCGTCGAGGACCTGGACTTGAACGTGCAGACTGGGACCGTCGTCTCGCTGCTCGGGCCTAACGGCGCCGGCAAGACGACCACGGTGCGGATGCTCGCCACGCTGCTGGCACCGGATGCCGGCTCCGCCCGCGTGGCCGGCTACGACGTGGTGCGCGAGGGAGCCGAGGTGCGCCGGCGGATTTCACTAACCGGCCAGTTCGCTGCGCTGGACAAGAACCTGACCGCGCGTGAGAACCTGGTGTTGATGGCGCGGCTCCGTGGCCGCGACCGGCGCGAGGCCCGCGTCGTGGCCGACGGCTTGATCGAGCGGTTCGCGATCGCCGACTTCCGCGACCGGCTGGTCAAGAACCTGTCCGGCGGGGAGCGCCGGCGGGTCGACCTGGCCGCTGGGCTGATCGACACGCCGCTCGTGCTCGTGCTCGACGAGCCGACCACCGGCCTTGACCCTCGCAGTCGCCAGGTCGTGTGGTCGACGATCCGGAGCCTGATCGACGATGGCGTCACGCTGCTCCTGACGACCCAGTATCTGGAGGAGGCCGACGCGCTGGCCGACCGGGTGCTGCTGATCGACCGCGGCCGGGAGGTCGCCGCCGGCACGCCGGCGCAGCTGAAGGCTCAGGTCGGCGAGCAGCGGGTCGACGTGATCGCCGCCGACGGGGCCGAGTTCGAGCGCCTGGCCGCGTTGCTGCGCGAGCAGTTCGAGATCTCGGAATCGACCGAGCAGCGGACCGTCTCGGTCGCCGCGCCGGACGAGGCCGAGGATCTGGCCCGCGTCGCCGCGACGGTCGCGCAGGCGGGGATCGCGGTCGATGAGATCGCGCTGCGGCGTCCGACGCTCGACGACGCGTTCCTCGCGCTCACCGGGCACATGGCCCACGAGGACGCTTCACCCGAGGAGGTGGCGGCATGACCGCCTCGCTCGCCTTCGCCCGAGACACGGCGCTGCTCACGGCCCGCAGCCTCCGGGCGGTCCCGCGCGTCCCCGAGCGACTGCTCGACGTGACGATCCAGCCGATCATGTTCATCCTGCTGTTCCTGTACGTGTTCGGCTCGGCCATCCACGTGCCGGGCATCAGCTACAAGGACTACATGCTCCCGGGGATCATCGGCCAGTCGCTGGCCTTCGGGGTCATCGGCGCCGGCGTGGCCACCTCGGGCGACATGACCGAGGGCGTGATCGATCGCTTCCGCTCGATGCCGATCAGCCGTCTGTCGATCATTACCGGTCAGGTCATGGGACAGTTCTGCGAGCAGGTGCTCGGCATCGTGATCGTCGTCGTGTTCGGCCTGGCGCTCGGCTGGCACCCGCACCTGACCGGAGCACATGCCGTCGAACTGGTCGGGCTGATGGCCCTCGCCATGTTCGCCTTCACCTGGCTGGGCGTGCTGTGCGGCATGCTCGTGCGCTCGCCCGAGGCGGTGCAGGGAGCCGGCTTCATCGTGATGCTTCCGCTCGCCTTCCTGGCCGGCACGTTCGTGCCCATCGCCGGCATGGACGCGGTGCCCCGGGCGATCGCCCATTGGGATCCGATCTCGGCCCTCGTCGCCACCGTGCGCCAGCTGACCGAGGGCGTGCACTCGAGCGGGTCCTGGCAGCTCGTCCACCCAGAGATTGCGATGGCGCTCTGGTGCCTGGTGATCCTGGCCGTGTGCGTGCCGCTCGCGCTGCGCCGCTTCAACCGGACCCTCGCTGGCTGACGTGGACGAGCCGGGTCAGGCCGGCTGGCGCGCAGGCTGCTTCATCTCGCCGTTGCGCGCGCGCCACTCCCCGAGCACCATCAGCGCCGCATCCATGATCCGGTCGACGTACATCTTCGAATCGTTCAGGCGCGGGAACGGGGTATCTGGCACGTCGACCTCGAGGAACCGGCACAGCGGCTCCCACCCGTCGCCGACGCTCCACACGAGCAGGCGCTCTTCCGGGATGTTGCGTTGCACCTGCTCCTGATAGCGGGCGATGGCGTCGGCCAGCTGGCCCGGCACAAGCTCCGGGCCGCTGAAGATGCCCTGCGCCGCCCACATCCTCGCCATCAGCCGGATGTAGGCCTGCCAGTCCGGGTCGACGAGCTCCCGCGCCTTGGAGAGGTGGGCCGCCACCGATTGGCCGTAGATCGTGTCCCAGATCGTGGTGATCATGCTCTTCTCCCACGCCTCCGGGTCGCGGACGCTCAGGACGACCTTCGCGTCCGGATAGGCGTCGGCCAGTTCGCGGTAGAAGAACGAGCCCGGCCAGTCGACGGTGGACTCGTGCTCGCCAAAGATCGCGTCCCAGTCCGGCTCGCCGTCGATCGCCGCCTCCCATCCTTGCGCTAGCGGCAGGTTGGTGAGGACGTTGACCATGTGGTAGCAGGGCCCGAAGCCGAGCGTCTCCAGCGCGACCTTCTGAGAAAGCGTGCCGGTACGCGGCAGTCCGGCGCCAATGACCTTCATGTAATACGTCCTCCTGTTCGGGTTGGCGGACAAGGCGTCGCCGTCACGCGCCGCCGTCCAACGTCAATGAGCAGCGCGGTGTTCGTTTTGCAACCTACCTGTCGGCGGATACGCACCACGTCAACTGCCCGCTCCAAGGGGCTGGAGGTTAGCTGCGAGGCCAGCGGATTGTCTGCCCAGCGAACAAAGATGTCTCACGGGTCGATCAGCACTCCCGGGTTGAGCGCCGCGCTTGGATCCACCGACGCCTTGGCCGCGCGCAGAGCCACCGCGAACGGGTCCGGTCGCTGGCGGTCGTACCAGGGCCGGTGATCGCGCCCGACGGCATGGTGGTGGGTGATCGTGCCTCCGCCGTCGATCACCGCGTCACCGGCCGCCCGCTTGATGTGCGCCCACTGCTCGAGCTCGCCGCCCCGGCGAGCCGGCGCGAGGACGGTGTAATAGGTCGCCGGCCCGTCCGGATAGACGTGGGTGACGCGGCACGTGATGGTCCCGCCACCGCACGCCTCGTCCACGGCATCTCGCACGCGTGCCAGCACACGTTCATGGAAGCTCGGGAACCGCTCCCAGGTGATCGCCGTTTCGAACGTCTCGGACAGCACGCCTATGGCAACAAACACATCGCGAAGGTAAGGAGCGCGCAGGAACGCCTCACGCCAGCTTCCGACCGCCTCGCCCTCGCCCGAGGGCGCCCCGCCGCCCCGCCGCTCCCAGACACCGCCATGGTCGGCGCAGATCTCGAGCGCAGCCGTCAGCCACGGCTCGACTGGATGCTCGGCGGATTCGAACCCGAGCAGGAGCAGCGCGTGCGAACCGTCGCCGGGCCGGAGGGCGCCAGTGATTTCGGCCTCGCGCGCGTCGATCAAGCGGCAGTTGGTGGGATACAGCCCCGACTGCGACAGTGCCCTGACCGCGTCAGCGCCGGCCGAGAACGTCCCAAACCTCACCGGTGCCGAGGCGCGATGGACCGGGCGGCGTCGGACCCTCATCCACGCTTCGGTGATCAGGCCGAGCGTCCCTTCTGATCCGATCAGCATCCGGTCGGGAGAGATGCCGGCGCCCGAGCCCGGCAGCCGTCGCGACTCCCACGCACCGGTCGGCGTGAGCGCCCGCACCGACTCGACCAGATCGTCGATGTGGGTGTACAGCGTCGCGAAGTGGCCACCGGCGCGAGTGGCGATCCACCCCCCGAGGGTCGAGAACTCAAACGACTGCGGAAAGTGGCGCAGGGTGAGCCCCTCCTCGGCCAGCTGCGCCTCGAGTCGCGGTCCGGTGGCGCCGGCCTGGATCCGCGCCGACAACGACACCGGATCGACCTCGAGGACCCGGTCGAGCGCCTTCAGATCGATCGTCACGACCGCCGGGTAGCGCTCGAGCCCGATCGCCTCGACACCACCGACGACGCTGGTGCCGCCGCCGAACGGGATCACCGCGGCACCGGCCGACACCGCCCAGTCGAGGGTGGCTTGCAACTCGTCCTCCCCGCCCGGGTGGGCGACCACGTCGGGTGGATGCTCGAACCTTCCGCGGAACGCGCGAACGACGTCGGCGTACGAGCGGCCATAGCAGTGCAGGACGCGCTCATAGTCGTCGGTGGCGCAGATGCCGGCGAGCGCCTCGGGCGGCTCCAGTCGTGGCGCCGGGAGCGACACCTCCGACAGCGGGACGGGATGCTCGGGCTCGGCCGATCCGAAGCCGAGCCGCTCAACCAGGAAGCTCGCCGCGCCGCGAAGCTCCTCGAGCGAGGGCTGCTCGTCCTCGTATCCCCACCCCCAATGCTTGAGTCGCCGCTCCACCACCGGCGACCCTAGCGGCGGGCGGGGCCAAGTACCGTTGCACCCGTGGCCGTCTCTGCCGGCGTGCTTGCCCGTGGCCCCTGGGATCCCGATCAGGTGGAGGTCGCGTGGCGCACCGACGCGTTCGATCCCCCGGGGGAGGCGACCGACGCCGCCGACGTCGCCCTCAACGCGCTCCGCCAGCGCGGCTCGCCCAGTTACGACGGGCTCGCGGCGAGACTGGTCGACTTCGACAGCGCTCCGGACCGGCTATCGCTCGAGCTCCAGCCGGCGCGCTGGGCTCTGCGGCTGATTCCCCAGGGGGCCGCCCGGAGCCTTTCGATCCTGTGCGCGGTCCGGGCCGCCGACGGGAGCTGGCTGGCGGGACGGCGCGCCCAGTGGCTGGCCACGTGGGCCGGCCGGTGGGCGCTCGGGGCCGGCGGCTCGGTCGAGGTCGACGAGAACCCGGCTCAGACGATGGGCCGCGAGCTGCTCGAGGAGTGGTCGGTCGAGCCCGAGCGTCTCCAGGTCGAGGCGCTCGTGCTGCTCCCGAGCGACGTCGTCATGGTCGTGGGCCAGGCGTGGCTGGCCGACGGCGCCACCGTCGTGCCCGACCACGAGCACGACGAATTCGCCTGGTGGCCGTCCGACCCGACGCGCTGGCCCGACGAGGCCGATCCGGCGCTTCGGAGCCTCGCCGCACTCGTGTCGAGCTGAGCTAATGCGCGTCGTCACGTTTCGCCGCCTCGAGTTCGTCTCGTTCTTCCACTCCTGCGTTTACGCGACGCTTCTGGTCTGCGCCTTCGTCCTTCACAACCCCCAACCCGAGACTTTTATCTTCGGCCTGGCACATGGGCTGATCTGGATCGGGATGTCGCTCGCGTGCATCGCCGCGGCGCGCGCGCGGATCATTCCGTACTGGCTCGCGGTCACCGTCGCGGTGCTCGGCGGACTGGGCCCGTTTGCAGGGAGCATCGGGTTCGTGATCGAAGAGCGCCGGCGTAGGCAGCGGGCCGTTTCCCGGCTACCCTTGAATGCAGTAGATGGCAGTCACTAGCGGAACTGTCCAGGTGGTCATGCCGGCGATGGGCGACTCCGTCGCCGAAGGCACCGTGCTCGAATGGCACAAGCGTGAGGGCGAAAGCGTCCAGGCCGACGAGACGATCGTCGAGATCTCGACCGACAAGGTCGACGCCGAGGTCCCCTCGCCGGCCACCGGGCGGATCGTGAAGATCTACGCCGCCGAGGGGGAGACGGTCGCCGTGGGTGCGGTCTTGGCCGAGATCTCGACCAACGGCGACGGCGCCCTCCCCGCCACTCCCGTCTCCGGTGAGTCGCCGCCCGCGACCCCCGGGGAAGCGGTGGCCGGCGCCACCACCGAGTCCGAGGGCGTCGCCGCCGCCCAGGCTTCGGCCGGCGGGCTCGTCGACATCGTCACCCCGACCGGTGGCGAGTCGGTGACCGAGGGAACGATCCTCGAGTGGAGCGTCAAGGTCGGCGACGCCGTCAAGCAGGGCGACACGGTGGTCGAGATCTCGACCGACAAGGTCGACATGGAGCTTCCCGCCCCCGCCAGCGGCACGATCGAGGAGATTCTCGCGCAGGATGGGGAGACGGTCAGCGTCGGCCAGGTGATCGCGCGGATGAGCGCGACCGAGGCCTCCGCACCTCCGAGCAATGGTGCCCAGAAAGCGGGTGCATCATCCCCAGCCGCGGCTGTGATGGGGGATGGCGCCAGCGCGGCGCACGCCTCACCGGTCGCGCGACGCATGGCCGCCCAGCAAGGCGTCAACCTCGGCGGGCTGACGGGCACCGCCCGGGGCGGCCGGATCACCAAGGCCGACGTTCTCGCCGCCGCCAACGGCGGCAACGGCGCCACCGCTCCATCCGCACCGGCGCCAACCGCCGCACCCGCCGGCGCCCAGCTCATCCGCGGCGGCGCGGCGGCGCTGGCTCGCTACATGGACGAGTCGCGCTCGATCCCGACCGCCACGTCGTTCCGCACGCTGACGGTCACGACTCTCTCGGAGCGCCGCGAACAGCTCAAACAAGCCGGCCACCGTGTCTCGTTCACCCACCTGATCGCCTACGCGATCGCGCGCGTGGCCACCGACGACATGGCCGTGATGGCGCACCACTTCGCCGACATCGACGGCAAGCCGTACCGGATCGACGACGGGGCATGCAACCTCGGGCTCGCCGTCGACGTTGAGAAGAAGGACGGCAGCCGCACGCTGATGGTGCCCGTCATCCTCGACGCCGGCCGCAAGGACTTCGGGGACTTCCTGGACGCCTACAACGCGCTCGTTGAGAAGGCGCGGACGAACACACTCACCGCCGATGACCTGACCGGCGCCAACCTGACCCTGACCAACCCGGGCGGGATCGGCACGATCGCCTCGGTCCCGCGGCTGATGGTCGGCCAGGGCACGATCGTCGCCACTGGCGCGATCGGGTATCCACCCGGCCTGGGCGCGATCGGCGAGGCGATCGGCGCCGAGAAGGTCATGACGATGACCTCGACCTACGACCACCGAATCATCCAGGGCGCCGAGTCGGGCCGCTTCCTGCAGCGGATCGAGGCGCTTCTCCAAGGTGAGGAAGGCTTCTACGAGCGCGTCTTCGGCGACCTCGGGCTCGCGCTTCCGGCGCTCGCGCCACCCAAGAGTCCGCCAAGTGCCGCCGCCGCCCCGCCAGCGGCCGCCGCCGCGACCGCGCCTCCGGCACCGGCCCCGGGTGCGATGCCCGACGAGGAGCTGATGCAGGCGGTCCAGGCCGCCACGTCGCTGCTCAAGGCCCACCGGACGCACGGCCATCTGGCCGCCCGGCTCGATCCCCTCGGCCGCGAGTCCGAAGGTGACCCGGCCCTCGATCCACAGCCCCTCGGGTTGAGTCCCGAGCTGATGGAACGGATCCCGGCCCACATCCTGCGCATGTACGTCCAGGGTGAGACGCTGGCCGACGCGCTGCCCAACCTGCGCGATACCTACTGCGGCCCGATCGCCTACGAGATCGAGCACATCGCCTCGCATCGCCAGCGCCTGTGGCTGCGGGAAGCGATCGAGTCGGGCCGCTTCCGCCCGGCGCTGGAGACCGAGGAGCAGAAGACGCTGCTACGCCGCCTGACCGAGGTCGACGCGCTCGAGCGGTTCATGCACAAGGCGTATCTGGGGCAGAAGCAGTTCTCGATCGAGGGCCTCGACATGACCGTCCCGATGCTCGACGAGCTGATCCAGCTGTCGGCCACGCGCGGCGCGCGCGAGGTCGTCATCGGCATGGCGCATCGCGGCCGGCTCAACGTCCTGGCTCACAACCTCGGGCGCCCGTACGACTCGATCTTCGCCGAGTTCGAGGGTTCCTCGACGCTCGAGGCGATCACGACCATCCCTCAGGGCGGCACCGGCGACGTCAAGTATCACCATGGTGCCCAGGGTGCCTACCAGCTGCCGAGTGGCGAGTCGATCATCGTGCGGCTGGAGTCGAACCCGAGCCACCTGGAGTTCGTGGCGCCCGTTGCCGCCGGCGCCACCCGCGCGGCCCAGACGACGCGGCAGGGGCCGCACGCGCATCGCGAGACCAACGCCGCGGTCCCGATCATCCTCCACGGCGACGCGGCGTTCCCGGGTCAGGGTGTTGTCGCTGAGACCCTCAACCTCCAGGCGCTCGATGGCTACACCGTCGGCGGGACGATCCACATAATTCAAAATAATCAAGTCGGTTTCACCACCGACCCGGACGACTCCCGCTCGACCACCTGGGCCTCGGACCTGGCCAAGGGCTTCGACGTTCCGATCATCCACGTCAACGCCGACGACGTCCCCGCGTGCATCGCGGCGGTCCGCCTCGCCTTCGCGTTCCGCCAGGAGTTCGGTCACGACGTGCTCATCGACCTGATCGGCTACCGCCGCTTCGGCCACAACGAGGCCGACGAGCCCGCTTACACCCAGCCCGAGATGTACCAGGTGATCAAGAAGCATCCGCCTGTGCGCGAGCTGTTCGCGCGCGATCTGATCGAGCAGGGCGTCGTGACCGAACAGGAGTCGACCGAGCTGACCGACCGCGTCTGGGAGGTGCTCGCCGAAGAGCATCAGAAGCTCAAGGACCGGCTCGCCGCGGCCAAGGACCTCAGACACGCCACCGGCGAGTACGAGCTCGACCGCACGCCCTCGCCAGAGGTCAAGACCGCGGTCTCGTTCGAGCGGCTCAAGGTGCTCAACGACGAGCTGCTGGCTGTCCCCGACGGCTTCACGATCCACCCCAAGCTCGTGCGCCAGCTCGAGCAGCGCAAGGAGGTGTTCTCGCAGAACGCCTCCGAGAGGGGTGCCGCCGGAGGGATCTTGTGGGCGCACGCCGAGGCACTCGCGTTCGCCTCGCTGCTCACCGAGGGGATTCCGATTCGGCTGACCGGTCAGGACACCGAGCGCGGCACCTTCAGCCAGCGCCACCTCGTCCTGCATGACCCCAAGACCGGCCAGGAGCACTGCCCGATCCAGCACCTGCCCGGCGCGCTCGCTCCGATGGAGCTCCACAACAGCCCGCTGTCGGAGATGGGTTGCCTCGGTTTCGAATACGGCTATTCGCAGGAGGCGCCCGAGACGCTCGTGCTGTGGGAGGCACAGTTCGGCGACTTCGCCAACAGCGCCCAGGTGATCATCGACCAGTTCATCGTCTCGGGCTTGGCCAAGTGGGGACAGACCTCGCGCCTGACTCTGCTGCTTCCGCACGGATACGAAGGATCGGGGCCCGAGCACTCCTCGGCCCGGCTCGAGCGCTTCCTCCAGCTCGCCGCCGAGGGCAACATCCGCGTGGCCAACGCCACCACGCCCGCCCAGTACTTCCACGTGCTGCGCCGTCAGGCCCGCGTGGCCAAGCAGCGCCCGCTCGTGATCATGACTCCCAAGAGCCTGCTCCGCCTCTCGCAGGCCACCAGCGCCGCGCATGAGCTCGCGGAGGGCCGCTTCCAACCCGTGCTGCGCGAGGAGAACGGACACGAGGATGGGCGGGATCCCAACCAGGTCAGGCGGCTGATCCTGTGCACGGGGAAGATCTACTACGAGCTCGAGGCGCACGAGGAGCGCAAGGACAACCCCGCCGTGGCGATCGGCCGCGTCGAGTTGCTGTATCCCTTCCCGCAGGCCGAGATCCTCGCCCTCGTCGAGAGCTATCCGAACCTCGAGGAGGTCGTGTGGGTCCAGGAAGAGCCGCGCAACATGGGTGCGCGGGCCCACATGTCGCCGCGGCTCATGCAGATCCTGCCCGACCACCTGCGCTTCGGCTACATCGGCCGCCCCGAGCGAGCGGCCTCGGGCGAGGGCTACCCGGTGGCGCACGCCGCCGAGCAGAACCGGATCATCTCGACGGCGCTGAACATCGGCGAGTCGGTCTCGCAGTACCCGCGCAAGCTTCCCGGCGAGCGGTAGTTCTCGCCCTCCGCGGTCTTTTCTGACACCCTTCTCTCATCGGCTTTCGTAGAGACGGATCGCGCAGAGATAACTCCCGGCGCCACCTGACGCCGGCCTTCGGCGTGCATGACATGGCGATCGACCTGGGCACCGCCAACACCCTGGTGTATGTGGGCGGACGCGGCATCGTCGTGTCCGAGCCGTCGGTGGTCGCCTCCGAGGTGGACACGGGCGTGGTGCATGCCGTCGGCGCCGACGCCGAGCGGATGATCGGGCGCACGCCGGCCACGATCGCCGCGACCCGGCCGCTCCGGCACGGCGTGATCGCCGACTTCGAGGTGACCGAGGAGATGCTGCGGTACTTCATCCGCAAGGTGCTCGACCGCCGGATGGCCCATCCCCGGCTGATCGTTTGCGCGCCGTCCGGCGTGACCGAGGTCGAGAAGCGCGCGGTCGAGGAGGCCTCGCTGGCGGCGGGGGCGCGGCGGGTGCATCTGATCGAAGAGCCGATCGCGGCGGCGATCGGGGCGGGTATGGAGATCGATGAGCCGCTCGGGCGGATGGTCGTCGATGTCGGCGGCGGGACCAGCGAGATGGCGGTGATCTCGCTCGGCGGGATCGTCGTGTCGCGCTCGGTCCGCGTGGGCGGCTACGAGATGGATGAGGCGATCACGTCCTATCTGCGGGGCGCCTACCAGCTGGCCATCGGGTCCAGGACCGCCGAGCGGATCAAGATCGAGAGCGGCTCGGTCACCCCGCTGTACCCGGAGGAGACGATCGAGGTGCGGGGGCGGCATCTCGTGACCGGCCTGCCCACCGCGGTGGAGCTGCACTCCGAGGAGGTCCGAGCCGCGATCATGGCCCCGGTACGCGAGATCTTGCGCGCGATCCGCGACACGCTCGAGGAGACGCCGCCCGAGCTCGCCTCGGATATCGCGAAGGACGGAATCCTGCTCGCCGGGGGCGGCACGCTCGTCCGCGGCTTCAACGAGCTCGTGGCCGAGGAGACGGGAATGCCCGTGTACTCGGCCGAGTCGCCGCTGACCTGCGTGGCCTTCGGCTCAGGCCAGGCGCTCGCGCATTTCGACCAGCTCAGCCGGGCGAGCCGCCACCGCGTGCCCAGCCTCACCCCGGACTGGCGCACGGCGTAGGCGCCCGATCAGCCAGTCCGCGGCCGTCGATACGCCGGCAGCGGCGAGCAGGATCAGAAATGGATCGACGGGCTCCCGGAAGCGCGGCGTTTCGACGTTGACCAATACGACGCTGAGCGCGAGCAGCACCGGAATCACCCATACCCAGCCCGGCGCGGACCGCCCTCGCCTGGTCGCCAGCGCGGCGATCGCGAGCATGCACAGGATCCAGAAGCTGATCACGCCGGTGCGAGCCACCGGCGTGGTCAGGGAGACGGCGGAAGCCGAGGCAATCCAGGCAAACGTCCCCTCGAGCTCGAGCAGCCGGCGCCCGTTGTGATAGAGGACCTGGAGCAGGCTGAGCGGATGGTGCTCGATGTAGTGCAGCGCCTGGCTCTGGAGCTTGGCGCCGAGCTCGGGCTCGGTCAGGTGGCTGCTCTGCTTGATCAACGGCCCCTCGCCCGGGATGCCGTAGAAGATGCGCCACTTGTACGGCAGCTGCGGGTCGGCGGCCGAGGCCACGTTGTATGTGCCGACCAGGGTGATCCCGGTCTCGTCGGAGACCGGGATGAAGCTGTGCATCTCGACCGCATTGCGGATCGTCCAGGGCAGGATCGTGAGCGCGGTCAGCCCGACGAGCAGCGCCGGCGCCGCCAGTGAGCCCAGCTTAAGTCGTGGACGCCCCGTCCACACCGCCGGGATCAGCCCGGCCAGGATCAGGACCCCGTTCTCGTGCGTCAGCGTGGCCAGGCCGGTCAGCACGCCGGTGCCGGCGACCCAGCCGTAGCGCGCGCCGCCCGACACCGCGCGGCGCGCGCGGAGTGCCGTGTAGACGGCGGCCAGGATCAGCGGCGTGAGCAGGTTCTCGGCCGCGATCACCCCGGCCATCTCGGTGAAGACGGGGTAGATGGCCGCCAGGAGAAGCGCGATCAGCCCGGCGGTCTCGCCGAACAGCTCGAACGCGACCAGCCCGACCAGCGCCACCGTGAACATCCCGAGCACCACCTGGGAATCGCGGGCGGGCTGAATCGCGGGGCCGCGCCTGACGGCGTGGCCGTCGATCAGGTCGACCAGCCCCAGGTAGTAGGGGAAGCCGGGAGCGAAGTAGGCACTCGGGCCCTTGGTGCCGCCCGCGCCCGATCCTGGAGTGCGCTTGAGCGAATAGTCGCCGGTCCGCGCGATGTAGCTGGCCAGCGTCAGATAGGAGCCGGCGTCGTTGATCGGCTTGTACGGCTGGCGATGCGCGGACTCGAGGCGCAGGACGAGCGCCAGTACCAGGATGCCCGCGATCAGGCCGGCTCTGAGCGCGCGACCGCCACTCACCACGCCCGCAGATTACGCCAGATCAGTGGATGCCGACGATGCCCGAGCAGACCCAGTTGGACGACCCGGCGCCGCCGTTCCACAGCTGCGACGCGCGCTGGTCCTGCACCGACTTGGGAGCCTGATAGGCCTGGCTGTAGCCGTCGTAGCCGGCCCAGCTGCTGGGGATGATCTGGTAGTAGCCGCTCGCGCCGGCGCTGTTGGGCGTGAGGTCCTGGCCGCCCGACTCGCAGTTCACGACCGAGTAGGGGATCGCCCACCCGCCGCCGGCGCCGTAGCTGGGACCGTCGGGGCTCGGTGCGCCATTGCCGCCCGAGCCCGAGCCACCGCCGCCGGCCGGCGCCTGGTTCTCGGCCTGCGCGGCCAGCTCGGCCGCGGCCTGCTCGGCCTGGATGTGCGAGATCTCGGCCGCCAGCGCGGCGCCGCGCGCGCGGCTGGCCGCCAGGGCGTTCTGCTGGGCCACGCGCGCCTGGGCGAGGGCACCTTGCCTGGACTGAAGCAGCTGGTTCATGCTGGCCAGCGCGAGCACCCGCTGGGTCGTCTCGAGCGTGATCTCGCGATCGCTCGCCCGGAGCTTGGTCAGGCGGACCGCGGCGGCGTCGGCCTTGGCCCTCGCCTCGCGCGTGATCGTGATGATCGCCTGCTGCTGTTGCTGGGCGTCGCGCAGATAGGTGAGCTTGTCGAGCAGGTTCGTGAAGCCGCTCGACTCGAGCACGACCGAGACGAGGTTGGGGCTGGCCTGCTCGTAGTTGGACACGAGCTGGCGGCTCAGGAGCACGCGGGCCCAGGCCAGACGGGCCTTGAGGACCGCGAGCAGGTGCTCCTCGCGGGTCAGCGCAGCCTGGGCCGCGGCCAGCGCGGCGCGGTCGCGGACGAGGTCGGCGCGCACCGCCGCCTCCCGGCCCTCGACGAGCGTGATCTGGCCGCTCAGCTGGCTGATGAGGCCGGACAGGTTGTTGATGCTCGACGCGAGGCTCTGCTGATGGGCCTGCTCGGCACCCAGCTGCTGGCTCAGCTGCCCGAGGCTCGGCGTGTTGGCGCTCGAGATATCTGGTCCCGCCCACCCTGCCACCAGGCCGGCACCGACGGCCAGCGTGGCCAGAGCGGCCAACACCGAGCGAGGGATCGTGCGCCTTCTGAAGTTCATATTCGTGGCCTACGGGGTTAGCTGTCGGGCTCGCGCGGCGGCTCGCGCTACGCGGCCATCAGGCCGCGATTCGCCCCGAGGAATTTGGTTCCCCCGCTTTCCTGTCCGGTGGACAGGAAATTAGGCGGTTGCACCTTATCAGGAGTTGACGGGCTTAAGCCAAGGGGCCCCGGGAGGAGCCCCGGGAGGAACCTCGCGAGGAGCCCGGCGACGGCGGCGCGCGAAGCTCCAGGTGCGCCCGCTGGCGTAGGCCGCCGCGCTAGCCGTGCCCACGAAGAAACCGACGGGCCAGTTGGTCTGGTAGGAGAGCGCGATCGCCACCCAGACGACGACCAGCGCGATCGCGACCGACAAAACGATCGCCAGCCAGGGCCGGGTCGTGAACGCCCGAGCCGCCGCCGGCGGACCGATCATGAGGCTGAAGATGAGCGCGGTTCCGACGACCGGGACGGTCATCGTGGTGGCCAGCGCGACGAGTGCCAGGAAGCCCGCCTCGATCGCGAACGGGCCGACCCCTCGGGCCTGGGCGCTGTCCGGAAGGGCGCAGGACAGGAGCAGTGGCCGATACAGGAGGGCGAGCGCGGCCAGGCTGGCCAAGGCCAGAGCGACCGTCGGGCCCAGCTGGTTGGTGCTGATGCCGAGCACCTCTCCGAACAGCAGGGAGTAGATCTCGGGCGCGTACTCGACGCTGAAGCTGAGGAACAGCGCTCCCAGGCCGAGCATGAACACGAGCGTGAGCGCGGTCGCGACGTCGAACCGGCCGCGCCGGCCGAGCAGCCCGATCCCCAGTGCCCCGCCCAGCGAGAAGACACCGAGCCCGATGATCGTGTTGACCCCGATCAAGCTCGCCGCGGCCGCGCCGGCAAACGAACCATTCGGAACCGCATGGGCGACGAAGGCCGAGCCGCGCAGCACGACGAAGAAGCCGACCGCCCCTCCGACCACAGCGACGATCGTGGCGACGATCCAGGCGTTGACCATGAAGCCCGAGAACACGGAGCCTCATCGCCCCCGGCCGCGACTCGGGAGCGCCCGTGAGGCGATGTAGGCGATCAGGACGAGCGTGACGACGAAGAAGCTGACCGGCCAGCCGTGGCTGTCGTAGGCGAGCAGGATCCCCAGCCACACGGCGCCGACCCCGAGCATCCCGGCGGCAACGATCGCCCGCCCCGGACGGCGGGTCAGCTGCAGCGCGGTCGCCGCCGGGCCGACGAGCAGGGCGGTTGACAGGATCGCCCCGATCGTGACGGCCGACAGCGCCACCGCGAGCGCCAGCGCCAGCAGGTACAGCGCGCCGATCAGGCGCACCGGGAGCCCACGCGCGGCGGCCAGCTCCGGGCTCAGCGACACGAGCAGCAGCGGGCGGTAGAGGAGAGCGATCAAGCCCAGCGCAAGCGCCCCGAGCACCGCGACGAGCGGCAGAACCGACGGGCTGAGCGCGAACGGCGACCCGAACAGGATGGTCACCGTGGCACCCGTGGTGTTGTCGTATATCGAGTCGAGATAGAGCAACAGCGCCGCCAGGCCGAACCCGGCGCCGAGCACGATGCCCGTGGCCACGTCCCGCCCGCGGGGGCGCTGGATCCCGATCAGCTCCATGATCGCCGCCGCCGTGACCGACATCGCCATGAACCCCCACAGCGGCCCGACGCCGGCCAGGTAGGCGCTCGAGCCGCCGGTGGCGCCAATGTCGCCGAGCGCCTCGCCGGCGAACGACTGGCCACGGATGACGGTGAACACGCCCACGCAGCCGGCGACGATCGCGACCACAGCGCCAACCTCGGCGGCGAGCTGCACCGGCGAGCTGGTGAAGAACCCAGGCTCGACGATCGCTCCGAGCATTATTCGACGATCTCGACGGCGCTCGGGATCTCGGGTGCCGTGTGCTCGTCGTGGCCGGTGCCGGCGACGACGATGACCCGGCCGTGAACGCGCAGGACGTCGACGTGGTGGCCGTACAGCTTGCTCAGGACCTCGGAGCGCACGACCTCCTCGACCGTCCCGCTCGCGGCGCGACCGGCCGCCAGGTAGACGATCCGATCCATTACCGGCAGCAACGGATTCATCTCATGGGCGGAAATGAGCACGGCGATCTGCTGCTCGGAGGCGATGCGCGAGAGCAGCCTGACCACCTCCTGCGCCGCGCGCAGGTCGAGGTTGGCCAGCGGCTCGTCGAGGAGCAGGAGCCTCGGCCCGCTGATCAGCGCGTGGGCGATCAGGATCCGCTGCTGCTCGCCACCGGAGAGCTGGCCCACCCGTGCGTCGGCGAAGTCGCGGGCGTCGACCGCCTCGATCATCTCCTCGACGCGTTCCCGGCGGGTGCGCGAGGGCAGCGGCACCCCGAACCGGTGACCATCGAGGCCGAGGCCGATCAGGTCGCGCCCGCGCACCGGCATGTCGGGATCGAGCAGGAACTTCTGCGGGACGTAGCCGACGTCGGCGCCCGGCCGGCGTGCGCTTCTGGTGCTGCCTACGCGTACGTGTCCCGACAGCGGCGACTCGAGCCCCAGGATCACCCGGAACAGCGTCGTCTTGCCGGCGCCGTTGGAACCGATCAGGCCGGTGAACTCGCCGGCGCGCACCGAGAAGCTGACGTGGTCCAGCACGGTTCGCCCGCCGAGCCGCACGGTCACGCCCTCGACGCTGAGCGCGTCCGAGGCGGCTTCGGGTGGCGTCGGGATGAGGACGTCCGCCGTCACTGGAGCTTCTCGGTCGAGGCCCCGCTGGCCACCGCCTTGCGCAGCGCGTTCACCTCGGCCAGCATCCACGACTGGTAGTTGTAGCCGGGAACCGGCATCGTCTCGTACACGCCGACGACCGGGATCCGGTCGCGGTGAGCTTCGGCGAGGAAGTTATCGGTCAGCGAGTCGGTGACCTGCTGGTTGTAGAGAAACACCTTGACTCGATGCGCCGAGAACAGTGTCTCCTGCGAGGTCACGTCCTGCGCCGAGGGGTCCACGCCGTTCATGATGTCCGCCTGGAGCGTCCACGGGGTCATGTTCACCGTCCCGGCCGCCTGGAGCATGTAGTCCCCGACCGGTTCGGTGGTCGCCACCGCGGTGTGGGGATACTTGGTGGCGAAGGCCTTCAGGGCGGCGTACCACGGCGCGAGCGAGGAGTCGAAGGTTTTCGCGTTGGCCGCGAAGTAGGCGGCGTGCGAGGGTTGGATCGCCGACAGGTCCTTGACGAGCGCCTGTGCCACCGCGGGCATCGTCCGCGGCATATACCAGAGGTGCGGGTTCGGTGTGGAGTCGGGCAACCCGAGCAGCGTCTGGACGTCGATGATCTTGCGCGAGGAGCTCGGGGAGGCCGCCTCGATCTTGTTCATGAAGGCGTCGTAGCCGACGCCGTTCTGCACGATCAGGCGTGCCTCGGCGACCGCGTGGGCGACGCTAGGACTGGCCTCGAACGTGTGCGGGTCGGTGTTCGGGTTTGACTCGATCGCGCCGACGGCCACGTAGCGCCCGCCGATCTGCGAGATCACGTTCGCGTACTCGTTCTCGGCGCCGACTGCGATGATCTGACCCGGCTTGGCGCTGGGCGCTCCGGATGCGGTCGCGCCGCATCCGGCCACCGCGATGCCGGCGAGCAACGCGAGCAGCAGTGGCCAGGCGGAACATCTGCCGATCCGTTTCATGGGGCGCTAGTCTAACAGAGAATGAGACCGATTCTCACTCTAGAACCTGCGGCGGCCCTTGACGCGGATAGCGACGATGGCCGCTACTAAGCTTCGAGGCGTGCCGACCACGCACACGGAGACGGATTGGGCGCAGCATGCTCGCGCCGTGCTCCAGCGCGCCGGCCACCATCGCGGAGCGGCGCGTGAGCGGCTGATCGACCTACTCGCGGGGCATGACTGCGCGCTCAGTGCGCTCGAGATCGAGGATGCACTGCGGCGCCCCCGGCGCGGCCAGCGGTCGGTGGGCCGCGCCAGCATCTACCGGACGCTCGAGCTGCTGCACGCCCACGACCTCGTCAACCGAGTCGACGTCGGTGATGGGATCGCCCGCTACGAGACGGCCGACCCGGCCGGCGAGCACCACCACCATCACCTGCTGTGCGACCAGTGCGGCAAGCTCGTGCCGTTCGACGACCCAGCGCTCGAGCGTTCGATCGACCAGCTCTCGACGCGGCTGGGCTTTCGCACGACCGATCACGAGGTTACGCTGCGCGGTGACTGCCCTGACTGCAGCTGACCAGCGCGAGCAGCAGATCTTGGCCCGCGTGCGCGCGATCCCGGTCGGCTTCGTGCGCTCCTACGGCGACATCTCGCCCGGCGCGCCGCGCGTCGCCGGCGCCGTCCTTCACGACAACCACGACCCGTCGCTCCCGTGGCAGCGCGTGGTCAGAGCCGACGGTTCGCTCGCCAAGGGGGAGCGCCAGCGGCGGCTGCTTGACGCCGAGGGCGTGCCCTTCCGCGGTTCGCGCGTCGACATGCGGGTGGCCCGCGTCCCCGATCTGTGATGTGGGCCCAGCACGAGATCACTTTGGAGGCGCGGCCTCGTGGGTTTCATCTCGTCACGCGCGAGATCCTGGCAGCGGTGCCCGAGCTGGACGACGTTCAGATCGGGCTGCTGCACCTGCTGATCCAGCACACCTCGGCGTCACTGTCCCTGAACGAGAACGCCTCGCCCGATGTACGGCGAGACTTCGAGACGTACTTCGACCAGATCGTTCCGGAGAACGCGTCCTACTGGACGCACACGCTCGAGGGCCCCGACGACATGCCGGCCCACATCAAGGCGGCGCTGCTCGGGCCGTCGCTGACACTGCCGGTCACGCACGGGAAGCTCGCGCTCGGCACCTGGCAGGGGATCTATTTGTGCGAGCACCGCGACCACGGCGGGTCGCGCTCGGTGGTCGCGACCCTGACCGGGTCGGACTCATCGTGGTTGGCTTAGCGCCCCTTCCACACCGGGTCGCGGCGCTCGGCAAACGCGGTGGCGCCCTCGCGCGCGTCGTCGGAGTCGAACACCGGGTCGATGATGTCTCGCTGGCGGGCGAAGAACTCGGAGTCCGGCCAGTCGACCGATTCGGCCATCACGCGCTTTGTGGCGGCCAGCGCCAGCGGCCCGTTGGCCGCGATCGTGTCGGCCAGCTCGACGGCGGCTTGCAGCGCTTGTCCGGGTTCGGTGACGCGGTTGACGAGGCCGAGGTCGTACGCGCGCTCGGCGTCGATCGGGTCGCCGGTCAGCGCCAGCTCCATCGCCACGTTGCGCGGCATCGTCCGCGGCAGGCGCAGCAGCGCGCCTCCGGCCGCGACCAGCGAGCGCTTGACCTCGGGGATCCCGAGGCGGGCGCCCTTGGCCGCGACGATCAGGTCGCAGGCGAGCGCCACCTCCAGGCCGCCGGCGACGGCGAATCCCTCGATTGCCGCGATCAGCGGCTTGTCGGACGCGCGCTCGACGATTCCTGCGAATCCGCGCCCCGGGATCCAGGGCCGCTGACCGTCGCGGAACGCCTTCAGGTCCATGCCCGAACAGAAGCCCTTGCCGGCGCCGGTCAGCACGCCAAGCCACAGCTCCGCGTCGGCGTCGAGCTCGTCGAGCGCGCTCGCGACGCCCTGCGCCACCGCGGCGTTGACCGCGTTGCGCTGGTCCGGGCGGTTCAGCGTGATGATCAGGATGCGGCCACGACGCTCGGTGAGGACGGCGTCGTCGGCGGGGGCGTCACTCACGCCGCAAACAATCTCAGGTCCGGCTCGCGCTCGCCTCGCAGGACGGCCAGGTCGACCTCGACCCAGTCGATGTTGCGCGCGGTGGCGAGCACGCGCGCCTGGGGCTTGATCATCTGCGCCACCAGGATGCCGCGGCAGCCGGAGAAAGCCGGATCGAGCCGGATTCGCTCCAGGTATCGGGTCAGCTGCTCGACGGCCTCGATGCCGGCGATCCGCTTGACCTCGACCGCCACCCAGTCGTCCTCGGCGTCGCGGCACATCAGGTCGACCGGGCCGATGTCGGTCGGCCACTCGCGCCGGACCAGGCGAAGACCCTCGCCGCACCAGGCCGGCCGCTCGGCCAGCAACTCCTGCAGGTGCGCCTCGACGCCGTCCTTCGTCAGAGCGGCGTCCTCGTCCGGCGGGCCCATGTCGTGGGTGACCTCGGAGAGCACCTCGGTCACGTCGATCTCGAGCCGGTCGCCATCGGACTTGGCGCGCTTACGGACGATGATCTTCTCAGGTGACTCCTCGATCACGGTCGGCGGCGTCATCCAGTTCAGTGGCTTATAGCCGCCGGCGTCGGCGTGGATCAGCACCGAGCCGTCCGCCTTGATGATGATCAGCCGCAGCGCCTCGGGCAGCAGCGCGTTCAGGCGTCCGCAATACCGGACCTCGCAACGGGCGACGATGAGCCGCATCCGCCCACACTATGAAGTGGGGCGGACGCGACCCTCGTCCTGGCTCAGCTCAAATGTCAGCCGTGACCGAGAACCAGCCCCTGGTTGCCCCCACTGACCCCCACTGCCCACTCCTGCGCCGCGCCCGGGAACGTGGCCGCAGCAAGACAACTCGCCGGAGAACGCGCCGCTCGAGTCAACCGACCAGCCGTCGCTGTTCGTGCCGCTGATGCTCGGAGCAACTCGACGCTGTTTCCGGACGGGACGCCGACCTCGGTCCAGCCCGTCGCGGCAGCGGCCGCCGGCGCGAGCGCCGCGGCGGCGGCGAGGACCCAGGCGACGAGGACGACCAGCTTCTTCATATCTACTCCCGGCAGTACTGGTGGAGAGCCTGCTTGTCTGGGATGGAGACGCCGGGGGTGTCTGATCCTTCCCTGGGCGGGGGCCCGGTTACGAGGTGGTCACGGGTGCGCCCTATGATCTCTGCGGCGTGCGCCAGCAGCTCAGACCCCTCTTCGATCGCGTTGTGATCAAGGAGCTCGACCCCGACCGAGTTCGCCGCTCCGGGCTGATCGTCCCGCCCGGTTCCGAGGAGCCGCCGCCCCAGCACGGAATCGTGCTCGCGGTCGGACCCGGGCTCGACTGGTGGGAGAACGTCGGCATCGCGATGCCGGTCCGGCCCGGCGATCATGTCGTCTTCCCAGCCTCCGCCGGCGTGTGGATCGAGGTCGAGGAGGAGCGCCTGCTCGTCTGCCGGGTCGGCGAGCTGCTCGGCGTGCTCGAGCCGCTCGAGAACTGCCCCGGGTGCGGCGGCAGGCCGCTGGCGGCCGGTGAGTCGTGCCCGGTGTGCGGGCGCGAAGGCTCAATCGCGTAACCAGTAACTCGGCTCCCTGCCCTCGCCCCGGGTTGTGCGGCCGGCTTCGCGCGCCCGACAGAATGAGTCGGGGGAAGTGCGGACCCGGCTACGCCGCGGTCCGCTCGGACAGCGACCGTGGTTGAGCCGCCTCGGCGCGCCTCCGGAGATCGGTGACCTCCTCGTTGTCGCCGAGCGCGAGCGCCCGGTCGCACGCCTCCATGCACTCGCTCAGGCGGTCCGTGCGCGCCAGCGCGTGGGCGTAGCTGGACCAGGCGCTCTGAGAGTCGGGGTCCAGCCGCGTCGCCGCCTCGGCCGCGGATACCTCGGCGCCGACGTCGCCGGCAAGGTGGTAGGCGAGCGCGAGCGCGAGCAGCCCGTCGACCGTCGGGCCTTTCAGCCTCGCCTGCTCGAGCGCGGCGATCGCGCCGTCGCGGTCCATCAGCCGTAGGCGCAGCCGGCCCAGCCGCTCCCAGGCCGACGCGTCGTTCGGCGCGCGATTGGCCGCGCGCTCTGCCGCCTCGGCGGCGAGGTCGATTGCGCCCATGTCCTCGTAGATCCGGGCTGCAAAGCGTTCGGGGGTGGGCCGGTCGGTCTCCGCACGCGCCCAGTCGCGCACCGCTCGGGCCGCCGCCGGCAGGTTGCCGGCCTGCCAGAAGGCGCTCGTGAGCAGCCGCAGCACCACCGGATTGTTCGGTTCGGCATCGCGGGCGTAGATCAGCCGCTGGGCGGCCAGCTTGGCGTCGCCTTCGGCCAGCGCGTGCTGTGCGGCGGTCATGAAGCGCTGCACCCGGTCGGCGGAGGGGTCGGGCTTGGAGAAGTCGACGAACTGCAGCGAGCCGGCCGGAACCGTTCGCACGCCGACCGAGAAACGGACGCGCGCCCACTGCTGGACGTCCTCCTCATCGCCCGAGAAGTAGATCCCCGCCACGCTTCCCACACCCCATTCGGGGTAGGAGGTGCAGCGCGCGTAGCGGTGGACGACCGAGTGGTCCGGCACTCGGGAGCCGAATGGGTCGTGCTTGGCGCGCTCTTCCGCGGCGGCGCGCTCGCGCTGTTCGGCCTCGTAGGCGCGACGGCCGGCCTCCTCCCGCGCCTTCCGTGCCGCGGCGGCCGACACCTTGACGGCGTTGCGCGTGACCCGCCCGCCGCGCGAGGACTCGGCGAGCTGCTCGAGCTGATCGGCCGCCTCGTTGATCGCCTGGAGGTGACGCTGGTGCTCGTGCTGGCGCCCCGGAGGCGCGATGTCCGGATGCCACCGCTTGGCCATCCGCCGGCGCGCGAGCTGGACGGCGCGCTGATCGAACGGCGGCTCGAGCTCGAGGAGGAGGAGGGCTTGCTCAACGTCGAGGATGCGGGGCATGACCTATCTAAGTTAGCGACGCTGCCAAGCCGCCCGCGCCGTGACTCCCTCGCCCGGCAACGTGCACGCGCCCGCCCGCACAGCCCGCACGCCATCGCCCGCGGAGCCCGCACGCCATCGCCCGCAGAGCGCGCACGCCACCGCTCCCGAAGCACCTGCAACAAATTGGATTCATTTATACTCACTTTGACTCTACTGACGTAAACTGCCGCCGTGGCAAGCGCAACGGGCACCCACCGGCGCGGTGGTGGACTCGGAGTCGTGGCGGGCCTTGGGGCGGTCATCGCGGCCGGCCTCGGCATCGCCGGGCTCGCCCTCCTCACGAGCGTGTTCAACCAGGGCAGCCAGTGCGGAGCATCCGTCGGGTCATCCACGGCGGGCTCGGGCGGCGGGATCGTGCTCGGGCCACCGGGCAGCGGGCAGCTGGTGGGCGCCACTGAATACGGCGGCCCCGGGGATCCGAGCAGCGGCGTGGTCGGGTCCTCCGGCGACAACCTGCTCGAGTTCCCCGACAGTTACGCCGAGCTCGGGGGCTACACGTTCCAGACCGCGACCGCGATGGGCGGGCTGCCGTACCAGACGCCACTGCGCATCACCTGGGGGACGCACTCGGCGATCGCCTACAAGCGCGATATCGGGTTTGGTGGCGGCCCGATCGAGGGTCTGCCGCGCGTGATCGACCTGTGGTGGGAGCTCGCGGGGCGACTCGGCATTCCATACGAGGGCGGGCTCTGGTCGGGCCCGGTGAAGATCGAGCGCCCGCCTTCGACCGGCGCCGGAAACCTGCTCGGGCAGGCGCCCGGCGACGCGGGCTCGCTGATCCCCACTTCGACGGCTTCACAGGATCCCGCCGTCTGTGCGCCCACGACGACCACCGGCGTCTCGATCACGAGCGGCGACCGCGCCCAGCTGCTCCCGAACGGGCTCGCCGCCGCCCCGGCGGACGCGCCGCTCGCCGTCCAGGAAATCATCGCTGCCGGCAACCAGATCGTGGGCAAGCCGTACCTGTACGGCGGGGGTCATGGGTTGCCGCTGTCGGAGATCGCTCCGGCGTACGACTGCTCGAGCAGCGTCGAGCACCTCCTGTACGGCGGCGGCCTGCTGCCGGTCGACTACGACGCGGCGTCGGGGACGCTCGAGTCGTTCGGCGAGCCGGGCCCCGGCCGGTGGGTCACGCTGTACGCCAGCGCGGACCATGTCTTCATGTACGTGGCCGGGCTGCGGTGGGATACGCACAACGCCGCCGGTCCGGACGACGGCAGCACGGGGATCGGCTGGCACCCGCTGATCCGCAGCTCGGCCGGGTTCGTGGCGCGTCACCCGGCGGGGCTGTGACGGCGCGACCCAACGCGGCGGTGCTCATCGGTGCCGCGGCGCTCGCGTGCGCCGGGTGCGGCGGTGCGCATCCCCCGAGACACGCGCCGCGCTCGGAACGCTCGAAAGCAGCCGACGCCCTCGCGCAGGCCCAAGCGACGCACGAGTACCCCTCGCCCCCGCCCAGGCCCCAAACCGCGACCGGCGCATCGTCGACCCCCATCCAGGCGATCCGCCGGTTCGCGAATGCCTACATCAACTGGACGGCGCAGACGGTCGCTCCCGACATGCGCTTGCTGGCGGCGCGCAGCGTGGGCCAGGCCCGCTCCGCGATGCAACTCGCCGCCGCCGGAACGGCCGACGACTACGAGCTCCAGCGCGGCGGGATCGCCAACCACGGGACGGTCCAGGCGGTCGCGCCGCTACCCGGGCGGCGCGACCAGTACGTGGTCGTCACGCTCGAGTCGACGACGGCGACCAACACGACCGCCTATCAAGGCCTGCTGCCGGCCTGGCACGTCGCCCTCGCCACCGTCGCCCAGCAAGGCCCGGGGGAGTGGGTGCTGAGCGGCTGGCAGCCAGAAAGCTAAGGCGCGGCCGTCAGCCGCCGCCGGCCGGCAATGCTTAACCTCAGACCGGCTGGCCGTTCGCCGTCAGCGTCACCTCGACGTTGCCGCGCGTCGCGTTCGAGTACGGGCAGATCTCGTGCGCCGCCGCGACGATCTGCTTGGCCTCCTCGGCGTCCGACACCGAAGGAAGCGTGACGTCGAGCTCGACCGCGACGTTGAACCCCCGGTCCTCGGTCGTGATCAGGCTGACCTTGCTGTCGATGGAGGCGTCGCCGACATCCTTGTGCTCGCGCCGGGCTGCGACGTTGAGCGCCCCCTCGAAGCACGCCGCGTAGCCGACCGCGAACAGCTGCTCGGGATTCGTCCCGCCGCCTTCAGCGGGCGGCCGCAGTTGCACGTCGAGTTCCCCGTCGGTGCTCCGGCCGTGGCCTTGCTCGCGCCCGCCCGTGACCGTCGCCTCCGCCGTGTAGACAACCTTTGCCGCCATTGCTCGCTCCTCGTTTTGCGTTGAAGATCCCAGCTTACTTATTGGTGGAATTGGGATTTTTTCGGCGGCGCCTACCGGCGGCGCCTTAGTGTGCCGCGACGTTCAACACCACCGCGATCACGAACGAGATCACCGCGCCGGCCCGCAGCAGGTAGCCGACCCGATCGCCGGGTCGCCCCGTGACCATCCCGACGAGCGCGACGGTCATGCAGACGACGGCGACCAGCGCGAACCCCGCGGCGGCGATCCGCACGAGCAGACTCCTAACGCGCCGCCGCCAGGCGCCGCCGTCTCTTCTTCATATCCTCTCCACAGACATGTCGACCCAGTACATCTTCACCACCTACAAGCTGTCACGTCGCTACCCGCCCGATCGGGAGGTCCTGACCGACATCTCGCTGTCCTTCCTCCCGGGCGCCAAGATCGGCGTGATCGGCTACAACGGCGCCGGCAAGTCGACGCTGTTGCGGATCATGGCGGGCCTCGACACCGAGTTCGACGGCCACGCGCAGCTCGCCCCGGGCGCCACCGTGGGCCTGCTCGAGCAGGAACCCCAGCTCGACCCGGCCAAGAACGTCCGTGAGAACGTCGAGGATGGCGTGGCGGAGACCAAGGCCCTGCTCGATCGCTTCAACGAGCTCTCGATGAATTACTCCGACGAGACCGCGGATGAGTTCTCCCGGGTGCAGGAGCAGATCGACGCCGTCGACGGCTGGAACCTCGATACCACGCTCGAGATCGCCATGGACGCGCTCAGGACCCCACCTCCAGACGCCGACGTCACCACGTTGTCGGGGGGCGAGAAGCGCCGCGTCGCCCTGGCCAGGCTTCTGCTGAGACAGCCCGACCTACTGCTCCTGGACGAGCCGACCAACCACCTCGACGCCGAGTCGGTGGCCTGGCTCGAGCATCACCTCCAGGAGTACAAGGGAACCGTCGTGGCCATCACCCACGACCGCTATTTCCTGGACAACGTGGCGGGCTGGATCCTCGAACTCGACCGCGGCCGGGGCATCCCGTACGAGGGCAACTACTCGGGGTGGTTGGAGCAGAAACGAGCCCGTCTGCAGCACGAATCCAAGCAGGAGAACGCTCGCCAAAAGACGATCGAACAGGAGCTCGAGTGGGTCCGGCTGAACGCGAGCGCCCGCCGCAACAAGCCCAAGGCCCGCCTGAACGCCTACGAGTCGCTGCTGGCCCAGGATCGCAACGTCAAGCTGGACCAGGTCCAGATCCACATCCCCGCCGGTCCGCGCCTGGGCGGCGTGGTCGTCGAGGCCAACAACCTGCGCAAGTCGTACGGCGACCGCGTCCTGATCGACGACCTGAGCTTCGATCTCCCTCCCGGTGGGATCGTCGGCGTGATCGGCCCCAACGGCGCCGGCAAGACCACGCTGATCCGCATGATCACGGGCCAGGAGCAGCCCGACGCCGGGACTCTCAAACTCGGCGAAACGGTCGAGCTGGCCTACGTCGACCAGTCCCGCGACGCGCTCGACCCCGACAAGACCGTCTGGCAGGAGATCTCCGGCGGCCAGGACCAGATCAAGCTCGGCGACCGGACGGTCAACAGTCGCGCGTACGTGTCGGGCTTCAACTTCAAGGGGTCAGACCAGCAGCAGAAGGTGGCCAAGCTCTCGGGCGGTGAGCGCAACCGCCTCCACTTGGCGAAGCTCCTGAAAACCGGCGGCAACCTACTCCTCCTCGACGAGCCGACCAACGACCTCGACGTAGACACGCTGAGGGCACTCGAGGAGGCGCTGCTCGCGTTCGCCGGCTGCGCCGTCGTGGTCTCCCACGACCGCTGGTTCCTGGACCGGATCGCCACCCATGTCCTCGCATTCGAAGGCGACTCTCAAACCCGCTGGTTCGAGGGGAACTTTGAGGCCTACGAGAGCTTCCGCCACGACCGGCTCGGCGCCGAGGCCGATCGCCCCCACCGAATTACCTACAAGAAGCTGGTCCGGGGTTAGGGTCCGGACGTGCCCTCCAAGGCCGTTCTGATCACCGGTTGCTCGTCGGGCATCGGCCACGCCACCGCGGAGCTGCTCGCCCGCGAGGGATGGACCGTCTACGCCACTGCGCGTAAGCCCGAGACGCTCGCCGACCTCGAGCGGGAAGGCTGCAAGACGCTGGCGCTCGACGTCACCGACGAGGCGTCGATGAGCGCCGCCGTACAGGCCGTGGTCGAAGCGGAAGGGGCGGTGGGCGTGCTGATCAACAATGCCGGCTACAGCCAGTCCGGCGCGGTCGAATCCGTTCCGCTTCACCAGGTGCGCGGGCAGTTCGAGACGAACGTGTTCGGCCTGATCCGGATGTGCCAGCTGGTCCTGCCGGGCATGCGCGACCAGCACTGGGGCCGCATCGTCAACCTGAGCAGCATGGGCGGCCGGCTGACCTTCCCCGGCGGCGGGCTTTACCACGCGAGCAAGTACGCGATCGAGGCGATCTCCGACGCGCTGCGGTTCGAGGTTCGAGGCTTCGGCGTCGACGTGATCGTGATCGAGCCGGGCTTGATCGTGAGCAACTTCGGCGAAACGGCGGCGGGATCGATCGGGGACACGACCGGGCCGTACGCCGACTTCAACCGCGACGTCGCGCGGGCCATCGAGGGCGTCTACCACGGCCCGCTGGCAAAGCTCGGGGGCGGCCCCGACGCGGTGGCCAAGGCGATCGCCGGCGCCTTGAAGGCGGACCATCCCAAGACGCGCTATCCGGTGACGCCGAGCGCGCACCTGATGATCAACCAGCGCCGGCTCATGCCCGACCGTGTCTGGGACCGGCTCATGCGCACTCAGTTCCCGGTCCCGAAGTCCTGACCGAATCCGCGCGACATCGTCCTGCCGATGTCGAGAAGCGGCGCGGACGGCCGGCTAGCTGGAAATTCCCGCTCACGCGGACGATTCTGACCCGTTGCGTCTCCACAGCCTGAAGCCCGACCTATCGCCACTGCGCGCGAGCCGCGATCTGCGTCTGGTCGTGCTCGGCGGCTTCCTCTCGGGCTTGGGCTCGCAGGCGACGCTGGTCGCCCTGCCCTACCAGGTCTACGTCCAGACGCACTCGGCGCTGCTCGTCGGTTTGCTTGGCTCGGTCGAACTGGTGCCGCTGGTGGCGGCCTCGCTGCTCGGGGGCGCGGTCGCCGACCGGGTCGACCGCCGTATGTTGTTGCTGCTCGACCAGGTCGGGCTCGTGCTGACCGCGGCGGCACTCGCGTTGGCGGCGTGGCTCGGTCATCCCCCGCTGGCGGTGGTTTATGCGCTCGCGGGGCTGCTCGCCGCGTTCACGGCGCTGCAGAACGTGGCCACCTCCGCGATCGTCCCGGGCCTGGTCGTGCCGGCCCAGCTGCGCAGCGCGCTGGCGCTCAACTACGGGCTGAGCACGCTCACGATGGTCGTCGGCCCGGCGCTGGGCGGCATTCTGATCGCCGCGCTCGGCCTTCCCTGGGCGTACGCGGTGGATGCACTCAGCTGCGCGGCGATGGTGCTGGCGATGATCGCGCTCACGCCCCAGCCGCCGGTACGGGTCGGCCGGCACGAGCCGCTGAGGACGTCCATCGCTGATGGACTGCGCTACGTGCGGGGGAACCAGGCCTTGCTCGGCTCGTTCGCGATCGACCTGGTGGCGATGATCTTCGGTATGCCGCGCGCCCTGTTCGCGGTCCTTTCGGTCAGCGTGTATCACACCGGCGCGGCCGGGGCCGGCGCGCTCTACTCGGCCGTGGCGGCCGGCGCGACGGTGTCCGCCCTCACCACCGGTTGGCTTCGGCACGTCTCTCGGCTGGGCCGCGTGGTGGTGTTCGCCGTGACGGCGTGGGGTGTCGCGATCGCGCTGGCCGGACTGGCCGGGTCGTTATGGATCGCGGCGGTCCTGTTCGCGCTCGCGGGCGCCGCCGACTCGGTCAGCGCCGTGTGCCGGACCACGATCAACCAGAGCGTCACGCCCGAGCATATGCGCGGGCGCATGTCGGCCGTCTACTCGCTGGTGGTGTCCGGGGGCCCGCGGCTCGGGGACATCGAGTCTGGCGTGGTGGCTGGGGCGACCGGACCGCGCTTCGCCGTGGTCTCGGGCGGGGTGCTGTGCGTGCTGGGCGTCGGGGCCGTGGTAGCGGCGTTCCCGGCGCTCCTGCGCTACGACGCCACCGACTGGATCGCCGAGTCGAGTGCTTCGCGCAGCTCGGTGGCATCGCCCGCCACCGCATCGGCTTCGACGAGCTCGTCGGGGCCGAACTGACCGGTCGCCACGGCGATACAGCCCACGCCATCCGCTCGGGCGCAGGCGATGTCCCGCGGAGTGTCGCCGATCACGATCGTGCGCCGGCGGGGGTGGGGCAGGCCGTTGCGCCCCGCCCGGCGACGGGCAATCGCCGGCAGCTCTGCACGGTCCTCGGAGTCGGAGCCGAATGCGCCCTGGCCCGCCGGGAACCACTTGCCGATGCCGGCGTGGGCCAGCTTGATTCGCCCCACCGGCTCGTAATTGCCGGTGAGCAGGGACAGCTGCACGTCGTCACACCCGCCCAGCCATTCGAGCAGCCCCGGGATGCCGGGAACGACGCGATCGCTCAGATCGGCCGGGACGGTCTGGGCGTAGATGCGGCAGCAGGCGTCGCGGACATCGTCGGCCCGCTCGTCGATCCGGCGTGCCGAGACGCCCAGCCCCAGCAGGATCAGCCGCGCGATCTCGCCGTCGGTCCTCCCGGCCGGACCGATCCGTTCGCGCAGGTCTCGGGGGTCAACGCCGTGCACCTCCCGGATCGCGGTGGCCAGCGCCTCGCTGTGGGCCTTGCCCGCGCTGAGCATCAGCGTGCCGTCGATATCGAACAGCAGCAGCACAGCCGGCGACGAACGGGTGCTCAGCGCTCGAACGACGTACCCGGCTCGAGCCGCCGCGCGAACTCCGCGATCAAACGCGCCGCGGCCTCGATGTCGGCCACCGAGACCATCTCGACCGGGGAGTGCATGTAGCGGCAGGGGACCGAGACCAGGCCGGTCGGGATGCCGGCCCGGCTCAAGTGGATCGCGTCGGCGTCAGTGCCGGTGCCCTTGCCCAGCGACTCCAGCGTGAACGGGATGTCCGCCGCCTCGGCCGCCTCGTAGAGCCGCTCGAACACGAGCGGGTGAAGCGAGGTTCCGCGAGCGATGATCGGGCCCGAGTCGAGCCGGTGCTTGGTGATCGGCCCGAGCTCGATCCCGGGCTGGTCGGTCGCGAACGTCAGATCGACAGCGATCGCGACGTCCGGATCGTGCGCGAACGCGCTCGTGCGCGAGCCGGCGAACGTCGTCTCCTCCTGCGCGACCGCGAGTGCCAGCACGTCGCCGGGCGCGCCGCCGGTCTCGGCGACGAGGCGCGCCGCCTCGGCGGCCACGAAGCAGCCGACCCGGTTGTCCAGCGACCGCGAGACGATCCGATCGTGGCGGAACTCGACCGGCTCGGCGTCGATCACGGCCACGTCTCCGATGCGGACCAGTTTGCCGGCCTCATCGGCGTCCTTGGCGCCGATGTCGATGTACAGATCCTTGATCTCCGGCAGCTTCGTGCGGGCGTCGTCCTTGAGCAGGTGGATCGGCTTGCGGCCGATCACCCCGGGCACGTCGCCCTCGCGTGTGCGGATGCTCACACGCTGCCCGATCAGGACACCCGTGTCCCATCCCCCGACCTCACCGAAGCGCAGATATCCGTCGTCGTCGATGTGCGAGATGTGCAGGCCGATCTCGTCGATGTGGCCGACGACGGCCACCGTGAGCCCGCCGGCGGTGCCCGGCACGCGCGCGTAGGAAGAGCCGACTTTGTCGCCACCGACCTCCGCGGCAAAACTCGAGCAGTAGTCGCGCCAGACCCTCGCGGCGTCGGATTCGTGCCCCGAGGGGCCGGGGGTGCGGAGCAGGCGCATGAGCAGTTCCGGCGAACTCATGCACCGAAGGCTATTCAGTAACGCGCTCGATTGCGGTGTGTGTCTCCTGAGGCGTGTTCAGCGTGGCCCATCCGGGTAGCACTTCCGAGGCATGTCTCCGGACTTGAAAGTCAACGACCGCGACGCCGAGCTCGACTCGATCCGTGGCCTGCTCGCCGAGCGGGGAATCGAGCTGCGGGACGGCGACGGGGGCCCCGCTCGGTACCCGGAGCGCGACGCAGGTCGCGACGCGGATCGCGACGCCGCGGACGCGCAACGCGCCCACGAAACGCCCGAACGCACGCTTGACTCGATGTCTCTGTTCATGTCCGAGGTACGGCGCCACCGGTTGCTCAACCGGACCGAGGAGGCCGAGCTGGCGCGGCGGATCGAGCGAGGCGACCTGGCCGCCAAGGAGCGGCTGGTCAACTCGAACCTGCGCCTGGTGATCTCCAACGCGCGCAGCTACGAGGGTCTGGACCTGCCGCTGCTCGATCTCATCCAAGAGGGCATGCTCGGCCTGATCCGGGCGGCCGAGAAGTTCGACTACCGCAAGGGCTACAAGTTCTCCACCTACGCGACGTTCTGGATCCGGGAGTCGATCCAGCGGGCGATCGCCAACCGGGCTCGGCCAATCCGGGTTCCCGTCCACATCGGGCAGCGCGAACGGCGGATCGGGCGCGCCCGCGCGACCCTGATCGCCCAGCTCGGGCGCGAGCCGACCGACGAGGAGATCGCCCAGGAGGCAGAGCTCGACGTGCGCGAGGTGCACGCGACGCGGGAGATCGCTCGCGTCGTCACGAGCCTCGACCGGCCGGTGGGCGAGGAGGAGGAGACGACGCTCGGGGCGCTCCTGGCCAGCGACGCGACCCCGATCGACGAAGAGGTCGAGCTCGCCGCGCGCGACGAGGCTCTTTATCGCGCCCTCGAGCGGCTGCCCGAGACCCAGCGCCAGGTCGTGGCACTGCGCTACGGGATCGGTGGCGCCGACCCAACGCCGCTCAGAGAGGCCGGCCGCCGGCTCGGAATCTCCTCCGACGCGGTTCGCAAGCTCGAGCGCAAGGCGCTCGCTGAGCTGGCCGGGAGCGACGAGCTCGAGCCGCTCCAGCCCGCCGCCTAGTGAACCCTTAGCTCTGCGCCGGGCGGGGGTCTAGAAGTCCTCGACGCCGCCAGCCGAGAGAACGGTGATGTGCGCGGGCGGCTGGTTGGCCGGCGACTCGTGGTCGATGATCTGCCACGCGATCCAACGCACCACATTCCGTATCGCTGCCATAGGCGCGTACCTACCCCGAAAAACCTCCTGGAAACCCAGGACTTTGGCGCTCCACCCGCGCAGGGCGAGAGCCGAGCGCCAAAGTTCGGCGGCGAACCTACCCGAGCAGCGAACGCAAGACGAATTGCAGGATGCCGCCGTGCCGGAAGTACTGCTGCTCCTTGGGCGTGTCGATCCGCACGGTGACCCCGAACTCGCGGTCATCCGCGCGTACGGTCAGCTCCCGCGGAATCCGATCCGCGCCGGCAATGCCCGCGATCGTGAACACCTCGCGACCGGTCAACCCCAAAGACGTCACCGACTCGCCGGCCGCGAACTGCAGGGGCAGCACGCCCATTCCGACCAGGTTCGAGCGGTGGATCCGCTCAAAGCTCTCGGCGATCACAGCCCGGACGCCCAACAGCCGCGTCCCCTTGGCCGCCCAGTCGCGCGATGACCCGGAGCCGTACTCCTTGCCCGCCAAAACAATCAGCGGGACGTCGGCCTCCATGTACTTCATCGCTGCGTCGTAGATCGACATCTGCTCGCCGTGGCCGTCGGCGCCCAGATACACGGTCACGCCACCCTCGGTCCCGGGAGCCAGAACATTCCGCAACCGGATGTTGGCGAACGTCCCGCGCATCATCACCTCGTGGTTGCCCCGCCGCGACCCGTAGGAGTTGAAGTCCCGCGCCTCCACGTGGTGTTCGTGCAAATACGCCGCGGCCGGGCCGTCGCGCTTGATCGACCCCGCCGGTGAGATGTGGTCGGTGGTCACGCTGTCGCCGAGCACCGCGAGCACCCGCGCGCGCTCGATGTCCTCGAGCGGCTGGGGCTCGCGCGGCATCTCCTCGAAGAACGGCGGCCGCCTCACGTACGTCGAGCGCGGGTCCCAGTCGAACAGCTCTCCGGTCGGCACCTCGAGCGAGTTCCAGCGCTCGTCCCCGTCGAACACCTCGCCGTAGCTCTTGTGGAACATGTCCGACTGGACCGCCTCCTCGACCGTGGCCGCCACCTCGACCGAATCGGGCCAGATGTCCTTCAGGAACACCGGCTCGCCGTGGCGGTCCTCGCCCAGCGGCTCGTCATAGAGGTCGATGTCCATCGTGCCCGCGATCGCGTACGCCACGCACAGCGGCGGCGAGGCCAGGTAGTTCATCTTCACGTCGGGGTTGATCCGGCCCTCGAAGTTCCGGTTCCCGGACAGGACCGAGACGACGGCGAGGTCGCTGTCCTGCACCGCGGCCGAGATCTCGGCCGGCAGCGGGCCGCTGTTGCCGATGCACGTCGTGCAGCCGTAGCCGACCAGGTTGAAGCCGAGCTCGTCCAGGTACTCGGTCAGCCCGGCGCGGTCCAGGTACTCGGTGACCACCTTCGAGCCGGGCGCCAGCGAGGTCTTGACCCACGGCTTCACGGTCAACCCCCGCTGCACGGCATTACGGGCCAACAACCCTGCGCCCAGCATCACCGACGGGTTCGAAGTATTGGTGCACGATGTGATCGCCGCGATCACCACGCGGCCGTGATCGAGATCGGTCTCGGTCCCGTCCTCGAGCGTGACCGGCACCCGGGTGGCCCGGCGGTCGGCGACTTGCGCGCCGCCCACGCTTGAACCAGGCTCGTGACCGACGCCGTTCGGGACATGCGTCGACACCGGATCGCTCGCCGGGAAGCTCTCCTCGATCGCCTCGTCCTCGGAGTCCTCCTCGGGCAGATATCCCTCGAGCGCCAGCCGGAATCTCGGCTTTGACTCCGTCAGCGAGACGCGGTCCTGAGGCCGCTTCGGGCCGGCGATGCTCGGCACCACGGTGGCGAGATCCAATTCGAGCTTGTCGGAGAACGTTGGCTCCTCGGACTCCGAGTCGTGCCACAGCCCCTGCTCGCGCGCGTACGCCTCGACCAGCTCGATCAGCTCGCGCGGGCGCCCGGAGAACTCGAGGTAGCGCAGCGTCTCTGAGTCGATCGGGAAGATCGCGCACGTCGACCCGAACTCGGGCGACATGTTGCCGATCGTGGCCCGGTCGGCCAGCGGCAGGCCCGCCAGGCCCTCGCCGTAGAACTCGACGAACTTGCCCACCACGCCGCGCGAGCGCAGCATCTCGGTCACGGTCAAAACAAGATCCGTCGCGGTCGCCCCTTCCTGCAGCGAGCCGGTCAGCTTGAACCCGAGCACCTGGGGGATCAGCATCGACAGCGGCTGGCCGAGCATCGCGGCCTCGGCCTCGATCCCGCCGACGCCCCAGCCGAGCACGCCGAGCCCGTTGATCATCGTCGTGTGCGAGTCGGTCCCGACGAGCGTGTCGGGGTAGGCCTGCGGCGGACCCGACGAGTCCGAGTCATTCACGAATACGACGCGGGCCAGGTACTCGAGATTGACCTGGTGCACGATCCCCGTGTCGGGCGGGACCACCTTGAAGTTGTCGAACGCCCCCTGCCCCCAGCGCAGGAAAGCGTAGCGCTCGCGGTTGCGCTCGAACTCGAGCTCGGCGTTGCGGGCAAAGGCGAGGCTCGAGCCGAACACGTCCACCTGCACCGAGTGGTCGATCACCAGCTCGGCCGGCGCCAGCGGGTTGATCTTGCCCGGATCGCCGCCCATCTCGCGCATCGCGTCGCGCATCGCGGCGAGGTCGACGACCGCCGGCACCCCGGTGAAGTCCTGCATGATCACGCGCGCCGGCGTGAACGCGATCTCGGTCGCCGGCTCGGCCTGGGCGTCCCAGCGCGCCAGCGCGTCGATGTCCTGGGCCCGGATCGACTCCCCGTCTTCGCACCGCAGCAGGTTCTCGAGCAGGACCTTGAGCGAGAAGGGCAGGCGAGCAATGTCGTAGCTCGCCTGGAGCGCGTCGAGCCGGAAAATCTCGTACTCCCGGCCACCCACGGCGAGGGTCGCCTTGGCGTTGTAGCTGTTGGGGTTCAAGGTTGGTTTCTCCTGGTTCTGGGTGCTTCCAAGGTTAGGACTCGACTCCTACGCACGTCTTAGCGACGTCTTCACGCGACCTTCGACCGGGGCCCGATTCTCCTCGCATGACCCTCGCCCCCGAAGTCGGAGGAGACCGACGATGACCATCCTGTCCTGGACCCTCGCCACCCTGGCCGCGGGCGTATTCGCGGCGCTGGCCGCGGCCGGCGTCTACGCCGAGGCGCACCGCGCGCCCGATCAGCCATGAGCGGCTCGGTCCTCACCACCACGCCAGGCGCTCGCGATGACGCCACCCGCGGACGCCGCGTCGAACCACGCCCCGACGTCGAGATCGTGATCCCCGTCTACAACGAGCACCTCGCGCTCGAGGGCTCGGTCCGCATGCTCCACGCCTACCTGTCGACCGCGTTCCCGTTCTCGTGGCAGATCACGATCGTCGACAACGCGAGTACCGACGGAACGCTCCAGGTGGCGCGACGGCTCATGTACGAGCTGCCCGAGGTCGGTGCCATGCACCTACCGGCCAAGGGCCGCGGGCGCGCTCTGCGGATCGCCTGGTCGGCGAGCCACGCGAAGGTCCTGGCCTACATGGACGTCGACCTCTCGACCGACCTCACCGCCCTGTTGCCCCTGGTGGCGCCCCTCATGTCGGGACACAGCGACCTGGCCATCGGCACGCGTCTACATCGCGCGGCGCGCGTGCGCCGCAGCGCCAAGCGCGAGCTGATCTCGCGCTCGTATAACCGGCTCCTGCGCCTCGTCCTGCGCGCCCGCTTCAGCGACGCGCAATGCGGCTTCAAGGCGATCCGCGCCGACGCCGCGCACGAGCTGCTCCCGCTCGTCGCCGACCAGGAGTGGTTCTTCGACACCGAGCTGCTCGTGGTCGCGCAGCGCCACGGCCTGCGCATCCACGAGGTCCCGGTGGACTGGGTTGAGGATCTCGACTCGCGGGTGGACATCGTCGCCACCGCGCTTGCCGACCTTCGCGGCGTCGGACGGCTGCTCGTGCACCGCGAGCCCGCCGCTCGCCCCGTGCTCCCCTCGCCCCGGCGTCCCCAGCTCGCGCCGTGAGCACGGCTTCATACCCTGCGCCACCCGCGGCGCGGCCCGGCTCGCGTGTCCTGCGCCCGCTGCGGGTGGGCGCGCTGTTGGCCCGCCCCGAGCTGCTCGGGTTGATGGCGCTGGCCGCCGTGCTCAACCTGTGGAACCTCGCCGTCAACGGCTGGGCCAACACCTATTACGCCGCGGCGGTCCGCTCGATGAGCACGAACTGGCACGACTTCCTGTTCGCCTCGCTGGACAAGAGCGGCCTGATGACCGTCGACAAACCGCCGCTCGCGTTCTGGATAGAGGCGCTGTCGGCCCGCATCTTCGGGTTTCACTCGCTGAGCATCCTCGTCCCCGAGGCGCTGATGGGCGTTGCGGCGGTGGCGCTCGTGTACGACATCACGCGCCGGATGTTCGGCCGCGTGGCCGGCACCGCCGCGGGCCTGGCGTTCGCGTTGACCCCGATCACGGTCGCGATGGCACGCGACAACAACCCCGACGAGGCGCTGATCCTGTGCTGCGTGGCTGCGCTGTGGTTCGCGCTGCGCGCGCTCGAGACCGGGCGGACGACTAAGGCGCCGCCGTCAGGCGCCGCCGACCATTCAACTAAATACCTCGTGTGGTGCGGCGTGTGTGTGGGCCTCGGGTTCGAGGCCAAAATGGGCGTGGCGCTGTTCGTCGTCCCGGGGATCGCGCTGGCCTGGATGTGGACCCGCTGGGGCGACACGTGGCGCATTCGCTTGCGGGCCTTTCGCCAGCTCGCGTACGGCGGCCTGGCCATGATCGTCGTCGGGGGCGCCTGGCCATTGCTCGTGACGTTGACGCCGGCGGCGGATAGGCCGTGGATCTCCGGCACGTCCGACAACAGCATCTGGTCACTGATTTTTGGATATAACGGCTTGGGGCGGGTCGCCGGGCAAACGGGCGGGCCATCGGGCGGGGGCGGGCCGGGTGGCGGCGGAGCCATCGCCGGCAGCGTGTTCGGCGGCAACACCGGGATATTCCGGCTGCTCGGGTCCGCGCTCGGCGACCAGGCCGGGTGGCTGCTCGGTTTCGCGGTAGTGACGGGCGTTGCCATTCTCGTGCTGACCCGGCTGCGCCGGCGCGACCCACGCACCGGCTGGTTGATGGTCGTGGGCGGCGCGTTCCTGGTCACCGCGGTCGTCTTCAGCTTCGCCTCCGGGATCTTCCACCCGTACTACGTGTCGTTCCTGTCGCCGTTCGCCGCGGCCCTCATCGGCGCGGGCGTCGGCCTGATGGCGCCGCGATCGCTCGACACCGCGAGTGCGCTGCGGACGGCGCGCATCCTCGCGCCGCTGGCCATCGCGGCCGGCGCGATCACCGAGCTCGTCGTGCTGGGTACGTTGGGCGGCTCCCTGGCCTGGGCGACACCGCTCGTGATCGGAGTAGCCGGCGCGTGCGCCATCGCCCTGGCCCTCCAGCTGCCGAGGCGTGCTCGCGCGGTGCTCGTCGGAGTGGCGCTGGCGGCGCTGCTGGCAGCGCCGGCCACCTGGGCGGCGCAGACGCTCGGGCACGCGACCAACAGCACGTTCCCCTCCGGCGGGCCGGCCAGTGCCTCGATCGGCGGTCCCGGCGGCGGCGGCTTCGGTGGCGGTGCCGGCGGGGGGCGCTTTGGCGGCGGTGCGCGCCGGTTTGGCGGCGGCGGTGGGTTCGCTCCGCCCAGCCTGTTCGGTGGCGGCTCTCCGACCGGGGGACTCTCAGGCGGCCGGGGCGGATCGTCCGGCGGCGCGGGCGGCTTCGGAAATAACACTGCGGCGCTGACCGCGGCGGTAAGGTACGTCGAGCAACACGGTGGGGGGACCATTGGGGTAGAGAGTCAAAGCACCGCGGCAGCGGCCATCCTGTCCTCGGACGCGAACGTCGCCGGCCTCGGCGGCTTCTCGGGACTCGAGAGCACGGTCAGCGTCTCCTGGCTGGCCCACGAGGTGCAGGCCGGCAAGTTGCGCTGGGTGCTCGTCGACGACGGCTCCCAGGGCGGAGGCCTTCCGGGAGACACCCGGACCGGGAGCGAAGCTGCGTTCGACGTGGTTGCAAAGACGTGCCGTGCCGTCACGTTAAGTACGAGCACAGGCACGGTGACCATGTACGACTGCCAGGGATACGGCGCGGCGCTGCTCCAGGCCGCAAGGGGGTAGTGAGTTGATCGATCGAGACGACGTGGGGGCAAGAAGCTAAGTGCGGCGCGGCTTGGCCAGCGCCGTGGTCTTCGCCGCCGCCCTGGCGGGCGCTCCGGCCGCGATGGCCAACATCACGCAGAGCACCAACTGGGCCGGCTACGCGGTCCACCGCCCCAACGTGTCGTTCCGCCAGGTGTCGGCCACGTGGACCCAGCCGGACGCCACGTGTGTCCCGGGCCAGCCGAGCTATTCCGCGATGTGGGTCGGGCTGGGCGGCTACAGGCCGACATCGGATGCACTCGAGCAGACGGGGACTGAGGTCGACTGCAACGCCGCGGGCAAGGTCGTCTCGAGTGCCTGGTACGAGCTGGTACCGGCGCCCTCCAAGACGATCTCCCTGACCGTGTCGCCCGGCGACGTCATGCACGCGACCGTGACCGTCACGGGGCACCAGGTGGTGATCGGGCTCGACGATGAGACCAGCCATCGGAGCTTCCACAAGACGCTGAACGCAGCGTCGATCGACGTGAGCTCAGCCGAGTGGATCGTCGAGGCGCCGTCCCAGTGTCTCAGCCAGTTCGCCTGCGAGGCCTTGCCGCTGGCCGATTTCGGATCGGTGCCGTTCGACTCGGCGACCGCCACCACGCTGAACGGGCGGGTGGGCGCAATCGCGAGCCCCTTCTGGGGCCGGACCAGGATCGACCTGATCGCCGGCGCCCAACGGCTGATCGTGGCTCGCAACGCGACCGCCACCCTCGGCACCGCGGCTCCCTCGGCGCTCACCGCCGGCGGTCGGTCCTTCGACGTGACCTACGCGCCGGCCGCCGCCCAGGGCAGCCAGTCGCAGATCCGCCGCGAGTCCGCCGTGCGCGCGGGCTACATCGAGCACTAGCGCGCTCGTATAAAGCTCTTACGCGGCCCCTACGCCGTTCTATCGCCGTGCTCCGATGCTGTGAGCATGACGATCGACCCGGGGCCCTATCTGTTCTGGATCACGAGCCGCGCCGCGGGCTTCGCCGCCCTGGTGCTGGCCAGCCTCGCGGTGTCACTCGGTCTCTTGATGAGCACCAAGCTGATCAAGGGCCGCACGACCGAGCTGCGCACCGCGCACGACACGCTGGCCCTGTCCACCATCGTGGCGATCGTCGTCCACGGCGTGTCGCTGCTCGGCGACTCCTACGTGCACTACTCGATCGCCGACATCGCGATTCCATTCCTCGCCGGCTACAAGACGTTCTGGACCTCACTCGGCATCGTCTCCGGTTGGGGGCTGGCCCTGCTTGGCCTGTCGTACGACGCGCGTCGCTGGATTGGGGCCGTGCGCTGGCGCAAGCTCCACCGATTCACCGCGCTCGTCTGGCTGGCCGGGCTCGTCCACGCCCTCGGCGAGGGCACCGACGCCGGGCAGGCCTGGTTCCTGGGCATGATCGCGTTGGTGGCGATCCCCGCCCTCGCGCTGCTCGTCACGCGGCTCGCCCGGAGCGCCGGCGCGGAGATCCCACGGGGCGGCGCGAGTCCCGCGCCGGAACTTCAGATCTCGAGGAGCAACCCGTCCGGACCCGCGTTGACGACCGGGGTGGTGCCGATCCCAGCCTCGCCGCCCCAGCACTGATGGATGTGACCGCATACGGCCAGGACCGGGTGCGTGCGCTCGATCGCTTCCAGGATCGAACGGCTGCCGAGGTGGCGGCCGTTCGCCTCGTCCACGTATCCCTGCGGCGGTGAGTGCACGACGAGGACGGCGCCCTCGGGACAGCCCTCGAGCTTGGCGGCAGCCTCGTCCTCGCTCAGGTCAAAGCTCCAATCGAACGGGGTGGGCGGAATACCGCCGCCCAGCCCGAAGAACGCGATGCCGTCGACCTCCGTGCCCTGGCCGTGAAGTACCTGGGCGTTGGTCCACGAGGCGCAGGCCTGCACCAGCTCGGCGTCGCTCTCCGCGTTGCCGGGAATGAGCACGGTCGGCGCCTCGATTCGGCTGAGCAGTTCGATCGTGCTCGCCAGCCCCTCGCGCATCGTCGCGTAGTCGCCCGCGCCGACGACGACGTCGGCCTCACGCGCAAGTTCGACCAGTCGCTCAGCCCGCTGGACATCCCGGTGAAGATCGCTGAAGACGAGGATTTTCATGCCTACCCGACACTATGCAGGATCGGATCCGGGGGGTAGCATGGCGCACGGCGCGACCTCCGCGGCTGCTCACGCTTCGAATGATTCGGCCGGGCGTGGTGAGAGTCAGGGGTGGAGGGGTCGCGCGGTGAGGCAAAGGTCTAGAGGGAGGTATCTGCCAAGTGTCACCACGACCGAGGCGAGCCCTGGTTGGGCTACTCGCAGCAGTGGTCGCGTTCGCCGCGCTGCCGGACGCCGCGATGGCGTCCGAGTCGATTTCCATTTCGCCTTCAAGCACCCAGGCGGGAGGCAACCCGACCCTCAACTTCACGCTCGGCTTCGCCCCAAACCCGGGAGACACGCCGGAGACCTTCGTGGCCTCACTGCCGCCCGGGCTGCTGGCCAATCTGAACGCCAACGCGTCGTGTCTCGTCTCGGAGCAGCTCACCCCAGCCTGTCAGATCGGAACCGCGACCGTGAGCACCGATGCAGGTCCGGGACCATCGGGCAACCTGTATCTGGTCCCCGGACAGAACGGCGACGCGGCCGGGATACTGCTCGTCGCCACGGGGCTCAACCAGTACATGGGTGTCACGCTGAACCCGGCTGAACCCGGCGGGCTGAACCTGACCACGACCTTGCCTGACACCGAGCCCGCGTTTCAGATCACGGGATTTAGCGCGGTGTTCGACCCGACGCTGAACGGACAGCCGTTCACGCGGATGCCCACCAGCTGCGGTCCGGCCACGAGCAACATGACCGTGACGTACTACAGCGGGACCCCGTCCGGCTCGGCCTCCAGTTCGTTCACTCCCACCGGCTGCACGAGCTTGCCGTATGCACCAACTCTCAGCGCCACCATCACCAAGGACGCGCACGACAGCGGAGGCGCACTCGCCCTTGGGATCACTCAGGCCGCCGACGAGTCGGCCAGCAAGACGATCACGCTCACCCTCCCGGGGGGGTTCAAGCCGAATCTGGCCGCCGTCGCCCCTTGCCTGAGTTCGCCCTGCCAGATCGGCACCGCCTCGGCGACCTCGCCGCTGATCCCGAGCATCGCACTGGCCAGCGGGACGGTCAGGCTGAGTGCCTCCGGGACGACCCCGATCATCTCGATCGTGTTCCCGGCGCCGGTCGCGATCACGCTGAGCGGAGCGATCAACCTGACGAGTGACTCGGTCACGTTCACCGACGTGCCCGACCTGCCGCTGACCTCGCTCAACCTCGACCTCACCGGTCCAAACGGGCACAAGGCGTTCACCACCGACTGCAAGCCGGCCGCCATCGCCGGCGCGTTCACGGGTCAAAGCGGGGCCACGCACAACGTGACCGCCGCCGTGAAGTTCGTCGGCTGCGCCCCGACCGCCACCGGCTCGACCGGCGGGCTGTCCATCGGCCATCCGCGGCTGAAGTTCAAGGTGGCCACCGCCGTCAAGGGTGGGCCCGACGTCGACTCGATCGCCTTCGGGCTGCCGGGCGGCCTGCGCTTCTCGCGCTCGGCGTTCGTCTCACACAAGACGTGTACGACGCTCAAGGACAAGCGAAAGAAGTGCACGATCACCACCTTGATCAGCGGCCTGGGTATCTCCGGCGGCAAAGCCGCGACGGTCGCGCTCAAGGCCGGCCGCCTCGTGGTCACGCTGGCCAAGGGCGCCGCCAGCGTCTCGGTGACGATCAGCGGTCCGCTGGTGACCGAGACCAAGTCACTTCAGAGCAAGGTCAAGAAGCACAAGGTGGCCAAGCTGACCTTCACCCTGAAGGTAACCGACGCCACCCACACCGCGACCACGGTGGCGGTAAAGCTGAGGACGCATTAGCCGCTCGTCCGGCCACGCCCTCACCCTGCATAACCCGCCAAAGTCCCCCCGTCGGACCCCGCTGGGCGACATAAGCATGGAGGCGATGCTTACGTCGCCAAGGTCGCGCCGGGGCGTAGGCTTTGCCGCGTTTTACATAGGTCCGCGCTGGCGCGGCGTGCCGGCATCTACGGCAGGCGATCCTCGGCGGGTGATGGTTCGGTACGCGGAGCGGCGACCCCGTTGCTGTCAGCGCTCGGCTCCGGAACGGACCCTGGCGCGCCGGGACCCGCCTCGAGCGCCCGCGACTGACCCGGCTCGAGGGCGGGCGACTTTCCCGGCTCGAGGGCGGGCGACTTTCCCGGCTCGAGGGCGGGCGACTGACCCGGCTCGAGGGCGGGCGACTTTCCCGGCTCGAGCGCGCCGTTCCCCGCCGGCGCTGACTCGTCGCGCGCGGCCGGCGCCGGCTCGGTGGACGCCCCGCGACCGATCGCATCCATCACCGGCTTGACCAGATCGATCGGCATCGGGAACACGACGGTCGAGTTTTGCTGGGCCCCGATCTCACGGAGCGTCTGCAGGTAGCGGAGCTGCAAGGTGGTCGGGTTGCGCCCGATCACCTCGGCCGCGTCGGCCAGGCGCGTGGCGGCCTGAGCCTCGCCCTCGGCGTTGATGATCTTGGCCCGCCGCTCGCGTTCGGCCTCGGCCTGGCGCGCGATCGCATGCTGCATACGCTCGGGGATCTCGACGTCCTTGATCTCGACCGTGGTCACCTTGATGCCCCACGGCTCGGTCTGCGCGTCGATCACCCGCTGGAGCGACTCATTGAGGCTTTCGCGCTCGGACAGCAGATGGTCGAGGTCGACGCCGCCCAGCACCGATCGCAGCGTGGTCTGGGCGATCTGGAGGGTCGCGTTGTGGAAGTTCTCGACCTGGTTGATCGCGCGGTTCGGGTCGACCACGCGGTAGTAGGCGACCGCGGTGACCCGGACCGGGATGTTGTCGCGAGTGATGACCTCCTGCGGCGGGACGGTCAGCGTCACCGTGCGCAGCGAAACCCGCACCATCCGGTCGATCGTGGGCAGCAGCAAGGTCAGCCCCGGGCCGCGCAGATCCATCACCCGTCCGAGTCGGAACACGACGCCCCGCTCGTATTCGCGCAGCACCCGGACCGACGCGCCCAGCGCGGTGAGTCCGAGCACGATCAACACGACTAGCACGATCACGATTGCGGTGATCATCCGATCAGCTCCCATTCCTCGGCCCGGCGGACGCCCACGGTCAGTCCATCCAGATGGTCCACTACGACTGCATCGCCGGCGTGGAGATCAGCCGGCTCCTCCGAATCCTCCAGCACCGAGCGGCGCGCGCTCCACAGCGCTCCATCAACCTGCACGCACCCGACGGAGTCATCCCAGCTGCGAACCACGCCCACGCGCCCGATCAGGCTCTCGGGACCGGCCCGAACGCGTCGGCGGCGCACGGCGACTCCCTTGCCGACGGTCAACGCGAGCGCCCCGCCGGCCGAGCCGGCCACGAGCAGCGCCGCGACCACGCCCAGCACGATCCCCCCTCCCAGTCCGAGCACGGCCAGCACCGCGCCCGCGGTCAGCGCCACCACGCCGGGCCCTCCGAGCACGCCCAAAGTGGGCACATGCGCCTCGACCAGGATCATGATCGCCCCAACCAACAGCAATGACACGCCTAATGCGGTCATGTGAACATCGTACGCCTCGGTTCGCTCGGGGCAAGGGGTATCAGCGGTCCTGGGTCGACGCCGGATCGGCACGCCCCTTGGCGGCCAGGGATCGTGCCGCCCGCGCGAGGAACTCGACGCAGGTCTCGAGCTCGATCGCCGTCGAGTCGAGCACGACGTGGTACAGGTTGCAGTCGCCGATGTCGGCGGCGTAGAACCGATGCAGGTACGCCGCGTGGGTGCGATCGAACTGGCGCAGCGTGCGCTCGGCGCGCTCGAGATCGAGGCTCCGATCGAACTGAGTCGCCTGCCGTGCCCGCGCCCTAGCCGGGCCGTCGAGCCGGACGCGCAGGACGTCGGCCCGATCGCGCAGCAAGGCGACCGCGCCGCGCCCCAGAATCACCCCTTCACCCGTGCTCGCCTGCTGGAGCAGGACCTCCTCGGTGGCGCGGCGGAAGTCCTCCGGCGAGACGAGGTCCGCCGGCAACGGCGCCGGGCCGCCGGTGTCGCCGCCCACGAACCCGCTCAGCACCCGCTCGAGCCAGCCCGTGCTCGCCTGGTTGTCGTGGGCCGCGGCATCGTCGTAGGAGACGTGAAGCAGATCGGCCACGGCAAGCGGAATGGCCCGGTCGATGAAGGGGACGCCGAGCCGCTCGGCGAGGGCCGGGCCAACGACGCTACCGCCGGAGCCGTAGGAGGCTGACAGGGCAACCACCGTCATCCCACTTGTTTTTCCCACTTGGCGCAGGGCTAAAAGCCCTGCACTGGCGACAGGGAACCCCGCAGTCAGCGACCGGACAGGCGGGCCTGCGCGGGCGGCCGGGTGCGCGGGTGGTTAGGACGGCGGCTGGGTGGGTGGGCACCCCGTTTCACCCCGAACATGGCCGCGTCGGCGCAGCGCAGCAGCCCGTCCGCGTCGTCGGCATCGATCGGGAACACCGCCTGTCCGATGCTCGCCCCGAGGCGCATCTCGTGCCCCTCGATGCGGAAAGGATCGGTGATCGCCGCGACGAGCCGTTCGGACAAGCTTTCGGTCTCGGCCGGCGCGGTCCCGGAATCGATCAGTACCGCGAACTCGTCTCCGCCGAGCCGGGCCACCGTGTCGCCTGAGCGCGTGCACGCCACCAGTCGCTTGGCCAACGCGACCAGCAGCTGGTCGCCCACGTCGTGGCCGAATTCGTCGTTGACGGGCTTGAAGCCGTCCAGGTCGATGTAGAGCAGCGTGACCGGCTCGACCCGATCGCGGCCCCGTTCGATAGCGGTCCGCAGCAGTCCGGTGAACTTGAGGCGATTCGCCAGTCCCGTCAGCTGGTCGTGCATCGCCTGATGGGTGACTTCGTCGAGTAGCCGGCCGTTCTGGAGCGCCGTGGCGGCCTGCGCCGCCACGCCGGACAGGCGGTCAAGCAGGTCTGGGGTGAGCCGCAGGCGCTGGGGCCGGTCGAGCACCGACACGATCAGCACGCCCAGGAACGAGTCGCTGCCGACCAGCGGGACGAGGATTGCCGCCGCGAGCTCGAGGTCTCTCAGCATCTGCTGCAACCGCCGATCGTCGGTCATCCGGTCGACGAACAGCGGGGCGTGGCTCGCGCCGCTGACCAGGCCGTCGAGCGGGCTCCCGGGGTCCGGCACCCACGTCGCGGGCTCGGCGTCGACCACACCACCGTGCGTCGTCACCGCCCGCCGCACCAGCTCGCCGCGCGCGGCGTCCCACAGGCACACCCCGACCCGGTCGCAGTCCACCACGAGCGGCACCGCGCTGGCCAAGCGCCAGGCCACCTCGCCGCTCGTGCCCGCCACCGCCAGCTCGCGGGCCAGCGATAGCAGCGCGCTCGCCTGGTCGCCCCGCTCCTTGGCCTCCATCAGGGCCGCGGCATGGTCGAGCGCGCTCGCGGCATAGCCCGCGTAGACCTCGAACAGCTCGCGCTCCTGACCGAAGAAGCTCTGGCCGGGCTGGCGCAGCGCGAGCAAGCTGCCGTACTCGCGCCGGCTGGAACGCACGGGCGCGACCAGCCAGTGGTCGGGATAGGCCGCCGAGCGTGGCTGCAGCAGCTCATCCACGTACTCCGCAGCGCCCTCCTCCTCGAACCCCTTGTGGTGGCAGTGCAGCTCGCCGTCGGCCTGTACGCGAACCGCCAGCAGATAGCGGACCGCTCTCACCTCGAGCGCCGCTCGGGTCGTGATCCGAGCCAGAATCTCGTCGAGGTCGTCGACCGCGATCAGGTCCGATGCGGCGGCGAACACGCTGCGCAGCCGGTCGTGCATCGCGTCGAGCCGGTGGCGCAGCGCGGTGATCTCTCCGCTGCGGTCCGCGAGCTCCTCGTCCCCGGCGACCTCCCAGCACACGCGATAGACGCAGCGCTCGGCGCCCACCGCCTGGCACTCCTCGTGCTCGACGTCGGCCGCCCGGAGCCCGAACAGAACCGGCGCGCAGGTCAATAGGCCCGACGTCCAGGCGCAGTGCTCGATGCTGCGCGGAAAGCCCGCCCCGGCTACCGCCACCACCTCGGCGAACCCCGGCCCCGTCTCGATCACCTCGAGCTCGGTCACCGTGCTGAACTCGGCCGCGCCGGCGGCGATCGCCTGGTAAACGCGCTCGGGCGAGCCGAGCGAGCGGAGCATCGCGGCCACCTGCGAGCTACCCAGCCGCTCGGCCGCGTCGACGCCGACGGCACGGGCGAACTGTGGATGGTGCGTGACTCGCTCCCCGGCCCGCCACAGGGCCACCGCCTCGTCATAGGCGATCCAGTTCGTCGTGTCCGACAGGTACTCGAGCGTCCGCCTGCTCGCGGCCAAACGGAGCACCTCGTCCACCGCCGCGGACCCACCGAATGCGCCGACGCGCGCGAGCAGCACCGCGCTCATCGAGCACGAAAAGTGGTCGCCTCGATCGGTTCGGGCTGTCTGGGGGCTGGCCATCAGGTACGTATCGGTGCGGCCGTCTCCGCTGATATCGGAGCCGGTGTGGATTGGACAAACGGGGGGTGGGGGGCTGATACCGTGCCGTGCCCGACCCTCGACCCCCTGGAGCGACAGATGACCAGCGCGAACACCAAGGGCCTGGTGACCGATATCGCGGGGCTGCCCGAGCACGCCGGCACCCACGTCGGTTACACCGACTGGCAGGAGATGACCCAGGAGCGCGTCGACAAGTTCGCCGACGCCACCGACGACCACCAGTTCATCCACGTGGATCCCGAGCGGGCCAAGCAGACCCCGTTCGGCGGGACGATCGCCCACGGATTCCTCACCCTGTCGCTGGTGGCGCCGACCTCGCAGCAGCTGATGAAGGTCACCGACGCCATGATGGGGGTCAACTACGGGCTCGATCGCGTGCGCTTTCCGGCCCCGCTGCCGGTCGGCGCGCAGTGGCGCGGCGGACTCGAGATCGTCGAGGTGACCGAGATCCCGGGCGGCCTTCAGATCAAGGCCAAGGTGACGATCGAGGTCAAGGACTCGCCGAAGCCCGCGTGCGTGGCGGAGTCGCTCGTTCGGGTGTACGGCGGACAGTGA
>Ga0335075_10000232_pt1 | contig 106250 bp, 85 predicted proteins | sample Lox_Sample_24_FD_206723 | JGI IMG/M metagenome (GOLD analysis project Ga0335075, IMG submission 206723) | Soil microbial communities from Loxahatchee National Wildlife Refuge, Florida, United States - Lox_Sample_2.4 | ecosystem: Environmental > Terrestrial > Soil > Wetlands | place: USA... | reverse complement strand
CCAGACGAGTTCCGCAAAACCCTCGAAGGGAGAAGGGCCATGGCCCTTCTCCCTTCGCAAATCACAACCATCAACACAACGGAGAATCTCCAGTTATGAATGGTTGAGAAAAAGGGGGCAGGTCACCCTCACCCTTATCGCAGAATTAGGGCGATCAAGTCGGGACAAGATCAGTGGAGTCATTCCCAGTATTCAAGCTTTTGCAGACAGTGATCCAAACAAATATGTGCAAGGGAGCAAAACTGTCTTCTCCGGAATAGGGCCGGGCAGCTTGTTCAAGTTTCACTCTCGAGCGCAGTTACTCAGTACACCTGGTGCAGCACCCTACCTGAAACAAGCAATAACACTTCCCGTTAATCGGAATGAGGTCTTCTTCGACATTGAGGCCGACCCAATGCACGATTTCGTGTATTTACATGGGTTTGTAGCACGCGAACATGGACGCCGTGAAACAGCGACCTTTGTAGCCCATTTTGCAGCCGGGATCGAAGATGCACATGAGGAAGAAGCATTCCGAGGCGCATGGATTTACTTAACTGCACGGGCCACAGACTCAACAATTTATTACTACTCTAAATACGAAAGAACCGAGTACAAGAAATTGGCGTCGAAATATCCGGGTGTATGCTCTGTTAGAGACGTTGAAGATTTGTTTGCGCTCCCGGTAATGATCGATCTCTATTACAACGTCATCAAGAGCTCTACTGAATGGCCACTCTACGATCAATCTATTAAATCCATTGCAAAATATCTTGGGTTTCAATGGCGCGATGCAAATCCTTCCGGTGCAGCCTCTATCGAGTGGTATAACCGCTGGATCGAAACTAACGATGGATCAATCAAACAACGCATCCTCGATTACAACGAAGACGATTGCCTTGCAACAGGAGTTGTTGTGGATGGAATTCAGTCATTGCCCATAAAGATCTAAACGCACTCTCACCTTCCCCTCATCCCCTCCGCTCGCACATACTGATGAATAGGAGGGAATTGCATGACCTGCTCGAAGTTGTGGATCGCAGTCGCTGGCTGCGTGCTCTTTTCCGGGTTCGCCCGCGCGCAAGCGCCCAACACGATCAAGACCCAGGCGCCGAACACTCTCACTCCGCAACAAAAACAGGACGGCTGGCAGCTGCTCTTCAACGGACACAACCTCGACGGCTGGCACTCCTACCTGCAAAAAGGCACCGGCAAGGACTGGTCCGTGGTCGACGGAGCCATCCAGCTCAAGAAGACCAACCAGGACCCGCCCGAGGACTACGCCGACCTGGTCACCGACGGCCAATACAAAAACTTCGACCTCAAGCTCGAGTGGAAGGCGCGCCCCTGCATCGACAGCGGCGTCATGTTCTACGTGCATGAGTCGCCCGAGTACCACGACACCTACGACACCGGCGTCGAAATGCAGATCGCCGACCTCGCCTGCACCGTCCCCGACAGCCGCGTCCTCAAGGAGCGCTCCGGCGACATCTTCGACATGATCTCCGACCCCGTGGAGTGGGTCCGCCCCGCCGGCGAGTGGAACCAGTTTGAGATCATCGCCGACCACGGCCACCTGCAGCTTTTCCAGAACGGCCACAAGGTCATCGACACCCAGCTCTGGGACGCCAACTGGAACCAGCTCATCGCCGGAACCAAATTCGCCCACTTCCCCGGCTACAGCAAGTACCGCGTCGGGCACATCTCGCTGCAGGGCACCGAGCCCAAAGGCCCTCCCGGAGTCAAGCTCTGCTTCCGCAACATCATGATCAAAAAGCTCGACTGACGGCAGTCCGGAACCACGACCGGCCGGGCATCATGCCCGGCCTTCTCGTCTCACTCACATCGCAGTGACACCACCGGATCTACCATCGCCGCCCGTCGCGCCGGAAGCCACGCCGCAAGCGCCGTTACCGCAGCAATCACCAGCACCGCAACCGCCAGAATCGACGGATCGAACGGGCTCATCTCGTACAGTTGCGAACGGACGGCGTTCGCAGCGCCCAGCGCAACTGGCAGCCCCAGCACAAGCCCGAGCGCCAGCAGCCACAGTGACTCGCGCAGGACCATCCATTGCACGCCGCCCTGCGTCGCTCCGAGCGCAATGCGGACGCCAATTTCATTCTGCCTGCGAAGCACGCCGAAACTCATCACGCCATAAAGCCCGATGCACGCCAGCAGCAGCGCCAGTGCCGAAAACGCCGTCGTCAGCCGCGAGATCAGCGTCTCATGGCTCACAAAGGTTTCCACCTGCTCCTGGATCGTCCGTATTTGCAACAATGGCAAATTCGGATCCACGCTCGCCACTGCTCTGCGAAGATCCGCAATGCTGCCTGCCGGATCTCTCTTCGTCCGCAACAGCATCGTATACGCAAAACTGTCCCCAATCCCCTCGCCGTTCTTGCCCACAATCTGCGCCAGCGGAAGATAAACGATCGGCGATGGCTTTTCCCTCGGTCCGAAGAATTTCGTATTCTGCGCAACACCTACGATCCGCCACGGCCCGGCAACCGAATCAATTCCAATCTTCAGCGTGCGCCCAATCGCGTCTCCATGCGGAAAATATTTTTCCGCAATGACCTCGTTGATCACGGCCACCTTTGCTGTCCCGGCGTGGTCCGCCGGCGCAATCGCGCGCCCCGCGACGATAGGAATTCCAGTCGTCTCAAAGTAACGGCCAGAAACGCGCTCCAGCACCGACCCCATATCTTCCCTCGGGGCAGGGGTATAGCCTGGAATCGTCAGTGAGGAATGCCATGCTCCCTGGCTGATAGGCGGCACGGCGGAAAGTGCCACGGACTGCACTCCCGGAATCGCCGACAGCCGGTCGATCAACCGCTGATTCAGCCCCGGGACTTGCTCTGGCGTATAACCGGCAAGATGCGGATCAAACCCCGCAATCAACAAATGTGTCTGATTAAACCCAAGATTTTGGTCCTGCAGCTTTTCGAGTGTGCGCAGAAATAGCCCGGCGCCAACCAGCAGCAGAACCGAAAGCATGATCTGTACCGTGACCAGCGCATTCGGCCAGAACCGCCCCTTCCGGCCACCGGCACCCGACGCCGTACGGGCATTCGCATTTGAGGCAAGCCTCGCGGAAGACCGCCCCACATGCAGCGCCGGAGCCAGCCCAAACAGCGCTCCCGCAAGCAATGACACGCCCAGCGTAAACAGCAGCGTTGTTGCATCCGGCCTCGCGCTCAGAGGTGAATATGTAGCTCCCTCGGCTACAAATGCAATCAGCGTGCGCGTCGCAGCAAAAGCAACGGCGAGCCCGCACGCACCCCCGGCCAGCGAAAGCAGAATCGCCTCCATAAAGCTTTGCCGTACAATCCGCGCCCGGCTCGAACCCAGCGCCAGCCGCGTCGCGATCTCCCGCTGTCTCATCACCGCGCGCGCCAGCAAAAAGTTGGCGAGATTTGCGCACGCGATCAGCAGCACGATCCCTACCACGGCCATCAGGATATTGAGCGACGTCCCATATTTGTCGCCAATGTGCGAAACGCCGCTGCCGCCCGGCGCGAGCTTGTCCGTCAGGCGCCCAATCTCCGCCCGCCGCTCCGGCGTAATCGTCTTGCCTTCCCCGGCCAGCACATAATTGCGAATCTGCGTGTCAAGCCACTGCTGATCGGCGGCAACCGACGATTGCGGACTGGTCCGCGCAAACATATGCAGAAAATAAAAAGACCGCGGCGCCAGCATGCCCGGTTGCATCATAATCGCTTCGGCCATGGTCAGCGGCGCCCACAGATCCGGAGGATCAAAGTCGCGCGACATTCCGTGAAACCGCTCCGGCATCACGCCAATCACCGTAAACGGCGTGGAGTTAATGTTGATCGTTCTCCCCACAATCGCCGGATCCGACGACAGCACCTTCTGCCAGAAGTGGTGGCTAACCACAACCACCGCGTTCTGCCCGGGCGCGCTCGCATCCGAGGGAGTAATTGTTCGCCCTATCATCGGCTCCGCGCCAAGCACGCCGAAGAAGTTCCCGGACACCAGGCTCGTTGTGACCTGCTCCGCTGCGCCCGCACCCGGCACCCGCACGCTCACCTCGGGAGGAAAGCTGCTATACGACGCGACTCCCGCAAAGGGCCCGGGATGCCGCTCCAGCTGCAGCGCAAAGTCATATGTGTACTGGTCATACGTACCGACGTCGACCCCTCCCAGGATGCCATTACTCAGCGACTTCCCGAACAGCACCAGCTGCTGCGGTTTGTAAACCGGAAGGCTCTGCAACAGGACCTGCTTGATCAGAGTAAAGATGGCCGTGTTGGCTCCAATTCCCAGCGCCAGTGAAAGCACCGCGATCAGCGTAAAGCCGGGAGATCGCATCAACCCGCGCAGGCTCAGTCGCAGATCAGACAAGAAGCTCTCAACCCACGACTCCCACCCCGCCGACCGCACGTGGTGCTTCACGGCATTCCTGCTGCCCATCTCAATGCGCGCCGCCCGCTCCGTCGCATCCGCAGGCATGCCCTGCCGCATCTTTTCACCTACTGACGCGTCGTGAAACGCTTGCAGCTCCTCATCCAGCTCACGCTCCGTCCGCTTCGAATGCATCAGCGATCGGAACCCCGAATTCAGGCTTCTCCAAAAACTCATCGCAATGCTCCTTCGCTCACGCTTCCAGAATTCTGGCAATCGCCGCGGTCTGCCGGTCCCAGGTAGCCCGCTCGTCGGCCAGCGCCTTGCGTCCCCGCGCCGTCAGCATGTAATACTTTGCCCGTCGATTGTTCTCAGACGCCCGCCACTCGCTCTTCACTCGTCCCGCGCGCTCCATACGCGCCAGCGCCGGCAGCAGCGAGCCCGGATTCACGCGAAACACACCCCGGCTCACCTGCTCGATGCGCAGCGCAACGCCATACCCATGCATCGGCTCCAGAGCCAGCGTCTTCAAGATCAGCATTTCCAGCGTCCCCTGCACAACATCGCCATTTCCCATGCGCTTCTCCTCTTGACTATCTAGAGGAGCATGCCTCCCTATAGATTGTCAAGTGGGATGCGCATAGATCCTTTATGCAGCCCCTTATTCCCCGTACAACGCTTTCTCGCTCGACACCGCCTCGCCCACGTTCCTTTCGCCGTCCGCGCGCTTCTGCTTGACAGCCGCAGCCTATGCTGGCTACTCTCGATGGAGTCTCGGTGAAACGTTTCATCTTGGCAGGCTTCAGGCGGCCTCATCCGCCGCTCTGGACGGAATATCGCCGCGTCAAGACAGGGACGCTCAGGAACCTCGGTATTGCAGTGTCCCCGTCATCACGATTTGGAGGGCTCAGATTCATGCCCAGAAGATCATGGACCGCACTCGTCACCGGCATCATTGTCGGCGCCGCATTAGTCGCTGCTTCTGCCTTTGCCCAAAATCATGTCGTTCCGCAAGGCGAGCAGATTCCCCCGCCCTCATGCCTCGTCCAGCGTGGCGCATGGGAGGGCGGCAGCAGCGCGCTCTGTACTCCGGAGGACTACGCGAACTGGCTGGAGGCCATCCAGCATTGGCGCTTTGAGCGGCGCATTCGCCAGGGGCTTACGCCGGAGAAGCTTCCCGGAATTCCGGACTTTTATGCTTTGCCGGAGTTGCAGTGGATCCACAGCGAATTCATGCAGCCGCAGATGATGGTGCAGGACCGCTACTTCTACGATCCGCAGACTCACAAGTACACGGTCGACAGGTACCTGAACGACGTGACCGCGCGCTATGGCGGGATCGATGCAGTGCTCATCTGGTCCACCTATCCGAACATGGGCATCGACGCCCGGAACCAGCTGCAGATGGTGGAGTCGATGCCGGGGGGATACGCCGGCGTTCGCCAGATGGTCGATGACTTCCATCGGCATGGAGTTAAGGTGCTCTTCCCGATGATGATGTGGGACCAGGGCTCGCATAGTCCCGGCGAGCCGTGGCCGGACGCCATTGCGAACGAGATGAAGGAGATCGACGCCGACGGCGTCAACGGCGACACGCAGCAGGGCGTTCCGCTGGCCTTCTCGCTCGCGGCTGTACAGGCTGGGCACCCGCTGGCGTTTCAACCAGAGGGAGGCGCCAGCGACGAAGCAGTGCGGTGGGATGTGCTGGGCTGGGGCTACTACAAGTTCCAGTTTGTCCCGACCGTAGACCGGTATCGCTGGCTGAATCCCAAACATCAGGTGAATATTTCCGACCGCTGGAACCGCAGCAAGACGGACGATCTGCAATACGCGCTCTTCAACGGCGAAGGCTGGGAGAGCTGGGAAAATGTTTGGGGCATCTGGAATGGGATTACGCCGCGGGACGCGGAAGCAACGCGGCGGGTCGCCGCAATCGAGCGGGAAGTTGCGCCATTTTTTGAGAGCGAGGGATGGCAGCCGTTCTATCCCATGCAACTGTATGGCGTGTTTGCAAGCCGCTGGCCGCTCGGCGACAACACCGTATGGACCATCGTGAACCGCAACGAATACGACGTCAAAGGCCGGGAGATGAAGGTTCCGGCCACGAGCGGCGTGCGGTATTTCGACCTGTATCACGGTGTGGAGCTGCAACCGGTGCACAACGGCAGCGAAGATGTGCTGGTGTTTCCAATCGAAGCGCATGGCTATGACGCGGTGATGGCGATTCAGGGCGCACCCGATGCAAAGCTGCAAGCCTTTCTGGCAAAGATGAAGGTGATGACCGAGCGGCCGTTGTCGTCCTATTCGGACGTGTGGAAGCCGTTGCCGCAGCAGATGGTGCCGATCGCCAAAACGGCTCTGGCAGCCAGCGCGCCTCCGGGCATGGTGAAGATCCCCGGGGGAGAGTATGTCTTCAAAGTGCACGGCACGGAAATCGAGGGCTTCAACGACGTCGGCACGGGTGTGCAGTATTCGTGGGAGGACTCGCCCCGGCGATACCATGAGCACCGGATGCACATTGACACGTTCTATATGGACAAGTATCCCGTCACCAACGCCGAGTACAAGAAGTTCCTGGACGCTACGCACTATCATCCAGTGGACGATTATGACTTTCTGAAGGACTGGAAGAACGGAACTTATCCGGCGGGCTGGGGCAACAAACCGGTGACCTGGGTATCGCTCAAGGATGCCGAGGCCTACGCGAAGTGGGCGGGTAAGCGGCTGCCGAACGAGTGGGAGTGGCAGTACGCTGCGCAGGGCGGCGACGAGAACCGCATCTATCCGTGGGGCAATACCTGGAATCCGTCGGATGTGCCAACCCCGGACAAGGGGCATGAGCTGACAGGCCCCGCCGATGTAAACGCCCACCCCGATGGGGCCAGTCCATTCGGAGTGATGGATATGGTCGGCAACATCTGGCAGTGGACGAATGTGTTCGAGGACGAACACACACGCGCGGCTGTTCTGCGCGGCGGCAGCTACTACCAGCCTCAGGGATCGGTCTGGTACTTCCCGCAGGCCTACAAGAATGATGAGCACAGCAAGTATCTGCTCATGGCGCCCAGTTATGACCGCTCCGGCACGCTAGGATTCCGCTGCGTGAAGGACGCCGCGCAGTAGGCCGCACCCCGGGGCGACGGAAAGCCAAGATTTCTGTCGCTCCCGCTTTCCGCACCTTGAGATTCGCGACAGGGCATTGCGGCCAGGGTGAAAGCTTTCACAAATGAGGCCGGCTTTTCGTCCTATCCGGTCTGCCCACGTGGGAGAACTGTGGAACCACTTTGAGCAATCGCCAGGTTTGCCTTGCAGCTCAGGACCTGCGCCGGGTGGAAGTCCTCTTTTTCGTGCCCGGGGGCGAGGCCGTCGCTGCCTTGCGGCGTTGCGGCGGTTGTGATGCATCGACAGGAGGAGCCACAGATTCGCGGATTCTTAGCTCCGTCTCCAGAACGATGTGCCTGGCCGGGCTCGTGTCGCCGCGAACACGATCGAGCAGCAGGCGGGCGGCCGTCGCTCCAAGCTGATAACCGGGTTGAAACACCGACGCCAGCGACGGATTAAGAAGCGATGCAAATTCAAGATCGTCGAAGCCCACGATCGAGAGATCCCCGGGGCACTGCAGTCCGAGACTGCGCGTGGCCTCAATCACGCCCATGGCGATCATGTCGTTGGCCGCGAATATGGCCGTCGGACGCGGGAGCAGGCGGAGCAGCAACATCGCCTTCGCCCGGCCTCCGGGAACGTCGAAGCTGGTCTCCTGCACATACTCGGGCGGAACCGGCAGACCCGCTTCGGACATTGCCCGCCGGAAGCCGCGGAGCCGCTGTTCAGAGTTGGTCAGATGAAGGGGCCCGGCGATGACCGCAATGCGCTGATGGCCGAGACGGATCAGATGACGTGTAACGGCTGCCGCGCCATGCTCGTTCGCCACCGTCACGCTGTCTCCCTGCCAGCGCTTGGGCAGGCGGTCGATACACACCACCGCAGCCCCATTTCTCTGGTACGACTCCGCCTGCTTGGTCAGGTCGCTGAAATTGGAGGGAATGACAATAAGGCCCGCAGGCAGATACGTGCGCAGCTCATTGAGGTGCGCCAGCTCCTTTACATGATCGTTGTCGGTGTTGCAGAGCACCAGCCGGTAGCCATTGGAGAACGCAACATCCTCGGCTCCACGTATGACCGCCGGGAAGAATGGGTTGGTGACATCGGGTATCACCATCCCAATCATATTGGTCTTGTCGCGACGCAGGCCGCGGGCAAGTGCGCTGGGCTGGTAGCCGATCGACTGGACCGCCTCCTCTACCCGGCGGCGAAGCGGGTCGCGTACACGGGCGCTGCCGTTGAGCACGTTGGAAACCGTCCCCAGCGAAACCCCGGCAATGCGCGCGATTTCCTTCATGTTGGCCATAGGTCGATTTACTCAGACGTGTTTGCAGTATATGCAACTTCGGGAACGTTTCAACACGTAAGGCGGAAAGCAGGCCGCGCGCCGGGAGCATTTCCGCGAGCCGGCTCTGAGGCTCAGCAGACCTGAAAGCAGCCTGTAGAGCGGCGATGAAAGCCAGGAGAAGCAGAGCGCAGCAAGCGGGCCGGAAAAACTTCTTGACAGCTCTAAAGTGCGAGTCGTAGCATTTCGGATGATTTTTGAAACGTTTCATTGTGAGGATCGAATTCCAGGAGTACACCAGTGAAATTGAAAATCCCCGCTATATTGCGGCTCGCCACCTTCCTCCTTGTCCCCCTGATGTTCGCCATACCCGCGCTCGCACAGTTCTCTCAACGCGGCGGCATCTCCGGGACGGCCTTTGATCCGACCGGCGCGGTTGTCCCTGGGGCCAAAATTGTTTTGACCAACACAGGGCAGGGCTCCACCCGCTCAGCCGTATCGGACGCAACCGGACACTTTGAATTCGACAACCTTGCGGCCGGGCAGTACCAGCTTGCGATCACAGCGACGGGATTTCAGTCGGCCACATCGCAGATGATCACGGTCAACATCGGTGAGCTTTCCCATTTCGATTTCCACCTCACTACAAGCTCGGTCAGGCAAACCGTGACAGTATCAGCTCAAAACGTGGGGCTGGTGACAGATACGACGGGTACGACAGTCAATATTTCGTCCCGCCAACTGGAGCAGCTTCCGCTGAACGGCCAGAACTTCACATCGATCGCTGCCCTCGCGCCCGGAGTGTCTACCTATCCTCAGGCCAACATCAATCCGTATGGCACCTATTCTGTGGGCGCGCAGTTCGCCATGGGCGGTGTTGCGTTCACTACCGGCGGCACGTTCGAGGGGTCGCGCGACAACGGGTTTTATGTCAACGGTGTCAACATCGACGACAACTATGAGAGCAGCATCAGCTTCGAGCCTTCGTCGCAGGCGCTGGGAACCGGAAACCTTGAGGTATCGAATTTCTCTCCCTCGGTAGGCGGCAATATGTCGTCCCTCGAGATGGAGACGAAGGCTGGCTCCAGCCAATTCCATGGAGAGGCCTACGACTTCATGGAAAATACCGACCTGAATGCCACCAACCCCTACGACAAACTGGTGCAGAGCATCACGGGAACGCCGGCAACCAAGCCCTCCATCATTCGCAATCAGTTCGGCGGCAATCTCGGCGGCCCGGTTTTCATTCCCAAAGTTTTGCCCTGGTTCAGGCAGCACGCCTTTTTCTTTGTCAACTACGAGGAAATGATCGAGCACGACGGCAACCAGCTGGTTGCGACCTCGGTGCCCTCCGGGGCGGAGCGCAAGGGCGACTTCAGCGAGCTGTTGGGAAACAATCCCAGTCCGGAGCAGCTCTATAACCCCTTCGATACCACCTATGACTCCAGCGGAAACAGTGTCCGGCCTGCCATCCCCAACAACAGGCTCGATCTGGCGACCAAGCCGGACGGGTCATCGATCATCGATCCCGCTTCCGCCACCATTCTGAATGAGCTCTGGCCGATGCCGAATGTGCCCAATACGCCGAGCAATGAGACGAACTTTATCGGTTACCAGGCGCTGGGAATCAATAATGGAACCCTGGATACGCGCTTCGATGTGAGGTTTACACCAGAGGACACGATGTTCGTGACCTGGTCGAAGACCGCGGGCACACAGTCGATTAACGGCGGTCTTGCGCCCTCCAACCTCTACGATATTCCGGTCCAGAACAACGCCTACCTGGTCACGGTGAACTACGTGCACATCTTCAGCCAGAATCTGACCAATGAACTTGTCTTCGGCAATGGCGACGGCGCGCTGTTGACCATGTCCAGCGGACTCATGAGCTGGTACAACAGCGATTCGAACCCATTGAACAAGCTATTCCAGAATACGGGTTCGGGAATCACTAAAGGCGTCCTGGGGATCTTTGCCGGTCCATACACCTATGCCGTTCCCGGCGCACCAGAGGTATTCCGGGCTGAAAATGAGTCGTGGCAGGTCTCTGACAATCTTGACTGGGTCCACGGGAGGCACACGGCTTCGTTCGGCTTCAACTATTTCCGAAAGAGCGAACTCGACTGGGATTTCACAAGACAGATATTCTTCGGACAGTCGTTCGACTACGGATTCGGGAGCGCCACACTACCGGCATTCAGCGCGAGTGGCAGTGGCCTGGGATACGAGGGCGGCGATCCCATTGCGGATCTGGTGATGGGGCTGCCGTCCAACATGTGGGTCCGCTACAACATTCAGGGCGGAAGCCCCACGGCCCCCGACTACAACATCATCTTCCCCGACTGGGGATTTTATGCGAATGACCGCTTCCGCCTGTCGCCGAAGGTTACCATCTCGGCGGGTCTGCGCTATGACCTCAGCATTCCCTGGTATACGCCGGATCCAAAGGCAGCACCTTGTTGCGCCGTCTATACTCCGACGCCGACCGGTGGCGTGCTGGAATATCCGGGCATTGCTACCGGACTTTCAAGGAACTATCTGAGCGCACCCAAGCTGGATTTTGCGCCCCGCATCAGTCTCGCCTATAGCTACGACCCGAAAACAGTTGTGCGTGCCGGCTACGGCATCTTCTACAACACAGGATCAACGCAAATCTCAACCAATGTCGGTAATGCCATCTATGGGACTTCGGCGGCTGTCAACTATAACTACAATAACGTTACGTTAGGGAAGCCGCAGGACACTCCCTACCTGACCTTGGCAAATATCTTTCCTGCTCCTCAAACCACGACGTTGGGAACCTTCCCTGTGTCCACCGGCCCGGGGCAGGGATACGAGGGCGACGGTCAATGGGCGACGGTCACTTACTATGACCAGAAATCAATGCCCTTGCCCTACTATCAGAAGTTCACGCTCGACGTCCAACGCCAGATCAGCCCGCATGATGTATTCGAGCTCTCCTACGACGGAGTGGCGGGCAGGAAAGGGTGGAATGAGCGCAACATCAACCTGCCGCCATATATGACAGGGTGGGTTGCAGGCAACGGGGCTGTGACGAACTTTGACGCTGCGAGGCCAAATAACTCCGGACGGTGGGGCGATATTTATGTGTTGCGTCCCGAACTGAACTCCTCATACAACGCATTGATCGCGCAGTGGAGGCATGCCTTCAGCAACGGCCTGGAGTTTGTGAGCAATTACACCAGGGGCAAGACCATGTCGGACTATCCTTATGCGAATAACACCGCTGGTGCTTTATTGGGCGGGCCTGGCAGCGGCTTCCAGTATCCAAACCTCTATAATCGCGGCCAGGCAAACTTTTCCCACCCCAACCGCTTTCTGTTCAGCGGCATCTGGGCGCCTCAGTACGGCAGAAGCTGGCCGTTAGCGGCTAGAACCGTTGCGACCGGCTGGCGACTGAGCGGCATTCTCACCATGGAATCGGGCGATGCGTACACGGTCGTCAACGGCGGGCCGGGCACGCCATGCGCAGCTACGACGAGCACGGCACAATGCCCGACAGGGTTTGGCTCAAGCGCCTTCGACAATGCCGGCTTTGATGAAGTGAATGTAAGCGGCGACCCGAACATCGGCCACTTCGATAAGACTGCCCTGCGTCAGTTCAACACCTCTGTCTTCTCGATTCCGCCGAACAATGTGCGGGGCGATTCCGGACTGGGTACAGTTCGCGGTCCCGGACAAAACAACCTGGACTTCTCGCTTGCCAAGACGTTCAACGTGTACGAAAACCTGCATCTGGAATTCCGAGGCGACGCATTCAATGCGCTGAATCATACCCAGTGGAACAACATCGTCACGACCTTCCCGAGCGGCAACGCGCAGTTCCCGTTCGGCATGGTGGCGGGAGCGCGTGAAGCACGCATCGGCCAGCTGACGGCAAAGCTGATCTTCTAGACAGCGATGCAGTCAGCTCGCTGCCTACGTTGCGCCGCTTGCCACACGCTGGCAATGCGTGGAAGAGAAGAAATATTTCTCCCCTTTGAGGGGCAGCGTTCAACCGTTGGCCGGAGCCGGAAAGGGCGCATTCTCCGTCTCGCCTGGATGACAGCCTTCTCGAAGGAAGTATATGTAGCGTAAAAGTGATGGGAGCATCGCATATGCTTTGCAGTGACTCTGCACCGCAAGGAGACCAACTTGTATCAGCCTGAAACGTACGCGATCACCCTCATCTTCATGGTATTCAGCATGCTCTGCTGGGGGTCATGGGCCAATACGATCAAGCTCTGCCCGGGCTACCGGTTCCAACTCTTCTACTGGGACTACGTAATTGGCCTCTTCGTCGGAGTATTCGCGTGGGGTCTGACGATGGGGAGTTCCGGATCGCAGGGCCTTCCGTTTCTCGCCGATCTGGCCCATGCCGATGCGAGGCATATCTGGCTGGCGCTGGCCGGAGGAGTTGTCTTTAACGTAGCGAATCTGCTGCTGGTGGCGGCGATCGAGATTGCCGGGCTTGCAGTTGCATTTCCGGTAGGCATAGGACTGGCCCTGGTAATAGGTGCCGTCGGCAACTACGTGGTTGCGCCCGCAGGCAATCCGGTTCTGCTTTTCGGCGGAGTCGTCATCGTCATGATCGCGATTGTTTTCGATGCTGCGGCCTACCGTGCGCGCGAGCAGCAGAGGAGCGTGACCACGCGCGGCGTTGTGCTCAGCCTGCTTTCCGGCGTGCTCATGGGAAGCTTCTATCCGTTCGTCGCGCGCGCAATGACCGGCGAGGGCGCGGCCGGCCCATACGCGATTTCTTTTTATTTCGTAATTGGCGTGGGCATCTGCTCGTTAATTGCCAACACCATTCTGATGCGCAAGCCGCTGGACGGCCGGGAGCCGGTTTCCTTTTCCGCTTACTTTCAGGCCCGGCCCGCATGGCACCTTTGGGGAGTCATTGGAGGCTCCATCTGGTGCACCGGCACCATTCTGAATTTTGTCGCAGCCAGAGCGCACATCGTCGGACCCGCCGTGTCCTATTCCATCGGACAGGGCGCAACAATGGTCTCTGCCTGTTGGGGAGTTTTTATCTGGCACGAGTTTGCGGCTGCACCTCGCCGCTCGAAAACTCTGCTGGCTTGGATGTTCGTCTTCTTTCTCTGCGGGCTCACCGCGGTTGCAGTGGCGCCCATTTTTTAGATCAACCATGAGCTTCAAAGGCCTGAGACACACATGAGCAGCACGCAGAAACCGATCGTGATCGTCGGCAGCATCAACATCGACCTCGTTGTGACCTCGCCCCGCATTCCTGTGGCGGGGGAGACGATTTGGGGGCATGAATTTCAGCAGCACTTCGGCGGAAAGGGCGCAAACCAGGCGGTCGCGGTCGCTCGCCTCGGCTATCCCGTGGAAATGATCGGCAGGATCGGCTCGGACAGTCTGGGCGCGCAGGCACGCGCAGCCCTGCAGGAGGCCGGAGTAGGCGTCGAGGCCGTCGAAATCGCTGAGGGTTCATCGGGAATTGCGAGCATTACGGTTTCGGAGAGCGGACAAAATGCCATCGTTGTCGTGCCCGGCGCGAATACCCAGGTGACGCCGGAATATCTGGACCGGCACAGGAAGCGGATCGAAAGCGCCGGCATGGTTCTAACGCAACTGGAAATCCCGATGCGCACCGTGGAGCACCTTGCCGAGATTTGCGATCGCTCGAGAATTCCACTAATGCTGGATCCCGCTCCGGCGCAGCCGCTCCCTGCAACCACTCTCTCTCGTGTTGCCTGGTTTACGCCTAACGAAACCGAGGCCGCGTTTTATGCGGACGGGATCGATCCGGCTTTGGTCGCGTCAGACCCTCAAAGTCTTGCGAAGGCCTTCCTGCGCATGGGCCCGAAAGCGGCAGTCTTGAAAATGGGCGCACGAGGAGTGCTGCTCGCTTCTCACACGAAAGTGGAGATTCTGCCCGCGATTTCCGTTGCGGCGGTTGACAGCACCGCTGCCGGAGACGCCTTCAACGGCGCATTTGCCACCGGGCTGATACTTGCGATGGACGAACTTGAAGCGGCCCGCTTTGCCTGCGCGGCAGCCGCTATCTCGGTCACGCGGCGCGGCGCGCAATCGTCCATGCCATCGCGCGCTGAGGTGGATCACCTATTAAAGGTGCAGGCGTGAGACTGCGCTGTCTCTTCATCTTTGCGCTGGCCGCGGTCCTCTGCACGTTCTCGCAAGGCACTTCACAAGCGCAGACTCTTCCCAGCACACAGAAGCTTCCGTGGTACGTGACGGCCGGGGCCATCCATCGCGTGACGTTGAAACCGCACACCCGGTACTGGCGCTTTGAACATCTGTCCATGGACCCCGCCACGGCAAAACAGCAGATGCTCACGTGGAAGAGCGAAGGTATCACTGCGCTCGAGATTTTTGCGCCTGAAGACGGAGGCAATAGTTACGACGGGCTGGATGCAAAGGACCGGTTCCGTCTGGACCCCGGACTCGGCTCGATGGCCGATTTCAAACGCCTCGTAGCTCTGGCCCATTCTCTGGGCATGCGCGTGATCACCTTCCAGAACCTCGGCTACAGCGCCACGGACGGAGTGCAGTTCGAGAAGGCGGAAGCAGCCGTGCGCAACGGAAAGAGCACCCGCGAGACAAAAGTGTTTTATTGGAGCCACAGCGTGGATGCGCCCAAACCCGCTGCCTCCAACAGCTATTTCTTTTGCCGGCCGGATTTGCCGAATTATGACCCCGCCAAAGCGGAGTTCTGGCAGTGGAGTAGCCGCGCGCAGGCATACTACTGGACCCGCTGGCCGGGGAAGGATGCGAACGGCCAGACCATTCATCTGCCCCAGTACAACTGGAGCGGAACGGCATGGCCTGATGAAGCCGCACATGTGGTTCATTTCTGGATGAACACCGGCTTGGACGGAATGGTGCTCGATGCTGTGAATTGGTACGCCGGAGCCGACTGGCAGAAGATCGACCAGGACATCACGGGCGTGATTGCGAGCTACGGAAACATGCTCAGCCAGCCGGAGGGCGGCGGCGGATTTAGTGACGATCCGGTGGGCTGGGTGAAAGAAGGCAATTTCACCAATATCTATGACTACAGATTGGGAATCTGGTGGGAGAAGAAGAACCGTCCGCTGGTCACGAGCGTCGAGCAGGAGAATCCCGCCATCTTCGAAGAGGCGCTGCGCCGCTACCATGATCGCGTCGTGGCCGCGGGCGGCACGCTTTACTTCCCGGTTCCCGCATTGGATAACCCCGACGATCAGCAGTTTGCCGAAGCTCTGATCGCGACCTCCGGAGACATGCCCTGCTTTTGCGATCCTGTGGGAGGCATCACCGCTCCAGCGAAGGGAATCCCTCAGTTGCTAAAGCTGAAGCCTCTGCATCCCGCCTTGTTTCAGAACAGCCTCCGCCGCCGCGTAGCTACAAGCGACGACGCTCATCTTTATGCCATCGAGCGTTATGCCGCGAACAACTCCGAGCGCCTGCTTCTGATCTTCAACTTCAGCAATGAACCCGAGAACGCCAGCGTCGATCTGGGAGCCATTCACGGAAGCGAGTTCATTGATCTAATGTCCGGAGAGCGGGCGCAGACAACCGATGAGAGGCTGCCCGTCTCATTGCCGGCTCACGGCTACAGAATCTTTAGAATCGTGGTAACGCTGGCCGCACTTCGTCCATAGCGCACTCCGGCCTGACGCACCCGGCATGATTCACTTGAGCAAATCCCGCGCAAGCTCAAGCACCGTCGCCGTCGCCCTGCGCTCATCCAGTCCGCCCTCAACCAGACCGTCGAAAAACTCAAACGACGTCAGGGCTGTCAGCGCCGCAACCCTCTGTTTTGTGTCTCCACGCGCGCCAAAGCGGCCTACGATGCGCGTCGCCGCCATTACCCGGCGCTGGTTCCGCGCTTCGAGGACCGCCCCGAACTCCGGATCAATCGCGCCGATTCCCCGTATCCGCCGCAGCAGCACGCGGTTGGCTGCCCAGAAGCCGCAGAAGACCGCGACCGCCCGCTCCAGCATCGCCTCGGCGGTCGGCTGCGTCATGGCCTCGCGCATGTTCTCCATCCCGCCATTGAGCGCGATCACGTCAAACAGCGCCTCAAGCACCGCGGCCTTGGTTCCGAAAAGGTTATGGACCGTCTGCCGGGTCACGCCGCTTTCAGCCGCCAATGTCGCCATCGTGAGCTGCCGGTAGCCCTTCGCCTCGAGCAGCGCCCTGGCCGCGCGTAATATGTCCGCCCGGCTCTTGTCCATCTGCTCCAGCCGCTTGCCCAACTCATAGGGCCGCTTCGGCTCTTCCCGTGTCCTGGTCGCCACGAAATCGATTCTACGTGGATAGATTTAATTTGACAATATGTAAAATCAATTGTAATGATGGTTATGTCGCTGGGATTTCCCAAGCGGGACACCCGCACTTCAGCCCCGGCGAGCGTGAGACACTTATGACCCGCAACCTGCATCTCGAATCCTCACGGAACCGGTACCTTCGCTGGCTGCGAATCGGCTTCTGGGCCTGCATCGTCATTGCCATCGCGGCTGTGGTTGTCCGCGCCGTCGCACTGCTCCGGCCGCCCGGCCCGAACGCGCCGCCCCAGCTCGCCTCGCTCGACTCATATTTCGCCACGCACGCCGCGCTCACCTGGACGCACATCCTCTGCGCCGTTGCGTTCGTCCTGTTGCTGCCGTTTCTCTTCTGGCGTCGCACCGCCGGCTCCGCGGGCCTCACGCGCGCCTTCTTCGCTCTCGGACTCATCGTCGCAGCCACCGCCTACGCCATGAGCGCCCATGCCGTGGGCGGATGGCTCGAGCGTACCGCCGTGCTCTTCTTCAACACCCTGTTCATCGCCTGCCTCTTCAAGGCCTGGACATTCGCCCGCAAGGCTGACACTGCCAAAACACAACAGTGGACGCTGCGCGCCATCGCGGTCCTGCTGGGCATTGCCACCACCCGGCCCGTGATGGGCGTCTTCTTCGCAACCTCGCGCCTCACGCACCTCACGCCTCACCAGTTCTTCGGCATCGCATTCTGGATCGGCTTTTCCATCAACACCATCGCCATCGAACTCTGGCTACGCACCCACAAGCTCCCCGCAGAAAGGACTGCTCCATGACTTCCTCGACACCGGCCACAACAGCCCCAGTCCCGCACGCCACCCATAAGGGCCCCCATCCCGGAATGCTCGCCGTCCTCTACACTCTGCTCTTCTGCGTCGGGCTGTACCCGGTGACCATGCTCTACAAGCTGCCTTACTGGCCCGGCCCCTGGGAACCGGCGTCCGTCATCGTTCCCTATTTCCAGACATACGGCTCGCGCGTCCTCTTCTGCATCGTTCTGCAGTTCGGAGCCATGGTTTGCCTCGGCCTCTTCACCGCCGCCGTCGTCAGCCGCCTGCATTTTCTCGGGGCGCGCGCAACCGGCACCTACATCGCGCTCATTGGAGGATTTCTCGTCGTCGCTGACGCGTTCGCGGGCACCATGACCATGTGGGCCATGCTGCACCCTGCGGTGCTGGCAAGTCCCTCTTCCGTGCTGGCGCTCTACTATCTCGGCTTTGGACTCGGCGGACCCGGCTTCTCGGTCCCCATGGGGCTGCTGATGGCAGGCGTCTCCGTCACCGCCGCCTTCATGAAGGTGCTTCCCAAATGGGTCATCGTGCTCGGACTCGTCCTCGCCGTCGCCGGAGAGCTCAGTTGGCTGCAACTCGCCTTCCCCAGGCTCCTCTTCCTCATCCCGCTCGTCCGCTTTCTCGGATTCATCTGGCTCATCGCCGCCGGATTCCTGCTGCCCAAGTCTCGGCCTGCCCGCGTGAACGCCGCCTGAAGCAACTTGGCGTCTTTTGCACAAACAATGGCGCATTTTGCATATCGCGCCACTGCTCCGGCATCTAAGCTGGCATCATGTACAACGCGAAAGCCTATTCCGCTGCCAGTGCGACATCGCCGCTAGCCTCCACTGTGATCGCGCGGCGCGATCCAACCCCGAACGACGTCCAGATCGAAATCCTCTTCTGCGGTATCTGCCACTCCGACCTTCACCAGGTACGCAACGAGTGGAGCAACGTCATGCCCACCGTCTATCCCTGTGTGCCCGGCCATGAAATTGTCGGCCGCGTCACTAAAGTTGGCTCCGCTGTCACCCGCTTCAAGCCCGGCGACTTCGCCGCCGTCGGCTGTATGGTCGACTCCGACAGGACCTGCCCGGCCTGCAAGGCTGGACTCGAGCAGTTCTGCCCCAATTTCACCCTCACCTACAACTTCCCTGACAAGCATCTCGGTGGCGTCACCTACGGCGGCTACTCCGACAGCGTTGTCGTCGACCAGCACTTCGTCCTCTGCGTCCCCTCCAACCTCAACCTCGCCGGAGCCGCGCCGCTTCTCTGCGCCGGCATCACCACTTACTCGCCCATGCGCCACTGGGGCGTAACCAAGGGCAAAAAGGTCGGCGTCGTCGGTCTCGGCGGACTTGGCCACATGGGCGTGAAATTCGCACACGCGCTCGGAGCGCACACCATCGTCTTCACCACCTCGCCCGGCAAGAAGGAAGATGCTCTCCGCCTCGGCGCCGACGAAGTCATCCTCTCCCGCAACGCCGATGAAATGGCAAAGCATGCGGGCAGCTTCGACTTCATCCTTGACGGCGTCTCCGCCGAGCACGACATCAACGCATACATTCAGCTGCTCGCCCGCGACGGCAACCTCGTCCTCGTTGGCGCGCCGGAAAAGCCTCTGGCCCTCAGCGCAATCGGCCTGCTCTTCGCCCGCCGCAGCGTCTCCGGATCGCTCATCGGCGGAATCGCCGAAACCCAGGAGATGCTCGACTTCTGCGGCAAGCACAACATCACCTCCGATGTCGAAGTCATCCCCATCCAGAAGGTCAACGAAGCCTACGAGCGACTGCTCAAGGCTGATGTGAAATACCGCTTCTCCATCGACATGGCATCGCTCAAATCGGAGTAATACGATGAACAAACACTTCCGGGTCCCCGGCCGCCTTCGCAACAAGCTGGAAGAATCAGGAGTCCGTCCCTCTGCAGTTCTGCGCAGGGCCGGGCTCCCGGCCAGCCTGTTCGACCAGACGCGCATCCTCGTCACCACTGAAGAGCTCTTCGCCCTCTGGCGTGCCATCGGCGAAATCAGCACCGACCCCGGAATCGGCCTCAAGCTCGGTACCGAAACACGCACCGAGCGCTTTCACCCCATGGCCATCGCAGCGCTCTCGACAGAAAACTTCAGCGCCGCCGTCACCCACATGGGCCGCTTCAAGCGCCTTACCTGTCCCGAGGAAATGCTCCAGCAGATCGATGAAGAAGAATGGAGCATTCGCTTCCGCTGGCTCCTCGCTGTCGATGAGGAACCCCGCGTGCTCACCGAGTATTGCTTCGCCTGGCTGCTCACCCTCGGCAGCCACGGCAGCGGCACGAACATCACACCCTTGCGCGTCGAGTTCGCCCAGCCGCGCTCGCACATCAAAGCCATCGAGCGTCACTTCGCCTGCCCCATCGTTACCGGAGCCGCGCACAACACCATCGTCTTCCGCGCTCAGGACGCGCAGCTTCCCTTCGTCACCCGCAACGCCGAGCTGCTCGACATGCTCGCGCCGCAGTTCGATCAGGAGCTCAAACTGGCCCGCGAGCAGGAAACCTTCGCCGAGATTGTCCGTGCTGCCATTCAGGAGCGGCTCACCGGCCATCGCCCCTCCATCGACGACGTTGCGCGCCAGCTTCACCTGAGCTCGCGCACCCTCCAGCGCCGCCTGCAGGAGTCCGGCTCAAGCTTCCAGCGGGTCCTCGACGAGGCCCGTCATCAGATGGCTCGCTACTATCTCAGCAACTCCGTTCTTGAGCTGAACGAGGCCGCTTACCTCCTCGGCTACGAGGACTCAAATTCATTCGTCCGTGCCTTCCGCGCTTGGGAAGGCGTTCCCCCCGGCCACTGGCGAGAGGCTCGCAGGATCTCAGCAGCCTCGTAAGCGCAGTTCACCGCAATTCCACAGCGACCCGCATTCCACAGGCCGCTTTATCCAGACACGTCTCTCGGAGGACTTATGCAAAAACGCAAACTCGGAAAAAGCAATCTCGAAGTCTCCGCCCTCGGCCTCGGCTGCATGAGGATGGCCGGCGGCTTTGGCCCCACGCCGGATAAGCAGGAGATGATCGCCGTCATTCGCGGAGCCGTCGAGCGTGGCGTCACCTTCTTTGACACAGCCCAAGTGTACGGCCCCTTCGAGAACGAGGAGCTCGTCGGCGAAGCCCTCGCTTCCGTTCGCAAGCAGGTCGTCATCGCCACTAAGTTCGGCTTCAAATTCGAGCTCGGCGATAAACCGCGCTCCGTAGGCCTCGACAGTCGGCCCGAATACATTCGGCAGACCGTCGAAGGCTCCCTGAAGCGCCTTCGTACCGACTCCATCGATCTGCTCTACCAGCACCGCGTCGACCCTGACGTGCCCATCGAAGACGTCGCCGGAGCCGTCAAGGACCTCATCGCTCAGGGCAAGGTCAGGCACTTCGGCCTGTCTGAGGCGGCCGCGCAAACCATCCGCCGCGCGCACGCCGTTCAGCCCGTCACCGCATTGCAGAGTGAATACTCTCTCTGGTGGAAACGTCCCGAAGCAGAAATATTGCCCACTCTTGAAGAACTCGGCATCGGCCTCGTCCCCTACAGCCCTCTGGGCCGGGGATTTCTCACCGGAACCATCGACGACAAAACTGAATTCCCCAAAGAGGATCTCCGCAGCCGCAGCCCTCGCTTTACCCCTGACGCCCGCAAGGCCAATCAGGCTCTCATCGATCAGCTCGCAGCAATCGCTGCGCAAAAGGGCGCAACCCTCGGCCAAATCGCGCTCGCATGGCTCCTCGCGCAAAAGCCATGGATTGTGCCCATCCCCGGCACCACCAAACTCCATCGGCTCGAGGAGAATATCGGGGCCGCCTCAATCACACTTACACCGCAGGACCTGCAGGAAATCGATGCCACCACCGCCAGAATCCCGGTCCACGGGGATCGCTACCCCGAAGAACTCGAGCGAATGACCTATCGCTAGTCGACAGAAGGAGGACGTATGCAAAAACGCAAACTAGGAAAAAGCAATCTCGAAGTCTCCGCACTCGGCCTCGGCTGCATGAGTATGAGCTCGGCCTACGGGCCGCCGGCTGACCGGGGCGCGATGATCCAGTTGATTCGTTCCGCCTTTGATCGCGGCGTCACCCATTTTGATACCGCCGAAGCCTATGGGCCGTTCGCAAACGAAGAGTTGGTAGGCGAGGCCCTCCAGCCGATCCGCGACAAAGTTGTGATTGCCACCAAATTCGGCTTCGATATCGATCTTGCAACTGGCAAGCGCGGTCCGGGGACCAACAGCCGGCCGGAGCATGTAAAGCTTGTTGCGGACGCCAGCTTGAAGCGTTTGCGGACAGATCGAATCGACCTCTTCTATCAGCACCGCGTCGATCCGGAAGTTCCGATCGAGGAAGTGGCCGGGGCCGTCAAGGACCTCATTGCCGAGGGCAAGGTGAAACACTTTGGGCTGTCGGAAGCCGGGGTTCAGACGATTCGCCGTGCACACGCGGTTCAACCCGTCGCTGCGGTGCAAAGCGAGTACTCGCTGTTCTGGCGTGGTCCGGAGGCCGAGCTTCTGCCGACTCTGGAAGAACTTGGCATCGGCTTCGTACCTTTTAGCCCGCTCGGCGCCGGTTTCCTCACCGGTAAGATCGACGAGAACACGAAATTCGACCCCACAGACTTCCGGAATCTCGTGCCTCGCTTCTCACCCGAGGCGCGCAAGGTCAACATGGTTCTGGTCGAACTGGTCAAAGCTGTGGCGGAACGTAAGGGCGCGACGCCGGCGCAAGTCGCACTCGCCTGGCTGTTGGCGCAGAAGCCGTGGATTGTGCCGATTCCCGGAACCACCAAGCTGCATCGGCTCGAAGAAAACCTCGGCGCGGTCAACGTCGAGCTGACCGGGAACGACCTCAAGCAGATCGACGAAGCTGCTTCCAGGCTAAAACTCGAAGGAGAACGCCTCCCGCAAGCTGCCCTGAAAATGACCGGCATTTAGCAAAGAAAGGAGAAACCCATGCCGCACGTCATCGTAAAACTCTGGCCCGGCAAATCCGAACAGCAAAAGCAGCGGCTCGCTGACGCCATCACCAAAGATGTCATGTCTGTCCTCAATTACGGAGACGAATCCGTCTCCGTAGCCTTCGAAGAAGTCAAAGCGAAGGATTGGACAGAACAGGTCTACAAGCCCGACATCCAGAGCAAATGGAATACGCTCTACAAAAAGCCGGGTTACACCATATAAGCGCCTGGCGCTTTGCAAAACAAGGGAGACACTCGGACCATGAAAAATCCACTCGACTTCACAGGCAAGGTCGCGCTCGTCACCGGAGCTGCTTCGGGCATGGGCCTTGCAACGGCGCAGGCGTTTGCCGAAGCCGGCGCGGCGGTCGTGCTGGCGGATTTTCGCGAGGAGGTCGTCAAAGACGAGGCGCAGAAGCTCATGAGCGCGGGTCACAAGGCGATTGGCATTCGCTGCGATGTAAGCGACGACCGGCAAGTGGAACAGATGATCAGCCGTGCAGTGTCCGAGTTTGGACGGCTGGATGCGGCCTTCAATAATGCAGGCGTAATGGCTCACATCGCTCCCACTGCCGACAGCATCCGCAGCGACTGGGATCGAGTCATCGGAATCAACCTGCGTGGCGTCTGGAGCTGCATGAAATACGAACTGCTCCAGATGGAACGGCAAGGCAACGGCGCCATTGTGAACAATGCCTCGGTCGGCGCTTTGACAGGCAATCCGGGCATCGGCTCCTACATTGCCTCAAAGCATGGCGTGGTCGGCCTTACGCGGACGGCCGCCCTCGAGTACATCAAGAAGGGCATCTATGTGAACGCCGTCAACCCTGGGCTCATCGACACGCAGATCGCTCGCGACGTTGTCAGTGGAGACGAGCATGCATATGCCGATATTGCCAGGCAAGTCCCAATTGGTCGCGCCGGCCGGCCCGATGAGATTGCTGCGGCCGTTCTTTGGCTTTGCAGCCCTGCCGCAAGCTACGTTGTGGGCCAGGCCATCACTGTAGACGGCGGAATGACCGTGGTCTAAGCGCCGTTCTGGAGAGCAAGAGCTCCTAAAACATGCAGCACAATGAAGCAGGTTATAGATGAAAGGAACTGTTCGATTCGGTCCACGCGAAGTTCCATTCAAAGATCGTAAACTTCCGTGGATCGAGACGCCCGCACATGCTAATAGGGCACTGATGCGGACATAGGCGGAAAGGAGACACAAAATGTGTGCATGGTCGAAGAATGCACTGCTCAAGATCGGCGCAACTGACGATCTCCACATCTCACCGTTTAGGAACGACGGCAAAACCTATGGCACTCCAACATGGATCTGGTCCGTCGCAGTTGACGACGCACTCTACGTGCGCGCCTACAACGGAAAAAGCTCCCGCTGGTACAAATCCGCCGTGCGGCAAAAAGCCGGACGCATCATCGCCGCAGGCCTCACAATAGAGGTCAGCTTTGAACCCCTCGACGGCCCTGTCGACGGCCCCATCAATGACCGCATCGATGAAGCCTACCGCGCAAAGTACAGCAACAGCCCGTATCTCGCCCCCATGATCGGCGCACGCGCTCGTTCTGCGACAGTCAAAATTTCACCGCGTGCAAACAAGACATAATCACCCTTTAATCTGACGCAAGCACCCTCAGATATAAGAACGCGACATTAAGCAGATTCAAAAGGAAGGGAGCAGCTTCCCATGGAAATCAAACGCAACGGCACGCAGCACTCCGCCAAAGGCCCCTCCGACTGGTTCACCGGCTCCGTTCGTATTGACCACCTCTTCGCCGCGCCCGAACCCGCCCGCGTTGCCGCCGCCAGCGTCACCTTCGAGCCCGGCGCGCGCACCGCATGGCACACCCATCCGCTCGGCCAGACCCTCATCGTCACCGCCGGCTGCGGCTGGGCACAGCGTGAAGGCGGTCCGGTGGAAGAAATCTGCCCCGGCGACGTTATCTGGTTCTTCCCCGGCGAACGCCACTGGCACGGAGCCACTCCCCACACCGCCATGACCCACATCGCCATTCAGGAAAAACTCGACGGCAAAACCGTCGACTGGCATGAGCACGTCACCGACGACCGGTATCAAATCTGACCTTCGCCAGACGAGTTAACAGCGTCCTCTCGTCCGCAGGCCTCTATTCCACCGGCGCATGCAGCAGCGGCTTGCCGACGATTCGCACCGTCACAATTCCGTGTGGCCGAACAGCCACGCGGAATGAGTGAGGGCCATCCGGGGTGATCGGTTGAATGTCCCTTTCCACCGCGTCCGTCAACGTGACCTTCTCGATTGCAAGCAGTGGCGTCGAAACGGCAACCGTCCGTGCCGTGCCGCCCAGGTCAATCAGCCGCAGAATCGTTCCCTGCCCATCCTCAGCCGGCTTCCACGTATCCACCAGAACATCAGGATCGCTGACCGTAAGGAAGCTCCCCTCGTCGCCATTCAAAGGGCGCGGCAGATTGAGCGCTTTGTCCTGCGACGTAATCTGGTCTTCTTCAAGTGGAGTTGCCTCCTCCCATCCCATCCGGCTCAACGCGGGCGCATCGGTGTGCGTCGCGCTCGTAATGATATAGCGGAAGCGGAAGTGCCCGCCCTGCTCGGCAAGATAATTCGTATGCCAGTAGTTATTCATCACGTAGGAACAGATCACCGCCGGCCTCTCCCCAAACTCCGTCGGCCAAGCTCCGCGATTGATGTCGCCCAGCGTCACCAGCGATGCATCCAGCGGCATTACCGTCGCCGATACGCCATCCCCCTGCACTGCAACCCAATGCTGCACTGAGAACCACTCGCGCCCCGCGCCCGGATACATGTCCTTCGCCGGATCGACAACTCCGTTCTGAATCTCATACTCGAACTGCGGATGTGCTATCGCGAACGGAAAAGCAAAATAGACTGCTTCCTTCTTGAGTTCCGGCTTCTTGTCCACATCCTCGATCAGCTCGATCTTCTTCGCGTCATTGAAAAGCCTCACCTCCGTACGAATCGTTGGCGTGTTCTCCGCTGACGACTCCATCAGCGCGCGCCACCCCCACGGCGTCCGCTCCACTGAGATCAACCGCCCATTGCCCGCCGGATGAATATGCAGCACCGGCTTCGGCGAAACCGCCCGGTATTGCAGAATGCTGTTCGGCTCCTTGTCCCCGCCGCTCACATAGAGGTACTGCCCGAAGCGCCATGCGTCGCCCGTATTTACGATCTCCTTCTTCAGTTGCTTGTCATAGATGCTGCGAATACTCCCCGTTGCGGGATCGAGCACTACCCGGTAGTAAGGGCTTTCCAGTGTCGTATCGGTCGACGTTTGCGGTGCAGGAGCCGCTGTCCCTGACGTTCGCAGCTCATACACTTTGTATCCGATCGCCGGGACATCTTTCGCCGTGAATTCCACCCTGCGGAAGTCCGGCCCTTCGCGCAGCACGAAGTAAGGGACCGTCTGCCCCGTCTTGCGGTCTACAATCTCCATGCCTTTGTCCAGATCGATCCTCACCTCTCCGTCGCGCTCCCAGTTCAGCGGATTGAACACAATCAGGCTGTTCACGCCGGCTGCAATTGAATTCGCCAGCGTCGCCATGCTGCTTCGCAACAAATTGTTCCGCAGCGCCGCTGCCCTCACCGCTCGCTCATTCTTCGCCTTCAATTGCTCGACAGCTTCATTGCTCGTCGGGTCAGACACGCTGTTCCACGAAGTAAACGTGTGCTCGTCCATCAGCACCATGTTCGCCCACATCGAGCTCAGCTCCTTCCTGTTCACAGCCACCCGCGGATTCACCAGCGAACTCATCGTCGCGAGCTTCTCGGCAGAAGGCCCGCGGCTTTCGTTCTCGCGCTCCATCGCCGCATACAATGCGTCTGACGCAATTCCGTCCTCCCAGTAAGGCCCACCATCCCCGCGAACTGTCGGTATATCGTTGCCAAACTGCCGCGCGATCTCCGACAGCGCATCCTTGAAGCCCGAGTACTCGATATGCGGATACGCAAACCGCGCGTCCCACTTGTCCGCCAGCTCCGCCTGCTGTGGAAACAGATCGGTGTTCTCCACCTGCGTGCCGTACAGAATCGTCGCGTCCGCGCGATAGCTCGGATGCTCGTACATCTGCAGAAAGACCGGCAGCACCTCTTCGCCCGTTTCAGTCAGCGGAGGCAGCCCGAACAGGAACTGCATCTGCATATAGTGCCGCGAATACCACATCAGCACCTTGCCGCCGTCCGGTCCCTCCCACCAGAACGGTGAGTCCTCATTCAGGTGCCCGAGCAGCAGGACCGGAGCGCGGTCGTTATTGCTCGCCGCAAGAAAATACCGGAGTCCGGCCGCGGCCAGAATCGACGCATACGACCAGGTGTACGACGGAACATCCGTTATGTTCGCGTAGTTAAACGGAGTCCCATACTTCCGGCTGAAATCAGCGCTCGGATACAGCGAGCGGATCAGCGTCTCCGCCGTCGGAAAACCCGTCAGCAGATTGGCCGTCTGCGCCGGAATAAACAGTTGCCGCTTTCGGATTGCCTCTACAATCCGCTCCTTCTCCGCCGCGCTCCGTGAAGCCAGAAACTGCTCCAGGTTCCACTCGCCATCGGTGCTGAACCGGAACGCCGGATGCTTTGCCGTCAGATCCATCGCCTCATCCAGAATGCGGCTATGGATTGCTGCCACCTTGGCCTGATAATCCGTGTATCCCACGTCCAGATGCACCAGTGGAACCAGAAACAGTGTCCACTTCTTCTGCGGCTGCAGTGCTTCCGCAAACCCTTCTCTGCGCCCATTTACATACACGGTCAATCGCGCAGGCGTTCCGGCCGCAAACTCCGGAACCCAAAAGCTGACCCTCTCTTCTCCGAAATCCTGACCACCCTTCAGCGCGCTGCTCCAGTGACGTCCTGCCATCGCCAACGCCACATGTCCCGACCGTGGCCGCTCGCGATACCTCACAAAAACATCCACACGCTCATTCAGTTCTGTTCCCTGTTTCGTATAGAAGATCGTCGGCGTCGCATGGGCTTCAATAGCAGCAGGCAGAGACTTCACCGAATCGAGCGCAATCGCGTCATAGTTGAATCCGGCATCCGGCACACCTTCTTTGCCGATCGCCACAGCCTGCAGCGTAATCCGGTTGCTCCCGCTCTTTAGCCACGTCCCCGGGAAATCGCACTCTACCTCCGCGCGCGAGTACGCCGGATAAAAAGCCGCCGTCATATCGCCCATCGCGTAATCCAGCTTCGGGTGCAGATAGAACAAACCTGTTCGCCCGTTGATTCCGATGCGCAGCGCCGGCACGCTCGAGTGGTCGATGATCAGTGAGACCTTCAGGCGATAATCCCGCTCGGGCCTTCCGGCAACGGAAAAATCGATCGCGCGCGGCGCCGTGTCCGCACTCGACGCCTTTCCCGCGTATGCTGACGCGGCATAGGCATACCACGCCGTCTCTGCCTGGTCATGGCCAACGGTAAAGACCACCGGCGTTTGCGGCTGCCCCTGCGCAAATTCAGCGGAAGAACCATCAAACTCCCCAATCTGCCACACCCTCTTCGCGCCGGATTGCGCAAACAAAGGCAGGGACAACACCGCCAGCAGCACCGCGGCGGAAAAAGCTCGGAACGTCATTCCAGACCCCACTAAGCACAGTTATGAAACGCCACCCATACTAGAACAAATCCAGCATTCCTGTGTTCTGTTAAGCATTGGCCTGGGTCCCCACTCTCACGCGAGGGACGACCCTCAGAAAAGCGTCAGCAGCTCGCTGGTCCGCGCCGCAGCGCCCTATCGCGCTCCCTTGATCGCTGCCCGCTGCGCCGCCAATAATTCGCGAATCCCCGCCTCAGCCAGGTCCATCATCTCCAGCATCCGGCTCCGCGAAAACGCCATTCGCTCCGCCGTCGCCTGAACCTCAACCAGCCCGCCATCTTCGGTCATCACCACATTCATGTCCACCTCGGCCTGCGAATCTTCCTCGTACGCCAGGTCCAGCAGCACCGTGTCCTCCACAATCCCCACGCTCGTCGCCGCCACCAACTGCTTCAGCGCGCTCGCCTTCAGCGCCCCCGACGCAACCATACGATTCATCGCAATCGCCAGCGCCGCGCACGCGCCCGTAATCGCCGCCGTCCGCGTCCCTCCATCCGCCTGCAGCACATCGCAGTCCAGAATCACCGTCCGCTCACCCAGAGCCGTCATGTCCACCACACCCCGCAGCGACCGCCCAATCAGCCGCTGAATCTCATGCGTCCGCCCGCCAATCTTTCCCCGCTCCGCCTCCCGCGCTGTCCGCGTCACCGTCGCCCGCGGAAGCATCCCATACTCCGCCGTCACCCAGCCGCGCCCGCTGTTCCGCATCCACGCCGGAACCCCATGCTCCACCGTCGCATTGCACAGCACCCGCGTGTTGCCCACCTCAATCAGTACCGACCCCTCGGCCGTCGCCACATAATTCGGAGTCAGCCTCACCGCCCGCATCGCATCCGCCGCCCGCTCCCCCGCCCTGAAAAACTGTTTCGTCATAACCCGCTTCGCCCCTGCCTCATTCGTCATAGCCATCCCCGATTGTACGGCCCAGCATCCTCCCGACACATCGCTGGTCTGCCGTCCGGATTATAGATATAGACCGTCATCACAGCCATGCCCTCGTACATCTGCAGAATCGCGCAAATCTGCCCTCGGCCTCATACAGCTCACATATGCCTAAAGTTGGTTGTGTGTAAGCGTCTCGTGATTACAGGTCGGGCACTGGGCCGTATCTGATCTGCCGAACTCAGATGGACGGACAATCGAGTCGGGAATAATATTTCTCCATGCTGCCGGATTCGCCGATCATCACGCTGATTTTCCTGCTCATAGAGGCCGTCGCCGGGATAGCGATTGGGATCTTTAGCGGATGGTTGACATCGTTTATCACGAGAGCGAGGTCGAAACGACTCCTCACAGACGGCCTAATTGGGGCGGGAGGCTTTTTGGCGGGGCTGATAGGGGTTGTTTACATGCCCTGGCACCGGAACACGATTTCGTACCATCTGAGCGGCGGAACGCTGGTCACTTCAACGGCGAACGTCTATCAACATCCTGAACGGGTAGCGGTGATCGTGGCGATCATCCTTCCATCACTATATGAGTTGATCCGGTGGCGCCAGGTACGGCGGCCCGGGATCTGAAAAGTTCAGTTGTGGAAGTGTCCACTACTTTATAAGTGGACACTTCAGAGATGGGATTAGGAGATGTCGGTGGTGGCGGGCTGAGCTTCGGGGTCCACGTTCCCATGATCTTATTAATCCCGCGGACCCGTTTGGGCCGACCATACCGGGCGCCCCGGCATTTCCACCCTCCACACCAGATACATGTAGTCAATAATGGCGCAACAATGATAATCAATGAAAATAGACTGTCTCACTGGATTGCTGTGGGCATTCTTTCCTGGGCGGCTTACTTTGTCATCTTCGGAGTTCTGATCTTTCACCTACTATTAGGAGTGTCCTGGTTCAAAGTAGCATCCTTTTGTGCCTGCTGTTGTATCTTACAATTGGCGATAACGCCTCTAATCTTTTCAGCAAGAGCTACACCTGAACACCCAACTGGAATTACTAGTCGTCGTATTACGGCAGCGACTCTCTGGATAACATCAACCATCATCCTACTTTTGTGTTATTTGCAATACGGAAAGACAATAGATACGTATGAATTTCGGCAACGTTTATTAATTATCGCAGGAGCTTCTATTAGTTTCGGCATCATAGCATATGTCGTCGGCGCTGTAGCTTATCGGAGGAGAATTCAAATCAATAAGAAGTGAATATATGACAATTGATACTCTTCGTTTCCGTCGACTGGGGTCATCATCTACTTCGCAAAAAATAGCACGCTTAACAATAAGAATTGGGTGCCAATTCAGCAAGTACGAAGCTAAGTTTGGAATGTCCTGACAGCGATGACCTACGACCTCAACGGCAATACGCTGAACGACGGGACGAACACCTATACCTGGGATGCGCGGAACCGGCTGGTGTCCGCGGACAGCGGAGCTGCGACAAAGGTAGAAACTCTTCGATCCGGCTGAACGGGTGATTGGCGATCCGGGTCAGCACTTCACGCAGCCAGCGTTCGGGATCGACACCGTTGAGGCGTGCCGTTCCCAGCAGGGTGTAGATGGCCGGGCGCCCCACATCTCGCAGTGATGTGGGAGTGCTCGGATCTTCCCCAAACCTCCCGCCTCGCGCCCAGCGAGGCCCGGCAGAAGCACTGGCCTTCAGGCCAGTGAATAGAACTCGCTCCGCAGGAGCGTACCTTGCTGCCGCAGGCCGGAGTGGAGTCGCCAGACGGAACGACCCGCATGAGATTTAGTCCGGCCTAAGGGCCGCACCTTATTCGCGCCCCGCTGTCCCAGGGTTTCACCCCCTTGACCTGTCAACCCCTCCAGCCCAAATTTCCCCGCAACCCGCTCATTCCAGACATCGAAATTCTTCGCGTCCCATGCATCTGAACGATTCCAATTCGCTACAATAGAAATAGAGAGAAAATTTCAAAGGGCCGCCCCGAATAACACACCGGCGTGGCCCTTTTCCTGTTTACGGAACCAGCAAAATGCCCGCAACCTTCCCTAACTCAGCCCCAATCCGACCTGCCGCACACGCCCCGCAACCCGGGACCGGTCAAAAACCTGCGGGCATCCGGAGCAGAATCAATGTTTTGCCGACGATCGCAGCCTTCTTCCCACAAAATCAATATCTTCCGGGTGTCATCGCCAATATCAACAACTTGGCCCCGAATCGCAAAACCATCCACCCAATAGAATCAATGTTTTGCGGGCACCTACCGGATCACGCACTCACCCCCGGGAATCCCGCGCCCATCCCAAACTGCGCCTCCTCCGGAGCAGAAATCGCCTTCTACCGTCCCCCAACCTCCGGCACATCCAGTTCTGTGATGCTCGCAAGCTTCCCGCCCCGGAAGCTGAACCGGACAGCCCGCGACGGCACCGAGGCCCACTTGGCATCGAGATCACCATGCGTCGGGACAGAGCCGGCATCCACCTGCTGCCAGCGCCCGTCCGCCATCAGCACGGACACCGTGTACTCCGCCGGCCGCGTAGCTCCCCAATGGATCACCGCCCCCGCCGTCGTCACGGCCTTCGCGGACTTTTCTCCCAACGTGACCTCGTAGCTCGACGTCGTAGAGGTCGCCGTCCAGTGTGTCACCCCGTTCCCGTCCACCGCCGCGGCGGGCTGGTTCACCGGCTCCGCCGAGGACGCCGTGACCGGCTGGCAGCGCGCAAGGTTGCTGGTCGGGTCGAGATCAGGACGCGCCGTCCCGAGCCGCACTGGCCCGCCCATGCTCAACGTCCGCATCCCGTCGGGCGTTTTGAGCGTCACCGGCCCTCCCGCATCCAGCGTGACCGTCGTGAACCGGGGCCCGATCGCAATCGTCAATGTTCCCCCGCGATAGCGAATCCCGTGCAGGATAATGCCCTGCGCAAGCTGCGGCGGCAGCGTCGGATTCACCACCAGCGCCGTCGAACTCCAGCGCATTCCGGCAAAGCCGTACGGAAACATCTGCAGAAACCCGCCCGCGCCCGTGCCAAAGTCAAAAGTCGGCGGGCCTTGGTGCGCCGACGGCACAAGATACTGCGTCTCCAGAAACTGGTCGTACGCGCCGCGCAGGAACGGCCAGTAGGAGTCCAGCAGCAGCGTATAGTCCAGGCATCCCGGCTGCCGGGCCTGCGCCGCGATCACCCCCTCCGCCGACGCGGTCATCGCGGGCCCTCCCGGATCGGTCACCGGCATATACCGGTCCAGGTCTGCGGCTGCAACGGCAGGGCTCGTCACGTACCCGAACGGATAGGTCATCAGCACCGTGTCGGCCTGCTTCACCGTCTGGTCCTTGTACCCCCGGTACTCGGGATGCGTTCCGTTCGCATCGACCGCTACATAGATATTGTCCGCAACCTTCGACCACTGCGGATTCGGGGCCTGCCCAACGGCCTGCGCCGCCGCCACCGCGGCCCGCAAGGCCACAATGGCCCCTGCATTGGTCGCCGACTCATCGTTCACATTGGCCGTGAACTCATCCGGTCCGGTCACCCCGTCAATGTGGTACTTCCCGTCAGCCCCGAGCGTGACCCGGCTGATCCAGAAGTCCGCCACGTCCTTGATCACCGGGAATCCGCGCTCGATCAACCACTGCCGGTCGCCCGTGGCCTCGTAATACTGCCATTGCGCCAGCGCAATGTCTGAGTCCAGATGATCTTCATAGTGCGCGCACTGAGCAAAGCCGCCGCAGGTTCCGGTCGGCCCGTTGTCCCATGCCCACGACCCGCCCCGGAAGCCCGACCGCTTCGCATTCGCCTCGGCCGCGGCCCGCGTGTTGTAGCGAAAGTCGACAATGGACTTCGCCATCTCCGGCTGGAAAGCCAGCAGCGTCGGATACATCCAGGTGTCCGCATCCCAGAAAATCACGCCGGCATAATTGTCGCTCGACAATCCCGCGGGCGGAATGCTCCACGCCAGGCCGGCCCGGATGCTGGAATAAAGCAGGTAAAACGCGCTGTGGATCGCTGCCTGCAATTTGTACTCCCGCGGCGCCGTCACATCATGCGCCCACAGGTCTGTCCATGCCAGCCGATGCGCCGCCAGCAGCGCCGGCCATCCGTCATGGGCGGCGTCACGCACAGTATCGGCCGCAACCGCGGCTGGCTCTCCCGGATCGTTCGATGTCGAGACGCCAACGTATTTAATGACCTCATACGTCCGGCCTGCGACAACCGGGATCGTCCACTGCTCGCCGGCCGTCGCTTCTTTCAGCGCGGGAGTGATGGCGGAGCGGCGCGCCACAGTCACTCCCGGGCCTGCCACCAGAAGCTGTGTCTCCACCACCACCGTATTCCTGCCCGGTGTTTGCAGCTCGACCGTCGACATGTCCGTTGCGGTATCGACCGCTCGCGACGTGGCTCCGATCCGTCTCGCTCCCTGACCATTCAGCAATCCCGTAAGCACCAGCGTGCCGCTCCACGATGGCCGAATCTCCACTCTCACTTCGCCCAGATGCATATGCGCGCGGTTCGCCAGAACCTCGAAGCTGACCCATGTGGCCCTCCCCGGCGCGGGCGTCCACGTCATCGACGTTGTCACCATCGCTGCATGCATATCTATCGTTTGTCGATAATTGCTGACCTGGCTCACCGGCACGCCCGAGTTCAGTACCTGCCCGTCTACTTCGAGATTGATTTCTGACCAGGTAGGAAGCGAAGCAATAAAGTCTGACTTCTTCGTACTCGCGTACACACCCGCCACCAGCGACGACGTATAGCGGGGAGTGAAAAGCGGGAATCCCGATTTCCCCAGATTCCCGCCCTGATAGCCATCACCTGCGGCCGGTATGCGCAGCCCCAGATACCCATTGCCTACGAACGGCTCCTGTAAAAAATTCAGCGGCTCGTAAGTTGTGTTGGAGAGCACCCATGCGTCGTCCGCTCCCGCGCGACCGGCCAGTGGCGCAGCCGCTGCCACGTATGAACCTGCAGCAATCCAGAACATCGCCGCAACAAAAAATGCAGTGCCTCGCAAATACCTTCGAACGGACATAAGACCCCTCACAACTCGACATTGGCCGCCATTCCGGAAAGCAATAGGCAGCCCGCACCTCAAATCAAACGTCATCCACCATACCGGATAAACGCGCCTCACGTCTCGATTTCGATTGGAGCCGAAGCCCTTTGCAGCGCGTCTCAACCGCCCTGGCACGGTTCCCATTTCAGGCCCGCCCCAAATCGGAACTGGCTTCGTATGAACTTGCTAGTTCATACATGATGAAGCACTTACTTCCCTGAACCCCTTTTACTTGTCCCATTTTGGAACAGCCACCCAGCTTCCCGCTTCACACGCATCTTCCAACTAAGTCGCTTAGTTTATATGAGATACCAAACAATTCCGATTTGGCACACCGCGTGTATCTATATGCGACAAGGAAGCTGGGCTGGCGGCACTCCAGGGTCGCACCCGGCTTCCGAGTCCCCCAGGAAATCAGAGATTAGAGAAAGGACACATGCCTCCATGCCCGCTCTCCAAAAGCCTCCGGCGCGTCTTCCCCGTTTCGTTCCCCATCTGGACTCCGGAGTAAAACCCGGAGCAACCGCCAAGGGTCGCCGGGGAGCGGGCGCCTTTTTGGAATCCGCCGCTCTAACCCCCTCCCCCAGGACCACCCCGCCGCACTCCGAAAATCTCGAACGCCTGGCCCACGACGCCCGCAATCTTCTCTCCAGCCTCCTGCTCCATGCCGGCATGCTCTCCGCGCCCGGAGTCCTCGGCGGCGAGCACCACCACCTTGCCTCCGAGCTTGAGAGCATGACCAAAACTGCCGCCCAGCTTATGGAACAGATCCTCGACCTCGCCATCTCGAACCCGGCCCTCCCCTCGCCATCCTCCGCGGCGGCCCAGCCTGTCGCCACACCACAGCCGCTGCCTGCGCTCTCCGTCACCGACCTCGCCGCTGGGCTGCGCCATCTGCAACCGTTGCTCGCCGCCATCGCAGGCCCGGCCGTCCGGCTCTCTATCGCCACCATGCCCTGCGCCGGACGCATCCGCCTCACCGTCGAAGACCTCACCCGCATCCTCGTTAACCTCGTCCGCAACGCCGCGGACGCCATGCCCTCCGGCGGCCATGTGCGCATCACCGCGCAGTATGGCGACGGCCACAGCTTCCTCGATCCCGCCAGTGCCACCTCCTTCGGCCCTCCACGCTGCGTCCTGCTGTCCGTCGCCGATAACGGCCCCGGCATCCCCGCACATCTTCACCACAAGGTCTTCGACCTCGGCTTCACCACCCGCACCACGCCGCCCGAAGACACTGCAGCGCTCGCATCTGACTGGCCTGCGCCGCGCCGCCGCGGCGTCGGCCTCAGCACCATCCGCCAGCTTGTCGAATCCGCCGGAGGCGCGGTCCGCATCGCTCCCTCGTTCACCGCGGGCACACGCTTCGAGGTCACTCTGCCGCTCACGCACCCCGTTACTTCCGGTACGTGTGTTCCCCCTCTTCAAAGCGAATTTGCTGCTGACTCCGCAATGAAAGGCCGCCTAGAATGCCGGTAACCGTCACACACAATTTATTTATGAAGAACAATGTTCAGGGCCCGCTCGCTTCTTTTTCTTCTTCTCCCCGTTCCGGACGCATGCATGTCCTCATCGTCGACCAGGACCCCGCCGTCCGTTCCGCCTGCTGCGAGATTGCCGCCGCGCGTGGCTTTGCGCCCTACGGCGTCGACAATTTGCCCGCCGCCCGCTCCCTGCTGCGCGGCAACAGTGTCGACATCCTCATCCTCGACCTGAAGTCCCCCGCCGGAGCCGGCCTCGAACTGCTCGAGGAGGTCAAGCTTCTCCACCCGGAAATCGCCGTCGTTGTCATGACCGCCTACGCCACGGTCACCTCCGCCGTCGAGGCCATGCGGACCGGGGCCAACGACTACCTCTCGAAGCCTTTCGAGATCGACGACCTCGCCGCCGTCCTTGCGCGCGCCGCCGAGCGTCGCAGCGTGGACACCACCACCCGCCGCCTTCGCGAAAAACTTCGCGGGCAACAGGGGCTCGGCAACCTCATCGGCAACAGCCTGGAAATGGAGAAGATCTACCGCATCCTTTCCAAGGTCGCCCAGACCGCTCATCCCGTCCTCATCCTCGGCGAAAGCGGCACCGGCAAGGAACTCATTGCGCGTTCCATTCACTCGAATGGCCCCCAATCCAACAGGCCGTTTCTGCCCGTCGACTGCGGCTCGCTCGTTCCCACCCTCGTTGAAAGCGAGCTCTTCGGGCACGTCAAAGGGGCCTTCACCGGGGCCACCCGCAGCAAAGACGGTCTGCTGGCCTCCGCCGAAGGCGGCACCGTATTCCTCGACGAAATCGGCGAAATGCCTCTCGACCTCCAGGCCAAGCTGCTGCGCGCACTGCAGGAGAAGGAGATCCGTCCCGTTGGCGCCACGCATCGCGTGCCCATCAACTGCCGCATCCTTGCCGCCACCAACCGCGACCTGGCCGCGATGGTCGAGCAGGGCCGCTTCCGCAAGGACCTTTACTACCGCCTCAACGTCGTCGCCCTGCGCATCCCGCCGCTGCGCGACCGCCGCGAGGACATTCCCCTGCTCGCCGCCCACTTCCTCGACCGCATGGGACGCAGCAACGGCATAAAGTATGTGCTCTCTGACGACGCCCTGCGCACCATGAGCGAGTATGCCTGGCCGGGCAACGTCCGCGAACTGGAGAACTCCATCGAACGCGCCTGCGCGCTGTGCTCCGGCCCGGTGCTTCGCCTCGGCGACATGCCCACCCAGATCCAGGACTTTCACCTTCACGCCTGGCGCACCGTATCTGCGGAAGATACGAGCGGCGCCAAGGCGTCCGACGTTACGCCTCTGGCCGATCTCGAGCGTCAGGCCATCCTCGACACCCTGCGCCAGCTCAACGGCGACAAGCTCACCACCGCGCGCCTGCTGGGCATCGGCAAAACCACGCTCTACCGCAAGCTCAAGGAATACGGCATCGGTGAATCGCCCGCCGGCCTCTGAAAACTCAGCTGAAGATTCAACCATGACTGCATCGTTTGCATCCACGAAAGGACCCTTCATGCCCGAATCCGTCTCGTCCGAACCCGTACACCTTCAATCTCCATCCGAGAGGGTCCTGCTGGTCACCGGCATCGCCGGGGCCGAAAACTGCGCCGCCGTCGTCTCCAAACAGTTCAACCTCCCGGTCGATACCGCTTCCAGCCGCAAAGACGCACTGGCCGTGCTGCGCCGGCAGAGTTATGCCATCGTCGTGCTCGACAGCTCGCTGCTTGAGGCCGCCGGCAGTGACATCGATTCGGTCTTCCGCAACTCCGGCCTCGCCATTCCGCTTGAAATCAACTTCGCCATCTCCGGCTGCGGCCGTCTTGTGCGCGAAATCCGTTCTGCCCTCAGCCGCCGCCAGCTGGAGCAGGCCGTTGCCGCCCGCGCCGCCGCTACCTCGCTTGAGAGCAACCTTCGCGACACCGTCGCCGGGCTGCTGCTCCAGTCGCAGCTCGCGCTGGCCGAGCCCTCCGTTCCGCCGCAGCTTGCCGACAAGCTCAAACTCATGGCCGAGCTGGCCGGAAGCCTCCGCCAAAAGCTTGACTCGCCGCCCCGGCAATAACTTCGCGCGCGGCACCGTGGGCCTGCTGGTCGACCAAAAGCAATCTGTTTAACATATAAGGAGTCATGGCAAACTCCCGCCCGCGCGCTGTCGTCAGCCTCTCCGGAGGCATGGACTCCGCCGTGTGCGCCGCGCTCGCCGCTCGCGACTATGAAGCCTATGGACTGCACTTCAGCTACGGCCAGCGCACCGAGGCGCGCGAGTTGCAGGCCGCCCGCGCCGTCGCCGAGGCCCTCGATCTGCGCGACTTTCTGCACCTCGACACCGATCTGTTCCGGCGCATCGGCGGCTCCGCGCTCACGGATTCCTCCATTGCCGTTCCCAAGGCGTCAGCCCATCTGCCGATCGGCGAGTCTATCCCGGTCACCTACGTCCCTTTCCGCAATGCGCACTTCCTCGCCGCCGCCGTAAGCTGGGCAGAAGTCCTCGGCGCCGATACCATCTTCATCGGCGCGGTCGAGCAGGACAGCTCCGGATACCCTGATTGCCGGCCCGCCTATTACGAGGCCTTTCAACAGGTCATCAACACGGGCACAAAGGACGGAAGCATCACCGTCACCACGCCGCTCATCCATCTAAGGAAGAAGGAGATCGTGGCTCTCGGTCTTGAATTGCATGCGCCCTTCCATTTAACGTGGTCGTGCTATTCAAGCGCGGACATGGCTTGCGGCGAATGTGAGAGCTGCGTGCTTCGCCTGCGCGCGTTTCGGGAGGCCGGCGCGTCCGACCCTGTCCCCTACGCCCACACAAGTTTGGTAAGCCGGGAGAACTGAATATTGTCCTCACCGGAGATTGAGATTTTGAAGGAGAGAAAAACCATCATGCGTAAGACAAAACTCTGGCTAGCGTCGCTGATTGCGGCCCTGCTCGTCATCGCCGCCGCGCCATCGCTTCTGGCCCAGGCCCCGGCTACCGCCAAGGTACATGGCCACGTCAATGACCCGCTCGGCATTGCCATGCCCGGCCTCCAGGTCAAGCTCAGCACCGACGGTCAAACCACCAAATACAGCTTTACCACCGATGACAACGGTGACTACAGCGGCTCGGGTGTCGCTCCCGGGACCTATTACTTCACCCTCTACAACACGAAGAATCAGCCCGTCGATCAGATGCGCGACATCATCATTGCCGCCGGCGGCGACCAGGCAGTGAACTTTGATCTGTCACGGCCTGAGTACATCGCCAAGATGAGCCCTGAGGAAAAGAAGGCGTACGAGGAAGCGAAGAAAGCCAACGAGGGCATCAACAAGGAAAACGCACAGATTAAGAACCTCAACGCCGACCTCAAAAAGGCCCGCGAGGACAATGACGATAAGAACTATGCTGATGCCGACCAGCTCATGACCCGCGACACCACACTGAAGCCAGACGCCGCGGTTCTCTGGGTCGAGCTTGGCCGTGCACAGGAGGGCGAAAAGAAGTTCCCTGAAGCCGCTACCTCGCTCCAGAAGGCCATCAGCGTCGATGCCGCCGCCAAAAAGCCCAACATGGACATCGAAGCCGCCGCGGAAAACACGCTCGGCGAGGTGCTCGCCACGCTCGGCAAGACGCCGGAGTCCCAGGCCGCCTATGAGGCCGCCGTCAAGGACGACCCCAAGAACGCCGCCATGTATTACGGCAACGAAGCCATCATGATGGACCGTGCCGGCAATATTGACGCCACTGTCGCCGCAGCTGACAAGGCCATTGCGGCCAATCCCAACAACCCGATTCCCTATTACCTGAAGGGCAAGGCCCTCATCAACCGCGCCACGGTCGACAAGAGCGGCAAGATCGTCGCGCCTCCGGGCTGTGCCGAGGCCTACGAGAAGTACCTGGATCTGGCACCCAACGGCCCCTTCGCGAACGACGCCAAGTCCATCCTTGCGCAGCTGGGAACCAAGGTGGAGTCAAAATACCGGTCGAAATAAGCTCCACTCTTCATCCCTAACAAGGACGCTCCCAGCGAGCGTCCTTCGTTTTTGTCTACAATGCTGCTCGTGGGCTCTTCCGTTCTCAGTTACGGCGATGCGCTGCACACGGTCGGCGAACACGCACTTGCGCTGACTCCTTCAGTCCTTGAGTACGTTCCCCTCCTCGACAGCCTTCGCCGCATTCTCGCCGAGCCTATTCACGCAGACCGTGACCAGCCTCCCTTCGCCCGGTCCACGCGCGATGGCTTCGCCCTGCACTCTGCCGATCTCCTATCAAACGCACAGCTCACCATCATCGGACGCCTCCGCGCCGGAGAAGCCTGGAACGGCCTACCCCTTGCGACCGGTCAGGCCATCGAAATCATGACCGGGGCTCCGGTCCCAGCCGGGGCCGACTGCGTCCTCATGGTCGAGCACGCCACGGTTGAAGCGGCCGCAGGGACGCTTTCCGTCACGTCCTCACGCAGCCTGTTGCCGGGTGAAAACATCGTCCCTGCGGGCGCTGAGGCCCGCGCCGGAGACACCCTCGTCCATCCTGGCGTCCGCGTTGGCCCTCAGCACATCGCGCTAGCCGCCGCCTGCGGATACGCAACCGTCACCGTCCACGCCCAGCCGCGCGTCGGCGTTCTCGCCACCGGCGACGAACTTGTCCCCATTAATCACCAGCCACTGCCCTTTCAAATTCGCAACTCCAACAGCTATTCGCTCGCTGCGCAGATCAGTCGTTGCGGGGGCATTCCCATCATTCATCCGCCCGCGCACGACAGCCTTGAGGCCAGCCAGTCCGGCATCTGCGCCGCCCTCGACTGCGATCTGCTCATCCTCTCAGGCGGTGTCTCCATGGGGAAATATGACTTCGTCGAACAGGCGCTCGCCAAACTCGGCGCTGAGTTCTTCTTCACCGGAGCACGCATCCAGCCCGGACGCCCCATCGTCTTCGGTCAGCTCCCCACGCCTTCCGGAAAAAAACTCCCCTTCTTCGGGCTTCCCGGCAACCCCGTCTCCACGCTCGTTACGTTCACTCTTTTCGCCGCGCCCATCCTTGGCGCGCTCGCCGGACAAACTAACCCCGGCCCGCACTTTGCTCAGGCCCGCCTCTCGCAGCTTGTTGAGGCCAGGTCCGGCCTCACGCGATTCCTGCCCGCATATCTCGAATCCAATGTCACCGGCGCAACCATCCGGCCCATCCCCTGGCACGGCTCCGGAGACCAGTCCGCAGCAGCAAAGACCAACTGCTTCCTCGTTGTCCCCGAGGACATCGCATACGCGGCCGGAGACGTCGCTACCCTACTTCAGCTCTGACGCGCCCGAAACGATAATCTACTGGTATGAAGAAGCTCTCGCATTACGACAGCAAAGGCCGCGCCCGCATGGTCGACGTCAGCGCCAAGCCCGCCACGCACCGCACCGCGCAGGCGCGCGCCTTTGTCGCCATGTCTGCCAGGGTGCTCAGGGCGCTGCCCGCCAACCCCAAGGGCAATCCCCTTGAGATCGCGCGCATCGCCGGCATTCAGGCCGCCAAGCGGACATCGGAACTCATCCCCATGTGTCACCCACTCTCGCTCACATACGCTGATGTGACGGTAAAGGTCGTCAAAGGCGGCATCCGAATCACCGCCTCCGCCGCGACCACCGCGCCCACCGGAGTCGAGATGGAAGCCCTCACCGCTGCCTCCGTCGCTGCGCTCACGCTTTATGACATGTGCAAAGCGCTCGACAAGGGCATTGTGATCCGCGAAGTCCTGCTTGAGAAAAAGACCGGAGGCAAAAGCGGAGACTACACAAGGCAGCCCGCAGCCAACAGCCACTAGAAGAGCTTCTTCTCATCCAACGCTCTTGGCCCTTGCCTATTGCCTCTTGGCTATTGGCTATTGGCTATTGCCTGTTGGCTATTGGCTATTGGCTATTGCCTGTTGGCTATTGGCTCACAGCCAGATACACCCCGAACCACTCGTGCTCGTCCGTCCAGCATCGCTCCATCCTGAAGCCCGCCGGCTCCACAATCTCCGCAATGCTATCCGCCGTGAATTTGTAACTGTTCTCCGTGTGAATCGTCTCACCCGCGGCAAAACGCGCCTCAAGGTCCAGCGCCGGGACCCCCACCGTCTGCGCCGTCACGCTCTCCAGATAAATCTCAATCCGCGACTCCGGCTCATTCCATCGCGCCCTGTGCCGGAACAGCTTCGGGTTGAAATCCGCGCCCAGCTCGCGATTGATCCGCACCAGCATGTTTTTGTTGAACTCGGCCGTAATTCCGGCCGCGTCATCGTAGGCGCGCAGCAACGTCTGCCTGTCCTTCACGTGGTCCGCGCCCAGCAGCAGCCAGTCTCCCGGCGATAGTCTGCGCCGCACCTCGCACAGCACATTCGTCGCATCTTCCGGCTCAAAGTTTCCAATGCTCGACCCGATATACAGCACCATCCGCCGCTGCTCGCGACACCGGATCTCGGCAATACCGCCGGTATAGTCTCCAACGCGCGGAGCCACGCGCACGCCCGCAATCTCGCTCTCCAGCTTTCTCTTCGCCTCGGCCAGCGCGGTCTCTGACACATCAATCGGAATATAGTGGACCGCTCCCTGCTTGTGCACGGCGGCCCGCAGCAGCAGCCCGGTCTTCGCCGCGGTGCCTGCGCCCAGCTCAATCATGGTCAGCGCGCTGTCGCTCGCGCATCCGGCGTACTCCAGAATCTCCTCACCGTACCTGGCAAAAATGCCGCGCTCGGTGCGCGTCAGATAGTACTCCGGCAGCCGCGTAATCGCCTCAAACAGCCGCGATCCCGCATCGTCATAAAACAGCCACGGCGAAAGCCTCTTCGGCGTCGCCGTAAGTCCGCGATATACCTCCGCGCCCACCGGAGAGCCTGCAACCTCCGGTATTGTCAGAATTGAGGAAAGAATGTCCATTGAGTACGCCCATTAATTCACTTGGTTGGCCAGCCGCACTCCGCTGAACTGCCAGCGCGACGCAGGCGAGAAAAAATTCCGGTATGTGCTGCGAATGTGCGACGCCGGAGTCACCGCCGACCCGCCCCGCAGCACCATCTGGTTGACCATAAATTTGCCGTTGTACTCGCCCAGCGCGCCCGGCAGTGCCGCATACCCCGGATAGCCCAGGTACGCGCTCGCCGTCCACTCCCACACATCGCCGAAAATCTGATGCAAACCCTCGCCGTCCTTCGCTGCCGCCGGATGCAGCACCTCCGACTCCAGCAGATTGCCCTCCACCGGCAGCCCGCTCGCCGCAGTTTCCCACTCGGCTTCCGTCGGCAGCCGTTTGCCCGCCCAGCGCGCAAACGCGTCCGCCTCAAAATAGCTCATGTGGCACACCGGAGACGCCAGCATCTCCCGCAAATCCGCAGCGCCGCGCAGCGTAAACACCCGCCACTCGCCGTCTGCTTCAAACCAGTACAGCGGAGCCTTCCATTCCTGCGCGCGCACCGTGTCCCATCCTTCTGACAACCACAACTCCGCGCGCTCGTATCCGCCGTCGCGCATAAAGTCCAGATACTCCCCGCAGGTCACCAGCCGCGTCGCCAATGCAAACGGCTCCAGATGCACCTTGTGCCGCGGCTGCTCATTGTCAAAGCAAAATCCTCTGCCGCCTTGCCCGATCTCCACCAGCCCGCCGTTATACTCAACCCACTTCACAGGCGGAACATCACCCGCGCTCGGCAACGCGCCTTCGCGATACGCCGGATGCAGCGGATTCGACCAGAACGCATTCTTGATGTCGTATGCCAGCAGTTCCTGGTGCTGCTGCTCGTGGTGCAGGCCCAGCTCCACGCGCTGCGCAGCTTCGTCGCTCACTCCATCCTCGATCCACCGCTCCATCGCGGCATTCACATGCCGCCTGTATGCAAGAATCTCGTCCAGCGAAGGCCGGGAGAACGACCCGCGCAGCTTCTTCACCGGCTGGTCAGATACGGCGTTGTAATAGCTGTTAAAGAGCCAGTAAAAATCAGGATGAAATGGCTTGTAATCAGGTACGAATTCCCGCAGCAGGAACGTCTCAAAGAACCACGTCGTATGCGCCAGGTGCCACTTCGCCGGACTCGCCTCCGCGCACGACTGCACCATCATGTCTTCAGGGGTAAGCGGCGCGCACAGCTCTTCCGTCTTCCGCCGCACGCTTCGAAAGCGCTCTGTCGGCCCGGAAAAGTGGTCGCCTGTACGTGGTTCCTCGATCAGACTCTTCCTCACAGCCCGTCTCCCTCTTAATTAAGAGTCGTACCGTTATCGTGCGTTGCCTTGCGCCCGTCAACCTCGATCAAACGTTCCATCATACCGAAGACAAGTGAACCCAATTCCTTATGGGATGTAATTGAGGCCTTGAGGTTGCACAAATCACGCGGTTCTGCGTCCCGTCGCTTCCTTATGCCGTCTATTCCGGCAGACTCCTCCGGATCTTTGCGCGATACTTGTCATAATCATGAAAACGCTCCGCCGCCTCGCCGCTCCGCTTATCGCCGCTGCTCTGTTCCTGCCTCAGATCCACGCGGCTGTGCCACTCGCCGGTCAGGACCAGTCTCAGGGCCAGTGGGTCGGCAACTCGCAGGACTTTGAGGCACACAGCGTTCGCGGAGACATCACCGCCATCTCCGGCAACAACATCACCGTCAAAACTGACGACGGCCAGACCTGGTCGGTCGCCACCAGCGCCAACACCCGTTTCCGCAAGCAGCGCGACCTCATCAAGATCAGCGACCTCCAAGTTGGAGACATGATCGCCGCCATCGGCGATAAAGACCCCAAGGCCAAAACCATCGGCGCAGTCTTCGTCATGGTTATTGACAAGCAGCGCTTCGAGCAGATGCGCGCCGACTTTGGCAAGACCTGGACTGCCGGCATCGTTCAGTCCATTAACGGCACCAACATCATCGTCAAGCGCCCTGACAACGTCACCCAGACCGTCGCCGTCGACGAAAACACTGAGTTCCGCCGCCGCCGCGAAGACATCATCCTGCCCGACATCAAGCCCGGCGACCACATCACCGCGCGGGGCGCAATCAAGAACGGCGCTTTCCTCGCAACGGCCGTCACTGTTGTTCCACCCGGAGGCATGCGTCCGCGCGGCGAATTCGGCCCGAGTCCCACATCCAGCCCAACACCCAACTCCACTTCCGGATCAACTCCCGCGACCCAACCCAACCCATAGCCTATGCCGCTACGACTCTATCTTCCGCTCCTGCTGGCTGTGTCTCAACTCCCCGCACCCGTGTTGTCTCGTGCGCAAGCGACCACCCCCGCGCAGCCCTTCGCGACTGTTGCGGCGCCCTCCCAGCCTGGCGGCGCCATCCAAGGCGGCACCATTCACGGAACAGTAAAGTCCGGCAGCGTCCCTCTGCCCGGCGTCACCGTCACCGCGCAAAACACTCTCACCGGAAAGACCTACTCCACCGCCACTACCGCGACCGGCGCCTACAGCATGACCATCCCGGACAATGGCCGCTACGTCGTCCGCGCACAGTTCGCCGCCTTTGCTGAGGTGACGCAGGAGGCCCTTCTGAACGCCACTGCGCACGACCGCCTGCTCGACTTCAACCTCATGCTCGCCTCGCGTGCCCTGCAAGAGCAGCAGCGTGAAGAGCGTGAACAGGCCAGCCAGTACTCCGGCCGCGGCGCGCAAAGTCTGTCGCTCAGCGGCTCCGCCTCTGATCTCATCGCAGCCGCTTCCGGCGCATCCTCTGACTCCGGCGCCGCGCTCCCGTCGCTCGCCAACAACTCCGATTTCTCAAGCGAGTCCGTCGCCGTCGCCGGACAAACCGGCTTCACCAGCCCCTTCGCGGGAATTGATTTTAGCCAGCGGCTTGAAGCCGGAGGCGCGGACGCCTCAGAAAGTCCCGACTTCGGTGGCCCCGGCGGTGGTGGTGGCGGTGGTGACGGTGGTGGTGGCGGCGTCCGCGTAAGGTTTGGCGGAGGAGGAGGTGGTGGTGGTGGCCGCGGCGGCTTTCGCGGTGGTCCGCCACCCGGAGCCTTCCGCGGCAACTTCCGCCACTTCAACCCCAATCAGCCTCACGGATTTCTCTCCTGGGACGGCGGCAACTCCGCGCTTAACGCCGAACCATTCCCCATTCGCGGCGAAAATCCAAACCAGCCGTCCTACGCATCCAACGAGTTTCGCGCAGTCATCCTGGGTGTGCCCTACATCCCGCACCTCATCGAGCACGATACGCGCGATTTCATCTTTCTCATGCTCTCCGGCCAGCGCTCCTCCTCGCCGTTCAACCAGTACGGAACCGTCCCCACTCCCGATGAACGCGCCGGCAACTTCAAGGACCTGACCACGCAAAACGGCACTCCTATCACCATCTATGATCCCGGCTGCTATTCCGGCGACCCCAACGCAGGCCAGCCATTCCCTAACAACACCATCCCCAGCCAGTGCATCTCTTCGCAGGCTACTAAGTTACTCGCCTATGTCCCGCCGCCCAACCTGCCCGGCCAATTCCAGAACTACCGGCAAATCTCCACCGCGCAAACCAACACCACGCGTGTCGGTGCACGCTTTGTTCACAACTTCGGCAACCAGAGCCGCGCAGGAGCATTCAGTGACTTCATCCGTCGCCGCCTCGGCCTGGCCACGCCCGGCCTCCACCAGAACGTCAATGCCAACTTCAACTACAGCCACGCCGCCAGCGATAACCTCAGCATCTTCCCCGGCCTCGGAGGCAAGTCGCAAACCTACAGCTACTCGCTCGGCCTCGGCTACTCCATCAGCAAAAACAATCTCACTGACAACTTCAACCTCAGCTGGAACCGCAACGACGCGCAGGTCATCAACTATTTCACCGGCACAAGCGACGTTGCGGCCCAGATCGGACTCAACGGCCTGCCCACAAATCCGCTGCTTTTCGGACTGCCTAACGTCACCCTCAATCAGTTCACCTCGCTCAGCGAGCAGCAGCCCAGCTTCCGCCTCAACCAGACCATCGAAGTCGCCGATTCCGCTTCATGGATTCACAAGAAGCACAACTTCCGCTTCGGCGCCGACGTCCATCGCGCCCACCTCGACATGCTCGGCGAAACCAACTCCACCGGAACATTTATCTTCACCGGCCTGTATACTGAAGCTCCGGGAACCAACCCCAACCTCCCCGCCGGAGAAGCCGACACCGGCTCATCGCTCGCCGACCTGCTCCTCGGCCTGCCGCAGCAGACCAGCCTGCAGGCTCCGTATCAGAAGTCTTACCTGCGCGAAAACATTATCGACGGTTACTTCCTCGACGACTGGCATGCGCTCTCCAACTTCACGATGAATGCGGGTATTCGTTACGAGTATTTCTCGCCCTACTCTGAAAAATATGACCGCCTCGCCATGCTCGACACCGGCAACGACTTCGCATCCGTCGCCACCGTCACGCCCAACTCCATCGGCCCCTTCAGCGGCAAATTTCCGCGCACGCTTGTAAATCCCGAGAAGACCGACTTCTCGCCCCGCATCGGCATGGCCTGGGCGCCCATCCACAATACGGTCGTCCGCACTGGATACGGCATTAACTTCACCAATGGTCAATACGAGCTCTTCGTCCAGAACTTCGCCTTCCAGCCGCCCTATGCGGACGTCCAGACCAACGAGAACACCTCCGCCGCCTCACCCGCTGTCACCCTTGCCAATGGATTCCCCGCACCGCAGAAGTATGGCAACTTCGCCGTCAATAAAAACTACCGCTTGCCTTACGTCCAAGTCTGGTTCCTGAATGTGCAGCACACGTTTCCGCTCGGCATTCTCCTCAACGTTGGCTATAACGGCTCTAAGGGCACGCGCCTCGATATCACCGACGCCCCTGGCCGCAGTGCAACCGGATCGCTCAGCAATGTCCTCTATGACTACGACAACGATGTGGCCTTCTCCAACTACAACGCCCTCACTGTAAGCCTTCGCAAGCGCCTCCAGGATGGCATCGCCCTCGGCGCGACCTACACCTACTCGCACTCCATCGACAACGCCACCTCCATAGGCGGCAACGGCGGAACCTCAACCGCCATCGCCCAGAACTGGCAGGACCTGCTCGCCGAAGAATCCAACTCCAGCTTCGATGTCCGCCACAAGGTCAACGGATACTTCCTCTACGAGCTCCCCTTCGGCCCCGACCGCACCTATCTCACCAGTGGCAACTTCATCTCCAGCGCCCTCAACGGACTCTCTATCTCCAGCAACTTCGACTTCGCCACCGGCAACCCGCTCACGCCTCACTACGAGGCCGCTGTGCTCGACGTCGCCCGCGGCAGCACCGGATCGCTCCGCCCCGACCGCGTCCCCGGTGCTTCCTTCACCGCCGGCGGAGGCTCGCTCAATAACTGGTTCAACAAGGCCGCCTTCACCACGCCAACTGGCACCTATGGCACCGCGTCCCGTTACTCCATCCCCGGCCCCGGAACCGTCTCCACCGATGTCGCGCTCTCCAAAACGCACCGCTTCGGCGATATGAAGACCCTGGAGGTCCGCGCCACCATTGACAATTTCTTCAACACCGTCCAATACTCAGGCGTCGATACCACCCTCGGCTCCGCGACCTATGGTGAGGTCACCTCGGCGGCTTCCATGCGCCAGTTCAGTTTCACCGCCCGATATCGCTTCTAAGGAGACTGCATATGCACAGAAAAATCAGTCTCGCTCTTGCGCTCACGGCCTTCACACTCGCCGCCACTATTGCGTCCGCGCAGCAGCAGCCTTCTGCTGCGAGGTCTCAGTACACCTTTATGATCAACAGCGACCTCGTCCTCACCAACGTCGTCGTGCGCGACAAGAAAACTGGGGCCATCGTCCGCGGCCTCACCGCCAAAGATTTCACTATTTACGAAAACGGCAAACCCCAGCGCATCACCACCTTCGACTTTGAGAGCGTCGATCAGGCCGCGCAGCTCAATGAGGCCACCATCAACGGAAGCAATCCCGGCCAAAGCCTCTTCAACCCCCGCATCGGCGTCGCTTCGCCGCAGCAGCTGCGCGACCACCGCCTCATCGTGCTCTTCTTCGACCTCACCTCCATGCAGCCCGACGACATCATTCGCTCGCAGCAGGCCGCCCGCAACTACATCGAGCACCAGATGCAGCCTGCCGACATCGTCGCTGTCGTCTCGCTCGACACCGACATCTCGCTCGATCAGGACTTCACCCAGAATAAGCAACTGCTCCTGAGCGCTGTCGACAGATACTCCGGCGCATCTGCGCAGGGTTTTGCTCCCGGAGCCACCAGCACCACCAACCAGATTGAAGACGCTACCGCCTTCACCCCCGACGAGAGTGAATATAACGACCTCAACACCGACCGCGAGCTCTTCGCCATCACCTCCGTCGCCAAATCCCTCGCTTGGATCAACGAGAAAAAGTCCATGCTCTACTTCTCCGGCGGAATCCAGCGCGACGGCATCGAAAACCAGGCCTCGCTCCGCTCTGCCATCAACTCCGCCGTACGCGCCAACCTTTCCATCTACAGCGTCGACACGCGCGGCCTCGAAGCCATCTCGCCGCTCGGAGACGCATCCACCGGCAGCCTTCGCGGAGCCAACAGTTACAACGGCGCCGCTCTCCAGAACAACCTCGACGCCAACTTCAACACCCAGGAAGTCATGGCCACCCTCTCGTCAGACACCGGCGGCAAGGCCTTCTTTGACACTAACGATTTCGCCCCGGCCTTCACCCGCATCCAGAACGACACTTCCGCCTACTACGTCATCGGCTTCCGCTCTACGGATCCGCACCGCGACGGCCGCTATCGCCGCCTCACCATCAAGGTCGATCGTTCCGACGTCCGCATCGAGTACCGCCACGGTTACTACGCGCCTGCGGACTTTAAGCACTCCAATAAAGAGGACCGTGAGCAGCAGCTTGAAGACGAGCTCGCCAGCGCTCTCCCCGCGACGGACATCGCCGTCTACCTTCAGGCCTGGTACTTCCGCACCGACCCCGGCCACTTCTACATTCCAGTTTCGCTGGTCGTGCCCGGCTCGCAAATCCCCTTCATCAAGGGTGGAGACAAGGACAAAGCCACGCTCGACATCATCGGCGAGGTCAAGGACGCGGCCGGCCACGTCATCGGCCAGGCGCGCCAGACCGTCAAGCTCAACATCAACGAGTCCGAGCAGGTGCGCCAGAAAAACGTGCAGTACTCTACCGGATTCAATCTGCCCACCGGCAAATACCACCTCAAGTTTGTCGTTCGCGAAAACGAAACCGGACGCATGGGCTCCTTCGAGGCCGACATCAACGTCCCCGACCTGCGTAAGCTGCCGGTCAAAATGAGCTCAGTCGTCCTCGCCAGCCAGCGCATTCCCGTGCCCCGCCACGTCGACAACCCGCTGGTTCACGACGGTGAAGAGCTCGTGCCCAATCTGCCCCACGTCTTCCGCCAGAACCAGCACCTCTACTTCCTCTACGAGGTCTACTCGCCCGCCGGAAACCCGCATGACAAATCAAAGACTGACGTCCTCACCAGCATCGAGTTTCTCCGCCACGGTGAGAAGGCCTTTGAAACGCCGCTCGTTCAGGCCACGCAGCTCAACGAGCCGGACCGCGACGCCATCGCCTTCCAGTTCGACGTGCCCCTCAGCCAGCTTAAACCCGGCCAGTACACCTGCCAGGTCAACGTCATCGACGATACCTCCGGCAGCTTCACCTTCCCGCGCACCGCCATCCTCATTCATCCGCCCGCAGCCGCACCCGCTGGGCCGCCACAAAAGTCCACCTCTGGAGATTAGCTCTTGTTGTCATCCATTACTGACGTTTCGTCCCGCCACGGACAGTTCCTGCACCCGTTCTCGCAGCAATACCCTCGCTTCAGCAGATACGCCGCCGTAAACACCAGGTAGAGCCCCTCCATCACGTAATCTTCGCCCTCAACCAGCTCCGGCTCAGCCACGCGCACCGCCCTCTGTGGCAAACAACATGGCAGCCGCAACCGGTGCTGCATTCACAGCTGTGCGATCCGGTTCTACATTCGTAACCGGATACGTTACATATCTTCCCGGAATCGCCGCTTCGCGCTCTCCCGGAATCACCACTCCCACCAGATTCAACGGGTCCGCCGCCGAATATGTAACTGTCTCAGTGCCATGTTCTCGCCCGCGCACCGCGCGCAGCAGCTCCACTGCCTCAGGCAACGCATACTGCTCCCCGCCAAATCCCGACACAAACCTTCCGCCGCGCACCGTCCCGCGCGCCTCCATCCTCCGAAACATCCCCACCAGCTCCCGCCACTTCGGCATCGCCGTCTCCCGCTCCAGCAAATCGCGGAAGGCCACTCCGTACCGCCGCAGCAGCACGCCGCACGCGCTCTCAATCGCCGCCTCGCACCACGCCGCACTCTGCTCTGCCGCATCGGGAGCCCGCAGCATACTCCACCGCCCCGCCGAAGGCTTTGCCCGCTTCGCCAGCCGCAGCCCCGCTGGAGCCGCATACATCTGCTTTCGCTTCGGATCCACCAGCACACGCAAGCTGTCGAACCCATCCGCCGTCACCAGCCCGGCCGCCACCAGCTCCCACAGCGCGCGGCTCACATCCTCCGCCGCCGCTCCCAGCGCCCGCGCCAGATCGCCCGGAAACATCGCGCCCCGCTCGCCCAGATAACTCCGCACCTTGTTCGCCAGCTCGCTTAATGACGCTGTCAGTTGCGCCTCCGGAATCTCCCTTCGCGCCAGGCACAAATCCATCCAAAGCGTATCCTCACGCACAAAAAACGTCACCGGAGCCATCCCCGTCGGCACAATCCGTTTCGGCCCGCCGCTCTCCACCGCCGCAAACGCAGGATGCGGCGAAATTCGCCCCCACCCCACAACGCCCGTCAGCGTCAGCGCATCCAGCCAACGCGGATCATAGTTCGCCACCCGCTGCGGCAGCAGCGACCGCTCCCACTCCACTGCCGGAGCCTCAAATCCCTCCAGTCCGCGCAGCGCCTCCAGCAATCCGCCCTCGCCCGTCAACTGCCGCTGCTTCGCCAGATGCTGCCACGCCAGCGCAAACCGCATGTACACCGCCGGAGTTACCGGCTCAACCTGCTTCCGCAACCCATGCAGCGTCGCCTTGTGGATCCTCTGCAGCAGTCGCCGCTCACACCACTCCACGTCCTCATCGGCAACATCGCCGCCCGGCCCCTCAAACACGCCGCGCAGCATCGTTCCCTGCATCTCCAGCCGCAGCATCTGCTGCCACACCGCGCCCGCATCCACGCTCAGCAGCTCCGCCAGCCCGCGCGCCGTCACCGGACCCGTCACCGCCATCCATCCCTGCACCGCCTTGCGCAGAACATCTTCCGCGCTCGTCAACACTGCCGGAACCCGCACCACCTCCGCCGCAAACACCATCTGCGGCCACAGCAGCTTTGCCTCTTCCACTCGCTCCGCCGCAATCCAGTAAGCACGCCCGCCCACGGAAGCCACCACCGCGCACCCCTGCCTCACCAGCGCGTCAATAAATCGCTCGGGCAGCGCCTCGGCCCACTCCACGCCCTCCGCCGGAACCGCCACCATCCCGCATAGCAAATCATGCAGCTCATGCTCGTCGCATACATCGGGACGCACCTGCGCTCGCACCTCCGCAATCGCTTTCGGATCAAGCCTCGCCGCCTCGCCCAGCACCGCATCCGGCAGCCGTCCGCGCATCGCCACCGCGCGCGCGCGCCGCTCCTCGAGCGGAGCATCATCCAAATATGCATACGGATTCGCATTCAATATCTCGTGCGCGAACGCCGACGGCGTCGTCGTATCCACCGCCAAGCACTGGATGCGCCCCGTGTGCATCGCCTCCAGCACCTCCTTCAGTCCATCCAGGTCCATCGCCTCGCTCAGCACGTCCTTCATTACCTCGCGAATCAGCATGTGGTCCGGAATCTGAATGTCGCCCTCGATATTTTCAAAGCACGCCGCCGCCTGCGGAAACACGCTCGCCAGCAGATCATCCGACCGCGTCCGCTGCACCTGCGGCGGAACCTTCTTGCCCCGCTGGAACCGCAACAGTTGCAGACTCCGCCCTGCGTCCCACTTCCACCGGGACTTGAATATCGGAGACGCCAGCGACGCCTGCTCCAGCAACTCCGTCACCGTCTGCACCGTCAAAAACTGGAACACATCGCTCAGTGGAAAACTGTGCTGCTCCGCCAGCGATATGTTCAGCCCGTTGTCCGTAGCCGCTGCCTGCAGTTCAAAATTAAATCCCCGGCAGAAGCGCTTCCGCAGCGCCAGCCCCCACGCCTTGTTGATCCTTCCCCCGAACGGAGCATGCAGAATCAGCTGCATCCCCCCACCCTCATCAAAAAACCTTTCTGCAACTATGGTTGTTACAGATGGAACCGTGCCCAGCACCGCGCGTCCCGCCACCACGTACGCAATCATCTGCTCCGCGCCGGCATCGTCCACCGCGTACTCCTGCTTCAGCCACTCCACCGCCTCCGCCACCACAGGATCGGTCTGGCTCACATGTCCCGGCAACACCCCGCGCGTCTTTGCATCAATCTCCAGCCTCAGCTCGCTCACATGGTCGCTCAGCTCTCGCGTGCGCTGCGGGGCCTCGCCCAGCCAGAACGGCACCGTCGGCGGCTGACCCTGCGCGTCTTCCACCAGCACGCGTCCGCTCGACTCCACTCGCTGGATCCGCCAGCTCGTATTCCCCAGCAAGATAATGCTTCCCGGCGGCGACTCCACCGCAAAGTCTTCATCGAGCGTCGCAATCTGCACCCCCTCCGGCTGCACAATCACCGGCAGCAGCGCCGTGTCCGGAATCGCCCCTCCATTCGTCACCGCTACCAGCCGCGCCCCGCGCCGCGCCTGCAAGCGCCCATGCACGCGGTCCCGCAACAGATACGCCCCGTACCGCCCCCGGCTCGACTCAATCCCCTCCGTCAGCAGCCCCAGCGCCTCTTCAAATTCCTCCCATTTCAGCTCCCGATACGGATACGCCCGTCGCAGCACGTCAAACAGCTGCCGCTCTTCCCATGGCTCAGCTGCGCACGCCGCCACCATCTGCTGCATCAGCACGTCCAGCGGTTGCGCCGGAACCTCCAGTCTGTCCAGCACCCCGCGCCGCATCGCGCGAATCGCCCCCGCCATCTCCATCAGGTCATCGCGTGTCGTCGCAAAAAATCTTCCCTTCGGCGTTGCCCCGCGCCAGTGCCCGGCGCGCCCAACCCTCTGCATCGCTACCGCAATCGCCCGCGGCGAATTCACCTGGCACACCAGATCGACGAAACCAATATCGATGCCCAGCTCCAGAGACGCCGTCGCCACCAGCATCCTGATCTCGCCGTTCTTCAGCTTTCGCTCCGCCTCCAGCCTCAATTTGCGCGACAACGATCCATGATGCGCTGCCACCTGCTCCATCCCCAGCCGCTCGCCCATCGCAAACGCCAGCCGCTCTGCCATCCGGCGCGTGTTCACAAACACCAGCGTCGAGCGATGCTCCTGCGCCAGCTCCGCCAGCCGCGCATACACGCTCTCCCACACCGCCATCGTAGCCACTGCGCCCAGCTCATCCGTCGGAACCTCAATTGCCAGGTCCAGATCGCGCCGCTGCCCCGCCTGCACAATCTCAACCTCGGCAGCGCGCTCGCCGCCCAAAAACTTCGCGACCAGCTCAATCGGGTTCTGCGTCGCAGACAGCCCAATCCGCTGCGGGGTCGCATGCCCCGAAATCAAATCCGCCGCATTCAGCCGGTTCTCGCCGCGCACCAGCGCATCCAGCCGCTCCAGCGTCAGCGCCAGATGCGCGCCCCGCTTGTCATCGGCCATCGCATGAATCTCATCCACAATCACCGTGCGCACGCGCCGCAGATTCTGCCGGCTCTTCTCCGCCGTCAGCAAAATGTACAGCGACTCCGGCGTCGTGACCAAAATATGCGGAGGCGTCTTCAGCATCGCCTGCCGCTCTTTGGGCAGCGTATCTCCCGTGCGCACTCCCGCCCGTATCGGCGGACACAAATATCCCCGCTCCAGCGCCAGCTCCTGAATCTCCCTGAGCGGCGTCTCCAGATTCTTTTGCACGTCATTCGAAAGCGCCTTCAGTGGCGACACATATACAACTTCGGTTGCGCACTCCAGCCGCCCCTCAATCGCCTGTCGCAGCAGACCATCAATCGCAATCAGAAACGCAGCCAGCGTCTTGCCCGATCCGGTCGGCGCAGAAATCAGCACCGGCTTCCCGCCGCCAATATGCGGCCACCCCAGCTCCTGCGGCTCCGTCGGCGTCCCAAACCGCCGCACAAACCACTCCTGCACCACGGGATGCGCCCACCGCAGCCCCTCCGGCACAGACTCGCCCAGTGGAATCTCTGGAACCAGCATTCCAACATTCTATGCCGACTTTCGCCTCCTCTTTGCCGTCAATCAGTTAGCAATTTGCACGGATAAAATAAGCCACAGCAAAGCTATACCTGAAGGACCACCCCTCTGACCCTCCGCCGCGCCATCACGCTCTCGCCGCGCACCATCTTCCTCGCCGGACTCATCCTCCGCATCCTCTACATCACCGTCGCGCACACCTACCGCTTCCGCCCGTTTGAGGACCACTTCACCTTCGGATACGAAATGGGCCGCGTCGCCCGCGCTCTCGCCACCGGATACGGCTATGCCAACCCCTTCAACGGACACACCGGCCCCACCGCCTGGATCCCGCCGCTTTATCCGCTTCTGCTTGCCGCCGTCTTCAAGCTCTGCGGAGTCTACTCAGCGCTCTCCGGCTGGGTCATCCTCTCGCTCAACTCTGTCTTCTCCGCCGCTACCGCGGTTTTTATCTATTACATCGCCGACCGCTGCTACAACCGCCGCATCGCCCTCTGGTCTGCATGGATCTGGGCCCTCTATCCCGCCGCCATGCAGTATGCCGTCCGCTGGGTCTGGGAAATCTCCCTCACCTGCATGCTTTTTACCGCCGTCCTCGCTCTCGCCGTCAAAATGCGCGACATCGGCTCGCCCCCCGGTTCACCCTCCCACCAGACCACCCGCAACTGGCTCCTCTTCGGACTCCTCTGGGCCCTCATCGGCCTCTGCGACTCCACCCTCCTGCTCTTCCTGCCCGTCTGCGGCATCTGGATTCTGCTCGGCTCGCCTACCCGCGCCGTCTTCCTGCGTGCCGTCGCCTCCGGCCTCCTCTTTATCGCCGTCGTCTCTCCGTGGATGGTCCGCAACTATCTCGTCTTTCACGCCTTTGTCCCATTCCGCAGCAACTTCGGCGCCGAACTCTACGTCGGCGACGGCCCTGGAACCGAGGGTTTTCGCTACGGAGTCCTCATCGGCCCCGCAAAGGACGCGCAATACCAGCTCTATACGCACATGGGAGAAATCGCCTACTGCCGCTATCGCGGTCAGCTCGCAAAAGCCTGGATCCGCGAACACCCGCGCCACTTCATTGCAATCTCCCTTAAGCGCTTCTACTTCTTCTGGGCAAGCGTTCCGCATCCCTCCATGCGTCATCCCTCCAGCGACTATGTCCGCCAGGGCACGTTTTGCTTCGCCAGCATTACTGGAATTCTCGGCCTTCTGCTCGCGCTCCGCCGCCGCGTTCCAGCCGCAGGACTCTTCGCCTGGTCCTTTGTCCTGCTGCCTCTCACTTATTACTTCGTCACCGTCGAGGCCCGCTTCCGTCACCCGCTCGAACCTCTCATCGTCATCCTCAGCGTCTATCTCTTCCAGTCCGCGGAACCGCGCAGGCAACGCGCGCGCTAAAACTCTGTCGATTTCATTTACCCTGTAACCGCATGTCTTCCATCCTCATCACCGGAGGCTCCGGTTTCTTCGGCGGAATCCTCAAGCGCCGCCTCCTTGCCGAAGGCCACTCCTGCATCAACCTCGACCTCGTCCCCGACCCCGACACGCATCCCAGCCTCGTCAGCATCCAGGGCGATCTGCGCGACAAGGCCCTCCTCGCGCGCATCTTCAGCGAACACTCCATCTCCGCCGTTCAGCACTGCGCCGCTCTGCTCGCTCACGGCTCCATCGACGAGAAAGACCTCTGGACCGCCAACGTCGACGGCACCCGGAACCTCGCCGACGCCTGCCGTGCCGCCGGGGCCCCCGCGGACAGGTCTTCGTCCGCGGGGTATTCAGGCATCCGCAAACTCGTCTTCACCTCCACCAATTGTCTCTGGGCCTCCAACCTCGGCCACGCCATCCGCGAGGACGAGCCGCCCGCGCCCATTGAAACCTACGGCCGCTCCAAACTTGCCGCAGAGCAACTGCTCGCCGAGTACCCCGACCTGAACGTCGTCATCATCCGCTGCCCCACCATCATCGACAGCGGACGCCTCGGCCTGCTCGCCATCCTCTTCGAATTCATTCAGGAAGGGAAGAAAATCTGGGTCGTCGGTGACGGCGGCAACCGCTACCAGTTCGTCTACGCCCAGGACCTCGCCTCCGCCTGCATCCTCGCCATGCAGTACTCGGGCTCCGGCGTCTTCCACGTCGGCTCCGACAATGTCCGCTCGCTGCGCGAGGTCTACCAGGCCGTCATCAACGCCGCCGGAAGCCGCTCCCGCGTCGTCTCGCTGCCCAAGGGCCCAACTATCGCCGCCATGAAGTTCGCGCACTACCTCCACATCTCGCCGCTCGGCCCCTACCACTACCAGATGATCGCCGAGGACTTCACCTTCGACACCACAAAGATCCGCGAAACCCTCGGCTGGCGCCCCACTCTGTCCAACGAAGACATGCTCACCCGCGCCTACACCTACTACGCTGAACAGCGCGAAGAGATCCACGCCCGCAAAGACGTCTCCGCCCACTCCAAGCCTGCGTCCATGGGCGTTATCCGGCTCCTCAAGTGGATCTCATGAGTACCGCATCCGCGCAAAGCATCCGCAAAAAATTCTTCACCGCTCATAACCTCTGGTTCGTCTTCTCCGCGGCCTTCCTCCTGCGCGTCCTCGTCATCACCATCGGCCATACCTACCGTATCCGTTCCGGCTGGGACCACTTCCAGTTCGGCTGGGAGATGGGCCGCGTCGCCCGTGCCCTCGCCACCGGATACGGCTACGCCAACCCCTTCGTCGGACATACCGGCCCAACCGCCTGGGTCCCGCCGCTCTATCCGCTGCTCATCGCCGCCGTCTTCAAGCTCACCGGAGTCTACTCCGCCGCATCCGCATGGCTCATCCTCACCCTCAACTCCGTCTTCTCCGCAGCCACCGCGCCGCTCATCTACAAAATCGCCGAACGCTGCTACAACCGCCGTGTTGCCGTCTGGTCGGCATGGCTCTGGGTGCTCTACCCCGCCTTCATGCAATACGCCGTCCACTGGATATGGGACATGGCCCTTACCGCCATGCTCTTCTCCATTACGCTTCTGCTCGCCCTCATGATGCGGGAAATCGGCTCCGCGCCAGACACACCCTCGCAGCAAACCACCGCCAACTGGCTTCTGTTCGCATTCCTCTGGGCGCTCATTGCCTACGCCAACCCCTCGCTGCTGCTCTTCCTGCCCGCATGCGGCATCTGGATCCTCATCGGCGCGCGCCCTTTGTCTCGCGGATTCATTAACGCCACCCTCGCCGCGCTCTTCTTCCTCGCCCTGCTCGCGCCCTGGACCATCCGCAACCACCGCGTCTTCCATCACCTCATCCCCATGCGCGACAACCTCGGCGCCGAGCTTGAAGCCGCCAACGGCCCCGGCTCCAACGGATTCGAAGTCGAAGCCGCAACCATTCCCCTCGCCGCCTGCGCCCGCCGCACCATGCTCTATAAGTCCCTCGGCGAATACCAATACTCGAAGCTCATGGGCCGGAAGGCCAGGGCCTACATCGCCGCACACCACGCTCACTACGCAGCCATCACCCTCAAGCGTTTTTACTTCTACTGGGTCAGCGTCCCGCATCCGCTCGGCCGCCATCCCTCCAGCGAATACTTCCGCGAGCTCAACTACTGCTTCTTCTCCATCACCGGAATCCTCGGCCTCGCGCTCTCCCTCAAGCGCCGCATCCCAGCCGCGCACATGTTCCTCTGGGCCTTCATCCTTCTGCCCATCACCTACTACCTCATCATCGCCAACGCCCGCTACCGTCACCCCCTCGAGCCGCTCATCTGCATCTTTACCGTCTACCTCTTTCAATCCGCAGGACCCCGGAAGGCAAAGCCCCAAAAAGCCGCATAGCCTAACTGCCGATTGCGAATACCATTGGGAAAAGCCGCACAGGAGCTCTCCAATGAACCTTCGCAACCGCAGCCTCTGGATTGTCGTAGTTCTCGCCTTTTTCGTCGGGTGGCAGGCCAGCCAATGGCGCTCGCAGCGCCTTCAGCCCGTTCACGCGCAAAGCGACGCGCCCACGCTCTTCCAGGTGCACGACCTCTCCGGGCAGAACGCTCTCACGCTCTATTATCCCGACACGCAGACCATCTACGTCTACCCCAACGTCGCCGTCGGCAACAGCTATCTGAGTTGTGCATTTTCCTTCAAGCTCGGCAAGCCCGGTGAGCCCATCCACCGCAATCCTTGCCCCATCGCCACCATGCCTTAAGGACAGGCCCAGCGCAGGCCTGCGCCAGGTGAATCCGCTGACTTGCTGCCCCGCGGACCGCTGGCATTGGCTACTGGCTTTTGGCTACTGGCTTTTGGCTATTGGCTATCGGCTCTTGGCTGCTACAGCTTGAACAGCTCCCTTAGCCGCTTCGTCTGCGCCCGGCTCACCGGAATCTCCGTCTGCTTCCGGTCCGCCATCCGCAGCTGATAGCTGCTCTTGAACCACGGCACCACTTCCTTGATGTGGTTGATATTGACCACGTAAGACCGGTGCGCACGCCAGAACACATTCGGGTCCAGCAGCTCGAACAACTCTTCCAGCGTCCGGCACTTCGACTGGCCCTCCTGCGTCGGCGTCGCTACCGAGATCACCCCGTCATCAATCGCGGCAAAGCAGACGTCCTTCTGGTCCACCAGCAGCAGCCGGCTTCCCGCCTGCAGCACAATCTTCGCGCTGTGCGGACGCGGCGACTGCTGCTGCTCGATCAGCCGCAGCAGCGCGCTCACGTCAATCTCTGCCGCGTGCGCGCGCTCCGCTTGCACCGTTTCCTGCAGCCGTAGCCTGGCCCGGTCCAGCGCCTGCATCACCCGGTTCTTGTCGAAAGGCTTCAGCAGGTAATCGATCGCGTTCACATCGAACGCCCTTACCGCATACTGGTCAAACGCCGTCGCGAAAATGATCTGCGGCAGCGGATCGTGGTGCTCAATCAGCTTCTTCAGCACCGCAAAGCCGTCCAGCCCCGGCATCTGCACATCCAGAAACACCACGTCCGGCTGGTACTCACGGATCAGTTCGACCGCCTCCACGCCGTTCGCGCCCTCGGCCAGCACATCCACGTTGCCCGCCGAGTCCAGCAGATACTTCAGCTCTTCGCGCGCCAGTTGCTCGTCGTCGATAATCAGTGCCGAAATGGTTGAGGTCGCAGCCAACCTCTGAGTATAGGGAGCGGCAGAAATGGGGGTCAACTCGTGCCTTGGCCTCCGGCTTCTGAACTAGTTCCCGAACGCGTGCAGCCGCGCAGGAGGATGGTCCTTCGCCAGCTCATGCCCGCAGTGCACACAATAAATGTCCGTGATCCGCGCCGTCTTGTGGCAGATCCCGCAGCAGGCTGCTACCTGATACGCGCACTGCGGACAGTAGTGATAATCGCCCGCAATGTAGGCGCCGCATGACGGGCAGGAGGAAAGGATCGGTGTCCGCAGCAGGAAGTAGAGCGCCACGCCCACGCCGCCCGGTATCAGCACACAGACCATCCACAGCCGCGCGCTCATCCCGCGTCGCGGTGCATCGATGCTGATATAACCCATCACCAGCATCGACAGGGCCGCAAGAATCCCCCATGAAAGCAGGAGATAAAAGTGGAGTGCGAAGGGCAGCCGGCTCGCATGGTGCGCATGTGCGGGGAGCGCGATCCAGAAGTAGTACTCGACCAGCGCAAACGCCACCACCGCAGCCACGATCGACCACCGCGGAATCAGCCGCAACTCATCGGAAAACCGGCTCTCGTCTTGGCGTGGATTACTCATCTTACCCAGTGAATCCAAAAAATCTACGCGTCTTCTCTCCCTGGGCGGCGGCTCCACTGGCCCAGAATTGCAGCAAAGATTGTGGATGCTGTAGTGATCGCCAGCAGGGCAGTCATCGTCTGCGCATCCTGCCATACCTCACCGTTGAAAATATTGTCCGCGACTAGCCACAGCATGGGCGTCAGGAACACCAGCAGAGCACCGATCGCCAGCAGGATCAGGCCAAAATTGCGCTTCGCCCGCGCTTCGGCCTCGCGTATCTCATTGGCGGCCACCATAACTGCGCGGCGCGTGCGCTGCACCACTTCCATATTGGCCCCGGCATCCAGTCCGGCCAGCGCATCCAGCAATTTCGGATCTGTTGACGGTGTCATAACCCCTCTCCGTCCAGTCTCGGCCTCAGCGCGGCAATTCCGCGATACAACCTCGACTTCACTGTGGACAGTGGCGCGCGCGTCACTGCCGCAATCTCTTCAAGCGACAACTCTTCGTGGAACCGCAACACCAGCACCTCGCGGTGCAACGGTTCCAGCGTCAGCAGGGCCGCCGCGACCTTCCGCGCCTCTTCCTGGCTGCGATAGCGGTCAAACGGATTCGGGTCCCCGCTCGGAATCTCGTACGTGTACTCTTCCCCGTCCGCATTGCACAGATCTTCCAGGCTCACCATCGTACGCCTGCGCCGCATGTCCACAAGCATGTTGCGGGCCACCGTGAACAGCCATGTGTCAAAGCGCGCCGCTCCGTTGTACTGCGAGCCGCGCTGCAGCACCCGCATCCATGTTTCCTGGAAAATGTCCTCTGCCATCTCGCGGTCGCCGGTCAAAAACAGCAGATACCGCATCAGCCGGTGCTGATACTGCACAATCAGGCGATCCAGCAGCTGGGCATCGTGCCGCTTCAACCCCTGCGCAACCGCCAGGTTTTCCCCGCGCGCCTGCGCGCTCGCTGCCCGGCCTGTCAGTGAAAGTGCGGCAGTGGTCATCTCGTCTTCTGAGACGGATACCGGCGCCGGAAAGACGCCTTTCGCGACCAGATTTTCGAGTTTGCGAACAAAGCTCACGCCGGGGTCCTCAGGTGCTTGCGCCGGCAATCCTCCACAATACGCCCGGCTTTTCGCTAACTCTTCTAGTATGACGGCCATCCATCGCCTGAGGCAATACCCGATACACTAACCTGATGGAGATTCTGTACGGCCTCCACCCGGTGGAAGAGGCCCTGCGTTCAGGCAATCGCCGCTTCGACCACGTCTGCGTCGCCCGTGACCGTCACGACCAGCGCCTCCAGCGCGTCATCGACGCCTGCCGCGAGAACAGCATCCGTCTCCGCTTCGAGCCCAAAGAAGAGCTCACCCGCCTCGCCCACACCGCCGCCCATCAGGGCGTCGTCGCCATCGTCCGCACCCGCGAATTCCTCGACCTCGAAGACCTGCTCACGGGCCCGGATTCCAATCCAGCCCCGCGCCTGCTCCTCGCACTCGACGGCATCGAAGACCCTCAGAACCTCGGCGCGCTCCTCCGTACCGCCGACGCATCCGGCGTCGACGGCGTCCTCATCACCGAGCGCCGCACCGCACCCCTCAGCCCCGTCGCCGTCAAAGCCTCCGCCGGAGCCGCCGAGCATGTCCGCATCGCCCGCGTCGTCAACCTCGTCCGCGCCCTGGAACAGCTCAAAGAGAACAACATCTGGTGCGTCGGCCTCGACGAGCGCGGCACAACCAGCTACGACCAGTACGACTTCACGTCCAACACCGTCATCGTCCTCGGACGCGAAGGCGACGGCCTGCACGACCTCGTCCGCCGCACCTGCGACCACCTGCTGCGCATCCCCATGGCCGGGGCCGTTTCTTCGCTGAACGTATCCGCCGCCGGAGCCGTCGTTATGTTCGAGGCCGCACGCCAGCGCCGCGCACAGGCCCAGGCACAGACTCAATCCCAGGCCCACGCAGAGCCCGTGGCCGCCGCGCCACCCAAAAAGCAAAAAGGTTTAGGTTCCTAAGTGTTTCTGAAGTTCCCGTCCTTGAAGTTCGCTCTTGCCGCCATCCTTTCCGGTTGCATCGCCCTCAGCGCCGCCGCGCAGCAGCAGACTCCGCCCGCACATCCCGCGCCGAATACCCAGATTCTTTTCTCGCGCTCAGACACACAGGCTACATCGCAGAAGACCACCCCGTCCGGCCCATCCACAAACGTAACCGAAAAAGTTACAAATGCCGAGCGGTCGGCCATCACCTTCACCGCCTACAAGCTCGACGTCCACCTCACACCCAGCGACCACTCCCTCAACGCGCTCGCGCGCGTCACCCTGCGCAACTCCGGCAGCACACCGCTCTCCGTACTTCCGCTCCAGCTTTCCTCCACTCTGAACTTTGAAGGCGTCAGCCGCGATGGCAAGGCCCTTCCCTTCGCGCAGCAAACCATCAACAGTGACACTGACCACACCGGCCAGCTCCACGAAGCCGTTATCCAGCTTCCCGAACCGCTCGCACCGGGAAGCTCCACCACCCTCCGGGTCGCCTACAGCGGAACCATCGAGGTCTCCTCCAGGCGCCTTGAGGCCCTCGGCTCGCCCGACTCCGCCGCCGAACACTCCGACTGGGACCGCATCTCCGAGAGCTTCACCGGACTGCGCGGCTTCGGCAACGTCGTCTGGTATCCCGTCGCCTCTGTCCCCGCGCTGCTCGGAGACGGCGACAAGGTCTTCGCTGAAATCGGCGCGCAAAAGCTCCGCTCCTCCAGCGCCACCGTCGCCATCAACCTCACCCTTGAGTACTACCTCACGCCGCCCACCGTCATCGCCCTCGACGGACACTCCATCCCCGTCCCCAAACCCTCCGTCACGCCCACTGCAAACTATCCCGGTGTCATCACCTGCTCGCTGCCGCCCACGCGCCTCGGCTTCACCACGCCCTCACTCTTTCTCGGCTACGGAACCCTCTCCGGGAACACCGGCGTCCGCGTCTTCGCCAACACTGATGACCAGTCCGGCGCACAATCCATCCTCAGCGCCGCCTCTTCCGTTGCACCCCTCATCACGCAATGGCTCGGCCCTGAATCCAAATCTCCCGTTACAATCATTGACCTGCCCGAGCCGCAGGACCTCACCTGGGAGCAAGGCGCACTCCTGCTCACCTCAGTTAAGGACCAGCCCGCCAACAGCTACGCCCCAATGATGAGCCGCGCTCTCGCCCACGCCCGCTTCCAGTCTCCACGCGAATGGCTCAACGAAGGCGTCGCCACCTTCATGCAGACCCTCTGGATCGAGCACACCAGCACCCGCGACCTCGCCCTCGAATCGCTCGAGTCCGAGCGCCGCGCTCTCGCTCTCGCCGAGCCTGCCACTCCCGGCGACTCGCCCGGCCAGCCGCTCATTCGCGCGTCCGACCCCATCTACTACCGCACCAAGGCCACCTTTGTTCTGTGGATGCTCCGCGACCTAACCACGGACGACCAGCTCGCCGCCACGCTCCAGGCCTACGACCCCGCAGCCGACACCACACCGGGCTACTTCCAGGGCCTCATCCAGCGCGCCTCCGGCAAGGACCTGCAATGGTTCTTCGATAACTGGGTCTACAACGACCGCGGCCTTCCCGACCTCACCATCGCCGCCGTCCACACCAGCCCGGCTTCCGGCCCCGGGCTCTACCTCGCCGCCGTCGATATCGTGAACAACGGCTATGCGGAGACCGACGTTCCCGTCACGATCCGTTCGGCCAGCAGCACGCTCACCGAGCGCGTGCTTCTTCCCGCACAAACCCGCACCGTCCACCGCATGCTGGTCCAGGGACTGCCCGACCAGGTCATCGTGAACAACGGCATCGTCCCCGAAGTCGCCGCTGACATCCATAAACTATCGATCAACAACCAGTAGAGAGCTATCTCGCCCCGCTGCTTAAGGCAAATCCCCGTCCAAATCCCTTCGGACAAAAAAGTGGCGGCCTAGCTTCAGGCCGCCGAGGTAGTATGAAAACCCTTGTCAAACATCCAGTCTGCCGCTCGCCGCCACCCTCCCATACCAGTAGCCCGAGTCCTTCACTGTCCGTCGCAGATCGCGGAAGTCCACATAGGTCAGCCCGAACCGCTGGCTGTAGCCCTCTGCCCACTCAAAATTGTCCAGCACGCTCCACGCATGGTAGCCATGCACATCCGCGCCGTCCCGCATTGCCCGCGCCAGCTCCGCCAGGTGTTCCTTATAAAAAGTTGTCCGCCGCGGGTCCGGAACCTTCTGCATGTCCTCCGGCAGCGGCCCATCCGAGTACGCGCATCCGTTCTCCGTAATCTCGATCACCGGCTTGCCATACTCCTTCGAGATGCGCGTCACAATGTCATAAATCCCGCGCGGCCACACCTCCCAGCCGTTGTACGTGATCGGCCCCACCGCCGGCATCCACTCGTTAAAGTGGAAGTGCGGCTCGCCGCCCTTGCCCGCGTCGGAGACAATCCGCCGGTTGTAATAATTAATCCCCACCCAGTCCAGCGGAGCGCGCATGATCTTGTCGTCGCCCGGCCGCACCCCCATAATGTCGAACGGCGGCGGCCCCACAAACGCATCTGGATACCGTCCCTTAAGCGCCGTCTCCAAAAAGAACACATTGTTCACCGCGTGGAACCGTTCCGCAGCGGCCTTGTCCGCTGCGCTCTGCGTCGCCGGCTCAACCGGGGCCATACTGTACGCCGACCCGATCTTTGCCTTCGGGCTCGCTGCCTTCATCGCGCGGAACGCCTCGCCCTGCGCCAGGTTCACCGTGTGCGACGCCTTCAGAAACAGATCTTCCCTCTTCAACCCCGGCGCGTGGATCCCCGTCCAATACCCCAGTTTCGTAAACACCCACGGCTCATTAAAGATCGCCCAGGTCTGCACGCGGTCGCCCAGCGACTTCGCCACAATGCCCGCGTAGTCCGCGAAATACTTATACGTTTCGTGGTTCGGCCATCCGCCTTCATCCTCCAGCGCCTGCGGCAGGTCCCAGTGGAACACCGTGCACATGGGCCGAATGCCAGCCGCCATCAGCTCATCAACATAACGGTTGTAGAAGTCCAGGCCTTTCTGGTTGACTGCGCCCTTGCCCGTCGGCTGAATGCGCGTCCACGCCACGGAAAATCGGCTGCTCTTCATGTTCAGCCGCTTCATGATCGCTACGTCTTCCCTGTAGCGATGGTAGGTGTCGCACGCCACGTCGCCGTTGTCGCTGCCCTTGATCTTGCCCTGCGTGTGCGCAAAGCGGTCCCAGATTGACTCGCCCTTGCCGTCCGCCTTCCACGCGCCCTCCACCTGGTATGACGCCGTCGCCGTCCCCCAGAAAAAATTCTCCGGAAACCGCGCTGAGGAAATATCAATGGCGGGAATCTCCGCATTCTCCGGAACAAAAAATGGATCTGCTGCAATTCCATACCGGGAAATCGCACCCATCCCTGCCAGCGCGGCCGTATAGCTCATAAATTGACGCCGATTGATCACCTAAGCATTCCCTCCTGATAAGGAAGGAACATCCTAGCATCCACTCGATACGTTGGTAAAACTGTTTAGTGCTGGATCAAACGCGCTTTGGGCCGTCCCATCGCGCTCTCGATCAGCACGCACGCCAGAATCCCGGCCAACGCCGTCAGCGGAGCCAGAAACGCCGTCCGCAGCCCGCCATGTTGCGAAATCACGCCTGTGATCCACGGCACAACTCCACCGCCCGATCCGCATATCGCAAACACCCAGCCCGCATGCCGCGCCCGTCCCGTCCGCGCCAGCATGCGCGAGACGGCAAGCGGATAAATCGGCGCGCATCCCAGCCCCGCGGCAACCACCGCCGGAAGTACTACCCGCGCCCCATGCGGAAACAACAGCGTCGCGACTCCGCCCATCCCCAGCGCCAGCCCGCCCAGCAGCAACGCAAGCTCCCGGAACCATCGCAGCAGCGACGCCACCATCCATCGCCCCACCAGCAGCGCTACCCAGAAGACAGAGACAAACAGGCTCGCCCGCTCCACGCTCAGCCCGCTCAGCCTGTGCGCATACGTCGCAATCCATCCGGCAATCGTCGTCTCCGTCCCCACATACAGAAACAGCATCACGCTGAAAAGTACAAAAATATGCAGCCCCGCATGCGCATCCGGAGCGGCCTTGCTCTCCTCCGCGCCCACGCGTGCCTTTCCTGCGCGCAGCAACGGCGCGAACAGCGCGAACGCCAGCGCTGCGGTCAGCGCCAGCATCAGCAAAAACATCCGCACCGCATGCGCCTTCTCCGCCAGCGCCACAAGCTCAGGGGCCAGGACCGCTCCTATCCCCCAGCTCAGGTTCACGCGCGTCAGCAATACGCCGCGCTGCTCCGGATACTCTGTTCCGAAAATCAGGTTCGTTGCAGTTACCGCGAACCCCACGCCCAGCCCGATCAGCCCGAACGCCACCAGCGCTCCGGCATAGTTGCTCGCCAGCAGCATCGCCACGCCCGCGCACACGCTCGCGTAACCGCACACCACACTCTTTCTCGGGAAATAGGACGAGAGCACGGCGCCTACCGTCGACGACGAGAACTGCGCCGCGAACAGCCACCCTCCCTGCACATCGGTTAGGTGCCATTGCGCGGTCAGCACCGGCAATATCGGCCCCAGCAGGACCGTAACGATCCCGCTGATGACCAAGGCAAAGTAATACTGCGCCGCCGGAAGAGACTCAAAACGTGGCGCTGGTTCGCGCAAGGACATTTCTTAGCCGTGCCGCCCCATGCGTTTCGGATTCGGCGGCATAGTCGACTCGCGAATAATCAGCTCCGGAACAATCGCAACCTGTTCAGGATAGCCCTTCTTCTCGCGCAGTCTCTCCAGCAGCAGCGTCGCCGCTGTCGTGCCCATCTTGTGCAATGGCTGCCGGATCGTCGTCAGGCTCGGGTTATGAAACGCCGCGCCCTGAATATCATCGAACCCCATCACAGATACGTCCTCCGGAACCTTCAGGTGGTGGTCCTGGAACCCTCGTATCGCTCCGATTGCCGCAACGTCATTGAAGGACACCAGCGCCGTGAAGGGCCGCTTCTTCGCCAGCAACTGCTCGACAACCGGATACCCCAGCTCCGGAGAAGACAGGTTCTCCTGCAGCCGGATCACCAGCTCCGGATCAACCTCAAGCCCCAGCTCTTTCGCCACTGCCATAAAACTCTTCCAGCGATCGTCCGAGTCCGAGCTGAACGTCTGCCCGCGCATAAACGCAATGTGCCGGTGCCCCAGCTGATACAGGTGCCGCATCGCCAGCTCCGCCGCCCTCCGGTGGTCCAGCACAATATTGGTCACGCCTTCAATCTTCTTGTGGTTGGCCACCGCCACCACCGGCAGCGGCAGCGGATGCTGCAGCGCCGTATCCACCGCAATAAATCCTTCCACCGAGCGGTCCATCAGCAGACGCGGATACTCCTCAATCAGGTCCGCCTTCCGCCGGTGGCTCGCCGCCAGGTAAAAGTACCCCTCCTCCAGCAGCACTTCCTCAATGCCGCTCATCACCAACACCGAGTACCCGTCGCTCAGCTCCGGCACCAGCACGCCGACTGAAAAGCTCTTCCGGTTCCGCAGTGACCGCGCATAAAAGCTCGGCCGGTAATCAAACTTCTTCGCCGCCGCCAGCACCCGCTCCCGCGTCTCCTGCGGAATCGACTTCACTCCCGGCGCATTATTCAGCACCAGCGAGATCGTCGCCGGCGACAGGTCCAGGTAATCCCCCAGCACCTTCAAACTGATCGGTCGGCCCGGCAAAAACTCACTCTTGTCCCGCACCGGCCCTGTTTTTTTCCCTTTGGGCATACCAGTCTTTGTAGCTGTTACACAGGAAATGTACAACCCTCCCTGCCATACCCATCCAGGGCACACTTCCGTCCGCAGCACAACGCGCCTATGTCTTTGGTCATGCTCAAACGATTGGAATCGAAATGCGGCCCCTCACTTACCCCATCCCCAGCGGCAACTGCTCCGCCTTTACCTTGCCTTCCGGCAGCGGCATCGCCTTAAACCGCATCCGTGGAAACGCATCCGGATAGTTCTCGCGAATAAACGCGATCATCTTCTCCCGCACAATACACCGCAGGTCGAACGCATCGCCCGAGTTCGCCGCGCTCATCAGGCAGCGGACCTCCATCGTGTGCTCGGTCAGGTTCGTCACCTGCACCGCGTTCACCCGCTTGTCCCACTGCTTTGACGCTTCCAGGATCCTCGTAAACTCTTGCCGCAGTGGCTCCACCGGAACCGAGTAGTCCACATACAGGAACGACGTCCCCAGCAGCTCCGCCGTCTGCCGCGTCCAGTTCTGGAATGGGTTCTCGATAAACCAGCTCAGCGGAACAATCAGCCGCCGCTGGTCCCAAATCGCCATCACCACATACGTCGTCGTGATCTCTTCAATCTTTCCCCACTCGCCTTCCACAATCACCACGTCATCCAGCCGGATCGGCTCCGTCAGCGCGATCTGCAACCCCGCCAGCAGGTTTTCTGCCGATGACTTCGCCGCCGTCGCCAACACCAAGCTCGCCAACCCTGCCGAGGCCAGCAGTCCCGCCCCGTAGTGCCACAGCTGCGAGTCGCGAAATACCGACAGCGCCAGCCCCGCGTCCACTACGATCAGCAGCACAATCGCCATCCGCCGCATCACCTGCATCTGCGTTCGCGCCCGCCGCGCCCGCAGATTGTCCGCAACCGTGATGTCGTACCGCAGAATCAGCACATCTTCCACGCAGTACACCAGCGAAATCATCAGCCAGCCCAGCGCGACGAACCACAGCACCCCCAGCCCCTTCTGCAGCGGATTCAGATACGGGTGCAGAATGTCGATCACCGGCAGCATCAGGCCGATGCCCGTCAGCATCACCAACGCCTGTGCCGGCCTGCGCAGCCGCATCACAATCTTGAAGACATGCTCCGGCCCTCCCCGGAAGAACTTGATCTTCAGAACCAGGCTTTGCAGAATCGGTCGGGCAAACGAACTCAGAACCACGGCGGCGATCAGTAAGAGCACACCGATCGTCCAGTGGCCCGCATGGGCTTTCAGGTTTTGCAGGATATCGAATGGCATTCTACTTTTACCGATGCCGAAGACGCCGCAGAGGTTTTCGCCGCTCCCATTAACTGCGCTCATCCAAAGCAATTTACGCACTTTTGCACACTTTTTAGTGCACCTACCTGCATTCGTTTACCACCCAACGTGTCCGCAAATGGACACCGTATTCCGAAAACGGGCACATTTCCTCCTCGCCGCGTCCCCACTCAGCCATCCTAACTTCATTCCTATGAACAATTAGGTTCCTCCCCTTGCCTGGCACACGGCGTGCTCTACCATCTCTGTAATGGACATTATCCGGCCCGACATCAAGAAGAAGAAGCTCCGCCGCAACATCATCTGGGGAGTTGTCGCCGCAGTCGTCCTCGCGGCTGCCGCCGTCGGCATTGCGCGGCTCAAACCGGCCATCCCCACCGTCGACGCGAGCACCATCTACACTGACACCGTCAAGCGCGGCGATCTGACCGTGCAGGTGCGTGGCCTCGGCACTCTGGTTCCCCGCGAAGACGCGATCGAGCTCATCCCCGCGCAGACTGATGCCACCGTGGTCCGCATCCGCGTCCTGCCCGGCGCCAAGGTCACTCCGGATACCATCATCATGGATCTCTCTGACCCACAGCTCCAGCAGCAGCTTCTTACCGCCCAGCTCCAGCTCCAGCAGGCTCAGGCCGACTACAAGGCTCTGGAGGCCTCGCTCCAAAGCACGCTCATGGACAAGAAGACCGCCGCCGCCGGCGTTGACGCCAGCTACGCCCAGGACAAGCTCCAGGCACAAACCGATAAGCAGCTCTACCAACTCGGCGTCATCTCCGGTCTCGCTTATGACAAGTCTCAGAGCACCGCTGACCAGCTCACAACGCAGCACCAGCTGAGTAATGAGCAGCTGGAAGTCAACCAGAACGCCATCCAGGTACAGCTTGCCTCCTCGAAAACCAAGATCGAACAGGCCAAGGCACTCCTCGACCTCTATCAGAGGCAGGAAGACGCCCTTGAAGTCCGCGCCGGCATCAGCGGCATCCTGAATCCGCTGACAACCCCGCTACAGGTCGGCCAGCACATTACCGCTGGCACCCCGGTTGCCGAGGTCGTCGAGCCCGGCAAGCTCAAGGCTGCCTTGCAGATCGCCGAAACCCAGGCCAACGACATCCAGCTCGGCCAGCCCGCTCAAATCGACACCCATAACGGCATCGTCCCCGGCCACGTCACCAGAATTGACCCCGCAGTAGTGAACGGAACGCGCACCGTTGACGTATCACTCGATGGGCCGTTGCCTCCGGGCGCGGTTCCACAGTTGAGCGTCGACGGCACCATTGATCTTGCGAACCTGAAAGATGTGCTTTATGTCGGCCGTCCGGCGTTCGGTAACGCAAATTCAACCATCAGCCTGTTCCGGATCGACCCTAATGGCAAGACCGCGACCCGCGTTCAGGTAAAGGTAGGCGAAGCATCGGTAACGGAGATACAAATCCTGAGCGGACTCCGGGAAGGTGATCGGGTAATCCTGTCAGACATGTCGCGTTATGACAACACCGACCAGGTCCGGCTCGAATAAACTTGCAGGGCATAGAGGAGCGAGGGCAAACAATTATGGAACCAAAACAGTCATTGATCGAGATCGAAGGACTCACCAAGATCTTTTACACCGATGAGATTGAGACGCACGCTCTCTCCGGCATCCACCTCACCATCTCCAAGGGCGAATATGTCGCCATGTCCGGCCCCTCCGGCTGCGGCAAGTCGACGCTGCTCTCCATCATCGGCTTGCTCGACACACCCACCGATGGCAGGTACCTGCTCAACGGCCATGCCGTTGAAAGCCTCAACTTCGCGCAGCGCTCCCGCATCCGCAATCAGGAAATCGGGTTCATCTTCCAGAGCTTCAACCTCATCGGCGACCTTACCGTCTACGAGAACGTCGAGTTGCCGCTTACCTATCGCACCGGTATGTCCTCCGCCGAGCGCAAACGGCGCGTGCAGGAGTCGCTGGAGCGCGTCAGCATGGCGCACCGTATGAAGCACTATCCCTCGCAGCTCTCCGGCGGTCAGCAGCAGCGTGTCGCCGTTGCCCGCGCCCTCGCCGGCTCGCCCTCCATCCTGCTTGCCGACGAGCCTACCGGTAACCTCGACTCCCGCAACGGCGAGGCCGTGATGGAACTGCTTCAGAATCTGCACCGCGAAGGCGCCACCATTTGCATGGTCACGCACGACCCGCGCTTCGCGCGTCATGCCGAGCGCCAGATTCACCTCTTCGACGGCAAGGTCGTTGCCGAGGGAGACGCGCTCGAACAGGTGCTGGAAACGAGATAGGTTGTTGTCAGTCGTCAGTTGTCGGCCAGCAGTCGTTACAGTTTCGGCTGAAGGAGTCCCCTGTCTGAAACCGGCTATTGCTGACTGCCAGAAAACAACGGACAACCACTGGAAATCATAATGATCCAGCTCAAAAATATCGAGCGCAGCTACAAAACCGGGGCCGGACAGACCTGGGTCCTCCGCCGCATCAACCTTGAGATTCGCGAGGGCGAGTTCGTCACCATCATGGGCCCTTCCGGCGCCGGCAAATCCTCCCTCCTCAACATCCTCGCCCTGCTCGACGATCAGTGGCTCGGCGAATACTGGTTTCGGGATGAACCGGCGCACGCCATGAACCGCAAGCAGCGCGCCGAGCTCGCCAAGCGCAACGTCGGCATGGTCTTCCAAAGCTACCATCTGCTCGACGACCTCACCGTTGCCGAAAACATTGACCTGCCGCTCTCCTACAAGAACATGCCCCGCTCCGAGCGCCAGGGCCTGGTCGCCGATACCCTTGACCACTTCAACATCGTCGGCAAAAAAGACCTTTTCCCCTCGCAACTCTCCGGCGGACAGCAGCAGCTCGTCGGCATCGCCCGCGCCGTCATTCACAAGCCTTCACTCCTGCTCGCCGACGAACCCACCGGCAACCTCCATTCCACCCAGGCAAAGGAGATCATGGAACTCTTCCGCCGGCTCAACAGCGAAGGCACCACCATCGTGCAGGTCACGCACTCTGACGCCAACGCCGCCTACGGCTCCCGCATCATCGAGGTGCACGACGGCTGGATGACCCGCGACACATCGAACCCAGAACTCACCCCTGCCACCGGACAGAAATGAAGCAAGAATGAAGCAAGAAGCCTGTAGGAGCACACGCATGGACTTTCCCTCAAACCGGCAACTTCGCTGGACCCTCAAACTGAGCACCATTTCGCTCGCCCTCGTCATTGCCCCCTGCGCCGTCCATCTCGCTCTGGCCCAGCAAACGCCCGATGCCCCCGCGCCTGCCGCCGCTTCTGTGCAGCCGGCGTCCAGCGAATCCATTGCCCAGCAGGCCGCCGCAGTTCAGCAGGTTCAGCCCGTGTCCGCGGATCAACAGCCGTTCCATGTCACTCTTCCCCGCTCCCGCAATCCCTTCGCGCCGTACATGCCCAGCACCGTGCCGCCGCTGAACCTCGTCAACTCGCCGCGCCTTGCCAATCTCCAGCGTGACGGCAAGCTCTACATCTCGCTTCGCGACGCCATCGCCCTCGCGCTTGAGAACAACCTCGACCTGATGTACTTCCGCTATAACCTGCCCATCGCGCAGGCTGACCTCATGCGCACCAAGGCCGGAGGCCTCGCCAACGGCGTCAACACCGGCATCGCAAGTTCTACCCAGGGCGGCTTCAGCGCATCAACATCCGGCAGTTCCGCAGCTTCCAGCGGAGTCACCGCTGCCGGAGCCGGAGGCCTCGTCACTTCAACCCTAGGCGCTGGCTCTGCCATCGTCCCTTTCGATCCGCAACTGTTCGTCCAGGGGCTCGTCGACCACACCACGCTTGAGCAGGTCAACACCATCAACTACGGCGTGCCCGTCCTGAGGAACAACACCATCGAGTTCTACACCGGCTACTCGCAGGCCTACCCCCTCGGCACCAACTTTTCGATCTCTGCCTATGGCCAGCGCCAGACCACAAACAGCGTTTACAACATCCTCAGTCCTCAGCTCACCACTGACTTCAACTTCACCATCAATCAGCCCTTGCTGCAGGGCTTCGGACTCGCCACCAACGAGCGCTACATTCACATCGCCAAAAAGAACATCCAGCTTACCAACCTTGCCTTCCGCGCGCAGGTCATCGCCACACTAACCCAGGTTGAAAACATCTACTGGGCTCTCGTCGGCGCGTATCAGGACGTCCAGGTCAAGGAGCGCTCCCTGGCATACGCGAAGGAGACCCTGTCCGATGACCAAAAGCAGTTTGAGCTTAAGAACGTCCCAGCCATGCAGGTCATGAAGGACCAGGCCGCAGTCGCCACCAGCGAAGGCGACCTCACCGTCGCCCGCGCCAACCTCAAGCTCAACGAACTGCTCATCAAGAACGCTCTCACCAAGACCATCGACAGCCCCACGCTCGCCGACATGCCGGTCATTCCCCTCGACCTTCAGGGTCCGCCCGACCCCAATGCCGGTAAGCCTGTCAACGATCTCATCACTGAGGCCGAACAGAACCGCCCCGACGTCGCTGAAGACCAGATCGCCATGGAGAACGCGCAGGCCAGCCTCCGCTCGATCCGCAATGAGCTGTTGCCCTCACTCTCTCTCTACGGGCAATATGCCGGAGCAGGCTTCGGCGGGGTGCTCAACCCCGGCTGCCAGCTCCCCGCAGGCGAATGTACTAGCACCTTCCCCACCGGTTTCGGCGGCGCATTCCAGAACACCTTCAACTATTCATCGCCCGAATATCAGGTCGGATTCAAGCTCGACGTCACCCTCCGCAACCGCATCGCCAAGGCCGACCAGTTCCGCGCCGTCCTCGACTACCGCCAGAAGGAAGTCACCTTCGAGGAGCAGAAGAAGAGCATCCGCTTCGATGTGCGCAATGCGCAGTACGCGCTTCAGCAGGCCGAGGCCCAGGTTCAGGCCCTGCAACAGGCCCGCGACCTCGCTCAGCGCACCTTCGACATCGCCAAGCAGGAGCAGAAACTCGGCGCCCTGTCCGCGTATGACACGCTCTCCGACGAGCAGGCCCTCGCCGTTGCCGAATCCAACCTCTTCACCGCCCAGACCAAGCTCGAACAGGCCAAAGTCAACCTCGATTACTCCACCGGCTCCACCCTCCAGCGTATGCACGTCTCCATCGACGACGCGCGGAGCGGAGTCGTAACCCACATGCCGTAACGCATTCCCGGCGTCCTCGTCCCGAATGCTCCGTCATGTGCTGGTGAGCATATGATCAGTTCTATGAAAAACCCCTCTTCGGCTGCGCAAATCGTCCCCGAAGCGCACGCGTCCGCGCGCCCGGTTCTGCTCGCCGCCGACGACCAGCCCCACATCCTCGATGCGCTGGAGCTCATGCTCGAGCCCGAGGGCTTCCGCGTGGAAAAGGCCCGCTCGCCCATCATGGTGCTCGAAGCCCTCAAGTCCGGCTCCTACGACGCGCTCCTCATCGACCTCAACTACACGCGCGACACCACCTCCGGCGACGAAGGCCTCGACCTCCTTTCGCAGATCAAGTCCACCGACCCGCAAATCCCCGTCATCGTCATGACCGCATGGGCCAGTGTCGACGTAGCCGTCGAAGCCATGCGCCGCGGCGCGCAGGACTTCATTCAAAAGCCCTGGGACAACGCCCGCCTGCTCTCCATCCTGCGCACTCAGATCGAATTGCAGCTGGCTGTCCGCCGCGCCCAGCGACTCGAAGCCGAAAACCGCATCCTCCGCGCCGAGGGCCTGCCCGCCATGATCGCCACCGCGCCGGCCATGCAGCCCGTCCTCGACACCATCGCGCGCATCGGCCCCTCAGACGCTAACGTCCTCATCACCGGCGAGCACGGGACCGGAAAGGAAGTCGTCGCCCAGACCCTCCACGCCATCTCTGCCCGAGCCCCGCGCTCCCTCGTCGCCGTCAATACCGGAGCGCTCCCCGAAGGCACCTTCGAAAGCGAACTCTTCGGCCATGTCAAAGGAGCATTCACCGACGCCCGCACCGAGCGCATCGGCCGCTTCGAACTTGCCGATGGCGGCACGCTCTTCCTCGACGAAATCGCCAACATCCCGCCCCGTCAGCAGGCCAAGCTCCTCCGCGTGCTTGAAACCGGGGAACTCGAGCGTGTCGGCTCTTCCAAAACCCGTCACGTCGACGTCCGCGTCCTCTCCGCCACCAACGCCGACCTACACGCCGAGGCCGAAGCCGGACGCTTTCGCGCCGACCTTCTCTTTCGCCTCAACACTGTCGAAATCCACATCCCTCCCCTGCGCGAGCGACGTGAAGACATCCCTCCCCTCGCCGCGCACTTCCTCACTCGTTATGCGCAGCGCTACCGCAAGCAGGTCTCCGGACTCGACCCCTCCGCCGTGCAGACGCTGCTCGCGTACAACTGGCCCGGCAACGTCCGCGAGCTCGACCACACCCTCGAGCGCGCCGTGCTCATGGCCCGCGGCCCGCATATTGAAGCCGCTGATCTCGGCCTCAATACCACCCGCACGTCTACACCGTCCCTCGACGAGATGAGCCTCGAGTCCGTTGAGAGTATCCTCATTCGCAAGGCCCTCTCCCGTTCCGCCGGAAACGTGAGCCAGGCCGCTGACGCCCTCGGCCTCAGCCGTGGCGCGCTCTACAGGCGAATGGAAAAATATGGCATCCAGGCCACCCACTCAGGTTAAATCGACTCCCGGACAGGAGCCTCTTCGCTTCGAAACCCGCCTGCGTGTCTACAGCGCCCTGCTCAGCCTGGCCATCCTCGGCCTGCTCGCGGCATTGCTCATCGTTCTGCACCTCTCCACCGCTGCCGTCGTCAGCATCCTCTCCATCGTCGCGCTCACGCTTCTGCTCACCGTCACCGCGTTCATGGATCACGTCGTCCGCCCGCTTCAGACTCTCGCCAACGTCGTCGCCGCGCTTCGGGAAGAGGACTACTCATTCCGCGCCCGCGGAGCGCGCGCCAACGATCCCTTCGGTGACCTCGCCATCGAGATCAACGCGCTCGCCGACGCGCACCAGTCGCAGCGCCTGGGCTCGCTTGAGGCCGCCGCGCTCTTCCGCCGCGTCATCGCCGAGCTCGATGCGCCCGTTCTCGCCATCGATCAGTCCGCTTGCCTCCGCCTCATCAACCCAGCCGCCGAGCGCCTCTTCAGGATCAACGCCGCCCGCGACCTCGGCAGCACCGCCGAAGAGCTGCACCTCGAAATGCTCCTCACCCGCCCGCCCGGCGAGGCCCTGCAGATTGACAACAAGCTCGCCCGCGCCCCCTCCCGCTGGATGGTCCACGCCAGCCAGTTCCGTCAGCGCGGCGTCCCGCACACCTTATATCTGTTGTCCGACGTCAGCACCGCCCTGCGCGAAGAGGAGCGTGTCGCCTGGCGTCGCCTCATCCGCGTCCTCGGCCACGAAATCTCCAACTCGCTCGCGCCCATCAAGTCCATCGCCGGGACCCTCCGCGCCCGTCTGCCTCAGGCCCTCAACGGCTCGCTGTCCGACTTCGACCGCGGCCTCGACGTCATCGAGGGCCGCGCCGAATCCCTCGACCGCTTCGTGCAGGCCTATCGTCAGCTCGCCCAGCTCCCCGCGCCCTCGCTGCGCCGCGTCGCCGTGCGCCCGCTGCTCGAGCGCGTCGCAAACCTTGAGCCGCGCCTCGAAGTCGAACTCGTCGGCATCCCCGGCCCCAATGTCCCCGCTGAAATCCAGGCCGATCCCGACCAGCTCGAACAGCTCCTCATTAACCTCGTCCGCAACGCCGTCGAAGCCGCCTTCAGCGCCCGCGAAGAATCCATCGTCAAGGCCGTCGCCGCCAAACAGCCGCCCACTCCCGGACACGTCGCCCTCGCACCCTCCGTCAGCATCCACGCCGCTCCCAGCGACGGCTTCCTCTCCATCACCGTCCGCGACAACGGCCCCGGACTCACCAACTCCGGCAATCTCTTCGTGCCCTTCTACACCACCAAAAAAGCCGGCAGCGGAGTCGGCCTCGTCCTCTCCCGCCAGATCGCCGAAGCCCACGGCGGCACCCTCGACCTCCGCAACCGCTCCGACGCCCACGGATGCGACGCCGTCGTCCGCATCCCCCTCGCCACTGGCGCCTAAGCAATTTCGCTATTGGCCGTTGGCTACTGGCTATCGGCTGTTGCCTATTGGCTATTGGCAATTTCGCTATTGGCTATTCGCTACTGGCTACTGGCTATCTACGGAAACTTCACCTTCAGCGCGTAAACCTCTTCCGTACCAATGTCCCGCGCCGCCAGAATCGAGTCATCCGGGCCGAGACCCGTCCACCACCCAAAACGTCCCATCGCCAGCCTGCCCGCCTGTCGCAGATCTACGATGTGCTGCGGCTTGCGGTCAGCCAGGCAAACCTTGTAGACCGGCAAAGACTTGACCTGCGTCTCGTTGAAGTAAACACATTTGCTGTCCTGGGACCAGCTCGGATAATCAGTCTCCATATCGGCCAGGACATCCCATTTCTGAGTAGCGAAATCGTACAGCATCAGCTTCTGGTAGTCGTCGGTGATGGCCAAAAGATAGCGCCCGTCCGGCGACCATCGCGGCGAAAATAACCCCGCGGAGCCCGGCACATCCGTAATTGCCCGCGTGTTCAGGTTCAGGATATGAATCGCGTTCTTCGTCGATGCTCTGGCATCCTGAGGAAGCCCTCCGAATGCCATCTGGCTTCCATCCGGCGACCACGTGGCGTCCTCGGCGCTGATGTTACCTGACGTAAGCTGCTGGGGATCTCCGCCCTCTGCGGAAATGCTGTAGATATGCCATGGCTCTCCAGGCTGGTGCGCCGAAAATGCAATCATCTTGCCATCACGGGACCAGCTTGGGAGACCGACCACCGTAGGCGAAAAGCTCAGCTCATGGCGATCGCTGCCGTCAACGTTGCTCACCCACAAAACACCCTCGGGATAGGAAACGTACGCGACCTTCTTCCCATCCGGAGAAAATGCCAACCCCTCTGCGGACAACCCGGAAAGATACGGCTCGAAGGATTGCGTCTTCGGCACGTAGCGGATCACCTCGTCCCGCCGCGCCGACCCGATGAAGTACACCTCTTTGCCGTCTTTGCTCGGAAGCGGCGAGTCGGAGTTCATCTGTCCAAGCGTTAATTGCACCGGCGCATGGTTTACCTTGTGCCACAGGTCGTCCTTCACCCGAACGGCCCACAGGTTTGTCACTCCCTCATGCGTAGCTTGAAACACAAAGTACTCTCCACCGCTCGTCCAGCTGGCGCAGCATTCGTTCGTCGGACGTTGCCAGCCGACAAACAGTTGCCGCGGGTCGCTGCCGTCCGCATTCGCCTCCCACAGCGAACCAGTCCCCAGCGTTGGGTCCCACACGCTGAAAAACAGAAGCTTGCCATCCGGCGAAATTCGAAGCCAGAATGGAAGACCCGCAGACACAGTCATAAGCTTCCGCGAATCGCTCCCGTCCAGGTTCGCCCTGTAGATATCATGCTGGTTTGCATATAGAATCGCACTTCCGTCCGGCGTATAGATTGCGCCGCCGCTTTCCAAAAGATTTCCGATGCGCCGGGGTTGCCCGCCGGGAATCGAAACCCTCCACAGACCGGTGACTTGGTGTGTTTGCGGCGGCCCATCGATCAGCAACTCAGGAAGGTTCGGTGACACATCTTCAACCTCTCCAAACTCGGACGGAAGTCCGACCGGAATCGCGCCCCCACCTTCGGTGGAAACCTGCATCGCCGTGGCCGTGGTCAGAGTCAGGTTAAATTCATCAAAGTAGATCCTGGATCCGTCCGTGAGCATCGCCGGTGACCTATCACCCAACACTGCGAATGTCTTGACCGCGCCGTCCTGCGTCAACTGCACCGCGCCCGTCGCCTGCGGAGGCGGAAGCTCCGGCCGCAGGAAATAAACCAGCGCAAGCACCACAACCGCCAACCCTACTCCCGTCAGCACACGCGTATTCTTTGAAAATTTGCCCCCGCCAGCCTTCGCTGGCGTCGCTTCCTCAGCAACCGCAGCGTAGGCCCCGGAACTGGTCGCATGCGCGTGCCCCGAATCCGAATCGCGCTTCAGGCGCTTCAGATCGGCACGCATATCCGAAGCATGTTGATACCGCAGGTCGCAGTCCTTCTCCAGCGCCTTGTTGATGATCTCTTCGAGCGCCACCGGGAGGTCGGGATTCAGCCGAATCGGCGCCACCGGCGCCCGGTTCAGTATCGCCTCAAAAACCAGCCCCGTGCTCGCCCCGCGAAACGGAAGCTTCCGCGTCGCCATCTCGTACAACACAACGCCAAATGAAAACAGATCGGTGCGCGCGTCCACCTCCTTGCCCTTCACCTGCTCCGGAGACATGTACGCAACCGTGCCCATCGCCGCGCCCGGGCTCGTCAACTGTTCCGCGGGCATCGTCGCCGCCGCCTCATCCACCGCTTCCGCCGCGTGTCCGTCCCTGCCGACAACTTTGGCCAGCCCGAAATCCAGAATCTTCGCATGCGCGCGCTTGGTCACAAAAATGTTCGCCGACTTGATATCGCGATGCAGGATTCCCGCCGAGTGCGCGGCATCCAGAGCATCCGCGATCTCGATTCCCAGCGAAAGCGCCTCGTCGAGATCCAGCTCCTTCGCCGCAATCTCCTGCCGCAAGGTCCGCCCCTCAAGAAACTCCATCGCCAGGTAAGCATGGCCGTCTGCTTCGCCAATGTCGTAAATCGTGCAGATGTTCGGATGGTTCAGCGCCGACGCGGACTTCGCTTCCCGTTGGAACCGGCTCAACGCATGTGGATCTCTGGCCAGCTCATCCGGAAGCAGCTTCAAGGCCACATATCGATCCAGGCGGACGTCCCGCGCCTTGTACACCACGCCCATTCCGCCCGAACCAACCTGCGATTCGATCTCGTAAGGTCCGAGCTTTGTCCCGGGAGCCAGCGCCATCCGGCGCAATTATAGACTCATAAGCCGCACAATATCGTTTTATTTCAGGAGACCATACCACCCTCGCTCGCCCCGCACGCCCCTGCACCCGCGCCTCACTTCCATTCACTCCCGCTCCCTGCATCGCCACAGTCGATTGGCTATTGCCTGTTGGCTGTTGGCTATTGGCTCTTGCCTATTGGCTATTAGCTATCGGCTGCTTCTCTTCCTTGCACCGCGCGCCCTCCGCGCTATACCCTACACGCAACACTCAAGAACCCTCTCGAAATGCGGTCTTCCTCAGCCATGTCTCACCGTTCTCTTTCCCGTCGCGTTGCTTTTACCCTTACCGCGTTGCTGCTCGCGGTGCCGCCGCTGGCGCAGTCTCAGGACGACTCCTCCCAGCAGGCTTCCGGCCCCAAAGCTCCGGCCATCATTGACGCCACCGGACCCTCCGTCAGCCTCACCGACAGCGAAGCCCTCTTCGACATCGCCGTCGCCCTCAACGCCTGCGGATACAACAACGGCCTCACCGAATCAAACCCCATCCGCGCCCGCATCCGCCTTCAGGTCAATCAGGCCATTGACGAATCCGCCGCGGCCCGTAATGACCGCGATCAGCTCTGCACCTTCATCGATCAGCATCATCTCGCCAGTCCCGGCCTCGACCTCGCGCAGTATGTCTCGCTCGGCCTCTACGTCACGCCTCCGCCCGCGCTCAAGCCCAGCACCGACGAGCAGGACCTGCCGCCCGACTCCACCCAGGTCGTGGGCATCCTGCCCATCCTGCGCCAGTTCGCGCGCGACATTGATCTCCATGTCATCTGGCTCACTGACCGGCCCGCATACGACGCCATCCTCCAGCGACTCCACGACCCGCTCACCCAGATGATCAGCAGCACCAACATCTATCTCAAGGAGCCTGCCGCCAACTACTCCGATCGCCGCTTCCTTGTCGTCATCGAACCACTCCTTTCGCCCGGCCAGACCAACGCCCGCATCTACGGGACCAATTACGTCGTCGTCACCTCGCCCTCCACCACTGACGCCATCCACATGCAGGAGGTGCGCCACGTCTACCTCCACTACATGATCGAGCCGCTCATCTACGCCCGTCCCGTCGCCATTGAGCGCTTCCAGCCCTTCCTGCGCATCGTGCAGGATGCCCCCATCGCCTTCCGCTATAAGGAGGACGTCACTACGCTTGTCGTCGAGTGCCTCATTCGCGCCGTTGAGGCCCGCATCATGGACACCGGCGTCGACCTCAAGCCCATCCCCCCCAACACCCCGCGCAACCAGCTGGCAGCCGCCTACCACATTCATCAGGAGGCCCTCGCCAGCGACGCCGCCGTCCGCCAGCAGACCGTCAATAACGACATGCTCTCCGGCTTCATACTCACCCAGTACTTCTATTCGCAGCTCATTCTCTTTGAGAAGACTCCCGTCAGCCTCGACCAAAGCATCGGCGCCATCGTCTACGGCATGGATGTTCCCGAGGAAGTCAGCCGCGTCCGCCACATCCAGTTTTTTGATCGCAGCACGCCGGACATCGTCCAGCCGCCGCCTCCTCCACCCTCCAGCCTCGACGTCGCCGAAACCGACCTCGAAAAGGGCGACGCCAGAACCGCCACCGATCTCGCCCAGACCGCGCTCAAAAACCACGCGCCCGATCCCGCCCGCGCCAATTTCATCCTTGCCCGCGCCGACCTCATGACTGGCAAAATGGAGGCCGCCATCCCCGCCTTCCAGCAGTCCATCAAGCTCGGCCACGATCCCCGCCTGCTCGCTTGGTCGCACATCTATCTGGGCCGCATCAACGACGTCATGCAGCAGCGCGATCAGGCCATCGCCGAGTACAAGGCTGCCCTCGCCGTTCGCGACGGCCAGCCGGACACCAAACAGGCCGCCGAGGATGGCCTCAAAAAGCCCTTTACCCTCCCCGGCGAACCCCAATCCCCGTCCTCATCCTCTGGCGACGACAGCAGCAGCGGCTCCGCATCCGCTCCCGCCGCTCCGTCCCCCGCGCAGCCACCCGCGGCCCAGCCGCAATAATCGAACCTGCGCGACACAATCTGCCGTGAAACGTCATACTCTGGTGGAGGCAGGGACCGAAACCTTGAAACAGAAACCGGAACCGGCGGACACCCCAACGAATACCTCGGCAAACACCACCGAGTCGTTGCTGCGGCACAAGTTCTCGCAGCCCCATCTGCTCACTCGCTCCCTCACCCATCGCTCTCTCGCTCACGAGAAGCGAATCACCGCTCCCGATTCCATCGCTCCTGACACCGCGGCCGCCGACAACGAGCAGCTTGAGTTTCTCGGCGACGCCGTCGTCGGCCTCCTCGTCGCCGAAGACCTCTGCCGCCGCTATCCTGAGCTGCATGAGGGTGAGCTTACCCGCCTCCGCGCCGAGCTCGTCAGCCGCAAACACCTCGGCCAGGTCGCCACCCGCCTCAACCTCGGCGAGTACATGCTTCTCGGCCGCGGAGAGGAGCGCAGCGGCGGACGCAGGAAGGCTGCCTTGCTCGCCAACTGCATCGAAGCTGTTATGGCCGCCCTGTATCTCGACGGCGGCATCGAGGCCGCCCGCGGATTTGTCCTGCGCGAAATCATTGAGCCTGCCGCGCCCGCCCTCCGCGATCAGATGCGCGGCGCTAAAACCATCGGCGACTCCAAGTCCGCCCTTCAGGAACTGCTCCAGGCCCGCGACCACACCCAGCCCGAGTACGCCATCAAGGCCGAAAGCGGCCCCGACCATCGCAAGCGCTTCCTCGTCGAGGTCTTCGCCCGCCGCGACGGCGTCCGTGGCAAAGTCCTCGCCCGCGGCATCGGCACCACCCGCAAAAAGGCTGAGCAGGAAGCCGCCCGTCGCGCCATCGCCAAATTGCAGACCATCTCCGGCAGCGGACCTAGGAGCGGCGTCCTTGCCACATCAGGGGAATCCGCATGAGCATCCCCACGGAAACGCCGCCGCTCAGCCTGGCCTCTCACGGTCACGCAGCCGCCAGCCAGTCTGAACCTCCCGCGCCGCATCCCATCCGCATCCTCTATCCCACTCTGCTTGACGCCGCCCGTTCCTTCGCCTCCATCCTCGTCGTCGCGCTCTTCATCCTTACCTTCATCATTCAACCCTTCCGCATTCCGTCGGAGTCTATGGAGCGCACCCTGCTTGTCGGCGACTTCCTGCTCGTCAACAAAGCCGTCTATGGCCCTCCCGGCCACTTTGACTGGCTGCTCCCCTATCGCCCCGTCCGTCGTGGTGACATCGCCGTCTTTTATTTCCCGCTCAACCCAGCCGAGCATGTCGTCAAGCGGGTCATCGGCGTCCCCGGTGACCGCATCCATCTCTCGCATGGCGTCGTCTATCGCAACGGCATGCCCCTCGCTGAGCACTACGCCGTCGACGAGCCCGCTTTCCCAGACTCATTCCGCGACAACTTCCCTGCCGGACCCTATACCAATCCCGACATCGATACTCACTGGTGGATTCGCCTGCACCGCGTCAAGATCAACGGCGATATTGTCGTCCCGCCCGGTCAGTACTTCGTCCTCGGCGACAATCGGAATCATAGCCGCGACAGCCGCTACTGGGGATTCGTCCCACGCGCCAATATCGTCGGACGCCCCTTCATCATCTATTTTTCGCTGCGCGAGCCCTCCAGCACGGATCTCACCTCGCTCCCGCAGGCCCACGCCCTGCCGGCTCAGAATGATAAACTGAATCACGAAGGGCCCATCGATTCATTCATGGGCAGAATCGTTAACTTCGCTCGCTGGTCGCGCATCCTGCATGTAATTCGCTGATGCCGGCAGCAATCTGAGCCGCAAGCACACCAAGCAGGAGAACATCACACACCCGATGCCGCAGACTGTCGAACGCGAGGCCCCGGCCCCAACCAAAAAGCAAGACGAAACACCGCTTGAAGCCTTCGCCTCCATCTGTGGAGTCATCGTTCTCGTCCTCTTCGCCTTCGCCTTCATCTTCCAGAACTTCGTCATCCCGTCCTCTTCTATGGAGAAGACCCTGCTCATCGGCGACCACGTCCTCGTCGATCGCATCACGCTTGCGCCACCCTCGCACTGGGCGCCCTTTGTCTACTATCGCGACGTCCATCGCGGCGACATCATCGTCTTCTATAAGCCCACGCTCAATGCCAACGGCACGCACCTCTACCTCGTCAAGCGCGTCATCGGAATCCCGGGCGATCGCATCCACCTCATCGACGGCAACGTCTATCGGAACGGTGTTGCGCTCACGGAGCCTTACGCGCAGGTTGCGACGGACTCCAACTCGTATCGCGACGACTTCCCTGCCGTTCCTCCAACTCCGTACGGCGATGTCACCGCCGAGTGGGCCCTCGACCTCCCCAATCACATTCAGAACGGCAACCTCGTTGTCCCTCCCGGCGAATACTTCGTTATGGGCGACAACCGCCCCGTCTCGCTTGACAGTCGCTACTGGGGGTTCGTCCCCCGCGCCAACGTCGTCGGCCGTCCCATGTTCGTCTACTGGTCCTTCAAGTCCGATGAGGCCGACTACGGACAGACCGGGCTCATCGCACGCGTCGAGTCTCTCGGCCACGTCGCCCTGCATTTCTTCACCGACACTCGCTGGGGCCGCACTCTCCATCTGGTGAAGTAACATGATCCCGGAGAGGATTCACCGGGGCCAACGCTCCTGAGGGGGATTGTTTTTCTCGACCGCCCATGACTGCGTCCGCTACCACTCCAGCGCGCCAACGTCGCCGTCGAATCCTCATCGCGCTGGTCGTCCTTGTCCTCCTCGTCATCCTGCTGCCCCTCATCAGCCTCGGACGTTATCACCACACCATCGCCGCGTCGCTCTCTCGCAGCCTCGGACACACCGTCAACATCGGCTCCATCAACCTCACCCTGTTTCCCTTTCCCGGCCTTGAAATTCACAACCTCACCGTCGAGGAAGACCCCGCCTTTGGAGCTGAGCCTCTTCTTATCGCGCCTACCGTCACCATTTACCCGCGACTCTCCACGCTTTGGACCCTCCGTTTCGAAATCGGCCGCATCGACTTCGATGAAGCCAGCGTCAACCTGGTCCGCGACCCCGCGGGCCGCTGGAACTTCTCTTCGCTCATGCTCCAGGCCTCGCGCTCCAAAGCCGCGCCCACCGCCCAGCGCCATGCCAGCCGAACTCCACGCTTCCCTTACGTCTCATTCAGCGGCGCGCGCATCAACTTCAAGCAGGGCTACATAAAAAACCCCTTTTCCCTCTTCAACACTGACGCTTCCGTCTGGCTCTCCGACCCCAGCCACTGGCGCATCAGCCTCAAGGCCCAGCCTGCCCGCACTGACCTCGATCTCGACCTTGAAGACACCGGCACTGTCCGCGTCGACGGAACCGTTACCCGCGCCGCATCGCTCGAGCAGCTCCCGCTCAACCTTCACGTCTCATGGACCGGCGCGCAGCTCGGCCAGGTCAGCCGCCTCGTCTTCGGCTTCGACAGCGAGTGGCGCGGCGATCTCCGTATGGAGGCCGACATCACCGGTGATATGGAGAACCTGAAGATCCATCCCCGTGTCCACGTCATCAACGCGCACCGCCTCGAATTCACTCCGCTGAACGAGCTCGACATCGATGCCTTCTGCGAGGCCATGTATCATCGCCCCGCCCACTCCCTCGACCATCTCATCTGCCTGTTGCCCACCGGCAGCGGACACCTCCTGCTCACCGGCTCCGTTCCTGACCTCAGCCGCCCGCAGCCCGATCTCAATCTCGAAATCAACCACACGCCCGCCTCTTTCGTCGTCGACCTGCTCGGCATGCTCCGCCGCACCTTGCCCACCGACCTCAGCGCCTCCGGCGTCATCAACGGAGCCTTTACCTGGGCCCCGCGGGTGCGTGCGCCGCAGGTCTCGCAGAGACCCGGGAGTGAACAAAGCCGCGACGTCCTCACTGGTCACGCCGTCGCTGAAAACGTCTCCATCAACCTTGCCAACGTGAATCAGTCCTTCACCTTCCCGTCGCTCACCTTCGCCACGCCCAACTGGACGCCTCCATCCCAGCCACATCATGGGGTGCCCCATGTCTTGAAAAGACATGGGAGATACATCTCGTCGCGCCCTCCACTCTCGGGCCACATGAAAGACACTCCCTCCGGCAACATCATCCTGCTCTTGCCCGCAAACTTCTCCGCCGGAGCCGCCACACCCATGCAGGTTTCCGCGCAGCTCTCACGCTCCACCTTTAGCCTGCGCTTTACCGGAGAAAGCTCGCTCGCCCGTCTCCAGCCCGTCACCGCAGACTTCTCCCAGCTCCAGCCGCTTCAGGCGCTCGCCGCCAAAGGCAATGCGGAAGCCGACCTCACGCTCTCCGGCCCCTGGCTGCTGCCCGTCTCGCTTGAGCCCGGCCCCACGACCCAAAGCCAGCTCCGCGGATTCGTCCGCCTCCAGCACGCACAGCTCGCCCCCGGCTGGCTGCCCGAGCCTATCAACATCGACTCGGCCACCGTCCAGTTCGGTAAACTCTCCGCTCAGCTGAACGCTCCTGACGCTATCACCTGGGCCAACGCCACCATCTCTATCAACGGAATCACCGCTACCGGCTCAGTCAGCTATCCAGCCTGGTGCGAAGACCCGGCCGGGTGCGCCGCCCAGGTCAACCTCGACTTCCCCTCAATCGATGCCGCCGCGCTCCAGACCGCCGTTTACGGACCCAACCGCGGCGCATTCCTCCAGTCCCTGCTCTCCCAGGTTGAGAGCGCTCCGCCCGCGTGGCCGCGCATCGCCGGAACCGTCCACGCCGCCGCATTCACGGTCGGTACGCTCCGCCTCGCCAACGCACGCGCCGCCATCACCGTCCAGAACGGCAAGCTCAACATCGCCTCGCTCGACGCCTCCACTCTCGGCGGCTCCGCGCACGCCACCGGCGCAATTCAGAACACCTCTAACGGCCCCGCCTACACCCTCAACCTCACCTGGGCTGGCGTCAAACTCCCGCAGGTCGCCGCGCTCTTCCACGAGAAATGGGGCACTGGCTCCATCGACGGCCAATCCACCCTCAAACTCCAGGGTTTCTCCTCGCTCGCCGCCTCCGCCACCGGCACTTTCAGTTGGACCATCAACGGCCCATGGCCCGGAACTCCGTCTGAAGCTCGGCCATCTACTCAATCCGGCGCGACCGCCCCTTCTATCGTGCGCACTCGCCAGGTCCTGCCGCTCCGTCTCTCGCTCGTGCGTCTCTATCCCCAACTCGCGCATTGGTCCGCCTCCGGGACCATCGCCAACCAGGCCCTCACCTTCACCAAGGGCCCAGCTACCGGAACCATCTCCTTCGCTCGCAAGCTCAACCTCAACTGGAAGCCCGTTTCATCCGCATTTCTTTCCGCAAAAAAACCGGCCATCGCCATCACCGGAACCCTCGCCCATCCCCTCATCGCCGCCAATCTCGCAAAGGCTTCGCTCCCAGTCGAAGCGCCATAACCCACGCCTCTTGAACTCTTTGCAATCCCCCGCAAAACCTCCCGCGGTTCCACTCGCCCGCTTCGCACCAAAAGGCGCATACTAGCGCACAAGAGCAGACGGACTTGGCGTCTTGTGAAAATCACGAACAGACGCGTGCGAAATTACTCTGCAGCAGGCGTCTAATATAGAGTCGTACGTCTGCCTTTGGGGGCTTCTTATGCCTGATCATTCCGCTACGCCGGTCGTCCGCGCGCTGACCTTCGCTGCTCTCGCCGCTCTCGCCGCCTTCACGGCATCCGTCGCCCTCGCTCAAACCACAAGTTCAACCACCACCCCGGCGGCCACGCCGAGCAACGCCTCCACTACATCGCAGACCTCTGCCTCCAAATCCAGCACGACTCCCGCGACTACTACTCCCGCCAAATCGCAGCCCGCGACCACCACCGCGTCTGCCTCCACCAAAACTGATTCGAATCCGGCCCCCAGCGCCGCCCCATCGCAGCCCACGCCTCCTACGACCGCGCCGGCCCTCAAGCCCGCCGAGGAGCCCACCTCCGCTGAAACCGCCACCCTCAACAATCCGCCCGAGTATGACCAGGACAAGATCATGCCCGGCGTCAAGAAGGGCAGCATCGACGACGTGAACGCAGTCGGTGATCGCAGCATCGGCGGACGCGGCCTCGGCAATTGGTACTCAACCGAAACAGAAATCAAGATCGGCAAGCAATACGCCGATGAGGTTGTACGCAGCAGCCACATCATTACCGATCCCGTCGTCGCCGAGTACATCAACCGCATCGGTCAGAACATCGTCAAGAACTCCGACTGCAAGGTGCCCTTCACCATCAAGGTCATCGACTCCGATGAGATCAACGCCTTCGCCCTGCCCGGCGGATATTTCTTCGTCAACTCCGGCCTCATCCTCGCCGCCGACGACGAAGCCGAGCTCGCCGGCGTCATGGCCCACGAGACCGCCCACGTCTGCGCTCACCACGCCATGCGTGAAATGACCCGCATGAACATGGCGCAGATCGCCAGCATCGCGCCGCTCATCTTCCTCGGCGGATGGACTGGATACGGCGCATACGAGGCCGAAAGCATCGCCATCCCCGTCACCTTCCTCAAGTTCTCCCGCGACTTCGAGGCCCAGGCCGACTACCTCGGCGTACAGTACATGTACCGCGCCGGATACGACCCCGAAGCCATGATCGCCTTCTTCGAGAAAATCGAAGACCTCCAGAAGCACAAGCCCGGAGCTGTCTCCAAAGTCTTCTCCGACCACCCCCAGACACCCGACCGCATCGAGAAGTCGCAGGAGGAGATCGCCCGCATCCTCCCGCCGCGCGCCGAGTACCTTGAGGACACCTCCGAGTTCGAAGCCGTCAAGGCCCGCCTCGCCCGCATAGAGAACAAGCGCCGCCTCCACAACAACAACCTCAACAAGCCCTCGCTGCGCCGCGTCAACAACAATCCCAACAACCCCAACGGCTCTGACGAACCGCCTACGCTCCACCGCCGCGACGACAACCCCAACTCCGCCAACAGCACCGACTAGCCTTCGCGCCCGCGCGCAAAAGCAAAAGGCTCAGGATCTCTCCTGAGCCTTCCCTATTTCTATTGGCTAGTGGCTATTCGCTATTCCTGTTGGCTACTGGCTATCGGCTATTGGCCAGTCCCTAGCACTTCCGGCACTTCGCCATAATCGCCTGTTCCAGCCGCGTCCGCACATCTTCCGGAAGCTCATAGATCTCGTGGCTCTTGTAAATCTCAATCGTCTTCCGCGTCGTGTGCAGCGTAATCTCGCAGTGCTCGCACTCGCGCAAATGCTCTTCCAGATCGGCCCGCAACGACACCGTCACTTCGTCATCGATCAGTTCGTCCAGTTGCGCCAGAAACTCCGTGCAGGTCACTTCCCACCACCATTCTTCCCGTTTTTGCGGAAGTACTTCGCCAACCGCTCCCGCAACTGCAGCCGCGCGCGCAGCAGCCGCGACTTCACCGCTGGAATACTTAAACCCAGACTCTCGGCTGTTTCCTCGGTCGACAGTCCCTCTACGTCACGCAGCACAAACACCACTCTGAACCCCTGCGGCAGACCCTGAATCGTCTTCTTCAGAATCTCCGCCATCTCCGACTGGCTGTACTGCGCCTCCGGGTCTGGACTCCAGTCCGCCAGATCGCGCGGCATCGAGCCGTCTTCCGTCTCGACATCTTCATCAATCGAGACCATCCTGCCCGTGCGCCGCTTCCTGAGCCGCATCAGCGACTCATTCACCGCAATCCGCACCAGCCAGGTATAAAACTTCGAGTTCCCCTGGAACTGGTCCAGCTTCTCATAGGCCTTCAAAAACGCATCCTGGACGACGTCTTCCGCGTCCTCGCGGTTCTGAGTAATGTGCTGCGCAATTCGAAACACCTGCCGGTCGTACTGCCGGACAAGCTTCTCGAACGCCTGCACATCACCCTGCTTCGCCCGCTCTACCAGCAGTACGTCAGGATGCACTTCCTCGGTGCCTGATGTTTGGATAGTCGACATTGGGGAAAAGGTGCAGAGATTCACTGGCAGCAACCGCCGCACCGCAAATCTCCGACTGTTTCTATCGTATATCGATGAGGGATTTGAGGCAAAAACGGCTGCGCATGCTCTGCAAGAAATATGCTATGACTACGGAGCACCTTAAATAATCAAATTCATGAAACGCAAAGAGTGGACGCGAGATGAGCTGATCGTAGCCTTCAATCTATATTGCAGGACAGCGTTTGGCCGTATTCACAACAGAAATCCAGAAATCATTTCGCTCGCGAAAGCGATTGGCCGAAGCCCCTCTGCTTTGTCGTGGAAGCTCGCAAATTTTTCTCGCCTTGATCCAGCTGTGATCGAGCGCAATTTATCCGGAGCGACACACGGCAGTAAATTGGATCAAGAAATTTGGAAAGAGTTCAACTCCGATTGGAACAAGCTTGTATACGAAAGCGAAAAACTTCGGGCTAAATTTCTTGGCGCGAATCTCACAGAGGAATTGAACGAAGAGTTCCCGGTTGGACGCGCAAGACAAGCCAGCGTAATGGTGCGTGTTAATCAAGGTTTTTTTCGTTCAATGATCTTAGCGGCGTACAGCGAATGTTGCTGCATAACTGGACTCGCGATTCCTGAGCTTCTTTGTGCCAGCCACATTGTCCCGTGGAGCGTAGACATCAAAAATCGAACAAATCCTCGAAATGGGCTTTGCCTAAACGCGATACATGACAAGGCATTCGATAGAGGTTTCATCACAGTTGATAGCAACCTTAAAATACTTATCTCTCCCGTCTTAAAAAACGCCAAAGATAGTGCAGTGAACGATCTCTTATGTCGATATGAAGGAGTGAAAATCAACTTGCCCCGCCAATTTCAGCCGAACAAGTCTTTCCTCGAATATCACAACGACGTAATCTTTCGTCGCAAATGAGCTAAATTATGTCAGAACGTCTCATTGTCGAATTCTATGATTCAGCGGATGCACCGAAGCCGTTAGTTACGGTGCTTGCATATTACGGCGGCGAAGAGCCTGAGGCTGCAGCATACACGATCGCTGCGTTCCTTGATCAAATACGTTCATTGGAAGACGCAAGGCTTAATGAGCTAGGAATACTAGCCGCTCGATTCATCTATTGGCTTGGATATGAGTGTAGAAGGAGCGAAGCCGCATGCGATTTTGACGGAGTCGAGATCATCCATGACTCGTCTAGATACCAGCACTACCTAATTGCACAGGTCTACTCGAGTCCTTCAGGGCCACAAGTTAAATTTGTCAACGATTCGTTAAACACATCCGAAGAGTATGCAACAGCCGCGGCAATCGCGAATGGGACCTAAGGAATCTCTGAGCAACATCCCGATTTCCGGCTGAAAGAGAAGCGAGGGCGCGACAGAGGCTCCAAAGGGGCTGGGTGGGGCAGGATTTCGAGGTGATTATCCTCCGGGAGCCGCTGTTTCGCAGCGTCCGGGCACACTACCCCCTGCTGACGACCAGCCGTTTGCGGTGCAGATACAGGTTGGCCAGGGCGAAGTTCACGCACAGCCGCTGGTGGTTCTTCCTCAGTCCGCGGTAGCGGGTCTTCTCGAATCCGAAGATGCGCTTCACGATCCGGAAAGGATGCTCCACCTTCGCCCGCACTCTGGCCTTCACGCGATTCTTCGCCCGCTGTAACTGGTCCACATAGTCCTTGTATCTTGTGCGGCGCGAGGTCATATCCTGGGCGTGCGGAGCTGCTTCGCGGATCGCCCTGCTCTGTCCCTGATACCCGCCGTCGCCCCACACCTTGCGTTCTTCGCCGTGCAGCAAATCGGGCAGCATGTGCTTGTCGGCCACCGAGGCCGCCGTCGTGCACACCGAGTGCACAATGCCGGTCTTCGAATCCACGCCGATGTGTGCCTAGTACCACTGGTTGCCCTTGCGCGTCTGGTGCATCTCCGGATCGCGCTCGCCTTTCGCGTTCTTCGTCGACGATGGCGCGTGAATAATAGTCGCGTCCACGATGGTGCCGGTGGCGATGCGAATGCCGCGGCTCTCCAGGTGCCGGTTCACCGCATCCAGCATCGCCCCGCCCAGATCGTGCGCTTCCAGCAGATGACGGAACTTGCAGATGGTCGTCTCGTCCGGCGCCGGCGCACGCCCCAGATCGATGCCCGCGAACCGCCGCAGCCCCGGCGAGTCGTACAGCGCCTCCTCGGCGGCTGGATCGCTCAGGTTGAACCACTGCTGCAGAAAGTGAATCCGCAGCATGGTGCCCAGACCCATGGGCGGACGTCCGTTCTCGCCCTTCGGATAGTGCGGCCGGACCAGCTCTTCCACTTCGGCCCACGGCACCACCTCATCCATCTCCTCCAGAAACTGCTCCCGCCGCGTCTTCTTCCCGTATCTCTCGAACCCGTTCTGCGCCGCCAGAGTCTGCTGTTTCACTCGCCCTGTTCCTCCACAACCCAGGTTAACCGCATCGGCTGTGGAGCGCAGAGTACTTCAGAGGTTCCCTAAACAATAGCCGTAGCCGGGTGCCCCACATCTCGAAGAGATGTGGGATCAGAAGCCTCGCATCCGCGAGGCCCGGCAGAAGCACCGGGCTTATCGGGGTCCCCGACGCGCGGTCCATGCGCGTTGGGGTGATCTTTAGGCCGGTGACTCAAATCCGCTCCGCAGGAGCGCACCTTGCTGCCGTCGGCCCCGAGCGAAGCCAAAGGCAACAGCCCAACCACCGGAATAACTCTAACCCGCCGCGGCCATCGCCGGAACCGGACCGCGAGTCGCAGCGGTTACCTCTTCCATCACATCGAAGCGCTTGGCGCTTATCTCTCGCAGTTGAGGCAGGCTTTTGATTTGCACAATAATCGGGCCGGCCAGGTAGTTATTCAGCGACGCTTCGTCTGCGAACAGATAAATCCCTCCCGCTTCCCGCTCCTGCTCGTTCAACAGCCACACCTTCCACCGCAAACCCGGAACATCCGCAATTGCCTGCGCAACGGAGTCGCACAGCGCTCGATACTCGGCGCTCGAAACATTCAGCTTGAAATTGACTTGTAAAATCGGCATCTTTCCTCCTCCTTCGAAGAGAGATGGACCCGGCCAAATTATAGACCTCCGTAGCGAAACGCGATCATGTCAACGCCCGGACCGGGGTGCCCTGAGCGAAGCCGAACGGGCCAGTCCAAATACCTGCATCATCCCTCCCCGTCCCTACATCTTTTCAGGCAAGGAACCGCCGCATGACCGTCATCAGCAACATCCTTTTCCCCGTCGACTTTTCCCCCTCCTGCGTCGCCATGGCCGCTTACGTCAAGCGCGCCGCCGAGATCTTCTCCGCCAACGTCACGCTCATCCACGTCTTCGACCCCTCCAGCTACAACGGAATGGAGCTTTACTTCCGCCCCGAATTCGTAATCGCGTCCGAGCATCAGCAGATCGCAGGCGACCGCCTCCGCGCCTTCCTCGACCATGAATTCCCGCTCTCCCGGTACCCGCGCCTGCTCGCCTCCGGAGACGCCGCCACCCAGATCGCCCATGCCGCCCGCAACGGATTCGACGTCATCATCATGCCCACGCACGCCGGCTCCTTCCGCCGCATGCTTCTTGGTTCCACCGTCGCCAAGGTCCTCGACTCCGCCGACTGCCCCGTGCTCACCGCTCAGCACGCCCTTGAGGTCGCCCCGCGCCCCATCAGGCATCGCGTGTGGCTCTGCACCATCGGCCTGGGCGAGGACTCCGAGCGCGTCCTTGGCTACGCCCGCCAGGCTGCAGAAAAGGCCAACGGACACATCCACCTGGTCCACGCCATCCCCTCCGCGGACCCCGATCTCCCCATTGAGCTCGATCTCGAAGAACAGGTCCAGTCCGAGGAGCGGCAACAGGCCCGCCTGCGCATCAACGAACTGCAGCGCCGCGTCGGCCTCAACGCGCCCGTCACTATCGCCGTCGGCCCGGTCAAGCGCGCGCTCCTGCACGCCGCTGCCACCATCGATGCCGACGCGCTCGTCATAGGCCGCAGTCCTCAGCCCGGCTCTCAGGGACGCCTCCGCGACCTCACCTACACCATGGTCCGCGACTCACCCATTCCCATTCTCAGCGTCTGACCGTCTGAATCAACTCCAGGTAGGCACGCGCCGTATGCGTCACCACCTCCGGCCTGCCTTCGGCAATCGCCGCGGCATTTACCAGGTCTGTGCCTACGCCCAGCGCCCGCGCGCCCGCCTTCAGAAAATCCGCCGCCGTCGCTAGCGTCACGCCGCCCGTCGGAATCAGCTTCAACTCCGGGAACGGCGCCAGCAGCGACTTCAGGTAGCTCGCTCCGCCCATCGCCGAGCAGGGAAACACCTTCACGTAGTCCGCGCCCGCGCGCCACGCCGTGATCACCTCGGTCGGCGTCAGCGCCCCCGGAATCGCAACCTTCCCCATCGCCTTCGTTTTCGCAATCACCTCCGGATGCAGGCTCGGGCTCACTACAAACTCCGCGCCCGCCTCAATCGTCGCCTGCGCCTGCGCCGCGTCAGTCACCGTGCCCGACCCCAGCAGCAGCCGGTCTCCATGCCGCTGCTTCAGCTCGCGCAGCAGTTCAATCGCGCCCGGAACCGTCATCGTCACCTCAACCACCGTCACGCCGCCGGCCATCATAGCATGCACCAGCGCATGCCCTGTCTCAGCCGAGCTGGCCCGCAGCACCGGAATCAGCGCCACCCGCTCCAGAATCTTCTTCGTCTCTTCCGCCATCCCGCCTCCTACCGCTCAATCCTCGCCGAGCTGCCCTTCATCACGCGCTCCACCTCCGCGCGCGTCGCCATGCTCGTGTCCCCCGGAGTCGTCATGGCCAGCGCCCCATGCGCCACGCCGCACCGTACCGCCCACTCGAACGGCTTCCCCGCGATCATCCCGTAAATCAGCCCCGACGCAAATGAGTCCCCGCCGCCCACGCGGTCCAGAATCTCAATCTCCCGCTGCTCCACATGCACAATCTCATCCCGGTACAGTGCAATCGCGCCCCACGCATTCCGGCTCGCCGAGTGCGCCGTCCGCAGCGTCGTCGCAATCACCTTCAAATTCGGATACGCCGCCGCAACCTCCCGCAGCATCCGCTCGTAGCTCGCCACCGGAAGCTCCGCAAAGTCCTCCGTCACGCCTTCCAGCTTCACACCCAGCATCGCCGAAAAATCCTCTTCATTGCCCAGCAGCAAATCCACCTTGCGCACCAGCTCCCGATTCACCTCCTGCGCCCTGGCCTTGCCGCCAATGCTCTTCCAGAGCGAATCGCGATAATTCAGATCGTAGGAAACAGGCGTCCCATGCCTGCGCGCCGCATCCATGGCCTCCGCCGCCACATCCACCGTCGACTCCGACAGTGCCGCAAAAATCCCGCCCGTGTGGAACCACCGCGAGCCGTTACCCGGCCCCAAAATGCTCTCCCAGTCAAAGTCCCCACGCAGGGTCTGCGAAATCGCCGTGTGCCCGCGGTCAGAGCAGCCCGCCGCGGCCCGCACTCCAAACCCCCGCTCGGTAAAATTCAAACCGTTGCGCACCGTGCGCCCCACGCCGTCATACGCAACCCAGCGAATCAGCGAAGTATCGACCCCGCCCTGCAGAATCAGGTCCTCGACCAGCCTTCCCACCGCGTTATCGGCAAACGCCGTCGCAACCGCCGTGCGCAGCCCAAAGCATCTCCGCAGTCCGCGCACCACGTTGTATTCGCCGCCGCCCTCCCACACATTCAAGTGCCGCGCCGTGTGAATCCTGCCCTCGCCCGGATCCAGCCGCAGCATCACTTCGCCCAGGCTCAGGCAGTCCCATCGCGCTCCCTCGGGCTTCACAGCAATCGGCTCCATACACGCTCCCACAAATGCAATCCCATCATAATTCGCCGCGCTCGCACCCCGTCATGGCTTCCTCAGCATCCGGCGCATCGCAACAATTCCTGGGCGTGCAATTCTCTGCTCTTCGCAAATCCACCGTAAAATCAGGGAGAGGTACGAATTTGTTGAGCGACCTGACCATCACCGGCGCCCGCGTCATTGATCTGCGCTTCCCGACCTCGCGCGAAAGCATCGGTTCCGACGCCGTCAACCTCGACCCCGACTACTCCGCCGCCTACTGCATCCTGGAGACCAACCACGGCCCCAGCGGCTATGGACTCACCTTCACCCTCGGCCGCGGAACCGAGCTTTGCGCCGATGCGCTCCGCTATCTCACCCGCTTCGTGGTCGGCCGCAACCTGTCATCCATCACCGACGACCTCGGCGCCTTCTACCGCCAGCTCACATCAGACAGCCAGTTCCGCTGGCTTGGCCCAGAAAAAGGCGTCATTCACCTCGCCACCGCAGCGCTCATCAACGCCGTGTGGGACCTCTACGCCCGTGTCCAAAACAAGCCACTGTGGCAGTTACTAGCTGAGATGTCCGCCGAAGAAATCGTTCGCGCCATCGACTTCCGCTACATCTCCGACGTGCTCACGCCTGAAGAGGCTCTGGACCTTCTACGTGAACGCCGCCCTGGCATGGAAGACCGCCTTGCTCAACTCCGGCAAACCGGATACCCCGCCTATACCACCTCCGTCGGATGGTTCGGCTTTAGCGACGAGAAGATCCTTCGCCTCTGCGATGAAGCCCTGGCCGCAGGCTGGACGCACTTCAAGCTCAAAGTCGGAGGCAATCCCGACGACGATCTCCGCCGCGCACGTCTCGTTCGCAACAGAATCGGCCCCGGCAACAAGCTCATGATGGACGCCAATCAAAAGTGGGATGTCGGCGAAGCCATCGCCCGCACCCGCGCCCTCGCCGAAGTTGATCCCTGGTGGATGGAGGAGCCGACCAGCCCCGACGACATCCTCGGCCACGCGCGCATCCGCCGAGAAACCGGCATCCGCATCGCGACCGGCGAGCACTGCCATAATCGCGTCATGTTCAAGCAGCTCATGCAGGCCGGCGCAATTGACGTATGCCAGATCGACAGCTGCCGCCTCGCCGGCGTCAACGAAAACCTCGCTGTCATTCTCATGGCCGCAAAGTTCAACGTCCCAGTCTGCCCGCACGCCGGCGGCGTCGGACTCTGCGAATACGTGCAGCACCTCTCGGCCTTCGACTACCTGCGCGTATCAACTACATTGCAGGACCGCGTCACCGAGTACGTCGATCACCTGCACGAACACTTCGTCGATCCCGTCAAAATTCGCAACGCGCACTACCTGCTGCCCAGCCAGCCTGGATACAGCGCCGAAATCTATCCCGCAACTCTGCACGACTACAGCTACCCGGACGGTCCGGTCTGGATCGCCGAGCCATAGTGATGCTCCGGGCAGCCGCCTGAAGCACTCTCAGCTCCGCACAATCACCACGTCTAGAAAGCGCGGCCCATGCACGCCGCGAATGCGCGTCATCTCAATGTCTGCCGTCGCCGAGGGGCCAGAAATAAGCGTCAGCGCATCCTTCGCACTCGCTTCCAGCCGAGCAAACGCCTCCGGCACCGTCTCCACAATCTGCTCCTCGCGCACCACGCACAACAGCCGGTCTGGCAGCAGAGTCAGCCTTCGCGACCCCTTCACCACAATCGATCCCGTGTGCGCAATCGCAACCTCACACACCACGACCGCTCCGGCAGCACGATTCATCGCGCTCGTGTCAGCCGACGCCTCCGCGTTCCAGGCAAAACCCTTCGGCAGCCACTGCCGCGGAAACCCCTGCGCCACCAAAGCTCCCTTCATGCCATTCGCCGTCAGTACATTTGCAAACATCTCAGTTACATTTGTTGTCTCAGCTTCATGCACTTGGGCGTCATATTCGCGCAGCCGCTCCATGAAAAGCTCTACCAGCATCGTCGCGTTCAGCTCCGCCGCCTGCTGATATCCGCGCTCGATCTCCGCATACGCAATTGCACCGGCATCCGCCTCCGCATTCGCCTTGCGAATCCTCCGGAGTATCGCCTCCCGCGCAGCATTCCCCGCCTCAGGCATCGCGCCTCTCCTTTTCGCGCTTGTGTTCGCGCTCGCGCCACCAGCTCCGAAACGTCTGCTTCGGCAGCGGCTGCAGGTCGCGCACAGCCGTCCAGTTCCCAAGCATCCCCGGCAGCCGCCTGATCCATCCATCGCGCACAAACGGCCACTGGCCCAGCCTGCCCAGCCGCTGTGCCGCCTCAAAGCTGCGTCGGTCCGCAAAAATCTGCGCCATCGTTTTCATCGCGACAGCTTCCTCACTTGCGTCACTCTGCCTCTCGCGCACCGCGCGCCCGCGCAAATGGATCAGTACCTCCGGGATATTGATCTTGACCGGGCACACCTCATAGCACGCCCCGCACAGCGACGACGCATACGGCAGCGACTCCGCATGTTCCATGTCAAAAAGTTGCGGCGTCAGAATCGCCCCAATCGGCCCCGCATAGATCGACCCGTAAGCATGGCCTCCTGTCTGCCGGTACACAGGGCACGTATTCAAACACGCCCCGCAGCGAATGCAATGCAGCGTCTGCCGCCCCTCTGCATCTGCCAGAATCCCCGTGCGTCCGTTGTCCAGCAGCACCACGTGGAACTCCTGCGGCCCCTCGCCCAACTTCACTCCGGTCCACAGCGAGTTATAAGGATTCATCCGTTCGCCCGTCGCCGACCGCGGCAGCAGCTGCAGAAAAACCTCCAGGTCGCGGAACCTCGGAATCACCTTCTCGATGCCCGCAACTGTAATCAGCACATCGGGCAGCGTCAGGCACATGCGCCCGTTGCCCTCGGACTCGACCACGCAAACCCCGCCCGTCTCCGCAATTAAAAAGTTCGCGCCGCTGACGCCGATCTTCACTCGCAGAAACTTCTCGCGCAGATACTGCCGCGCCGCCGCCGTCAGATCCTCCGGCCTGTCGCCCAGTTCCTTCAGCCCCATCGTGCGCATAAAAATCTCGCGCACCTGCTGCCGGTTCTTGTGCAGCGCCGGAACCACAATATGCGAGGGCTGGTCTTTGCCCAATTGAATAATCATGTCCGCAAGGTCTGTCTCGTGCGGATGAATCCCCTCCGCCTCAAGCGCCTTGTTCAGCCCGATCTCATCCGAGGTCATCGTCTTCACCTTGATGACCTCGCGCCCTCCATACTGCCGCACCAACCCCACAATGATCCGGTTCGCCTCATCCGCATCAGCAGCCCAGTGGACCCGCCCGCCTGCAGCCGTGCACGCTTTCTCAAACTGCACAAGATAGTCATCCAGATACCGCAGCGTGTGCGCCTTGATCGCGCTCGCCGACGACCGCAGCGCCTGCCAGTCCTTCTGCTCGCCCACCACCAGCGCGCGCTTGCGCGTAATCACGTCCGTCGCGTGCCGCACATTCTTACGCAGCTGCGCATCATCCAGCAGCGCCGGAGCCGCCTGTGGAAACGGCGGCGCATCCGCGGCATTGCCAACGCGAATGCTCATCGCACGCTCTCTTCTTCCGTCAATGCCAGAATCTCCGCCAGATGCACCGTCTTCACGCCGGCTCGCTGCCGGTGCAGCCCACCCAGAATATGCATCAGGCATGAGTTGTCCACCGCCGTGCACACCTCCGCACGTGTGTCCTCCACGCAGCGCAGCTTATCCGCGAGCATCGCCGCAGACACATCCCCGTTCTTCACTGCAAACGTTCCGCCAAACCCGCAACACTGCTCCACACCTTCCAGCTTCACCAGCTCCAGCCCGCGCACATTACGTAACAGTCGCAGTGGTAAATCTCCCAGATGCAAACTACGCAGCGAATGGCAGCTCGCATGGTAGGTCACGCGATGCGGATAGTACGCGCCCACATTCTCCACGCCCAGCTTCTTCACCAGCAGCTCAGACAGTTCATAAATCCGCGGAAGCAGCGCATTTACCGCCTGCACCAGCTCTGCGTCTCCGCTCGCCTCCGCCATCTTGGCGTAGTGGTCGCGCATCATCCCCACGCATGACGACGACGGCACGCAGATCACCTCCGCGTCCTTAAATATGTCTACAAAGCGCCGCAGCAGCGGCATCGCCTCCACCTGATAGCCGGTGTTGTAGTGCATCTGCCCGCAGCACGTCTGCTCAAAACGAAATTCAACCTCATGCCCCAGCCGCTCCAGCAGCCGAACCACGCTCTTGCCCGTCTCCGGAAACAGCGTGTCGTTATAGCAGGTGATAAAAAGCGAAATCCGCACTGCGGCTCCTCATTGGCCGCGCTATTCCAGCGCGCGGTCCAGATGCACATATCCCCCATCCACAAACAAATGCTGCCCTGTCGTGTGCCCCGACTTATCTGACAGCAGAAACACCACCATATTCGCAATCTCCGCCGCCTCCGTCATGCGCTTCCCCAGCGGAATCTTCGCCGTGATCGCGCGCAGCTTCTCTTCCGGATTCGGAAACGTCGCAATCCACCGCTTGTACAGCGGCGTCATCACTTCTGCCGGAACCACCGCGTTCACCCGAATCCCGTACGGCAGCAGTTCCACCGCCCACTCGCGCGTCAGCGCCAGTTGCGCGCCCTTCGCCGCCGCATAGGCTGACGTGCCGCCCTGCCCCGTCACCGCCGTCTTCGAGCTGATGTTCACAATCGCGCCGTGCTCCGCCTTTAGCGCGGGCAGCGCATAGTGCGTCATCGAGTAGTAGTGCCACAGGTTGCGGTAGATCGACCCCATGAACTCCTGCGGCGTCCCGCTCTCCAGCCCCACCTTGTCGTTCGCGCCCGCATTGTTCACCAGCGCATCAATGCGTCCGCAGCGCCGCAGCGTCTCTTCCACCGCCTGTTCGCAGCTCTTTGGCTCGAGCAGTTCCACTACCAGCAACTCGCAGCGCCTGCCCGCCGCCCGCAGCCGCTCCGCGAAACCCTGCGCCGCCTCACGGTCGCGGTCCACAATTGCCGGAACCGCGCCCTCTGCCGCGCACGCCTCTGAAATCGCCGCCCCAATCCCCTGCGCGCCGCCCGTAATCAGCACCACCTTGTCTTTCAGTTGCAGATCCACAGCCTCCACTCCCTAAGTGCTACCGCAGGTTAAAGAACCCGCCGTCCAGCGGAATGTCCGCTCCGGTAATGAACGACGAAGCATCCGAGCACAGGAACAGCGCCAGCGCCGCGACTTCCTCCGGCTGCCCCATCCGCCCCATCGGCGCAGACTGCGACAGCTTCGCAAACATCTCCGCCTCGCGCCCCGGATAGTGCTTCTTCAAATAGGCATCCACAAATGGCGTATGAATCCGCGCCGGAGAAATCGCGTTGCAGCGGATCTTGTCCGCCAGATAATCCTTCGCCACCGACAACGTCATCGAAAACACCGCGCCCTTCGTCATCGAATACGCAAACCGGTCGTTGAGCGCCGCCGTCGCCGCAATCGAGGCAAGATTCAAAATCACTCCGCCGCCCCTGCTCTTCATCGGCCCAATCGCCGCCTGCATGCAAAGAAATACGCCCTTCACATTCACGCGGAACAGCCGGTCAAAGTCTTCTTCTGTCGTATTCTCCAGGCGGCCAATATTTGAAATTCCCGCACTGTTCACCAGGATGTCGATCCGCCCCTCCGCGGCAATGCTGCCGAATGCGCGCCGCGTCGCTTCGCCGTCCGTCACATCGCACTCGGCAACCACGGCCTTCACGCCGCCGTCCTCCGCAATCAGCCGCGCCGTCTCATCCGCGTGTTCCTTGCGGATGTCCATCAGGTACACCTTCGCCCCGCTCGCCGCAAACCGCCGCGCAATGGCGCGCCCAATCCCGCTGCCCGCGCCTGTCACAACTGCCGTCTTGCCGTCCAACCGGAAATCATCCTTCACAGCCATGCCCTCGTCATCTGTTTCCACTCTCACTACGCGTGCTCCCACTGCCTGTTACGCGGCAGCCGCCGTATGATTGCGCTCCACGCCAAACTCAACTCGGTTTTTGTACCGGAAATTTACCAAACGAATTGCTGCTTGCACTCCTCTGCTTTCCCATCCACTATAACGGCCCGGATTCTCGCCACTCCACTGCCCCAACCCCACTCCCAACATCGCGCCGCGGAGTAGAATAGCGCTGTTCCCCCTTGGGCTGCTCTATGAGCCGTGTCCTCGTCATCGGAAACGCCGAAGTCAGCCTCGCCATCGGGAACGCTCTCGAGAAGCCGGCCTTCCCCGTCGAGTTCGCTGCTGGCGACGCCGACGCGCTGCTCCGCATGCGCAAGCAGTCCTTTGCCGTCGTCATCACCAGCCCCGATAGCGCCATCGCTGAAGACCTGGCTCTGCTGGACGAAATGCGCCTCATCCACCCCGGTATCAAGTGCATTGTCCTCGCCGCCCAAAGCTCTACTGAAGAGGTCATCGCTGCGCTGCGCGCCCGCGTCTTTGCCTGCTTCACGCCTCCCTTTGAGCCCGCCGAGATCGCCTGCCTGGCCCAGGAAGCCGCCTCTGACGACGAACCGGGCAACGACTTCCGCGTCGTCTCCGCCCGCCCCGGATGGGTCACCGTGCGCGTGACCCCTCGCCTCATCAATGCCGACCGCCTTATGACCTTCGCCCGAAAGCTCGCCGAGAATCTACCCAGCGAAGCCCTCCAGGATATGATGCAGGCCTTTCGCGAAATCCTGCTGAACGCCATGGAGCACGGCGCGGCCTTTGATCCCGGGCAGGTCGTCGACGTCACCGCCGTCCATACTGCCCGCTCTCATGTCTTCTATGTTCGTGACCCGGGCCCCGGCTTCCGCCATGACTCCCTTTTGCACGCAGCCATTGCCAACCCCGCCGAGGACCCCGCGGCGCACACCCGCCTCCGCGACGAAAAGGGCATGCGCCCCGGAGGATACGGCCTCCTCCTCGCGCAGGGGACCGTGGACGAGCTCATCTACAACGAGACCGGCAACGAAGTCCTGCTCATCAAATACATCCAGCCCGCGCAGCATCCGGACTAGCGCTGCGCCCCATCCTCCGCCCGCAACCTCCACAATCTGCAATGCTCAGCGCCGGCCGTCGTTCATCCGCTCCCGTATCCACTTCGATAACGCCTCTATTTTCTCTTTCGCCGAGTCAAATCTCTGTCGCGTTTCGTCGTAAAGTAAGGAATGAGGGCAATGCGGAGCAGGGCGCAGGTACAGGTTTTTCGACTCATCCGAGTCCTCGTGTGCGCTTTTGCCGCCCTGGCGCTCATTCCTTCCGCCAGCCTGCTCTCACCGGGAGTTCTCGCCGCCCAGACCGAATCCTCCCAGCCGAAGACCGACCACAAGACCACCCACCACACGACAAGCCACACCACCCGCCACACCACACACGCCCGAACCACCCACCGTCATCTCACCCGCAGTGAACTGGCCCGTTACCGCCGCTATCATCACCGGCACTATCACCGCCGCCGCCTCACCGCGCGCGAGCTCGCCCGTAGCCGCCGCTATCAAAAGGCCTTCATCGCGTCCTCGCAACTGCGGCCCATGGCCCAGCAGCTTGCCATCCTGCTCACTCCCGCCGCCTTTGCCGGAGTCACCCGCTACGCGCACGAGCACTCCGGCGAGGCCGCCTCTGCCGCCTGGCTCGCCCTCGGCCACGCATACCTGCTCGACCACAAATACCCCCAGGCCGTCGCCGCCTTCAGCAACGCCGAACATGACGGTACCGCGCTCGACGACTACGCTGCCTACCTCACCGCGCAGGCCTATCTTGCCGACAACCAGCTGGCCGCCGCCCAGCCTGTCCTCGACGGCTTCGCCCAGAAATACCCTGACTCCATCTTCGTCCCCCGCATTCCCGTGCTTGAGGCCAATCTCTATCTCCAGCAGGGCGACCCCCAATACGCGCTCCGCGTCCTCAACGCGCACAAGTCCGAGCCCATCGCCAACAAGCCCGACTTCCTCTCCGATCTCGCCAAGGCCAACCTCATGGCCGGCAACAAGGACGCCGCCACTCAGCTCTACAAGCACCTCTACCTCGACTACCCGCTCAGCTCGCAGGCCACCGACGCTCGCGCCCAGCTCCTGTCGCTCGGCGTGCTCGACTCCATGCCCATCTCCCAGCGCCGCCGCCGTGCCGACGCGCTCTACGCCGCGCATCGCTATGCCGACGCCGAAGAGGAATACCGCTCCCTCGCCGCCAGCGCCTCGCTCGTCGACGGCGCGCATAACGACATGATGGTTGCCGTCGCCGCCTGCAAGTGGAAGCTCCACGACCTCACCAAACGCGACCTCGAAAGTCTGCCCGACACCAACGACGAGGCCGGCGCGCGCCGCCTCTATCTAATGATGGAGCTCGCCCGCGACAACAACGACGCCGACGCCCAGCAGTCCCTCGTCCAGCAAATGGAGTCGCGCTTCCCCACCAGCCCCTGGCTCGCCGAAGCCCTGCTCTCTAGCGGCAACATGTACCTGCTCCGCAACGACTACCCCACCGCCGTCCGCTACTACGTCGATCTCGCTACGCGCTTTCCGCACGCCTGCGACTCCGACCTCCGCGGCCCCTGCTTTAACATGACGCCCGCCGCGCACTGGCGCGCCACCTGGCTCACCTATCGCCTCGGCGACTATCCCGCCGCCGCGCGCATGATGGACGAGCAGGTCCGCGACTACCCGGCCAGCGATCAGACCTCCGCCGCGCTCTACTGGCGCGCCCGCATCTACGCCGATCAGGACCACGACACCGCCATGGCCGTGAAGTACTACCGCACCGTGGACCGCGTCTACCGCCACTACTATTACGCCGATCTCGCCGAGCAGCGCCTTACCCAGCTTGGCTTCCGTCCCGACGACGCGCCCACCGGCTCCGCCCTTCTCGACTCCCTCCAGCCCGAGGATGTTCCCGAGCTCAGCGACGACATTCCCGATCAGGACCCGCATCTGGTCAAGGCCCGCCTGCTCGCCAACGCCGGACTCAACGAGTACATCTCGCCCGAGATTCAGGCCGCCGAAGGCAGCGACGAGTGGGGCAGCCTGGCCGAGGCCGAGATCTATGCCTCCTACGGCGAGCCTTGGCAGGCCCTCCATCTCATGAAGCGCGCCATCCCCTACTACACCACCGCGCCCTTCGGAGCCATCCCCCTCGCCTACTGGCGCATTCTCTTCCCGCAGCCCTACTGGTCGTCCATCAACCGCTACTCCGCGCAGTACGGCCTCAATCCTTATATGGTGGCTTCGCTCATCCGCCAGGAGTCCGAGTTCAACCCCGGCGCCGTCTCCTACGCCAACGCCTGGGGACTCATGCAGCTTCTGCCCCGCGTCGGCCGCACCCTCGCCCGCAAGGAGGGCATGCGCCACTTCACCACCCGCGACCTGCTCGACCCCGACACCAACATCCGCCTCGGCTGCCTTTACCTGCGCGAAATGCTCGACGAGTTCAACAATCACCCCGAGTACGCCTTCGCCGCCTACAACGCCGGAGACAACCGCGTAAACGACTGGCAGTCCGCCGGTCAGTTCAAGGACATGGACGTCTTCGTCGAATCCATCCCCTTCACCCAGACCCGCGACTACGTCCAGTCCATCGTCCGCAACGAGGACATCTACCGCGACCTCGATACCGTCGAGACGGAACGCGCCTCAGCCACCGACACCACCCAGCCTAGCCGGTAAACGGTGTACTCGCGGTAGGGCAAGGCTCTTTTGACCTGCCCCCGGAAAACTCAGCCAGGTAAAACTGGAGTTCTCTCGTAAATTGAACGGGAGGACTGGGTATGAAGAAGAGCCGGTATACGGAAGAGCAGATCATCGGGATTCTGAAGCAGCATGAG
>Ga0335075_10000231_pt1 | contig 106369 bp, 97 predicted proteins | sample Lox_Sample_24_FD_206723 | JGI IMG/M metagenome (GOLD analysis project Ga0335075, IMG submission 206723) | Soil microbial communities from Loxahatchee National Wildlife Refuge, Florida, United States - Lox_Sample_2.4 | ecosystem: Environmental > Terrestrial > Soil > Wetlands | place: USA... | reverse complement strand
AGCCGCTCCCAGTCTTCATCGTCCGGGGACTCGCCGACCGGGATGTACCTGGCCCCGGGGAACGCCGTGGCCGGCGGGGTGAAGCTGCCGCGGGCGACGAGCCGGCCGATGTTGGCGCGGTAGACCTCGTCCACGTCGGCGTGCCGCAGCGGCGGGTCGGCCAGCCAGAGGTTCTTCGGGTGGACCGGCTCCTCGTACATGCGCCGGAAGACCTCGGTCCGCAGGTCCTTCATCCAGTTCGAGTTGAGGTTCATCGTCCGGAACTGGCGCAGCGCCTCGATGTCGATGATCCCCGCGACGAACGTGTTGGCACCCGACGCGGTGTGCCCCAGCACGTTGCCCTGGTAGTCGACGATGTGCGAGTTGCCGCCGGCGATGTCGTACGGGTGCTCCATCTGCGGGTGGACGTAGACCGGCCCGACGTTCGGGCAGACCATGTAGACATTGTTGAAGTGCGCGTGCGCCCGGTTCTGCAGCAGCCACGTGCCGCCGGGCTCCATCCCCGTCTGGGTCATCGGCACGGCCTCGCTCGGCCGGTAGACGACCTCGGCGCCGTTGAACGCCAGCGCGCGCACCGCCTCGGGGTACTCACCGTCCGAGCAGCAGATCGTGCCGACATTGCCGATGTCGGCGGTGCGCAGCACCGGGTAGAACGCGTCGATGCCGTCGCCGAACAGTTCCACCCAGCGGTCGTACACGTCATGCGGGACGCAGGAGCGTTCGCGGCACCAGACGTGGTTCTTCGCGGCCTTGTGCACGACCTCGCCCTGCCGGGAGATGACGAACAAGGTGTTGAAGAAGCGGTCGTCGATCACCTCGGGCCAGCGGGCCTTGCACTGGCCGACGATGTAGGTGTCGTAGTGCCGGGCGAGCGCGGCGAGCCGGTCCGTCTCCGGCCCGGGAATGTCGATGAACAGCTCGTGCGCCGCCGTGACGTGCGGAATGTCGAAGATCTCGTCGGTGAACCCGGTCAGAGCGCCCTCGGCGAGCGCGATCAGGCGGACGGGCATGTTGATGCCGATGATCGAGACGGCCGCGTGGATCCCGTCCTCCACGATCTGCAGGTTGCGCTCGATGTCGCGCCGGCTGCCGATGCCGTGCACGACGGTCGAGAGCCCCACGGCCATGTACGGAGCCACCGGCTCCGGCGCACGTTCGGTCACTGTGGTCACTTTCCGGCTCCGCTGGTGCGAGATCTAGCCAGCCGTCACAGGCTGCCCCATCATCGTTATGGCAGAGCCTGCTGCCCGCAATGGGCCCGGCGGAAGGAGGCCTCCCCATGACTGCTCCGGCGGCGGACCCGGGCGCGCGGCACCCGGACGCGGGCCTGCGCACCGGCGTGCTGAGGGTCCGTCACGCGGTGATCACGTCGCTGGCGGTGATCACGCCCGCGGCGGCCATCCTCTTCCTGCCGATTCCGATCGCGGCCAACGCGGGCGCGGCGATGCCGCTGTCGATCGTCGTGGCGTTCGTGGTCGTCCTGGTGATCATGAATGCCGTGTACCGGTTCACCCAGCGGATCTCGCACGCGGGCTCGTTCTTCGCGTTCGTCCGCGACTCGCTCGGCGTGCGCGCGGGCTTCGTAACCGGCTGGCTGTTCCTGGCCTTCTACCCGGTGTTCGTCGCGCTGGACCTGATCCTGTTCGGCGCGACGCTGAACGGGATCATCGTCGCGCACGGCGGCCCGAACATCCCGTGGTGGCTGCTGATGCTCGTCGCGCTCGTTCTCATCTGGGTCGTCGCGCTGCTCGGCATCCGGCTCTCGGTGCGGTCCGACCTTGCGCTGCTGACCTTCGAACTCGGCGTGCTGCTCTCGCTGGCGCTGACCATCCTGGCCAAGGGCGCCCCGGGCGGTGACTGGCACCCGCACGTGTTCAGCCCCGGGGCCAGCCCGGCCGGGTTCAGCGGGGTCGTCGTCGGCGCGGTGTTCGGGGTGCTGGCGTTCACCGGGTTCGAGGCCCCGGCTTACCTCGGTGAGGAAGCCGACAACCCGCGGCGGACCGTGCCCCGAGCGATCCTGACCACGACCGTGCTGATCGGCATCGTGTTCGTGTTCTTCTTCTACGTCACGACGGTCGGCTGGGGCCTGGGCAGCATCGGCAAGCTCCCCGCCGACGCGGCGCCGTGGGACACGCTGGGGCGGGCCTACTGGGGGCCGGGGCCGACCATCCTGGTCGACATCGCATCGGTGGTTGCGCTGATCGCCGGCGCCCTGGCCGCGCAGAACGGCGCGGCGCGCATGCTGTTCGCGCTGGGCCGCGACGGGCTGCTGCCGCACCCGATAGGCCGCACCGTGCGCCGGTTCGGCACGCCCGCCGCCGCGCTCACCGTGGTCTTCGGCGGCTCGGTCGCGATGGGGCTCGGCTTCGGGTTCGGCTTCTCGCCGCTGCCGGCCTTCTCCCTGCTCAGCCTCGTCGTCACGCTCTGCGCGCTCGGCGTGTACGCGCTCGCCCAGGCCGCCCTGGTGCGCTACTTCCTGCGGCTGGGCGCCTTCAACCCGTTCTGGCACGGGCTGGTCCCGGCCGCCGCGGCCGCGGCGATCGTCTACCTGTTCATCAAGAACATCTCGCCGAAGCCGCCGTACCCGTCTGACCTCGCGATCTGGATCGCGATCGGCTGGCTCGTCGCCGGGATCCTGGTCATGGCCTGGCTGGTGATCTTCAAGCCAGGCCGGCTCTCCGAAGCGGCCGTGATCATCGGCGAGGCCGACGCTCCCGAGGAGCGGGGCCTCCTGGACGCGTAGCGGCTCCCCGGCGCCGCGCGTGACACGCGCCGGGCTACCGCAGCGGGAGACCCTGGCGCTCGGACCCGGTGCGGGCCCCGAAGATACGCCGGTCCCCCTCCTCGATCGGGACGTCGTTGATGCTGGCCTCGCGGCGGCTCATCAGCCCGTCAGCGTCGAACTCCCACAGCTCGTTGCCGTAGCTGCGCCACCACTGGCCGGCCCGGTCGTGGCTTTCGTACTGGAAGCGCACTGCGATGTGGTTCCCGCCGAATGCCCACAGTTCCTTACGGAGCGCGTAATCGATCTCACGGTCCCACTTCTGCGTCAGGAATTCGACGATCGCCTCGCGTCCGGTGAGGAACGTGTCGCGGTTCCGCCAGGCCGAGTCCCCGGTGTAGGCGAGGGCGACCTTGTGCGGGTCCCGCGTGTTCCACGCGTCCTCGGCGGCCTGGACCTTCTGGCGCGCGGTCTCCTCGGTGAACGGCGGCAGCGGCGGGCGAGTGCTCATGGCCTTCCCTCCTGTACGCGGAGCATGAGGAGAACCATCGTTCTCCACCCCACGGAGCCTGTAGCGGACCATGTGTACCTGCCCGCTGAAGGCGCAGCAGTCACCGGAGCGGCCCTCAGCGCAGCGTGCCCAGCGCGGCTAGCCGACGATTGCGGTGGTTTCCCGCGTTACGGAATCGTTCGCCCGGCGGCTTGCTGGGCACAATGACCAGTGTGAGCGTGCAGTTGAACCACACCATCGTCGCCTGCCGGGACCAGCAGCGGTCAGCGGCGTTCCTCACCGAGATCCTCGGCCTGCCGCCGGCGACCCGGTTCGGTCATTTCCTGGTGGTCGAGGCCGACAACGGCGTTTCGCTGGACTTCGCCGAGACCAGCCGGCCCATCACGTCGCAGCACTATGCGTTCCTGGTGGGCGAGGACGAGTTCGGCGCGGCCTTTGACCGCATCCGCGGCCAGGGCCTGCCGTACTGGGCCGACCCCGGCCGGACAAGGCCCGGGACGATCAATCACCGCGACGGCGGCCGCGGCCTGTACTTCGAGGATCCCGACGGCCACATGCTCGAGATCCTCACCCGGCCGTACGGCAGCGGCGGCTGACATGCTGCTCATGCTGCGCCGGTGCCTGGCGCTGGCCGGGCAGGCACGCGGGAGGCCCGGCCGTCCGCCGGGGTACGGGGATCCCGATGAGCGGCGACGTAGTCGTCGGGCCTGACGGAAGAGCGCGGTGCGCCTGGGCCGGAGCGGGCGACACCGCCTCAACCCGTTACCACGACGAGGTCTGGGGCACCCGCACCTATGACGAGCCCGCGATGTTCGAGGCCCTGACCCTGGGGGTCTTCGAGACCGGGCTGAGCTGGTCGATCGTCTTCGGCAAACGAAACGCCTTCCGGGAAGCGTTCCATGGCTTCGACGTCGCCGAGGTCGCGGCGATGACCGACCAGGAACGTCGGCCGGCTGCTCCAGAACCCCGCGATCATCCGGAATCGCGCCAAGGTCAGGGCCACCGTCGGCAACGCGCCGGCGATGATGTCGGCGTCGCCCAGCCTCCCGGCGCTCGCAAAGTCTTACGCGAGAACGCACAAGGCCGCGCCGCGATCCATCGCCGACATCCGTCGTCCACGCCAGCGTCGGAGGCGCTTGCCAAGCAGCTGAAAGCCCAGGGATACCGCTTCGTGGGCCCCACGAGCGTCTACGCGTTCATGCAGAACGTCGGCATGGTCAACGACCACGTCAGAGGGTGCTTCCGCGCGGCCGGCCAGGGCCAGTCTCCGGCCTGAGCCCGTCGCGGGCGCTCGTCGTATTGTCACCGCCCCCCGGCGGCAGGCCGCCGCGGCACTTCCTCGCTGGGGCTACCGCGGCTGCTGGGCGAGGATCCCACGGGGATCGAAGGTGACGCGGACGCGGACGATCTTCCCGTCGCGGACCTCGCTCCAGTTGGCGACCGGCGCCGGGGGAGCGACGGTGGTGTGCAGGTCAAACCAGGTGATGACGTCGTCGCCGTCGACCGCCATCTTCTGCACTACGACGTCAGTGGTGATCGCGAACAGCCGCTGGATCGCGGTCGCCATCTCGTCGGCGTTCCCGGCCTTGCCGAGCGGGCCGGTGAACGTAGCGTGATCGGCGAGCACGGCGCGCAGGGCGCCGGCGTCGTGTGCCTGCCACGCCCGGAAGTAGGCGGTGGCGGCCGCCCGCGGGTCAGCTGGCATGAGGCTTCTCCTCTCAGGGCTGGTAGGAGCCGGGCACCCAGGCCCGGGCGGTAACGCCAACCGCGTTCCAGGCGTTGATCATCATAACGAGGGCGAGCAGCGCCGCCATCTCACGCGGGCTGAACCAGGCGGCGGCCGCGTCGTAATCGGCGGCAGGCACGTGGTCAGCCGCCATGAGCGTGACAGCCTCGGTGAACGCCAGCGCGGCGCGCTCTCGCCCGGTGAAGAACGGTGTCTCCCGCCAGGCTGGCAGTGCGTACAGGCGCTGCTCGGTTTCCCCGATCGCCCGGGCGTCCTTGGTGTGCATATCGATGCAGTAAGCGCAGCCGTTGAGCTGGGAGGCGCGGACGCGGACGAGTTCGCGCAGCCGGTGGTCGATGCCGGCACCGTCCAGTTCCTTGGTCGTGGCCTGGTCCAGCCGGCCGAGGGCGCGGGCCACATCCGGCGCCTCCGCGTCGAAGTCGAGCCTGACCGGGATCTGCGTGGCTGCGGTGTGGTCTGTGCTGGTGCCGGTGTTCGTCATGGATCCGAGGCTATGGAGCAAACGGCCCATCGGTAAGGTCCACTTCTGTGAATAAAACATGGGCCACTTCAGGCCTCGACCTGCACCTGGAGCCGTCGGGCACCAGGGTCCGGGCCGGGCTGGAGGCCGCGCTGCGCGAGGCGGTACAGGCCGGGCGCCTGGCGGCCGGGACCCCGCTGCCGTCCTCCCGGGCGCTGGCAGCCGACCTGGGGATCGCCCGCAACACCGTCGCCGAGGCATACGGCCAGCTCGTCGCGGAGGGCTGGCTGACCTCCCGGCAGGGCTCGGGCACCCGTGTCGCGGACGCCGCCCCCGCCGTAGCGGCAGCCGCGAGAACGTCACGCCCGTCGCCGCCGTCGCCGCCGGAGCCCTCGCGATTCCGGTTTGACCTGCGGGCCGGCTCTCCGGATCTGTCGGCGTTCCCGCGGTCCGCGTGGCTGGCCGCGGCCCGCCGGGCGCTGAACGCTGCCCCCGCCCGGGCGCTCGGCTACGGCGATCCCCGGGGCCGCCCTGAGCTGCGGACCGTGCTCGCCGGCTATCTCGCCCGCGCCCGCGGCGTGCGCACCACGCCAGACCGGATCGTGGTGTGCACCGGGTTCACGCAGGGCCTGGCGCTGCTGTGCGAGGTGCTGCGGGAGCGGGGCGCGGCCACCGTCGCCGTCGAGGAGTACGGCCAGCCAGGCACCCTTGCCGTCCTCGCCGCCAACGCGCTCACCCCGGTCATGCTGCCGGTCGACGGCAGCGGCGCCGTGCTGGACGCCGCGGGTCCCGCCCCGGCGGTGCTGCTCACCCCGGCGCATCAGTTCCCGCTCGGGCCGGTGCTGTCACCGGTGCGGCGCGCGCAGGCGGCCCGGTGGGCCGCGGCTACCGGCGGACTGGTGATCGAGGACGACTACGACGGGGAGTTCCGCTACGACCGGCAGCCGGTCGGCGCGATGCAGGCACTGGCACCCGAGCAGATCGTCTACGCCGGCACGGCGAGCAAGACCCTCGCGCCCGGGCTGCGGCTGGGCTGGCTGGCGCTTCCCGCTCACCTCGTCGGCGAAGTCGTCGCGGCCAAGACCCGCACCGACGCGCACACCGGCAGCTTCGAGCAGCTCACGCTGGCCGAGCTGATCACCTCCGGCGGCTACGACCGGCACATCCGCCGGACCAGGCTGGCCTACCGGCGCCGCCGCAACTGGCTGCTCACCGCCCTGGCCGGCCGCGCCCCGCAGGTGAGGCTCACCGGCATCGCGGCCGGCCTGCACGCCGTCGCCGAGCTGCCCGCGGGCCAGGCCGAGGACGAGGCCATCGCCCGCGCCGCCCGCAGCAGCCTGGCCCTCCAGGGCCTGGGCGCGTTCGCCCTCGGCCGGCACACGAAGGGCCCGGCCCTGGTCATCGGCTACGCCACGCCACCGGGCCACTCGTACACCGCGGCCATCGCCCGGCTCTGCGCGGCGATCACGGCTCCGGCCGGCTAGCGGCAGGCGCTGCCCGCGGAGGGGAGATCACCGTCGTGGTGGCACCAGCGCCGGCATGCGCGCTAGCAACCTGGCCCCGAGCGGGGAACTCCTCCAGACTCCGATAAGCAGGGCCACGACGGGCGCAGACAACGCGTGGCGCAAGGGACGGGCAGATGAGCCGACCGGTGTTCAGCCTCGCGTGGTACCGGTTCCGGTCCACCTTCGGGGATCGCTGGAGCGGGTACCTCGCGCTGGTGCTGCTGCTCGGGCTGGTCGGCGGCCTGGCCCTGGGCGCGGTCGCCGCAGCCCGGCGCACCCAGGCCGCGTTCCCTGCGTACATCGCCAGCACAAACCCATCCAGCCTCACCGTGCTCACCGGCCTGGCCGGCCCGGCCACCGGCTCGTCCGGGTACGACCCCGCGCTGATCTGCGCGATCGCCAGGCTGCCGGATGTGCGCCGGGTGGAAAGCTACGCCGGGCTCAACGCCGCCATCCTGGGCCGCAACGGCGCCCCGTCCGGCCCGCCGGTGTCGCTGCCGGGCAGCATCGACGGCGAGTTCTTCAGCCAGGACCGGGTCACCATCGTCCAGGGGCGGATGCCCAGCCTGGGCCGCGCTGACGAGGCCGTCATCGACGCGAAGGGCGCCCCGCCCCAGGTGCGGGTTGGCGAGGTAGTCCCGCTCGGTTTCTTCTCGAACGCGCAGGTCGCTGGTCAGCCTGGCAGCCGGCCGTACCTGCGGATCGATGTGAAGATCGTCGGCAAGGCGGTGTTCAGCGACGAGGTCGTGCAGGACCAGGTGGACGCCGGCCGGGACGGCGGCGCGCTGTTCACCCCGGCGCTCACCCGGCTGCCGGCACGGTGCTGCGCCAGGTTCACCGAGAGCGCGGTCCAGCTCGACGGCGGCGCCGCCGAGGTGCCGGCGACCGAGGCCAGCATCGAGCGGCTGCTGCCCAAGGGCTTCCCGGTCGAGTTCTACGTCACGTCGCTCACCGAGGCCAAGGCCGAACGGGCCATCGAGCCCGCATCGATCGCGCTGGCCGTGTTCGGCGGGATCGCCGGCGTGGCCGCGCTGATCATCGCCGGCCAGGTGATCGGGCGGCAGCTGCGTGCCGGTGCCGCGGACCTTGACACCCTGCGGGCCCTGGGCGCGTCCCCGGCCGCGACGGTCAGCGACGGGCTACCCGGGGTGCTCGGAGCCGTCATAGCCGGCTCCCTGCTTGCCGGGTGCGTGGCCGTCATCCTGTCGCCGGTCGCGCCGCTCGGCTCGGTGCGCGCCGTCTACCCCGACCCAGGCATCGACGCCGACTGGCCGGTCCTCGGCGCCGGCGTCGGCGTGCTGATCTGCGTGCTCACCGCGACGGCCGTGGCGCTGGCTTGCCGGCAGGCCCCGCACCGCGCGGCGCTCCGGGGACAGCGGCACCCGGCGCAGCGTTCTGCCGTGGCGCGGGCGGCCAGCGCGGCGGGCCTGCCGCCGTCCGCGGTCGAAGGCATCCGCCTGGCGCTCGACCCGGGTGCGGGCCGCAACGCGGTGCCGATCCGGTCAGCTGTGCTCGGCGCCGCGCTCGCCATGATCGTGATGGTCGCCACGGTCACGTTCGGCTCGAGCCTGGACACGCTCGTGTCGCACCCGGCTCTCTACGGCTGGAACTGGACCTACGCACTGAGCTCCGGGACGCCCACGTTCATCTCCCGTCCGCGCGCCGCCGCGCTGCTCGACCACGACCACGCCGTCGCGGGGTGGACCGGCATCTATTACGGCACGTTCAGAATCGATGGTTTGACCGTCCCGGTCATTGGCCAGAGCCCCCGCGCCTCGGTCGGACCGCCGCTGCTCGCCGGTCACGGCCTGCAGGCCGCGAACCAGGTCGTGCTCGGCGCGGCCACGCTGGCTGATCTGCACGCCCGCGTCGGCGACGAGGTCACCGTGCAGAGCGGTGCCGTGCGGCAGACCCGGCTGCGCATCGTCGGTACCGCTACTCTGCCGTCGCTGGGCGTCTACCAGACCTTGCACACGGAGATGGGCACCGGGGCGGTGCTCGATTACCGGCTGATCCCCGGCGCCGCCACTAGCCAGCCGAATGACCTGCTGCTGACGTTGCGGCCAGGGGCGGATCGCCCCGCCCAGCAGCGGGTGCTGCAGCGCCTGGTCCCGGCGTTGAACGGCGGCCAGGTTATCCCGGTGCAGCGGCCGGCCGAGATCGTCAACTACCGGTCCATGGGCGACACCCCGGCCTACCTCGGCGCGGCCCTGGCCGCCGGGGCGGTCGCCGCGCTGGCGCTGACGCTGATGGCCTCCGTCCGGCGGCGGCGGCGGGATCTCGCCCTGCTGAAGGCCATCGGGTTCACCAGGCGCCAGCTAGCGGCGGCCGTGGCCTGGCAGTCGAGCGTCGCCGTTGCGGCCGGGGCCGTGGTCGGCGTGCCGGTCGGCGTCGCGCTAGGCCGGTTCCTCTGGGATCTGTTCGCCCGGCAGATCAGCGTCGTGCCCGAGCCGACCGTTCCCGGGCTGCTGGTCATCCTGATCACGGCGGGGGCGCTCGTGCTGGCGAACCTCGTCGCCGCGCTCCCCGGGCACGTCGCCGCGCGCACCCCGGCCACCCTGCTGCTGCGCGCCGAGTGACCGGCCGGCCGGGTCGAATCCCACGCACTGGGCGACCGGTAGGCGAGGGTACCGGGCAAGCCTGGCGTCCCATGCGGCCCGCGTGCACCGGAGGTAAGCGGTGCCGCGCCGGGTCTCGTTGAGCTTCGCGTGCTGGCAGAAGGCGCAGAGACCCGGCGCGGCGCCGAGGCGCCGCCACCTGTCGTCGGCCGGCTGGCCAGGCATGGGAGGAAGGATACGTGGGTGACGGCCAGGCCGGCGTGTGGCCAGGCCGGGGTGTGGCCAGGCCGGGGTGTGGCCAGGCCGGGGTGTGGCCAGGCCGGGGTGTGGCCAGGCCGGGGTGTGGCCAGGCCGGCCGTGGCTGGCCGGGCCATACGGGTTCGCTTTTGTCCGGAGGCAGCCGCCTGCGGCCGTGCCCGGCTGCCCGGGCCGGCCTGGGATAATGGCCAGATGAGCGCGCCAGACCTGATTCGCGCGCGGATCGGCGCGGCGATCTTCGAACGGGTGGCCGGCCCGGAGGGCCGGGAGCGCCACGAGCTGATCAGCGCCCCGGGTGCGCGCTGGTTCGCCGCCGACGCGCCGATCCGCCGCGTGCACGGGGACTCCTCGATGTTCATCGGCGGCCTGTCGGCTCTGCTGCTGCAGTCACTGCACCCGCTGGCCATGGCGGCTGTGGCCGGGCACTCGGGCTACCGGGGCGACCCGTGGGGGCGCCTGCAGCGGACCAGCTACTTCCTGGCCGTGACCACGTTCGGGCGGACCAGCGACGCGCGGCAGGCGATCAAGCGGGTCCGCGCGATCCACCGGCGGGTCACCGGGACCGCGCCGGACGGCCGGCCGTACGCAGCCTCGGACCCGCACCTGCTGACCTGGGTGCACATTGCCGAGGCGGACTGCTTCCTGCGCGCGCACTCCCGGTTCGGCGCGCATCCTCTCAACCAACGTGAACGTGACGCCTACGTGGCTGACATGGCCCGCATCGGCGCCGCCCTCGGGGTGCCGGAACCCCCGCTGACCGAGGCCGAGCTGGCCGCGCGGCTCAAGGACTACCGCCCGGAACTGGCAGCGACCGCCCAGGCCCGGGAGGCTGCCCGCTTCCTGCTGCTGAACCCGCCGCTGCCGGTCGTCGCCCGGCCCCCTTACGGGGTGCTGGCCGCCGCGGCGGTGTCGCTGCTTCCCTGGTGGGCCCGGCGTCACCTGTGGCTCCCGCGGCTCCCGGTGACCGAGGCCGCCGTGGTGCGGCCCGCCGGTCAGGCCCTGGTGCACGCCATCCGCTGGGCCACCACCGCCCCTCGGGCGACCCCCACTGCCTAGCCACCGGCCCCGCTGGTGGCGACGCCCGCTGCCTAGCCACCGGCTCCGCCGGCCGGCGTGGCTGACCGGGAGCTCAGTGCCGCGGCGAGGGATGTGCGACCAGGGGACGTGCGGCCAGCTGCCCGGCGACGCCGGATCGCGCCTCGGCTTAACGCCCGGAACGGACCACATCGGCCACGCTGGTCACACAGGCCAAGCTGGTCACACAGGCCACGCGCTCTGCCCGCCGCAGCCGCTTCGCAACACGGTGGTGGGCACCGCGCTGTTGCTCCAGCAACAGCGCGGGCACCTTCACCGTGCTGCGGCTCGCCGTCCGGCAACAGCGTGGGCACCTTCACCGTGCTGCGGCTTGCCGTCCGGCAACAGCGTGGGCACCTTCACCGTGCTGCGGCTTGCCGTCCGGCAACAGCGTGGGCAGCTTCACCGTGCTGGGCCGGGGAACCGGGTCGGCCCGCCCGGTCTGCCGTCAGCACAGCTCGCGCTCCAGTTCAGCGGGCTCGCCGGTCAGGCGCCGGACGAGCCGGGAACGGCCAGGCCGCAGGATGATCAGCGTGGCCAGGTAGGCTCCGGCGAGCAGCGAGTAGGGAACGAGGTCGGACGTCGCCTGGGCGATGGCACCGCTCCCCGCGGCGGCGACCGCCTGCCCGCACGCCCAGGCCAGGTTGCCCAGCCCGAACGCGAGCCCCTGGTTGAGTTCCAGCCGCTGCGCCCCGGCGCTGAGCAGCGCGGTGGCCGGCGCGAACAGCGTCCCGAACGAGGGCATGCCGACGATCAGCAGAGCCATCAGCCACGCGGCGGGCGCCACGACCGGCGCTAGCAGGCTGACCGCGACCGCGGCGATCAGCGACAGCCGTACCGGGAACAGTTCGCCACGGCGGTCCGACAGCCGGCCGGCGAGCGGCGACAGCCCAGTCTCGATCGCCGCCGAGGCGAGGAACGTCGCCCCGATGAGCAGGGCGGTGGCGCCGAGCCGGTTAAGCCGCAGCGGCGCCAGCACGTCGAGAACCCCGAACGCGCAGCCCGCCAGCATGGTGAGCCACATGCCGGCCGCCACGTGCGGGTCACGGAGCGCGGGCCACGCCGCCCGGAGGCCCTGAGCCTCCGCCCGCTCCGGCGTAGGCACGACGAACGCGGTCACGATGAGCGCCGCACCTGCCACGGCCGCCACCGAGAACGCCGGGCCGGTGCCAACCTGGTCAGCGACCGCGCCGACCACGGGGCCGAATAGCGCGCCGCCCACCGCAGCGCCAAGCGCGAGCCCGAGCATCTCGCCGCGCCGTTCCTCCGGAGCCACCGTGGCAAGCCAGGTCAGGCCCGCCGCCCAGGTGCACGCCCCGCCTAGGCCCTGGATGAACCGCGCGGCGTCGAGTACGGCCGCGGCCGACGACCAGCCGAAGAGGAGGGTGGCGATGCTCATCAGCGTCAAGCCGAGCACCACGACCCGCCGTGCCCCGAAGTGAGAGACCAGCAGGCCACCGGGCAGCGCACCGACCAGGGTCCCGGCGGGGTACGCGGCGACCAGAATCCCTGCGCCCGCCTTGGTGAGCCCGGCGGTCTGGGTGTAGTGCGGCAGCAGCGGGGTTAGCGCGGTGAAGAAGACGGTGTCGACCAGCACCAGCGCGCATACGAAGCCGAGCAGCGCCCGGACGCGGCGTGGCAGCCGCTCTCGCTGCCTCGCCATGACACTCCGTCCCGCTGCATACCTTTTGCTGACGTCCGGCAAGAACCTACCGCAGCCGCAGGTCAGGAGGGTAGGCCGGCCGCGGCGGTGTTCAGCCGGCCGCCGGGGAGGAGTTGAGCAAGGAGGACGAGACGTCGGCCCTGGAGTTGACGATCATGCAGCTCACCGTTCGCTGGCCGGTGATCCAGGCCACTTCCTCCGGGAGAAAGATGCGAATGGTCATCGCGCTGGTGATCATCGACTTGTTGACGCTCCCGATGCGGGCGTTGCATCCGCTGCGAGCCATGCGTGCCACCGAGGCGGCCCCTGGGTAGTGCAAGTCAGACCCTCTCAACTTGAACTTGGCGTAGATCTGCGCGTTGTGCGCCTGATCACAGGGGATCGCGGTCACCGTGTGAACGGACTTCGCCCCGGCCGGGTTGTCGAAGCAGTCCCCGATCTTGAGCGAGAAGACGTTCATGCGCCCGCTGTGCGTGATGATGCCGGTGCTCGACGAACGCGTAGCCGCGCCCGTGTTACCGATGAGGGCCAGGACGATGAGAACGATCCACAGCCCGGACAGGACGAGGCCAGCGACCGCGAGCCCGCGCCCCCGCTGCCCGAGCCGCTTGATCCGGCTCAGCGCGATGAACGCGAAGATCGCGCTGAGCAGGAACGCACCCACCAAGCCGACGACAAACGAGGCGATTGCCCACGCGCTGATCCGGCCCCTTCCCGGAGGCTTGGCCTGGACACCGAACGGGCTGTAGGGGGCGTATGCCGCGAAGGGGGCTTCCGCGGTTCCGTTCGGCGAGCCGCCGTTGGAGGTGACGTCGTACGTGCCGCCGATCTCCTGGCTGGGCAGCGGCGGCACGCCGGGCCGGTCAGCCGGTACGGCCTGAATCGGCATGGTGTCGGACGACGTCGGATCGTCGCTGACCCAGAGTTGCCAGCCGGGCGGCGGGGGCGGCCACGAAGGGTCTGGCTGCCAGCCAGGTTGCGGTGTGAAACCCTCGGGCACCGGCGGCCAGCCTGGCGGCGGGTTGAAGCGCAAGCCCACGGCGACCAGCTCCTCGGCGCGGGATACTCTTACAGCCGCTTAACGCCAGGTCAGACGATCGGCGGCAAAACCATAGCACTTCGCCCGAAGCCCGGGCAGTACACAGAACCGGGCAGTGCATAGAACACCGAGCAGTGCACAGAACACCGAGCAGTGCACAGAACTTGGTACCCACGCTGCGGGTTTTCACCGGTCGGCGAGGCGAAGTCCCGCCAGGCGTGATCCAGCGTTGCTCCCTGGCTAAGTTAGTCGAGCGGGGAATGGAAGTACCAGAGCTGGCCTTCCGGATCACGCGCGCCGTACTCGCGGACTCCGTAGGCTTGGTCCACCGGCTCTTCGACGATTTCGGCACCGGCTTGGACGCTGCGGGCATAGTGCGCGTCAGCGTCGTCGACGGTGATCACGGTCATGCTGGAAACGCCGCCGAGGGAGCGTGGTGACTGGTATTCCTTACCTGCCGGGTGGAGCCAGATGACATGGTCGCCTGCTCGAACCTCGCCGTGGATAGCCCGTCCGGTGGCGTCGCGTTCGAGCGGTCCGGCGGCAAGGCCGTAGACACGTACGAGGTATTCCTGCGCGGCCTCAAGGTCGTCGTAGACCAGTAGGCCGGTGGTGCTGCGGATGGTCCCGTCGAGCATGGTCATCTCCTCCAGGGCCGGGAACAGCTGTTCCCAGGATGGTTGGTCGTGTTTTTCCAGTTCGGCGGCCATGCTGGCCAGCCGGCTGCAGAGCCGCGCCGCGATGGCTGCCCGGCGCTGCGTGTGCTGCAGATGTCGCTTGACCGCGCCGGCTAGCTGCCATTGCGGATCTTGCAGCGCGACGGCGATCTGCTCCAGGGGAAAGCCGAGCCCGCGCAGCAGCCGGATCCGATACAGCCGCGCCACATCGTCAGCGGTGTAGAGCCGGTGCCCGGCGGCGGTGCGCCGAGACGGGCTTAGCAGGCCGATGTGGTCGTAATGATGCAGGGCTCGGACGGTGAGGCCGGTCGCCTTTGCCAACGTGCCGACCTTCCATGCTTGCCCCGGTCCGCTGACTGACTCAGACGTGCCCATGTCCTGAACGCTATGACCTGCCGCAGCGTCAGGTGCAAGGGCGCCAGATTGCGCAGGCGCCTGGATCGCGTTCAGTCCACAGGCTGGCCGAACGGCCCCCACTTCTCCCGGAAGTACTCAATGATCTTGCTGGCCTGAGCATGGCTCACCTCAACCAGCTCGTCGTCAAAATCGCCCCTTTTCCACTCTACGATTATGGGCGTGAAGTTCCAGCTAAAGTCTCGCCGGAGTCCTTCATCCTCTGGCCCGTCATCGTGTTCCAGGCGTCGCACTAGTCCATAGGGATCATTGATAGTTCGGCCGCCGCCGACGATCGCATAATAAGTGATCTTGTGCGGCATCTAACTGTCCTCTTCTTTGTAGTCAGGGATCTTGTATGCACCGCCAGGGACTGCGATAAATGCAGACACATCTAGCTGGAAGGCTTCGATTTCTCGGCGTTCACTCCTCTGCGTCAACGGATTGCGGTCACGCTCATACGCGCTGTGGGTGACTTTCTCCTTGGCGTGGTAGCTCTCGGGAGTGTGAAACTGCACCTCGAACCGCTGACTCTCCATCGTGACCCAGCGACTGTTGATCCCTTTGTACTCGGGGTCATCGCGCCAGTGGTTCTTGCTGTAGATCATCCGGTATCCGCCCGACTCCAAACGCTCCTTGAGATCCCAATAGCCGCTTACATAATTGTCTTCTTTGAAGCAGAAGGTATATCGAATCGCATCGTTAATATCTCGAGCAGCTTCGGTCGGGGTTCTGTCAGGTTCGTGTTCGATTCTCTCGGCGATCTTCTCTTTGAGGCGCTCTTCACCCTTGAGGCGGTTGGCTAGGCCTTCGAGCCAGCCGCCGCAGGCGTTCTCACGTCCGGCTTGCTTCATGTGCTCCGTTATCTTCTTCTCGGTCTGGGCAACGCCAGCAATCGCCTCATTGGCCTGCGCGTGCTGTTCTGGGTCGAGGTACTGGTTGCCGTCTCCACGCCAGGAGCCGGCTGGGTCCTTTGACCGGTCCACTTCGGTAGCCGCTCGTTCTGGCGGCCATCGGCGTACGTGGTCGGCCCAGGCCCGCAAGAATCGGGGCACCTCGCCCCAGTAATCGCGCTCGGGCTCGTCGGCCAGGCGAGGGTCATGCCGGTCGAAGGCGTCCGGTTCGTCGCGGCTGACCGAACTCGGGTGTCCTGGTGGCAGGCGTTCAAGTCTCTCCCGCAGCTCAGCCTTTGACCAGCGTTCAGGCTCCGTGCCGACGGCTAAGCGGTCGGTCGCATCGGCGGCAGGTAAGTCCCGGCGCTCAGCGGGAACTTCGTTAGCAACTGGCCGGCCGGCCAGCCGGTCCGGCGGTCCTGACACCGTCGGCTCCCTTCACCGCGCCTGCAATGCCGTGGCCATCGTAGATCTGATTCGCGCCGGGTGAGTCAGCCGACCCGCTCGAGCAATACCCTCGAGCGCTGCAGAACGAGCGCCGCCGCGTCCGGGTCATACGACGGCAGCGAGCTGTCCGTGAAGAGGTGCCTGTCGCCTGGGTACACGAACAGCTCGGCCAGCTCGGGCCCGACGGTCTCGACCAGTTCCCGGGCGGCGTCGATGTCGCCCTCCAGCGCGAAGAACGGGTCCTTGTCCATGCCGTGGATCTGCACCGGGACACCTTCCGGCCATGGCCCGAAGGCCCACTCGCCGGTGACCGGGATACAGGACTCGTAGAGCAGCGCACCCCGCGCGCCGGGGCGGGTCTGTGCGAAACGCTGCGCCATGAGGACACCAAAGGAGAAGCCGGCATACACCAGGCCGCTGGGCAGGTCAGCCACGAACCGCTCGGCGCGCTCACCGAGCACCTCGTCCCCGACGCGCTCGGTGAGCGCGATGCCGTCCGCGATCGTGGCCGGCCGCTCGCCGTCGAAGAGGTCCGGCGTGTGCACGGTATGCCCGTCGGCGCGCAGTTCCTCGGCGAACCCCCGGACGCCGTCGGTGAGCCCCCGTACGTGATGGAACAGCACCACTTCTGCCATCTCTCTGCACTCCTCTCATCGGCCGATGTCCGCCGAACGATCCATAACTCTAGGACGGTCCGTGACCCGGTGGTCACAAGCCAGGCGAGGCCCGGCATCGGCGAGCGCCCGCGGGTTCCGGCGTGCCCACGGCGGCTCTCCGGGCCGCACTATTGCGGTCTGATGACCTTTCCATTACCATCCTTTTACCCCCCACGATGCGCCGGGCGCGTATCGCGGCCGCCCCCGCAAGGCGCGCCGGGAGCGCGCCGGGGGCGGCTCGCAGGCAGCCGCCGCCCACCTCGCCCGGCTTCGGGCGGCGTGTCCGGCGCGACGAGCTGATCGCCCGGTGGCAGGCGGCTGTGAGCGGGAACCTCATCGTCGTTGGCGCGGGCACATCAGGCCGCCGGATGCTGCTCCGCGCGTTCGAGCCGTCGCCCGGGCTCCCGAGCCGTCGCCCGGGCTCCCGAACGGTCTCCCGGTGCACCAAGAACGGGCGGCGAACCGATCCTGCACCCGCGCCGGGGCCGACGTCGTCAGGCTGTGCAACGAGGAGCGCCGGCGCCGCGAATGGCCGCGCCGCCGTTACCGCCGGTTTCCCGGGTATGGCGCGGGCGAGCGGCCGAACACGCCCGGGCCGGCCGGGGGGCGGGCCGCCGATCGTGATCCCGGTCCGGGCGCCGAAGCGGCCGGCGGAATCAGTGCCGAAATGGCGCAAAACATCGCATCGCCCGGCGTGCGGGTCCTCGGCGACATCGTCAACCGCGGTGGCGGGGGCGCCGGACGTGATCCGGCAGCGCCTGACCTGCGTCTGCTCCCCGCCGGGGCCGGCGCGCTGCGTGATGCCGGCTTGAGGGCCGCGGAGATCCTGCGCGAAGTGGGCGCCAGGACCGTGACGCGCGCCCGCGCTCGGCGGGCCGGGAGGGCGGCGCGAAGGGCATTGCGCGTGCGGCGCCAAGACGGCATCCAGGCCTCTTTTTTCCATCTTGAACGTGACGCCAAGCCGCGGTCATCATCGGCGTGGACCCGGTCGAACCGCGAGCAAACTGCAGCGGCCGGGCTTTGCGAACGGACTTAAACTATGCGTCAAGAAACCATATTCCCCGTTGTTATCATGGCGTTATCTGGTTCTAGCGCGCGCGGAGCGGGAAAAGAAGCTCTTGCCCCCTGAAGGAGCCGAGTTTGGCTCACGGAATGAAGGGGCAACAGGACTAGATGTTCTTTCGCAAGCTCGTAATCACGCTGTGCGCTGTGCTGACTTCGGTGATTTTTATCACCAGGCCGGCGCACGCAGCGGTGCCTGATACCGGGCTCCGCCTGCGGGTAATCGCCTATGACTACGCCAAAGCACAAGCAGGTAAGTGGTACTGCTGGGGCGGGACCGGGCCGTCCTGCTACGACTGCTCCGGGCTGGTCTATGAGGCCTACCTGCACGCGCACATCCGGCTGCCGAGGACCACGTACGGCATGCTCGCCAGCAGCCAGCTCATCCGGATCACCAAGGCCCAGGCGCGCCGCGGCGACCTCGCGTTCTACAGCGACGAGCACGTGGAGTTGGTCGACTTCCGCAACGTCATGTTCGGCGCGGAGACCACGGGCACGCGGATCGGGTGGACCGTGTCAACCAGTTACTGGCACCCCACAGCGTTCTACCGGATCAGGGGCGCAGGCTAAAGAAGTTAGCGCGGCGAAACCGCTGGGCGCCGATGAGTCCGCCCATGGCCGGCCGTCGAGGGGATGCCTGAGACGATCTGGACCGGAGGCAACCCATGGGCAAGCTGGTCTACTCGACGTCGATGTCGCTGGACGGCTGGACGGCTTCATCGCCGGCGCCGGTGCCGGCCCGGCGAGCCAGACGTCGTCACTGATGATCTGGTCGAAGTTGAAGGACAGCGCCACGAAGATCAGCCCGGTGAGCGCGCCCGCCTGGGCGATGAAGTAGCTCGCCCAGGGGGGTGAGGGCATTCATGCCCCGGCGTCCGTCACGGCTCGCTGCCAGGCAGCGGTGGCCTCTCCGGCGGTGAGTAGCCAGCCGCCACGGCTTGCTGCCAGGCAGCGGTGGCCTCTCCGGCGGTGAGCAGCCAGCCGCTGACATAGGCCAGGCTGTCATCGGGGGACAGGCCCATGATCGCGGCGTGTACCTCGGGGTAGGTCAGGCTGCGCAGGATGCCGACAATCTGGATGGCCTGCAGCCGCATGGACGGGGTAGCCGCGGCGCCGGCCTCCGCGGCCAGGGCGGCGGTTATGTGCCCCTCGTAATCTTCCCACATCCGCAGCAGCCGGGAATGCAGCGCGGCCGAGCCCGCGTAGCCGCGGCGGAACCCCTCGATCCCCTCGCTCACCGACTGCCCGCTGTCGCGCAGCACCGCGACCAGCGCTCGCGTGACCGCCTCGGCGCGGCTAGCTCCCTCCGGCCGCCGCCGAATGGCGTCCAGGCACAGGTCGAGCAGCCAGGTGTCGGTGAAGACCAGGTCTTCCTTGGACCGGAAGTACACGAACAGCGTCTTGACCGACACGTTCGCGGCGTCGGCGATCTCGGCCACCGTGACGTTGTCGAAGCCGCGCTCCTCGAACAGCCGCTCCGCGGCGGCCAGGATCGCCTCCCGGGTCAGCGCCCGTTTCCGCTCACGCAGCGGCAGCGCCGCCACGTCCGCCGCCTCTGCCATGCCGCCAGCATATCGCATCCGGTGAGTCCATGAAGTTGTCACTTGCCTAGATAAAGTAAGTGACTTACCTTAGTGGTGTACTCACCTTAACGGAGGCGTTCCCGTCATGGCTGCGACGACCGTCCTGGACCGGCAGCAGAGGACACCACGCGGCGTCCTGCGGCTGATGATCCCGCTCATGCTGGTCCTGTTCATCTCCAATCTGGACGCGACCGTGGTCGCGACGGCGATCCCCAGCATCGCCCGCGGCCTGCACGATCTGGCCGGCGCCCCGTGGATCGCCACCGCCTACCTGCTGACCAGCGCGGTGACCACGCTGGTGCTGGGCAAGCTGGGCGACATGCACGGCCGCAAGCCGGTCTTCCAGTTCTCCATCGCGGTGTTCCTGGCGGGCTCGGCGCTGTGCGGGACCGCGGTCAGCATGCTGTGGCTGGTGCTGTTCCGCGGCCTGCAGGGCATCGGCGGCGGCGGCCTGAACTCCCTGGTGATGGCCATCATCGGTGATGTCGTCCCAGCGCGGCAGCGGTCGAAGTACCAGGCGCTGCTCGGCGCGGTGTCCACCCTCGCACTGATCGCCGGGCCGCTGATGGGCGGCCTGTTCTCCGACGACCTGTCCTGGCGGTGGATCTTCTACATCAACATCCCCGTCGGCGTCGCCGCCCTCATCGCCGTCGCGGCGTTCCTGCACCTGCCCGTGCCGTCCCGGTCCGCGCGGGTGGACGTGGCCGGCGCCGTGCTCGCAGCCGTCTTCACCACCGCGGCGCTGTTGGTCGCTACCTGGGGAGGCACCTCCCATGCCTGGAACTCGCTGTTGATCCTGACCCTGGTCGGCGTGTCGGTCGCCAGCCTGGGCGCCTACCTGGCCGCCGAGCGGCGCGCCGCAGAGCCGCTTACCCCGCTGGGCCTGTTCCGTTCCTCCATCTTCAGCATCTCTGCCGCCCAGTTCCTGATGGCCACCATGGTGCTGTTCACCGCGATGCTCTACGTCCCGTCGTTCCTGCAGACGGTGCAGCACAAGTCGGCCTTCACCGCGGGGCTGTACGTCATCCCGCTGCTGGTGGGCCTCGTCGCGGCCACCGCGGCCGCCGGGCCCGTCATCGCCAGGACCGGACGCTACAAGATCTACCCGATCATGGGCGCCATTCTCACCGGTGTCTCCATGGGCTGGCTGTCCCTGGCCGGCGCGGGCAGCGGCGCACCGGCCATCGTCGTCCCGATGATCTTCGCCGGAGCCGGGGTCGGCCTGTTCGTCCAGGTCGCACTGCTGGCCGGGCAGAACGCGGTGGAGGGCCGTCACCTGGGCACCGCCACCGGCGCGCTCAACTTCTTTAAGTCGATCGGCGGGGCCATCGGCGCAGCGCTGTTCGGCGCCATCCTCGTCCACGGCCTCCATGCCGGGCACGCGGCCGGCGCGTACCAGGCCGTCTTCGCCTGGACCGTCCCGTTCATGGGCCTGGCCCTCATCCTCGCGGTCATGATGCCCGAGAAACCGCTCTCGGAGGAGATGATCGAAGTCGCCGCGGGCAAGGCCGAAGTCCCCGAGTACTAGCCAAACCCTCGCGGTGATCGCCGCAGCCCCCGTCACCTCGTCCATCTTCGGGCTGCCCCGGCCGGCTGACGGCGGACCCTGCCGCTCAGCGCGCCCGCTCGCCGGCCGCGCTCGGCGGAAAGCGGCGCTCAGAGTCGTCCATCTTGGCCTGCGCCGCTGCTGCGAGATCGATGTCGACCACGTCCGCCAGCAGGACCAGGTATAGCAGCACGTCGGCCATCTCCTCGCCCACCCGGGTCCGCAGCGGCTCGTGACGGGCAAGCTCGCTGGCTTCGGCAGCGGGCAGCCACTGGAACAGCTCGACCAGCTCGCCGACCTCGCCGACCAGGGCGAGCAGCACCGACTTCGGGTCGTGGAACCTGCCCCAGTCCCTGGCATCGGCGAACTGCCGCATGCGGTCGCGGAGCATCGCAAGATCGGACACGCCCCCGAGCATCCCACGAAAGGGACAGCGGGACAGCGGCAGAGCGCCAACGACGCGGCCATGGGCGCCGGTCGCGGTCCTTCCATGATCGTGGTAGCTGACGAGCATATGTGCTCGGTATCTACCACGATCACGAGAACCGGGCCGCAGACCACGATCAAGTCCGGCCCGGGGCAGGCGCTCGGCTACAGGTCCTTAACTGCGGGGGTTAAGCCTCCGGTGCCGGGTCTGCGTCTCGCCCGCCGCGTCGGCTCACGGCCGACCCGCTGCCCCGGCAGGCCCGGGCCGCCGGTTTCATGATCTCGGTGCATAAGAACGCGAATAGCGAATGTCATGTACCGAGGTCATGAAGACCCCGCTTCGGGACCGTCCGGAGACCGGGTTCCGGACACGCACTCAGCGGCCGTAACCCAGCCAGGATCGCTGCCAGCCTGCCGATGCGTCAGCTGAGCCCGTAACCTCCGCCGTTACAGATCGTTAGTCCGGCGGCCCGAACCAGGCCTGCAGCGCCTCGGCCAGGCCCGCGGCCTGGCCGACCGACTCCGGGCCGGCTGCCCAGGCCACGTACCCGTCGGGCCTGATGAGGATCGCCCCGGCGGGTGGGGGGTTGACCACGGGGCGGGCGGCGACGACCGTTACCCGGTCAGACCAGCGAGATGCCGCGCGGGACAGCGCGCTGTTCGCGGTGAGCACGCCGCTCATCCCGCCGCCGCCCGGGCCGGAGAAGTCCACGTTCTCGCCGGATCCGCTGAGGTCGAGCAGCACTCCCCGGGCCTTCCGGACGAGCTCGGCCACACGGGAATCCCCGCCACTGGCCAGGCGCAGGTCCGGCGCCAGCCGGCCGGTCAGCGGGTGCGGCCGCGCGCCGCTGCCGGGCATCTCGTAGCGTACGTCGGACCCTTCTATCATCGAGCCGACATGCCGCAGCGGCTCGGAGTAGCGCATCAGCTCGCCGAACAGCTCGCGCAGCGCTTCGCCGTACTCGCCGTCGGCGGAGAGGGCCTGCTGCGCCCTGGTCTGCAGGATTGTCCGCTGGCCGGCCAGGTGCCGCTCGGTGTGGTAGGAGTCCAGCAGGCCTTCCGATGCCCGTCCCTGCGCTTCGGCGGCGAGCTTCCAGCCGAGGTTGATCGTGTCGAGCAGGCCGGAGTTGAGCGACCCCCCGATCCCGGACAGGTGCGCGGCGTCGCCCGCAAGCAGCACCGGGCCCGCCCGGAAGCGATCGGCCAGCCGGCTGTTGCCCACGGTCCGGGTCAGCCACTGCGGGTCGGTCATCTCCAGGTCGGTGCCCAGCACCCGGCGGGCGCTCTCCCGGAGCTCGTCCAGGGTCATCGGGCTGTCCGCGTCCGCCGGCGCCCCTGGGCCTGCCTCCCTCGTGTGCACGATGAACACCCCGGGAGGTGCCGACTTGTCCAGCGAGGCGAGCGGCCCGAGCGAATAGGCGCCTCGCGGCGTCCGCGTGGTGGCCATCAGCGGCACCCGGCCGATGCCCGGCACGTCTGCCTCGCCGGTGCCGGGGATGATCGTCACGCTGGGCAGCGAAACCCGGCCGATCCGCGCGATGTTGGACGAGGTGACGCCGGGGAAGTCTATGCCGGCCCGTTTGCGGACCAGGCTGTGCGCGCCATCGCAGCCCACGATGTAGCGGGCCCGCACCTGGTAACCGCCGTCCGGACCGCGAACGTCCAGCGCGGCCGGTGAGCCGTCGCCCGGCAGGGACAGCGCGACGACCTCGTGCCCACGCCGCACGCGCCCGCCGAGCTCGCATAGGTAGCCGTCCAGTATCTGCTCCAGCCGCCGCTGGGGTACCGCCAGGATGTGCAGCGGGCTGGCGCCCAGCGGCGCGAAGTTCAGCTGCAGCGGCCCGAACCCGAACTGCGGCACCGGTCCCGCGTACGTGGCCTCGGCGCGGAACCTGTCCAGCAGCCCGCGGTAGTCCAGCATCGGGACGATCTGGCCGAACAGGCCGTTGCCCTTGGGTATCTGGCTGATCTCCGGCAGCCGTTCCAGCACCACGGCGTCGGCCCCGGCCAGGCGCAGTTCAGCGGCGAGCATCAGGCCGGTGGGGCCGCCGCCCACGATCGCGATGTCGGCGTCCTGCGCCATCTGCGCGGCCGTCACGGCGCCGGCCAGGCCGTGCCAGGAATCCGTCCGGTCACGCCGACCACCTTCGCAGAATCTTGCCTGAATGGCAAGTTTGCCTTTCAGGCAAGATTATCGCTATCCTCTTCGGGTGACCGGTCTCGACGCTGCGGACGGCACGATGCCCGCTGGCCTCAGGGAGCGGAAGAAGCTCGCGACGCGGCAGGCGCTGAGCTCCGCCGCCCTCCGGCTGGCGATCGAGCGCGGCCTGGAGAACGTTACGATCGAGGACATCACCGCCGAGGCGAACGTCTCGCAGCGGACCTTCCGCAACTACTTCGCCAGCAAGTACGAGGCCATCTGCGCCATCGGGGCGGACCGGGCGCACCGGATCGGCGCCTCGCTGCTCGAGCGCCCGCGCGGCGAGCCGCTGTGGGAAGCACTCACCAATGCGGTCCTGCAGCATTACGAGGGTGCCGGGCAGGCATTCGGCAGGGACACGATGGCCGCGCTCGGCCTCGTCCTGAGCGCGGCACCGATGCGCGGTGAGTACCTGAAGATCAATTCCGAGATACAGGGTGCGCTGGCGACCGCGATCGCCAAGCGGACCGGAAGCGACACCGAGACGGACATGTACCCAGAGATCGTCGCCGGCGCGGTCACCGCCGCCTCGCAGGTTGCGCTGCGGCGGTGGTACCGGGCGGATCCGCCGGTGGCGCTCCGGCCGCTGCTTGAGTCCGCGCTGGCGCAGCTTGCCAGCGCCTGCTCGCAGCCCGCGGCCGGCAACGCTGCGGCGGGAAGCCGATGAGCGCCAGCCAGGGATGTATTCCCCGGGGCGCGTTACTAGTGTTCGGTAGATGGGCTGGCATGAGGTTGCCGACGGAGTCTTCCAGCGGCGCTACCACCCGCTGGACGTCACCGTCTGTGTCATCCGGGGCTCGGACGGGCTCGCGGTCGTCGATACGCGGTCGTCACCGCGGCAGGCCGACGAGGTCCGCGCCCATCTGCGGGAGCTGAGCAGCGAGCCGCCCCGCTGGGTGATCAACACGCACGCGCACTTCGACCATTGTTTCGGCAACCAGCGGTTCGGCCCCGGCTCGGACCTGGATCTGCCGATCTACGGCCACGTCCGGGTACCGGACCACCTGGACCGGTACGAGCGGCCGCTGCTCGCAGGGTGGATCGCCCGCGGCGGCGAGGAGGCCAAGGAGTGGCTGGAGGTGGTGGTCACCCCGCCTACGGACCTGGTCGGCGACCGGCACGCGCTCGACCTCGGGAACCGGTCCGTCGAGATGCTCCACCTCGGCCGGGGGCATACCGACAACGACCTGCTGCTGCACATTCCCGACGCCGGGGCATGGGTGGCCGGCGACGTCATCGAGGAGTCCGGGCCGCCGTGTTACGGCTCGGGCTGCTTCCCGCTCGACTGGCCGGTGACCGTGGACCGCTTGCTGGACCTGGTTGGCGACGGGGACGTCGTGGTGCCCGGGCATGGCCGGCCGGTCGGCAAACCGTTCGTCCGCGAGCAGCAGGAGCAGCTCGCCAGGGTGGCCGGGCTGATCAGAGAGCTGCACCGAGCAGGCGTTCTCGCTGGGAATGCGGCTGAGGCGGGTGCAGGCAGATGGCCGCTGCCCGTTGACGGGCTTGCCCCGGCCATCGACGCCGGATACGCGCAGCTCAGCCGTGCCGGGGCGGCGTAGGTTCCGCGGGCGGGCGGCCGCGCAAACGGCTCGAGGGCAGGTGCCGGCCCTGGCCGACGGGCTGGGCCGGGGCCGCCTCCGCAGGGCAGGTGCCGGCCCTGGCCGACGGGCTGGGCTGGGGCCGCCTCCGCAGGGCAGGTGCCGGCCCTGGCCGACGGGCTGGGCCGGGGCCGCCTCCGCAGGGCAGGTGCCGGCCCCGGCCGCTGCTGCCCTGGCGTAATAACGGACCGCTCAGGGGCGGCTGCGGATTGGCCGTCAGCGGACCCAGCACCTCGTTCAGCGGCTCGTTGGCGACGGCATCGGTCAGGTTCTGGCGGTCCGCGGCGTTCTGGCCGGCGCTGCCGGCCGCGAGGCCGGCGATCTCCAAAACGGCGATCCCGGAGCCGAAGCCCTTGCGCTCCCCGGCGCGAGAGTCCCTGCCGTTCTTGCCGTCGGCGCTTTCCCCGCCCTCGGCCGCGACGTCCTCGGCCCAGCCCGGGAACTCGTCGCCGGCCTGGGCCGGGCGCTGCTCCGCGGGCGCCTGCTCGCGCTGCTCGTACTCGCCCGGCCCGGCGCACGGAACCAGCACCGACTCCCGCGCATCCGGCCGGCTGACGTCCCAGTCAGGCCAGGACCAGAGCAACTCCTCGAGGTCGTCGGCGTCGAGCACCAGCTGCCCGTCGGGCGCGGCAGACATGCCGGGGTCCGGCAGGTGCACCTCGCCGGGGCACCGCACGCACAGGTCCGCCGTGGACGTCATCCCGGCGAGATCCTTTTCATCTGTCGCTGTCCCCCGATCGTGACCGCTGGCGCGGCGGCGGTACATTTCCCCAGGTCATAGCCGCCTCAACGGCTGGCATACCCAGGATTTTATGATCAGCATCCGCCATCGCGGCAACTCCCGGGAAGGCGCGAGGCGGCCAGGTGCGGGGATCGTGCGGCAGGATAGTGCCGTGCCTACCCATGTCGCCCTGCTGCGGGGCATCAACGTCGGGGGCCGCAACAAGGTCTCCATGGCCGACCTGCGCGAGCTCGTGGCCTCACTCGGCCATGGCGACGTGGCAACGTACATCCAGAGCGGCAACGTGGTTTTCAGCACGGGGGAGACCGACACGGCGGCGCTGGCCGCGGGCCTGGAGCGGGCGATCGCCGCGTCGCTCGGCGTGCCCGCCCGGGTCGTGGTGCTGTCCCGCGAGGAACTGGTGCAGGCGGCACGGGACAACCCGTATGCCGGCGAGCCGAACCACAAGGCCGTGCACGCGGTGTTCCTGGACGGCGAGCCAGGCCCTGACGTCGCCGGGCGCGTGTCGGCCGCCCAGGAGATAGCCGGGCAGAAGGGCAGCCGCGACACCGCCCAGCTCATCGGGCGCATCATCTTCATGCACACGCCGGACGGCTACGGCCGCAGCGACCTGGCCGCAGCGCTGGTCAAGATCGGTCAGAAGAAGAACGACACCGTCGCCGGCACGGCGCGCAACTGGGCAACGGTGACCACACTGCTCGCCCTCTGCGCTCCCTGACGCCCCGGCTGACCGGCAGGCGAGCGAGGTCTCAGGCGTCGCGACTGGTGATCACCAGGCCGGCAGCCAGCAGCACGGCGGCCGGCCACGCGGCCAGCACCAGCATGGACACCGCTGGCGAGAGCAGGCCCGGCTGCGGGTGCATGGCCAGGATCTCGTAAGCGGCGAACGGCATAGTGAACCTGCCGACGTCGTCCTTCCACGGTGACGGCAGGACCAGGCAGAGCGCAGCCAGCCCGTAGATCGCCGCCAGCGTCGCTGTGATCGCGCCCGGAGTGTGCCGGATGATGGCGCCGAGCCCCAGGGCGGTCAGCGCGCACGCACACAACACAAAGCCACCTGCGAGCACGGCTCCCGGCACGCCCGGCTGAGCGAGCGAGACACTGCGGTGCCGCCCGGCCAGCATCGCCTGGGTCAGGAAGAAGCAGATGAACGCGAGCACCTCACCAACCACTAGTGCGGCTCCCCCGGTGACTGCCGCCTTGCTGGCGAGCACTGCCCAGCGCTGCGGCACGGCGGAAAAGGTGGTGCGGATCAGCCCGGTCGTGTATTCCGACGTGAACTGCAGAACTGCAAGCACGCTCGCCGGAATCACGGCGTACTCGGCGTAGCCAAGAAAGCTCACGGTGAGCGCGGTCATGCCGCCTGGCGGGGGAGTGGCAGCCGACGCGACGGTGCGCGCGACTACCGCGGTAGACCCGATCGTCGCCGTCGCCGCGATGAGCAGCGTTACGTAGTTCGAGCGGACCGAGCGGAGCTTGACCCATTCGAAGCCGAGCACGTCGCGCGCCCGGGCAGCCAGGGAGGGCACGACCGGCTCGCCGGTGCGGCTCGCAACGGCAGTCATGAGCCCGCCTCGGCCCGGGCCGCGGTGGTCGCCGCGCGATAGTCGGTGCTGGCGGCGGTGAGGTCCAGGTAAGCCTGCTCCAGGGACGGCTGCCGCGGCGCCAGTTCGTGCACGGCGATCGCGTGAGCCGCGGCCAGGTCGGCGATCGCCGGAGCATCCATGCCGGTCACGGCCAGCCCGCCGTCATCCTGCGGCGCGACGGCGGCGCCGCGAGCGGTGAGCAGTTCCGCGAGCTCGCCGGCGCGCGGCGAGCGCACCAGCACGTCTGCACGGGCACTGGACTTGGTGAGGCTCCGCGTCGGCACGTCGGCGAGTAGCTTGCCGCGCCCGATGACGACAAGGTGATCAGCGGTCAGCGCCATCTCGCTCATCAGGTGGCTGGAGACGAGCACCGTGTGGCCGTCTGCCGCTAGCTGGCGCAGCAACTGGCGGACCCAGCGGACCCCGTCGGCGTCAAGGCCGTTCACCGGCTCGTCGAACATCAGCACCGGCGGCTCGCCCAGCAACGCCGCGGCAATGCCGAGCCGATGCTTCATGCCGAGCGAGAATCCCCTGATGCGCTTGGCCGCGACGGACTCAAGACCGGCTAGCTCCAGCACCTCCGGGACGCGGCCGCGCCGGATCCCGTTGCTGACCGCAACGGACAGCAAGTGGTCATACGCTGTACGCGCGCCGTGCACGGCTGTCGCGTCCAGCAGCGAGCCGACCTGGCGCAGCGGGCGGACGAGCTGCCGGTAACGGCGTCCGGCAACCAGCGCAGTGCCTGAGGTCGGGACGTCGAGGCCCAGGATGAGCCGCATCGTCGTTGTCTTGCCAGCGCCGTTCGGGCCGAGGAAACCGGTCACCCGCCCCGGCCTGACGGTGAAGCTCAGCCCATCGACCGCGGTAACCGGGCCGAACCGCTTGGTGAGCCCGTTGAGCTCGATCATGGCTTCGCTTCGCCTGGCGGCACCGGCCGCCCCCGGCCGATGTGGCCGATGCTCAGGTACAGGATGCCGCCGCCCGGGGTCTGGATCAGGCAGATGATCGCCCAGGCCCACTTGGGCAGATAGCGCACCTGCGCGGCCCGGGCGATGTCGACCAGGCAGAAGGCGTCAAAGCCGGCAGCCAGGGCCAGGCCAAGCCTGAGCAGCCAGCCCGGCGGGTGATGAAGCGTACGCGCCAGCGCGATGACGCCGAGCACAATGACGAGCCAGCTGATGAACCCGATGACCGCACGGGCCGCCACATCGGGAGGGCGGAGCCGCATGGCGCCGGTCCGCCACCGCGAGTTTCTGGCGCGCCGGGAACCGGCCCGCGCGGACCGGCTCAGCTGCCTGGCCGTGCGCGAGATGCCGGCACAGAAGCTGAGCGCCCGCAGCGCGCGCAGGAACGGCAGGCGGACGCTCTGATCGTCCAGGATGGCGGGCAGTTCGGCGGCCCACTCCCGGCAGCGCTCGGCGCGCACATCCGCCGGGAGCCGGCGGCAGGCGGCGCGGATCAGCCACTCGGCGATCCGCTGGACGAGCGGGGTACGGCTCACTGGGTGCTCCCCGGCGCAGGCCGCGTCGCACCGTGCCTGACCCGTCGCGCCCGGGCAGGCGAGGAGGCCTGGGCAAGCTCGAGCCGGGCGACGCGGAGGCCTTCGGCGGTCAGCCGGTAAAACTTGCGCGGCGGCCGGCCGCCCGCGTCCTCCCGCTGAGCCTCCCACTCTGAGTCCACGAGGCCGTCCTGTTGCAGGCGGGCAAGCATGGGATACAAGGTGCCGCTCGGCAGCTTCGCTGCCTTCATCAGGTCGTAGCCGTAGTGCAGCGCGGACGGGTCGGCGATCATCACCCTGAGCACGCGCTGCAAAGGCGCGGTGAGCTTCACGGCACAACAGTCTACATATGTAGTCTACATATGTCGAGATAGCGCGCGGCCCGCCGCCTGCCGGAGCTAGCCGGGCAACGCCGAGCTGGCCGCCCGGCCTCGCTCAGGCCTCGGCGTGCAGCCTCAGATCGAGGAACGCCGCTGTGAGCTTCGGTGTAGTCCATAGCGCGTTCAGCCCGCTCGGGTTCGGCAGCGCCCACAGGCGGGTGCTGCCCACGGTGAGGTCCTGCGGGCCCACGGTGGCGCGCGGCAGCCCGAAGGCGGTGCGGAAGGCCGTGACGCCGACGACCGCGAGCCAGCGGGGAGCCACGCGTTCTATTTTTTCCCGCAGCAGCCGGCCGCCCTCCCGCAGTTCCTGGGCGGTGAGCTCGTCCGCGCGGGCGGTGGCCCTGGCGACCAGGTTCGTGATGCCCAGCCCCAGGCCGAGCAGCAGTTCCTGCTCGTCGGGGCGGAACTGGCGCGGGGTGAAGCCGGAGCGGTACAGGGCCGGCCAGAAGCGGTTTCCGGGGCGGGCGAAGTGGCAGCCGGCGGCCGCCGAGTACAGGCCCGGGTTGATCCCGGCGAACAGCACCCGCAGGCCGGGCGCGATCACGTCGGGAATGGTCCGGCCGGCGGCAGCCGCCAGGTCGGCGGCGGTCGGCCGCCGGGTGCCGGTCGCCGCCGGGTGTTCCGCCACGGGCCAACCATAGAGGCAGTTGCCGCGCCCGGTAGAACGGAGTCAGCACAGCGGCAGCGCGGCGAGCACGTCGCGGTGACACCGAGGGAGGGCGCCGTCTGATCACGGTCGAGCCCGGCCGGTTCGAGGAGATGGTCGGCGAGGCGCTGGACTCGCTGCCAGAGGATCTCGGCCGCCTCATCAGCAACGTGGCCATCGTGGTCGAGCACGGCCCGGGTCCGCCCGGGCTGCTCGGGCTCTACCAGGGGATACCGCTCACCAGCCGTACCGCGTCCGGGTACGCCGGGGTGCTGCCCGACCGGATCACTATCTACCGCCTGGCGATCTGCGCGATTTGCAGCACCGAGGAGGAGGTCGTCGAGCAGGTGCGCCGTACCGTGATCCACGAGGTCGCCCACCATTTCGGCATCGGCGACGAGCGGCTTCGCGAGCTGGGCTGGTGAGCCGTGGGGGGAGCCCCCCGCAGGTCAGTGCACGTCGCTGCGCGGCGGGCGCCAGCGCCGCCAGCCTGGATGCACCGGGAAGTAGCGCGACGGGCCGGGCGGGACCACCGTGAGGCGCTCGCGCGGCGTCAGAGCCAGCCCGGCGGGCACTGGGTCCCACCAGGGCTCTCCGGCGAACAAACGGCTGAACAGTTCCCACTGCCTGCCTGCGGGACCGAGCACGAGCTGGGCCGGCGCCGGCTGGTCCGGGCGCTGCCACCGGAAGTCGCCGGACAGGCGCAGCGACACGTCGCGGTTGGGCAGGGCCGCGTGCGAGGTGAGGCAGTGGAACACCAGCACGTCCCCCGCGCGGTAATCCGTCGTGGCCCAGCCGCGCTCGCGCGGGCCGAGCACCCGCGGCCTCAGCGGCGGCCCGAGGTGGCTGCCGGGCAGCACCGCGAGACCGCCCAGCCGGACCGGGATGTCGGCCAGCGGCACCCAGGTCGTCAGCATGTCCTGCACTCCGGAGACGCCGTAGTCCTGGTGCACGTAGCGGCCGCGTGCCACACCGGGCGGGCGTTCTGGGTACACCGCCCGCAGCACTTTAACCGGATAAGAGAACGCCTGGGCTCCGAGCACGGCCCGGATCGTCCGGCGCAATTGGGTCAGGTAGGGGACCCGGTTGAACCCCCGGCTGGTGATCGCCGCCCCGAACGCGGGGTCGCCGAGCGCCTCCTTCGCGTTCAGCGCCCGCCGCTCCGCCGAGGCGACGCCGCTGGCGTCGGTCCATCCGCCGCGGCGCAGCGCGGCGGATACCTCGTCGGCCGCCGTGCTTACCTGCGCGGCCGGGAGCAGGCCGCGGAAGAACAGGTACCCGTCGTCGGCCAGGCGGCGGCGCAGCGCATCCGGGTCGTCGAGCAGCGCGTTGGCTGGCGACAGCTCGTCCACGCTTTGACGATAACGCTGCGGCGCTGATCCCCGGCTGGGAGAAGGCACCGCCGATCCTGGGAGGATCCTGCGCCGTCGCTGAGCAGCGGTCAGGGTTCCTGCAGCCCGGACTCGGGCCCGGTATCCGGCGAGGTTGCCGGCGCGTGCGGGGTTCGCGAGGGCCGGAAGCAGGACGGCCCCTGGGTGGCCCACGGCGGCCGCGGCGCAACGCTGAAGCGGGCGAGAAAGCCTGACGTGGCGGACCGCATCCCGGTGACCAGCCCATCCCGCCGCTGGGCAAAGGCCGCGGCGTCCACCAGCCCGCGTTCGGAGCGGCGGTGCAGCAGCCCGAGCTCGGTGGCGCAGAGCTGGTACTCGGACATGTCCTGCAGCGCGCCCAGCCCGCCGTGCAGCCGGGCCCACTGCCTGGCCTGGCGGCGGCCGAGCATGCTGCTCAGCATCGCGGTGTCCAGCCTCGTCACGATGCCCGTCTGCTCATATTCGGGCAGGTAGTGGCGGATGAGCGCGATCATGCGGCGCCGGTCGATGACCATCGCGACGAGCAGCAGGATGACGATGAAGGCCAGCACCGCGTAGGTGAGGGCAAGCCCGCCTCCCGCCGTGGCCAGCTCGGCATTCCACAGCGAGTGCAGCACCACGGCGGCGACCCAGCCCAGGCCGACGGCCCACAGGCCACGGCGGCTGCTGACCGTGGCCGCGTACGCGACGCCCGCGCCGATCAGCGAGGCGAACAGCGCCTGGCACACGGGGGAGACCACACCGCGCAGCACGAACGTGGTGGCGACGCCGCTGAAGCCGTAGTGGGTGGCCTCCGCGTAATAGAAAAGGTTCTCGATCAGGGCAAAGCCCAGGCCGACCATGCTGCCATAGACGACCCCGTCGCTCACGCCGTCGATCTCCTGCGGGCGCAGCATCAGCAACCCGACGAGGGCAACGCCCATCAGCGTCTCTTCCGCCACCGCGACGCCGATCACCGCCGCTGGCGACGCGGCGGCGAACCCGCCGGCGCGCAGCGTCGGCGTGGTCAGCAGCTGGTGGCCGGCCAACGTGCCGATGAGCCCGATCAGCGCCGCGCTGCCCGCTCCCCACAAAAAGATGAAAACGAGGCTGCCAGGGGGCTCGGGCTCCAGCCTGTCCAGGTAGAGCACCCCGGCGAGCAGGGCAGGGATCGGCAGCAGGGCCAGGGTTAACCCGATGCCGGCGGGCACCGCCCCGCTCGCGGCCACGACGGCCAGCGCAGCGAGCGCGAACAGGCTGCAGCCGGCGACGCCGACGATGAAACCGACAGGTGTGTGACCGGCGCGACGGTCGCCGGCAACGGCATGTGGATCAATCGGCGCCACCCTCGCAGCATAACCATTCGGAACCGGTCATTCCCACAGCCGTCGGCGACGGGATTGCCCGTTTACGCAGGCGTTTGGAAATGGTGCCCGGCAGCGCCGGCGCGGGTGCTGGCCCGTGGCAGGAGGGCTCGTTAGGTTCGTGTGCATGTTCGAAGCGGCAGGAGTGCTCGGCGGCCTGAACGACGAGCAGCGCCGGGCCGTGACTCACGGCGACGGCCCGCTGCTGGTGCTGGCCGGCGCCGGGACCGGCAAGACCCGGACCCTGGTGGCACGGGCTGCCTGGCTGCGGGCCCAGGGCGTGGAAGCCAGCCGGATCCTGCTGCTGACGTTCACCCGCCGGGCCGCCGATGACATGCTCGCCAGGGCGGAATCGCTGACGGCATCGACGCCCGGGGACCTAGCGCCGCCGGGCAGCACAGCCGACCGGATCTTCGGTGGCACGTTCCACGCGATCGCGCACCGGATCATCAGGGCGCACGCCGAGTCGTTCTCGCTGCCGCCCGCGTTCAGCGTGATCGACCCGGCCGACGTGGCGGACGTGCTCGACACGCTGCGGGCCGATCACGACCTGGTCGGCGTGAAGCGGCGCGCCCCGCGGGCCCAGGTCTGCGCCGACATCTACACCCGCTGCGTGAACACGCAGACGACGATCGCCGACGTGGTCAAGGCCAGCTTCCCCTGGTGCAGCGACTTCACCGAGCAGCTGGCCGGCCTGTTCCGCGCCTACGTGGGCCACAAACGCGGGCACGCGCTCGTCGACTTCGACGACCTGCTGCTGCTCTGGCGGGCGGCGCTCGCCGACCCCGCAGCGGGGCCGGCCTTGCGCGGCCTGTTCGACGCGGTGCTGGTGGATGAATACCAGGACGTCAACGCCGTGCAGGCGGAGATCGTGCGGCTGCTGCGGCCGGACGGGCAGGGCCTGACCTGCGTCGGCGACGACGCCCAGGCTGTGTACGGGTTCCGCGGCGCCGACCCCGAGCACCTGCGGGCCCTGGCCGGCGCGTACCCCGTGCTGTCCGTGATCCGCCTGGTGCGCAACTACCGGTCGCAGGACTCGGTGCTGCGGCTGGCCAATACGGTGCGTCCGCAGTCGGACGGGCTGGAGCTCACGCTGGCCGGTTCCCGCGGCGGCGGCCTGACCCCGCAGCTCATCCGCTGCCACGACGAGGCGACGCAGGCGCGGGAGATCGCCGGCCGGGTGCTCGACGCGCACGAGTGCGGCCGCCTGCTGCGGGAGCAGGCCGTGCTGGTGCGAGCCGCGCACCACAGCGACGTGCTTGAGGTCGAGCTGGCGGCGCGCGGCATCCCGTACGTGAAGTACGGCGGGCTGCGCTTTACCGAGGCGGCGCATGTCAAGGACTTCCTGGCGGCGGCGCGCGTGGTGGCCAACCCCGCCGACGACCTCGGCTGGTTCCGGGTGCTGCGGCTGCACGAGGGCATCGGGCCAGGGCACGCCCGGCGGATCATCGATGCGCTGCGGCCGGCCGACCCGGCACCGTTCGAACGGTGGCCAGCGGCGGTGACATGCGTTCCGGACCGGTTCCGCAAGGCGGTGGCGGCGACGGTGGCCGGCCTGGCGGGAGCCGCGGGCCTGGAGCGGACGGCTGACCGGGCGGTGGCCATCCTGGCGGCGCTGGCCGATCCGCTGCGTGCCAGGTACCCGGACGCCGCGGCGCGCATCGCCGACCTGGAGCGGCTGGCCGACGCGGCGGCGAGCCGGCCGTCGCTGCACGACGCGCTGGTCGAGCTGGCCCTCGATCCGCCTGCGTCCGCGTCCGACCTGGCGGGGGCGCCCCGGCTGGACGACGACTACCTGGTGATCTCCACCGTCCACTCCGCCAAGGGGCTGGAATGGCCGGTGGTGCACCTGCCGCACCTGGTGGACGGCGCGGTGCCGAGCGACATGGCGCTGGGGAGCCTGGAGGGCCTGGCCGAGGAGCGGCGGCTGTTCTACGTTGCGGTGACCCGGGCCCGGGACGAGCTGTACCTGTACGCGCCGCTGCGCCTGCACATCCACCGTGGCATCCGGGACGACCGGCACGGATACGCCCAGCTGAGCCGGTTCCTCGACGCCAGGGCGCAGGCTCAGTGCGAGATCGTGGACGCCGCACCGCGCCGGCCGGCGGTGCCGCGCGTGGCCCACCTCGCCGCGACCGTAGACGCGGCGCTCGAGTCGCTGTGGAGCGGGTGAACGGGGCGGGCGTCAGCCGCGCTCGATGATGCCGCGCAGATACGCCGCCTGGCCGGCGTGCTGGAGGTCGTCCGAGATCACGCTCACCAGCCGCACGCCCAGGGTGACCGGGGGGTCCCAGGACTTGTCCACGATGCGGTCGAGGTCGGCCTCGGTGAGGCCCTGGATGTAGTTCAGCGTCTCCTGATGCACCGCGTCGTAGTACGCGGTCAGCATCTCCCCGGACTTGACCTGCACCGCGGCGACCGCCTCCGGGCCGTGCCCATAGCCGGTGGCCGAGGCGGCGAACGGCAGCCCGAACCGGTCGGCCCAGGTGGATCCGCTGGGACCGGCGGTCCAGACCTGGCTGGTTCCGGCCACGTCGGCGATGTGGTCATCCTGGATGCGGGTCAGGTGCCACACCAGCCAGGCGATCGAGTTCGCCCCGGGCTCCGGCCGGTACGCGAGCTGGCCTGGGGTCAGCCCGTCGACCGCCTGGTGCACGGCCTCGCGGATTCGGCCGAACGCATCGGCCAGCAGCTCGGCGATGGTCATCAGGAGTTCTCCCGTCTCACCAGGGCATGGACGTGCTCAGGAAGTGTGTGAGCGTGTCGATATCACTCATCTTGTAGACGTGACGTGGCGGGGTCTCGAACGTCGAGTAAGGGGTGACCCTGATCACCACCCGCTGCTCCTCGTCGACCATCTGCTCGATCTGCGGCCGCCGGCTTTCGGGCACGTCATCACCCGCCATGATGCCGATGACCTGCGTCAGCACGTCTGTGGCGAGCGCGCGGTCGCGGGAGATAGCGGCCGTGCCGTAGACCTGGAGGTACCCGAGCGGCCACTTCTCGTCGAGGATGCAGAGGCTGACCCGGCCGTCGCGGTCCACGGCCTTGGCCTTGCTCCGGCCTTCCATGGTGGAGATCAGGAGATCGTCGCCGTCCACTACGTAATAGACAACGGTCATGGCCGGGCCATGTTCCTTGCGGTCGTAGCCGAAGACGCAGATGCGGTGATCGCGGACGAATTGCCGTCGTTCTTCCCGGTCCACGATGGCACCTTATTGTCCGCCGGGCCGCCTCGCCACACCGCCCCCGGGCTGCGCCTGCCTCCGGCAGACCCGCCCGCCGGCCGCGTCTTCCTTGATCATCTGTCTCTTCGCGGGAAATCGTCGTGATCGGCAAGGGCGGCCGGGGTTAGGACCGAGCGCTGCCGCGGCACATAGGGAATGACCTGCGATGGAGTAGGCCGAAGTGGTGGCGATCTTATCGAATTTGTGTTCTGGTAGTGGAGTGAGTGATGTGACTTTGCCGTGGTGGTGGACTTATCCGGCCAAGTGCGCGAACGGGCACGCTTGGGGGCCCGGCAAGGTGATCGTTTCATGGATGCCCTGCGCGTGCGATCCTGCCCGGAAGGAGCAGAGCCGCGGGCCCGGTCACCGCGTCGTTGAGTGCCGCACACCGGGCTGCCAGTCACCGCAGTGGTACGACCCGGTGCACGACCCGGCGACAGCGCGGTTAAGCACAGCGAGTCACCGCTCGCTGCTCTGACGCGTGCCGGGTCATCGCCAGGGCGTGATCGTGCCCAGGTTCGCGCAGGGAGCCTCATGGCCGTGCGCCCGGGCCCGCCACCGGGCTGGGCGCACGGCCCCTGGACTTGGTTAGGCGCGCGCGGCGTTCCGCATGGCCGCCTGAGCCCGCTTGAGCCGTGCGCTCTGGGCGCCGTTGGTCGTAGCAGCCTCGTACTTGGCGTACTCGAAGCCGGGCATGGTGAAGCCGGCCAGGTCCAGGATCACATGCGTCGTCTGTGCGCAGTAGATCGCTATGACGTTCAGGACGGTCGAGGAGTACTCGGCGATGCCGGACGCCAGGAAGTTGGCCAGCGACCCGGTCGCGGGGTAGTTGATCGTGGACGCGTTCGGCGTGGCCGTAGCGCCGGACCATACGGTCAGGTAGCCACCCCCGGCCATCTTTGTCACCGTGATGTTGGCGAATACGGCTTCCGCAAAGTAGACCTGGCTGTCCAGGTTGATGTAGATGGTCTTGCCGGTCTTCAGGCGGCCCTCGCTGTCCAGGTTGCCTGACGGGTTGACGATGTTCGGGCGGCCGGACGCGGAACGGGTGTCCAGGATCCGGACCGGCGCCACCAGCTGGGCGTAGACGTTGGCCGTGGCCTCGGTGTGGACCGGCGCGGACACGATATCCGGTGTCGCCGTAACGCTGAAGTTATGGGTAAACCACAGCTCGCCGCCGAAGGTCGCGGTCAGGTCGCCACCGACCGTCGACGCCGTCGGCTCCTGCCCGGTCGCGGCAGATGGGGTTAGCCGCAGGTTCGGGCCCGATCCCTCGTTGGTGGCGTCGACGCCGGTGTTGGTCAGGATGAACCCGGGCGTCGTGTCGTTGTCGGCATCCAGTTCGGTGGGCGTGCCCGACGTGCCCGCGTCGTTCGCCGTGTTCATGTCGACGGCGGTAGTGGCCTGCGCGCTGGCAGGACCCGCGACGGCCGTTGCCACCGCCCCGGCGCCGACCACCCCGGCCGCTACGATGCCTCCCCTGCTGAGCAGGGCGCGCCGGCCCAGAGGGAGCTTGCCACCGTCCTGGTCGTCGTGGTCGTCTGCCGTGGAGGGCCCTGCTCCCCGTGACACTTTTCGTGCCATAATGTCCACCTCCCGTTGAATGCCGGAAGCATCATGATTTATCCGGCGGCCGGAAAGGATACTGACCTGCCCGCCCGGGTGTCTATAGCGGCTGAGCATCAATTGCGTGGCCGCCTTTGGCCGGTCAGCCCGCGCCCCCAGTTCGGGCAGCGCGCCGTAGCATGCTGCCGAAGGGAGGCGTGCGTGCCCGCTGCGGTGCTCCAGATTGGCGGGCGGATCCGCGCGGAACGGGCCAAGAAGGGCATCAGCCTGCGCAGCCTCGCCCGGGGCGTCGGGCTTTCGCCGAGCCTCATCTCGCAGATCGAGACCGGCAAGTGCCAGCCGTCGGTCAGCACGCTGTACGCCATAACCAACGTCCTGGGCATCTCGGTGCAGGACGTGCTGGGCGAGACCGCGGCCGCGGCCGAGGTCCGCCACGCGGCCGGGGCCGGCCGCGTGGCGGACGGCAACCTGGCGCTGGCGGCGGCACCGGCGGCCGCGGCGCGGGCCGGCGCGGCGGCCGACCTCGCCGGGCCGGTGGTCTGCCCCGGCCAGCGTGACGTGCTCGAACTGGACCTGGGGGTGGTCTGGCAGCGCCTTGGCCAGGTGCCGGGCAGCAATGTCGACTTCCTGCTCGTCACCTATCAGCCCGGCGGCTGCTCGTCACCGGGGGGACGGCTGATGCGGCACGCGGGCACCGAGTACGGCTACCTGATCCAGGGCGAGCTGACCCTCACCCTGGGGAGGCAATCGCACCGGCTGACGCCAGGCGATGCGGTCAGCTTCCCGTCGGTTACCCCGCACGCCTACCGCAACGAGGGAACGGTCCCCTCGGCAGGCGTCTGGTTCGTTGCCGATTCCGGTGGCGGATAGGGCGGCGGCGTGGCGTTCAGTATTCATTGACACCAACCGCTCGCGGCCCTTAACTGAAGGCCGGGCCGGGAAGCGCCGAAAGTGAGGTGGCCATCGATGGCGGTACGCACCTTCGGGCCCAACGCGGTGGACTGGGAGGAACGGGTCGACCTGGTGCGGCTGCGCCGGGACCGCCTCGCCAGGCTGCGCGCCCAGCTCGAGCGGTCTGAGCTGGGCGGCCTGCTCAGCTTCGACTTCGCGAACATCCGCTACATGACCGCGACCCACATCGGCACCTGGGCGATGGACAAGCTGATCCGGTTTGCCGTGCTCCCGCGCGGCGGCGAGCCGGTGGAGTGGGACTTCGGCTCCGCCGCCCGGCACCATCAGCTGTACAACCCGTGGCTGGATCACACCCCGGGGCCGCCCACGCCGGAGGGCGCCCGGCAGACCGGGGCACGCGCAGGCATCTCCACGCTGCGCGGCGCGTTCCACCCGGACGCCGGGATCGCGGCGGACGTGGCCAGGAAAGTGGCCACCGTGCTGCGCGAGCACGGCGTGGCGGACGCGCCGCTCGGCGTCGACGTGGCCGAGATGCCGGTGCTGGCCGCGCTGCGCGCCGAGGGCATCGAGACCGTGGACGGCCAGCAGGTCTTCCTCGAGGCGCGCCGCACGAAGACCCCCGACGAGATCTCGCTGCTGGCGCAGGCGTGCGCGATGGTCGACGCCGCCTACACCGAGCTGTACGCGTTCCTGCGGCCCGGGGTGCGCGAGAACGAGTGCGTCGGCCTGGTCAGCAAGGTCCTCTACGACCTTGGCAGCGAGTACGTGGAAGGGGTCAACGCGATCTCGGGGGAGCGCTGCTCCCCGCACCCGCACGTCTACTCCGACCGGCTGATCCGGCCCGGTGACCCGGCGTTCTTCGACATCCTGCACAGTCACCTCGGCTACCGCACCTGCTACTACCGGACGTTCGCCGTGGGCAGCGCGTCCCGTGCGCAGCGGGACGCGTACGTGCGCTGCCGCGAGTACATGGACGCGGCGATCGCGCTGGTGAAGCCCGGGGCGACGACAGCGGACATCGTGTCGCTGTGGCCACGGGCCGAGGAGTTCGGGTTCCCCGACGAGACCGCGGCGTTCGCGCTGCAGTACGGCCATGGCGTGGGCCTGTCGATCTGGGAAAAGCCCATCTTCAGCCGGCTTGTGTCGCTGGACCACCCGGAGCCGCTCGAGGAAGGCATGGTGTTCGCGCTGGAGACCTACTGGCCGGCCGCCGACGGCTGGTCCGCGGCGCGCATCGAGGAGGAGGTCGTGGTCACGGCCTCGGGCTGCGAGGTCATCACGAAGTTCCCTGCCGAGGACCTGCTGGTCGCCGGGCCCAAGTACTGGACCGCCGGGGGGTCGCTCGACACGCTCCGGGAGAGCCAATCGCACCTGAACACGCCGGCCGGCCGGGGGGAGGCCGGGGCTCCGGCGGGCAACGGGATCGCCGGCGGCGCTGCGGCGGGAGGTGGCGCGGCGACCGGCGCTGTGGCGGGCGGCGTCGGCAGGGCAGGAGGCGCGCTGTGACCGCCGGGGCCGACACCGGCGCCGGGCTCGCGATCGGCGCGGACGAGCTGCTCGGGCTGTACGAGCAGATGGCGGTGATCCGCGCCACCGAGAAGGCGGCGCATGATGCGTTCCTGGCCGGCCTGGTCAAAGGCACGACCCACCTGGCCGCCGGTCACGAGGCCGTCGCGGTGGGCGCCAGCGCCGCGCTGCGCCCGGACGATTACGTGTTCGCCACGTACCGCGGTCACCATCACGCGATGGCGAGGGGCGCGACGCCCGAGGAGTGCCTGGCCGAGCTGATGAGCAAGGCCACCGGCGTGTGCAAGGCCAAGGGCGGGTCGATGCACCTCACCAAGGCGTCGGCCGGGATGCTCGGCTCGTATGCGATCGTCGGCGCTCACCTGCCGCTGGCGGCGGGCGCCGCGTGGTCGGCCAGGCTCCGCGGCAGCGGCCAGGTCGCGGTCGCGTTCTTCGGCGACGGGGCCACCAACATCGGGGCGTTCCACGAGGCGCTCAACCTGGCCGCGGTGTGGTCGCTGCCGGCGCTGTTCGTCTGCGAGAACAACCTGTACATGGAGTACACCCCGATCGGCGAGGTGACGGCGGTCAGCAACCCGGCCGCCGACCGGGCGGGCGGTTACGGCCTGCCAGCGGAGATCATCGACGGCAACGACGTCGTGGTGGTCCGGGACGCCGTCGCGCGCGCCGCCGAGCGGGCGCGCGCGGGCCGCGGGCCGACGGTGATCGAAGCCAAGACCTACCGCCACTTTGGGCACAGCCGCACCGACCCGGGCAGCTACCGGCCTGAGGACGAGGTAAGGCAGTGGCTGAGCCGTGACCCGCTGGACATCGCCCGGGCCCGGCTGGAGGCGCTGGGTGTGCCCGCCGAGTCGGTGATCGCCGCCGACGAGCGGGCCGCCCGGATCGTCACCGCCGCGGTTGCCGAGGCCAAGGCGGCGCCGGGGCCGGACCCTGCGGACGCGATGACGGACATGTGGGCGGACGGAGGCTCGGCATGGCGGACGTGACGCACGAGGCGGCGGCGGTGGCGGGCACCGGCGCGGCCGCGGCCAATCCGCCGGAGGCGCCCGGCGCGGCCCGCGTGATCACCTACCGGGAGGCCGTCGCCGAGGGGATCGCGCGGGAACTGCGCCGCGACCCGTCGGTGGTGTGCCTGGGCGAGGACATCGGGGCCGCGGGAGGGGTCTTCAAGACGACCCAGGGCCTGTTTGCCGAGTTCGGCAAGGAACGCATCTGGGATACGCCGATCTCGGAGCAGGCCATCCTGGGCGTGGCGATGGGCGCGGCCATGACCGGGATGCGCCCGGTTGCCGAGATCATGTTCTCCGACTTCTTCGCCTGCTGCTGGGACTACCTGGCGAACGAGATACCGAAGATGCGGTACATGACCGGGGGCCAGGTGTCGGTCCCGCTGGTGGTCCGCACCGCGAACGGCGGCGGGCTGGGGTTCGGGGCCCAGCACTCACAGGCCGTGGAGAACTGGGCCCTGGCGATCCCTGGGCTGAAGATCGCGGCACCGGCCACGCCCGCCGACGTGGTCGGGCTCATGGCCGCGGCGGTCCGCAGCGACGACCCGGTGGTGTTCTTCGAGCACAAGGGCTTGTTCGCGAGCAAGGGCCCGGCCGCGCCCAAAGGCCACGTGGTCGAGCTGGGCCGGGCGGCGGTCGTGCGCCAGGGCAGCGACGTCAGCCTGGTGGCGCTGGCCGCCACGGTGCCGCTGGCCCTGGCCGCGGCGGAGCAACTGGCCACCGAAGGCATCTCGGCGGAGGTGATCGACCTGCGCTGCCTGGTGCCGCTCGACATGGCCGCCGTGCTGGAGTCGGTCGGGCGCACGTCACGGCTGATGATCGTGGAAGAGAACCCGTATCAGGGCGGCTGGGGTGGCACCGTGGCGTCGGTGGTCGCCGACGAGGGCTTCGAGCTGCTCGACGCCCCGGTCCGCCGGGTCGCCGCGGCCTGCGTGCCGCTGCCGTTCGCCGACGCCCTGGAGCGGCAGGTCATCCCGACCGTGGACGGCGTGACCGCCGCGGTGCGCGCCCTGGCCGCCTACTGAGCCCTGGCCGCCTACTGAGCCCTGGCCGCCTACTGAGCCCTGGCCGCCCTACTACTACTACTACTACTACTACTACTACTACTACTGAGCCCTCGCCGCTGGCCACTCTGGCCGTGCTCCGTCACTCTGGTGAGGCCCCGTCACTCTGGCCGACGGCCGTTACGCACTGCCGGCCAGAATGACGGCTGCCGACCGCTGTTACCGGCTGCCGACGGTTGTGAGCTGGGCTGTAACATTGTTTGTCATCAGGCAGATTACTGCGTGTAACGAGCCGGGCCGCCGCGCGGCAGGGCAACGACGCCCGCAAAGCTGCGCGGATCATGACGGTTGCGGCCATAATTTGATGCGCTTTGTCGCATTGTTACATATTTGTCTCAATCTGGTCCCAAAGCAGCCCGGCGCTTTCCCCTGCCCTGGACGCGGCTTGACCCCGGTCGTACCGTGTCCACGGGGCGCGTTTCGAACAAACCCGCATGCCGGAGCGCTAGCGCCCGGGGTTCCGCATGCCAGAAAGTACATGAAAAGGGGCCGCGGTGATGGGGTCCATCCCTGGGCATGAACGTAGGCGCAGTACCAGGCTGCGCAGGAGACTGCTGGCGGTGACCGTTGGCGCGGCAGCGCTGGCAACCGCCGCCGCCGGCTGCGCGAGCAGCAGCAGCACCACCTCATCGAGCGGCACGCCGATCAGCGGCGGCACGGCCGTCATGGCCTTGCCGCCATCGACCACGCCCAACTACATTTTCCCGTTCACCAGCAGCGCCTACATCAGCGTGGCCAACCAGAGCTACCTGTACGACCTGATGTACCGGCCGCTGTACTGGTTCGGCACCGGCAGCCAGCCGACGATGAACGCGTCGATCAGCCTGGCCAACGCGCCGACCTTCAGCGGGCGCAACGTGACGATCACGCTCAAGCACTACAAGTGGTCCAACGGCACGCAGGTGACGGCCCAGGACGTGATGTTCTGGCTGAACATGGAGGCGGCCGTCGGCGCCACCGACTACGGCGCCTACACCGGGTTCCCGAACTCGGTCGTCAGCAACATCAAGGCGGTCAGCCCAACCGAGCTGACCATGACGATGAACAAGTCGTACAACCCGACCTGGTTCCTGTACAACGACCTGAGCCAGATCTACCCCATGCCGGCGGCGTGGGACCGCACCGCCAGCGGGCCGAGTCACTGTGACACCACGGTCACCGACTGCACGGCGGTGTACAACTACCTGAACAAAGAAGCCGGTGACATGTCGACCTACGTGGGCTCGCCGCTGTGGTCGATCGTGGACGGGCCGTGGACACTGAGCTCGTTCAACGCGGACGGGCACATCACGTTCGTGCCGAACAAGAAGTACTCGGGCCCGGTGAAGCCGAAGCTGGCCGCGTTCCAGGAGGTGCCGTTCACCACCGACTCGGCCGAGTACGACGTGCTGCGGTCGCCGAGCTCCACCACCAAGATCGACGTCGGGTACCTGCCGGAGCAGGACGCGCCGGCCAAGCCGGCCAACGCGGCCGTCGGCGCCAACCCGGTGTCCGGCTACACCCTGGCGCCCTGGTACATCTGGGGCATCAACTACTACGTGGTCAACTTCCAGTCCACCGTCGGGGACCACGCCGCCATCTTCAAGCAGCTCTACTTCCGGCAGGCGCTGCAGTACGAGATGAACCAGGCCGCGGTGATCAGCGGCCCGCTGCGCGGCTACGGCGCCGTCACGGTCGGCCCGGTGGGCAGCACCCCGGCGTCGAAGTTCCTGTCCCCGATGGGCAAGAAGGGCGACCCGTTCCCCTACAACCCGACGAAGGCGAAGGACCTGCTGACCAGCCACGGCTGGAAGGTGGTCCCGAGCGGCGTCAGCACCTGTGTCAAGCCGGGCACGGCTGCGGACGAGTGCGGCGCGGGCATCACGGCGGGGACCGCGCTGAGCTTCAACTTCCCGTACGCGACCGGGATTTCCTGGATCGGGTCGGAGATGACCCAGCTGCAGTCGAACGCCGCGTCGATCGGGATCAAGCTGAACCTGGAGCCCAAGCCGTTCAACCAGGTGACCGCGCTGGCCGCGGGCAACTGCGTGGTCGCCAAGATCCCGTGCAACTGGGACCTGGCGAACTGGGGCGGCGGCTGGTCGTTCAACCCGGACTTCCTGCCGACCGGCGAGACGCTGTTCCTCGGCGGCTCGATTGCGAACTCGGGCGGGTACAGCGACCCGACCAACAACGCCATGATCCAGACGACGCTGACCAACAGCAGCCTGCAGGATCTGTACAAGTGGGAGGACTACCTGGCGACCAAGCTCCCGGTCATGTGGCAGCCGAACGGCGCGTACCAGGTGACCGAGATCGCCGACAACCTCAAGGGCGTCACGCCGCAGAGCACGACGCTGATGTTCAACCCGGAGAACTGGTATTTCGTGAAGTAGCAGGCGGTTGATAACCACTCAGGTCACGGTGGTTATTCTTGCGGGAGTACCGGGCTGATCGCCCGGTACTCCCGCAGAGGCCCGCTTGGGGAAGGGGCACGTTGATTGTCTTCATGATCCGCCGCGTGCTGCAGGCGGTCGTGGTGCTGGTGCTGGTTACCATGATCACTTATGCGCTGCTGCGGATGATCCCAGGGAACGTCGCGGTGGCGGTCATGGGGCCGACGGCCTACCGGAACCCGCTGGCGATCGCGCAGTTCGACCGGGTCTACGGCTTCAACAAGCCGTGGTACTACCAGTACTGGCTATGGCTCGACCACCTGCTGCACGGCGACCTCGGCTACTCCTGGAAGCTGAACCAGAGCGTCGCCTCGCTGCTGAGCAACCACCTGCCCAAGACCGTCTTCCTGGTCGGCGCCTCGATCATCCTGGCGCTGATCTTCGCCATCCCGATCGGGGTGCTGCAGGCCGTGCGGCGGAACAAGGCCGTCGACCACTTCTTCAACGGGTTCTCGACGATCTTCTACGCGATGCCCGCCTTCCTGCTGGGCATCCTGCTGATCCTGGTCTTCGCGATCAAGTTCCCGATCTTCCCGCCCGAGGGGCCGCAGGGCGAGGGCGTCGCGGTGCTGTTCACCAACTTCAACGCGCTGGTGCTGCCGATCGTCTCGCTGACGCTGATCACGATCGCCCTGTTCAGCCGGTACATGCGGTCGTCGGTGCTGGACAACCTCACCGAGGACTACGTCAGGACGGCGAAGGCCAAGGGCGCCAGCGAGCGGCGGGTGCTGCTGCGGCACGTGCTGCGGAACTCGCTGATCCCGATCGCGACACTGCTGGGCCTGCTGTTGCCGGCGGTGTTCGCCGGGGCGCTGATCACCGAGTCGGTGTTCAACTACCCCGGGATGGGCTACCTGTTCTACCAGTCAGCGCTGAACCAGGACTACCCGGTGCTGCTGGGGATAACTGTTGTGGTTGCGGTGGCGACGGTCGTGGGGTCGCTGCTCGCCGACATCGCATACGCGGTGCTCGACCCGCGGGTGAGGTACGTGAGCCAATGAGTCTCGGCAGCCTTCCGCCAGAGCCGGTCCCCTCGACTGAGCTCGGTGCCGTCGCCACCGGCGTCGCCACGGGGGTGGGGACGCCGGACATGGCCGCGGCCGTCGCCTCGGGGATGCTGCCCGCGGGCAAGCCGCGGAGCACCTTCCGGCGCGGGCTCGAAGTGTTCATGGAGAACAAGCTCGCCGTCACCGGCGTGGGCATCTTCGTGTTCATGCTCCTGTTCTGCTTCCTCGGCCCGCTGATCTACCACACCAACCAGATCACGGTCGACTTCGCGCACGAGGAACTGCCGCCGTCCGGTGCGCACCTGCTGGGCACCGACGCGAACGGGTTCGACGTGCTGGGCAGGCTGATGGTGGCCGGGCAGATCTCCCTCGAGGTGGGGATCGCCGCCGCGGTTCTGGCGACCGTCGTGGGCGTGCTCTGGGGCGCGGTGGCCGGCTACATCGGCGGGTTCGTCGACGCGTTCATGATGCGTATCGTCGACGCGATGCTGTCGATCCCCACGCTGTTCCTGGCGCTCGTGGTGGTGTCGATGGTCACCCCGAGCAAGCCGGTGCTGATCCTGGTGATCGCGCTGACCTCGTGGCTGACCACGTCCAGGCTGGTCCGCGGCGAGGCGCTGTCGCTGCGCACGAGGGACTACGTGCAGGCCATGAAAGTGATGGGCGGCGGCAACACCAGGGCGGTGCTGCGGCACATCGCGCCCAACGCGATCGGCACGATCATGGTGAACGCGACGTTCCAGGTCGCCGACGCGATCGCGCTGATCGTGGCGCTGAGCTACCTGGGCCTGGGGATCCGGCCGCCGCAGCAGGACTGGGGCGGGATGCTGTCGGACGGCGTCCAGTACGTGTACGACGGGTACTGGTGGCTGATCATCCCGGCCGGGTTCTGCATCGTGATCGTGATCGCAGCGGCGATCTTCATCGGCGAGGGCCTGCGCGACGCGGTCGAGGTCCGCCTGCAGCGCCGGTAACTGAGGGCGACCGCACCCATATGAACTACCACTTCACGAGGAAACATGGCATCGCTGCTTGAGATACAGGACCTGCACACCGAGATCCGGTTGCGCAGCGCGACGGTGCACGCCCTGGACGGCGTGAGCCTGACGGTGGAAGCAGGCGAATGCCTCGGCATCGTGGGCGAGTCCGGGTGCGGCAAGACCATGACCGCGCTGTCGGTCATGCAGCTCCTTCCCCCGGGCGGGCACATCACGGGCGGCACCATCACCCTTGCCGGGCAGGAGATCTCCTCACTCGACGAGCACGGCATGCGGCACGTCCGGGGCAACGAGATCGGGATGATCTTCCAGGACCCGATGACGTCGCTCAACCCCACGATGACGATCGGCGACCAGATCGCCGAGACCGTGCTGCTGCACCGCGGCGCGGACGCCAAGACCGCGCGGGAACGCGCGATCGAGGTGCTCGGCCTGGTCGGCATGCCCCGGCCAGCCGAGCGGGTCGGCAACTACCCGCACCAGCTTTCCGGCGGCATGCGCCAGCGCGTGATGATCGCGATGGCGCTGGCCTGCGAGCCGAAGCTGCTGATCGCCGACGAGCCGACCACCGCGCTCGACGTCACCATCCAGAAGCAGATCCTGGAGCTGATCGACAGCCTGCGGCAGCGGCTGGGCATGGCGGTCATCCTGGTCACCCACGACCTCGGGGTGATCGCCGGGCGCGCCGACCGCGCCGCGGTGATGTACGCGGGCAAGGTCGTGGAGACCACCTCCACGGTGCGGCTATTCGCCAACCCGCGCCACCCGTACACCGAGGCGCTGTTCGGCGCGCTGCCGGAGAAGGCCGCGGACGGGACCGAGCGCCTCTACAGCATCCCCGGCATGCCCCCGGACCTGACCAACCCGCCGGCCGGGTGCCGCTTCGCGGCCCGGTGCCGGTACGTGCAGGACTCCTGCCGCGCGACCGACCCGGGACTGGAGGGCGACAGCTGGGATCACCTCTACCGCTGCTTCTTCCCGGTGGGCAGGCCCGGCGAGTCCGGCGACACCGCGCTGCAGGTCACCGAGGTGCCGCCCAGGGAGCACCACGAGCGCGTGCTGGCGGAGAGCGACGGGCAGCAGCCGCTGCTGCGCACGGACGGCCTGGTGAAGAACTTCTCGGTCACCGCGGGCGCGGTGCTGCAGCGCAAGGTCGGCGAGGTCAGCGCCGTCGCCGGGGTGAGCTTCGCGATCCGCCCCGGGCACACGTTCGGCATGGTCGGCGAGTCCGGGTGCGGCAAGACCACGATCGGCCGGCTGATCGCCGGGCTGGAGCACGCCAGCGACGGCTCGATCGTCCTGGACGGCGAGGACCTGACCAAGCTCAGCAGGCGCGAGCGCCGCCGCCGCAGCCCCAAGGTCCAGCTGATGTTCCAGGACTCCTACGCCTCCATGGACCCGCGCATGCGGGTCGGCCCGATCCTGCGCGAGCCGCTGGCCATCCAGCGGATCGGCTCCCGCCAGGAGCAGCGCAGCAAGATCGCCGCGATCCTGGACGAGGTCGGGCTGCCCCGGGCCGCGGTGGACCGCTACCCGCACGAGTTCTCCGGCGGCCAGCGGCAGCGCCTCGGCCTGGCCCGCGCGCTGATTCTGCGGCCCAAGCTCGTCGTCGCCGACGAGCCGGTCTCGGCGCTGGACGTCTCCATCCAGGCGCAGATCCTCAACCTGATGCTGGACCTGCAGCGCGACCTCGGCCTGACCTACCTGTTCATCTCGCACGACCTGTCGGTGGTGCGGTACGTGTCCGAGTCCATCGGCGTGATGTACCTCGGCAAGATGGTCGAGATCGGCCCGGCCGACGACGTGTACTACCACCCGGTGCACCCCTACACCAAGGGCCTCATCGACACCGTCCCGATCGCCGACCCCACCGCGGCGAAGCACCGGGAGGACAAGGGGGTCGCCGGCGAGCTGCCTTCGGCGATCAACCCGCCGTCCGGCTGCAGGTTCCGCACCCGCTGCCCGCGCGCACAGGACATCTGCGCCCTCGAGGAGCCGCCGCTGCGCCCGTTCGCGCCGAACGGCCACATGGCCGCGTGCCATTTCCCGCTGCGCGAGCCGGAAGGAGTGACCGCCCCGGCGCCGACTCCGGCGGCCGCGCCGTAACCGGCCGCCCGGACCCGGGCAGCGTGTCCGCGGGGCCGGGGCGGGGCCGGGCTGGCACAGTAGAGGCGTGGCACTGACCGCGACCGGCGTGATCGCGCCGCTGGCACGCTACGCGCGGCGGCTGCACGCGCTCGCCGGCGGCCGCCACCACGTCGCGTCGCCGCTCGGGGCATGGCTGCTCTTGGCGCTGTGTGCCCAGGCCAGCCAGGGACAATCGAGAGAGAGCCTGAACGTCACGCTCGGCACCGACTCCGGCGAGGCCGCCGAGCTCGCCGCGGCGCTCCTGCGCGCGCCGCACCCGGCGGTTCCCGCAGCCGCAGCGGTGTGGCACCGGCCCGCGACGAGCGGAACCCTGGCCCGCTGGCTGGCCTCGCTGCCGCCAGAGGTGCAGGCCGGCCCGTTCACCACCCAGGCCGGTCTGGACGAGTGGGCACGGCGTCACACGTTGGGGCTGATCGGCGAGTTCCCGGTGCGGCTGGAGCCCAGAACGTCGGTGCTGGCCGCCACGGTGCTGGCGACGCGGGTCTCCTGGGAGCGGCCGTTCGACGTGGCGCCGGCCGCCGCGCTCGGCCGGTCGAGCCCGTGGGCGGCTCTGGTCAGCCAGGTGCTGCGTACCCCGGAAGGCCCGGGCCACGAGCAGTTCGTGGCCGTGACCGATTCCGTGGGCGACGTGGCCGTGCACACCGCCGTGGCCAGCGGCGGGGTCCGGGTCACCTCGGTGGCCGCCGCGCCCGGCGTCCCGCCCGCCGACGTGATCGGCGCCGCCTATGACCTGGCCACGGCGCTGGCGACGGGGCGTGCCGTGCCGCGCCGGTCGCTGTTCGACCTGCCGCTGGGCGAGGGGCCGCTGTGGTCAATCAGCGAGCGGACCCTGCCGCTCCGGGGCGGCGGCCGGCCGGAGCGGTGCACGGCCGTGCTGCCCGCCTGGACGGCGCGCAGCATGCACGACCTGAGCGACCCGAGCCTCGGCTTCGCCACCGCCGCGGAGGCCCTGGCGCCCGGCGAGCCATGGCAGGCCAGGCAGGCGGCGATGGCCGCGTACAGCAGGACCGGGTTCGAGGCGGCGGCGGTGACCGGGATGGCGGTGGCCGCGGCGATGGTGCAGCCCCGCCGGGCGCTGGTCCGCACCGCCGAACTCCGGTTCGGGCACCCGTACGCGGTCGTGGCGGTCACCGCGGCCGGCCCTGGTCACGGCGGGCAGGGTGCCGCCAGCGTTCCGGATCTCTGGCATGGCCTGCCGGTGTTCTCGGCGTGGGTGGCAGAGCCCGAGGACGCCGCCGCGGCCTGACTCCCCGGCGCCGCCTGACGTGCCCCGGGCGGCCTCCGCATTACGGTAAAGTGCGGCAAATGGACGGGTCTGCCCGGGTGACCGGGCCTGTCGCGGGTCAGCCCGGCATCATCATGGCGGGCTTCGACCTTGCCCGGTTCGGCTACACGCTGGAAGAGTTCTTCATCGAGGGCACCGCGACCTGCTACGAGCCAGCGGGGCCCGCCGGGGCCGACGGCTACTGGACGGTCACGCCGTCGGGCCAGGCCCCGTTCGTCACCCGCCTCGTGGCGTGCCGGCCCTCCGATCCTGGCGCGTTCACCGGCACGGTGATCCTCGAATGGCTCAACGTCAGCTCCGGTTTTGACGCGCCCGCGTTCTGGATGCTCACCCACCGGCACATCATGCGGTCGGGATGGGCCTGGGTCGGCGTGTCTGCTCAGCGGGTGGGGATCGAGGGCGGCGGCGGAATTCTCGACGGCGCCGAAGACAGCCCCGCGCCCGCACCGCAGCGGGTCATGACGCTGCCCGCGCTGAAGCAGAGCGATCCAGGGCGTTACGGGAGCCTCAGCCACCCTGGTGACGCGTTCAGCTTCGACATCTTCGCGCAGGGAGCACGGGCGGTCCGCTCCGGGGAGATCCTGCGGCCGCTCACCGCCGGCCGGGTGCTCGCTTGCGGCGAATCCCAGTCAGCGATTCACCTGGTCACCTACGTCAACGCGGTGGCGCAGGCGGCCCCGCCCGAGGCCGCGTGCGACGGGTACCTGATCGACAGCCGCTCCGGGCGCGCGGCGCCGCTGTCCGGGTGGGACGGCGAGGTGCGGATGACAGGGCCCGACGGCGTGCGGGTGCGCACCGACGGGCGCGCCCCCGTGCTGACGGTGCAGACCGAGACCGACGTGACCGGCGTGCTGGCGGGAGTCACCGCCCGGCAGCCGTCCAGCAGCCGGTTCCGGTGGTGGGAGATTGCCGGGGCCGCGCACGCCGACACCTACCTGCTCGGCGCCAGCTTCAGCGATTCCGGTGACCTGCCGCCCGCCGAGCTTGCCCGGCTGATCGCCCCGACGGCAGAGGTGTTCGGGATGAAGTGCCCGGTGCCGGTCAACTCCGGGCCGCAGCACCATTACGTCGCGCAGGCGGCGATCGCCCACCTGGACCGGTGGGCAGGCGGCGGGGCGCCGCCGCCGCGCTCGCCGCTGCTCGAGGTCGAGCCGGACGACCACATGCGGCTGGTCGCCGATGAATCCGGGATCGCGAAGGGCGGCATCAGAACGGGCTGGGTCGACGTGCCGGTCGCGACGCTGTCCGGTCTCGCGCCGGCCGGAGCCCCCGGGCTCGCGATCCTGCTCGGCGAGACGCGCCCGTTCAGCCCGGCCGAGCTCGGCCGGCGTTACCCCGGTGGCCGGCCCGAGTACGCCGCGGCGTTCCGCGAGGCGACCTCGCGCGCCGTGGACGCGGGCTTCCTGCTGGACGAGGACGCCGGCGAGATCGTCGCCCTGGCCACCGCCGGTTACCCTGCGTAGCATCTGGCCGGGCTCTGGCAACGCAGCGTCATTTCGTGCCGCTGCAACGGCGCCGCGGCACGGCCGCGCCCCATGATCGTGGTTGATTTCGACCGTGCTCGTCATCGACCGACCACGATCATGAAACTGGTCTGCCAACCACGCCCCGGGGACACGCCGCCAGACGCGGCCGGGCTCCCCGGGCGGCGGTCCGGCGCAGCCGGCGGCCCTGCCGAGTCCAGGCCGGCCGGGCCCGCAGGCCGGGCTCCCGGGCGGCGGTCCGGCGCAGCCGGCGGGCCTGCCGAGTCCAGGCCGGCCGGGCCCGCCAGGTTGTTTACGGCACCTTCACTGGGCATTAACCCAGAAGTAAGATCGTCCCAACCCGTCCCGGTCTGCGTGCTACCCGGTCTGCGTGGTACCCGGGGCAGGCCCCGTCGGTCGCTGACCTAAGGGAGGCGAGCCGTGAGCAACAGCCAGGGCAGGCCGCCCGCCGCCGACGTGCCAGCAGAGAACGAGCTTCGCCGCGAGGCCGCGGTCGTCCTGCGCGAAGCCGGCGAAGAGCCGAACGCGTTCATCCGGCGCTTCGACTTCTGGGACTCCCGGTATGAGTGGCGGCGGGTCTTCTCGGAGTTGCTGGGCACCTTCTTCCTGGCGCTCGTCGCCGTGGGCGGGGGGATGGTGAACGCCAGATTCGGCGGCCACGCCATCCCGTCGAGCGCGCTCGTCGTGGCGCCCGCGCTGATGGTGATGGCGATCATTCTGTTCATGGGCGCGGTCTCCGGCGCTCACCTGAACCCGGCGGTGAGCTTCGGGTTCGCGCTCCGCGGTAACTTTCCGTGGCGGCGGGTGCCCGCGTACGTCGTCGCGCAGTTCGCCGGGGCGGTGGCGGCCACGCTGCTGCTGTGGGCGCTGATCGGCAAGCAGGGCACCGCCGGGCTGACCTTGCCCGGGCACGGTATCTCCACGCTGACCGCGATGCTCTGGGAAATGGTGCTGACCGTCGGCCTGGTCAGCACGATCCTGGGGACCGCGTCGGGCGCGCAGCAGGTCGGGGCGTTCGCGGCGATCGGCGTCGGCAGCTATATCGCGCTGGCCGGGCTGTGGGGGTCGCCGGTCAGCGGAGCGTCGATGAACCCGGCACGGTCCCTCGGCCCTGCCCTGGTGCTCGGTGACTGGACATCCTGGTGGGCCTACCTGGCCGGGCCGGCGGCCGGCGCGGCCGTCGCGGTCGGCTTCGCGTTCATTCTGCGCGGCCCGGGCGGCGGGATGCACGGCACGCAGGCCGCCCAGGGAACGCTGGGCACGCTGTGGCTGCCCACCCGGATCGGCCGGGCGACGCCGGCGCCGAACGAGCCGCCCGGGCACCGCGGCACCGGCCCGCACCGAGGGGCGCCGCACGCCGGGACCGCCGGGACTGATGATGACGAGGCTGGGCACGGGGCCGGCGATGGCTAGCGAAGTAAGCATCAGCAGGCGCGACTCCCGGCTCGAGGAGGCGCCACTCGGGCTCACCCTGGTGCAGCGAGCCTGGCGGGGCAAGGCCGCGCGTGCGAAGGTGCCGAGGGAGGGCCACGCGGAGTTCCGGCCTGCGGCGGGCCGGCCCGACCCGGTTGACCTGCTCGAGGAGCAGGCCAAGTCGCGGGTCCCGGAACTGGTGCCGATCCGCTACGGCCGGATGCTGGCGTCGCCGTTCGGGTTCCTCCGCGGCGCGGCGCTGCTGATGGCCGGGGATCTGTCGCGTACCCCGGTGACCGGGCTCACGGTGCAGGCCTGCGGCGACGCGCACGTGTCCAACTTCGGGATGTTCGCCTCCCCGGAGCGCCGGCTGGTTTTCGACGTCAACGACTTCGACGAGACGCTGCCCGGGCCGTGGGAGTGGGACGTCAAACGGCTCGCGGCGAGCGCCGAGGTGGCCGCCCGCGAGAACGGCTTCGGCCGCAGGCAGCGCCGCGAGATCGTCGTGACCGCCGTGGCCCGCTACCGGCGGGAGATGCGGAGCCTGGCCGGGCTTGGCGAGGTCGACGCATGGCAGTCGCCGGCGGAGGTCGACGATCTCAGGCAGCGTTATCAGGCGATCCTGGACCGGAAAGAGCGCCGCCTGGCCGATGCCGACCTGGCCGGGGCGAGGGACCGGGCGGGCCTGGAGTCGCTCGACAAGCTGACCCGGATGGCCGACGGCACCCCCCGGTTCGCTTCCGACCCGCCGGTCCTGGTGCCGATCGCCGAGCTGCCCGGCGCGCAGGCCTCGGCCGGCCTCGAAGCACACCTGACCGGGATCGTCGCCAACTACCGCCGCACGCTGGAGTGGGACCGCCGGTTCCTCATCAGCAAGTACCAGGTGGTGGACCTGGCGCGGAAGGTGGTCGGGATCGGCAGCGTCGGCCTGCGCTGCTGGATCGTCCTGCTCACCGGGCGCGATCCAGCGGACCGGCTGTTCCTCCAGATCAAGGAGGCGGTCCCGTCCGTGCTCAGCGGGTGCATCGGGCCTTCTCCTTACCCGAGCCAGGGCGAGCGCGTCGTCGCCGGCCAGCGGATCATGCAGGCGGCCAGCGACGTCTTCCTCGGCTGGCACACGAGCAGGGGCACGCTCGCGCACGACTATTACGTCCGCCAGCTACGTGACTGGAAGTTCTCCGTGGTCGTGGAGGACATGGATCCGCCGGCCATGCTGACCTACGCGCAGATGTGCGCGCAGAGCCTGGCCAGGGCGCACGCCCGGTCCGGCGACCGGATCGCGATCGCCGGCTACCTCGGGAAGTCGCAGGCGTTCGAGCGGGCCGTGGCCGAGTTCGCTGCCAGCTACGCCGACCAGAACGAACGTGATCACGCCGCCCTGGTCGCCGCGGTCAAGTCCGGCCGGGTCGTCGCCGAGACCGGGATATAGGTCACGTCCGCCCGGATCACGGCCGGGGCCGCGATATAACCAGGGCCGTAACCAGGGCCGCGATATAACCAGGGCCGTAACCAGGGCCGCGATATAAGCTGCGCGTGGCCGCGCAGGCGATGCACCTGACCGCGGCCGGCCGCGCGGCCAGCCGCTCGGGGCTGATCGGCCCGCCGCACCGTTCGCAGATGCCGTACGTGCCGTTCTCGATGCGCTTGAGCGCCCCGCCGATCTCTGCAAGCTGCTCCCTCGCCTGGTCGATCAGGGCGGCCACGTGCTGCCGCTCGAACGCGGTCGACGAGCCCTCCGGGTCGTGCTCGTCGTCGCCACCGGCCGCGGACACCGACGATGACACGATGCTCTGGAAGTCCCGCTGCAGCGCGTCGAGCCTCGCCTGGGTCTGCTCGCGTTCCGCGGCGAGCCGGTCCCGCGCGGCCTTGAGGTCCGACGGAGAGAGCCCGGTCATCCGTCCATAACATCACCGCGACCGGCCCGGTTGCACACGCACGGCCGGTCATCGGGCAGGCTTGAGGCATGGCGGACACATTCACCCTGATGGCGGTGCACGCGCACCCCGACGACGAGTCATCGAGCACCGGCGGCGTGCTCGCCCATTATGGCGACGAGGACATCCGGACCGTGGTCGTGACCTGCACGAACGGCGAGTTCGGCGACACCCTGGCCGGCGCGAAGCCTGGCGAGGACGGTCACGACGAGGAGGCTGTGGCGCAGATCAGGCTGGCCGAGCTGAGGGAAGCCTGCAAGCACCTGGGCGTGACCGACCTTGAGCTGCTCGGCTATCACGACTCGGGGATGCCGGACTGGGAGTACAAGAACCGGCCGGACGCGTTCTGCAACGTGCCACAGGATGAGGTGGCCGCGCGCATCGGCGCCCTGATCGAGCGTTACCGGCCGCAGGTCGTGATCACGTACGACGACCTGGGCGCCTACCAGCACCCCGATCACCTGCACGCCAGCCGGTGCGCGCAGGCCGCGGTCGCGGCGACCGGGATCCCCGACAAGCTCTACCTGACGGCCATGCGCCGCAGCGACTGGCGCAAGCTGTGGGACGCGCTGCGCGAGCAGGGCGTCGAGGTCCCCGACGTGCGCCAGTTCCCCGAGGAGACGCTGCGCCAGATCGAGGAGCGCGAGCGCCAGATCACCACCAACGTCGACATCCGGTCCGTCCTCGACCGCAAGCGGGCGGCGCTGCTTTCGCACGCCAGCCAGATCCGGGAGTCCTGGTTCGCCAAGGTGCCCCCGGAGATCGGCGAGCAGGTGTTCGGCCGGGAGAGTTTCATCAGGGCCATGGACAAGACCGGGACGCCCGTCCCGGAGGACGACCTGTTCGCGGGCCTCCGCCGCGAGGCCGGCTGATGCGCCGCGTTACGTATGCGTCGCGATGATCACGACGATGATCACCAAGAACGCGGCGGCCAGAAGCGCCAGGACGACGATGGCGACGCGCATGAGCACGTAGTCCTGGCGTGCCTCCCGCCGCCGCTCCTTCTCTGGCATTCTCGGCGGGCGATAGCCCGGGGGAGCATCGTGCAGGTAGATACCTCGCTGCCGAATCAAGTCGGGTGGAGTCCCGCGACGTCTTCGCGGGCCGCCGAGCCAGACCATGATGCCCTCCCGCCACCGTCAGCCTGATGAGACCAGCATGCGCTGAAGCCGAGGAGCTTCATAGCTGCTGGGCGGCACTGTTTCGAACCTGCCATCCGTGAGGGCCGTCGTGCGGTCCTCACGGTCGGGCTCGATCAGCCCCCTGGCGGTGAGCCGCCATGCCTCTAATATCGTGGAAGCCACGATATCAGCCAATGGCAGGCTGGGTCACCATGGCGCGCAAGCCAGCCGTTGCGGGCGGGTGACATCCGCTGCGGGGGCGGCCGGGCTGCGGCCTAGCGCGGCGTGGAGCGGTGCCGGCACCGCCAGCGGCCTGCCCCCCGCCCCGCGCGACACCCACGCACTGGCCGACGATCGATATGGTGACCACGGAAAGGGTCATCTGCCGGCACTGTTGCGACGACCCACTGAACCCGCGCGGCTAATGCACCGAGATCATGAAACCCGGGCACCGGTGGACGCCTCCGGAGAAGTGTTCCGGCCGCGCGCCGGCCATGCGTATGGAACCCGGGCACCGGTGGACGCCTCCGGAGAAGTGTTCCGGCCGCGCGCCGGCCATGCGTGCGGCACGATATGGGCATGATCGCGCTCCTCGTCCGCATCCTGCGGGGCAGTCATCGCCGACAGGTGGTGGTGCTGCTGGCCAGCGTTGTGGCGATCATCATCGCCGGGGGCGCCGTGTTCGCGGCGACCCAGAGCTACCCGTTCACAACCGGGCTGTACTGGGCGGTCACCACCGCCACGACGGTGGGCTACGGTGACGTGACACCGCACAATCCGGCGGGCCGGGTGGTGGCGTCGGTGGTCATGCTGACCACCATCCCCCTGCTCGCCTCAGTGTTCGCTCTGGTAACGGGTGCCGCAGCAGCGGCCGGAATACGAAGGGTCCTGGCGATGGGACGTGCGTTCCCGGCGAGCGGCTACCGCCTGGTGATCGGCATGGACTCGGCGGTCCACGAGATCCTTGACGAGCTCGTCAAAGTCGGTGACCCGGTCGTGCTGGTCGCGGACGTGGACCCAGGCGGCGTCCGCGGCGAAGTGCACGTGGTCCGGGGTGACCCGACCGACGAGACCGCGATCCGCTCGGCACGGCCCGCGAGCGCCCAGCAGGCCCTCATTACCGGGGCGAGCGACGGCGACGTGCTGGTCAGCGCGGTGCTGCTGCGCAAGCAAGCCCCCGACCTGCCGGTGGTTGCCCTGGTCAGGTCGGCGTCGGTCCGCGAGGCGCTCAGGGACCTCGGCATACCGCACACGATCTCCGGCCACGGCCTGGTCGCGCACACGCTGGCGATGAGCCTGGAGACGCCCCACGCGAGTGACCTGCTCACCGAGCTCGTGGAGTCGGACAAGCACCGCCTGACCGAGGCGGAAACGAGCCCCGACATGGTCGGCAGGCCGCTGAGCGCGGTCCGGGCCGAGCGGGACGAGCTGGTGCTCGGCCTGGTGCACGACGGTAAGTTCGTCCTTGGCGTCGGGGACGACCCCGCCGTCAGCGCGGGCGACCGGCTGCTGATCGCCGTGCCGGTCTCCGGCCACGACGCGGAGTTAGCCGGGCTGGCGCGGCGGCCGGGCTGAGCGGCGAAGGACCGGGAGACACCGTGACCGAGCGAGTCCGGACGGCCATCCGGGTCGAGGGCGTCGTCCAGGGGGTGGGATTCCGGCCGTTCGTGTACTCGCTCGCGACCAGCCTCGGCCTTGGCGGCCTGGTGGGCAACGACGTCAACGGGGTGTTCGCCGAGGTGGAGGGCGACCCGGCGGCCGTCGACCAGTTCCTCGCGTCGCTCGCCCGCGACGCGCCGCCGCTGGCCAGGATCGAGCGGATCACCACCGCGGCGATGCGGCCGGACGGCACCGCGTCGTTCGCGATCGCGCCGAGCGAGGCGGGCAGCCAGCGGCGGACGCTGGTCTCGGCTGACACGGCTACCTGCGAAGACTGCCTGGCTGAGCTCGCGGACCCGCGCGACCGGCGGTTCGGCTACGCGTTCATCAACTGCACCAACTGCGGTCCCCGGTTCACGATCGTGCGGGACGTTCCCTACGACCGGCCGCGCACGACCATGGCGCCGTTCGCCATGTGCGAGCGGTGCGCGGCCGAGTATCGCGACCCGGCGGACCGCCGGTTCCACGCGCAGCCGACCTGCTGCCCGGCCTGCGGGCCCGCGCTTTCCCTGCGGGGGGCGGCCGGGGCGGTCCTGCCCGGGGAGCCGCTCGCTGCCACCGCGGGCCTGCTGCGGCAGGGTCGCGTCGTCGCGGTCAAGGGGCTGGGCGGCTACCACCTGGCGGTGGACGCGACCAGCGAGACGGCGGCTGCGGCGCTGCGGGCGCGCAAGCACCGCGAGGACAAGCCGTTCGCCGTGATGGTGGCCGACCTGGCCGCGGCGCGCCAGCTGTGCGAGGTGGACGAGACCGCCGCCGGCCTGCTGGCCAGCAGCCGGCGGCCGATCGTGCTGCTGCCCCGGCTGCCGGGGACCGGGCTCGCCGCGGCGGTCGCCCCCGGGAACCGCCAGCTCGGCCTGCTGCTGCCGTACACCCCGCTGCACCACCTGCTGCTCGCCGCTGTGGCCCGGCCGGTGGTGCTGACCAGCGGGAACGTCTCCGACGAGCCGATCGTGTACCGGGACAGCCAGGTGGCGGAGCGGCTGGGCGGGATCGCGGACGCCTTCCTCACCCACGACCGCGCGATCGAGGTAAGGACCGACGACTCGGTGGTGCGCGCGTTCCGCGGGCGCGAGGCCGTCATCCGCCGGTCGCGCGGCTACGTGCCGGAGCCGCTGGCCCTGGCGACCGCGTTCCCCAGGCCGGTGCTGGCCTGCGGCGCGGAGCTGAAGAGCACGTTCTGCCTGGCCCGGGGGAACCACGCGTTCGTCTCGCACCACATCGGGGACCTGGAGAACGCCGAGACGCTCCGCTCGTTCACCGAGGGCGTCGAGCACTTCCGGCGGCTGTTCGACATCACGCCCGAGGTCGTCGCCCACGACCTGCACCCCGACTACCTGTCGACGAAGTACGCGGCGAATCTGGCGGAGGGGCGGGTCGCTGGCGCGGCGGATCTCGCCGGGGTGGAACTGATGGGCGTGCAGCACCATCACGCGCACATCGCGTCCTGCCTGGCCGACAACCGGGCCGCCGGGCCGGTCATCGGGGTGGCCTTCGACGGGACCGGCTACGGCACCGACGGCACGATCTGGGGGGGCGAGTTCCTGGTCGCGGACCTGGCCGGGTTCGAGCGCGCCGCGCACCTCGCCCCGGTGCCGATGCCCGGCGGCGCCGCCGCGATCCGGCAGCCGTGGCGGATGGCGGCGGCCTACCTGGACGCCGCCTGCCCGGAGGGCCAGCCGGACGGCCTGGACGTGACCCGGCGGAACGAGGCGCTCTGGCCCGGGGTGCTGCAGATCGCCCGGCGCGGGGTCAACTCGCCGCTGACGTCGAGCGCAGGGCGGCTGTTCGACGCGGTCGCCGCGATCCTCGGGGTGCGGGACACGATCAACTATGAGGGCCAGGCCGCCGTGGAGCTGGAGCAGTTGGCCGACCCCGGGGAGGAGGGCGCGTACCAGGCCACGGTCGGCGCGGACTACCCGTTCAAGATCTTTGGATATGAACTTGTGCGGTCGGTGGCCGCTGATGTGACCGCCGGCGTGGCGCCCGGCGTGATCGCCGCGCGGTTCCACAACGGCGTCGCCGGCCTGATCACCGCCTGCTGCCTGAAGCTGCGCGAGCGGCACGGGCTGACCACGGTGGCGCTGTCCGGTGGCGTGTTCCAGAACCTGCTGCTGGCCCGCGCCGCCGCCGGCCGGCTCGAGTCGCGGGGCTTCAGCGTCCTGGTGCACTCGCGGGTGCCGTGCAACGACGGCGGGATCAGCCTCGGCCAGGCGGTCGTCGCCGCGGCCGGCGGCCGGCCGCGATAGCGCTATTCCTGCGGGACGGGGGTGCGGCGGCGCAGCCAGGCGTACCAGTCGCTCATGCCTGCCCCGGTGGTCGCCGATACCTTCAGCATCAGCGCGTCGGGGGCGGTCCGCCTGACGTCGGCGGCGTGCCGTTTGCTGTCGAAGTTCACGTACGGCAGCAGGTCCGTCTTGCTGACCAGGACCAGGTCCGCCTGCCGGAACATGTACGGGTACTTCAGCGGCTTGTCATCGCCCTCGGCGACCGAGGCGAGCACCACCCGCGCCTCCTCGCCCAGGTCGAACAGGGCCGGGCAGACCAGGTTGCCGACGTTCTCGATCATGACCACGGACCCGCTCGGCGGGTCGAGCAGGCGCAGGCCCTCGGCGACCATCTCCGCGTCGAGGTGGCAGCCGACACCGGTGTTGATCTGCACCACGTGGCAGCCGGCGGCCCGGATGCGCTCGGCGTCGAGCATCGCCGCCTGGTCCCCCTCGATGACCGAGAAGCTCATCTTGCCTTTCAGTTCCCTGGCGGTGCGTTCGAGGAGGGTCGTCTTCCCGGCTCCCGGGGAGCTCATCAGGTTTATAGCGAGAACGCCACGCTGCCGTAGCCAGTCGCGATTGAGCTGAGCCAGCCGGTCGTTCTTTGCCAGCACCTTCTGCTGTAGCTGGACGGTCCGCTCATCGGCCTGGCTCTGCTGATCGTGCTGGTGAATGTGGTGCTCGGGGTGCTCGGCGTGGTCAGGGTGCTCGGGGTGCTCGGCGTGCTCGGCGTGCTCGGGGTGCTCGGCGTGCTCGGCGTGCTCAGGGTGCTCATGGTGCTCGGGGTGCTCGTGACCGGGGTGCTCGTGGTCGGCGTGGCCGTGCGGGTGCCCGGCCTGGCGGCCGGCGCCGGCCTCCTCCGGAACGCCGGCCGGGAGCAGCCGGACCGCCGTCGTCCCCGAGCATCCGCAGGTGGCGCACATCGGTCAGGCCACCTGAACCGAGGCGATCTTGAGTTCCTGGCCGGAGATCACCTTGACCTCGATGCTGCCGCAGGGGCAGATCGTGATCGGGCCGTCGGGCTCGAAGTCGCTGCCGCACACCTTGCAGTGGCACCGCCCGGCCGTCTCGGTGATCTCCAGGCGCGCCCCTTCCAGGTTCGTGCCCTCGGCGACCAGGTCGAAGCAGAACCTGACCGAGTCGGCCACGATGCCGGACAGCGCGCCGATCTCCAGGCGCACGCAGGTGACCCGCGAATCCGGCAGGCGTTCGGTCACCGCGTCGACGACGCTCTCGGTGATGGCTAGCTCGTGCACGTTCGGTCTCGCTTTCCTTACCCCGGCGATGCGGGCGGCCTGTTCAGCAGATTCGCGGCAGCGGATCACCCACCAGCAGGTCCACGATTCTGGTGCCGCCGAAGGCGGTCTTGAGCTGAACGATGCCCGGCGGGTCGGCGGTCACCTGCCCGATGACGGCCGCCTGCTCGCCGAGCGGGTGCGCGCGCAGCGCGGCGAGGGCCTGGCCGGCCTGGTCCCCGTGCACCACCGCGACCAGGCGCCCCTCGCACGCCACGTACATGGGGTCGATGCCCAGCAGCTCGGACGCCCCCCGCACCTCCGGACGCACCGGTATCTCGTCCTCGCTGACCAGCACGCCGACGTTGGCCGCCTTGGCGATCTCGTTGAGGATCGTGGCCACCCCGCCGCGGGTCGCGTCGCGCAGCGCCCTGACTCCCGGTGCCGCCGCCAGCAGCCCGGCGACGAGCCCGTTCAGCGGCGCGGTGTCCGAGGTCACGTCGGCCTCGATGTCCAGCTCGCCGCGGGCGAGCATGATCGTCACCCCGTGGTCGCCGATCGGGCCCGAGACGATGATCGCGTCCCCCGGCTGCACGTTCGCCACGCCGAGGTCCAGGTCGTGCGCGATCAGGCCGACCCCGGCCGTGTTGATGTAGCAGCCGTCGGCCTTGCCCTTTTCCACGACCTTGGTGTCGCCGGTGACCACCTGGACGCCGGCGGCGTCCGCGGCCTCCCGCATGGACCTGGCGATCCTGGTCAGGTCGGCGACGCCGAATCCCTCCTCGAGGATGAACCCGGCCGACAGGTACAGCGGGGTGGCGCCGGCGGTCGCCAGGTCGTTGACCGTGCCGTTGACGGCGAGGTCGCCGATGTTGCCGCCGGGGAAGAACAGCGGGGACACGACGAACGAGTCCGTGGTGAGGGCCAGCCGGGCCCCGCCGACCTCCAGCCTTGCCGCGTCTTCGAGCGGCTCGAGCAGCGGGTTGCGCAGCTCGTCGAGGAAGACCGCCTCGATCAGGGTCTGGGTGGCCTTGCCCCCGGCCCCGTGGGACATCGTGATGCGCTCTTCCTTGACCCGCGGGCGGCTGCGGCGGGCGCGGTCGATGCGCTCGAGCACGAGTTCCTCGCGCACCGTGCCCGGCAGCGGCTGCGGGGAGCCGCGCCTGGTCTCCTCCGCACGGGCCTGCTCGTCGTGGACCCTGAGCGCGTCGGCCACCCAGCCTGCCGCCGGCCGGTCGGCGCTCATTTCATTGCCTCCCTCGCGGGCGCTTCGCTGGCTTCGGGAGGCGGGTCCTCGCCGCCGGGGCACCGCTGACGCGGCGCTCGGCCCGGCGGCTGCGGCGCAGCGGGTGAGCCAATCGACGTTGACAGAGGGTGTCTCATGACCGGGTCGCCTCCTTGACCCGGTTGCGGGTCAGCCTGCCGTAGTTGTAGTAGGCGGCGCAGGCACCCTCGGGCGACACCATGCAGGTGCCGATCGGCGTCTCCGGCGTGCACGCGGTGCCGAAGACCTTGCACTCCCACGGTTTGAGCACGCCCTTGAGCACCTCGCCGCACTGGCATGCCTTCGGGTCGGCGACCCGCACGCCGGGCACCGAGAACAGCAGCTCCGCGTCGAAACGGGCGTAGGCCCCCCTGACCTTGAGCGCGGAGTGCGAGATGAAGCCGAGGCCGCGCCACTCGAAGTACGGCCGGAGCTCCATGGTCTCGCCGATCGCCCTGAGAGCGACGAGGTTGCCGTCCCAGGGGACGACGCGCGAGTACTGGTTCTCCACCTTGGACTCGCCGCGGGACAGCTGCAGCATCAGCATGTAGATCGACTGCAGGATGTCCAGCGGCTCGAACCCGGCGACCACCACGGGCTTGCCGTAGTCCCTGGCGATGAACTCGTACGGCCGGCAGCCGATCACCGTTGACACGTGGCCGGGGCCGATGAACCCGTCCAGGCGCAGGTCGGGGGAGTCGAGGATCGCCTTGATGGCCGGGATGATCGTGACGTGATTGCAGAAGATGGAGAAGTTGTCCAGGCCCTCGGCCGCGGCCCGCAGCACGGTCATCGCGGTCGACGGGGCCGTGGTCTCGAAGCCGATGGCCATGAATACGACCCGCTTGTCGGGATTTTTCCGCGCGATCTTCAGCGAGTCGAGCGGCGAGTACACCATGCGGATGTCGGTGCCCTGTGCCTTGGCGTCGAAGAACGACCCGTTGCTGCCCGGCACCCGCATCATGTCGCCGAACGAGGTCATGATCACGTCGGGCTCGGCGGCCAGCGCCATCGCATCGTCGACCCGGCCCATCGGGATCACGCACACCGGGCAGCCGGGGCCGTGCACCAGGGTGATCTGCTCCGGCAGGTAGTCCTCGAGCCCGTGCTTGTAGATGGTGTGGGTATGCCCGCCGCACACCTCCATCAGCTTGTACTGACGCCCGGGCTCGCACAGTGCGGTGATCTTCGCGGAGAGCGCGTGCGCCTTCTCTGCGTCCCGGAACTCATCGACGAACCGCATGACCGCACCCCCTATTCGATCCGTGACTCGGCCAGCGCGGCGATCTCATCCTCGTAGGCCTGGCCTATGCCCTCCAGGAACTCCATGGCCGCCGCGGCTTCCTTCTCGTCGATCTTCGACAGCGCGAAGCCGACGTGGATCAGCACCCACTCCCCGGGCTCGGGCGGGTCGTCCGCGAGCAGGCCCACGTTGATCACGCGGCGCACCCCGCTCACGTCGACCCGGGCCAGGTCGGGCTGATCAGGCAGGAACTCGATGACCTCACCAGGTATGCCGAGGCACATACGATCAACCCTTTCGTTTAGTCGGCAGTGGAGGGCGCGTGCGCCGGCTGGCCGTAAGCGTTGGCTGGCTCCCTGTTCGCGCCTGCTTGCTGCCCGCGTGCGCCGGCTGGCCGTCGCCGGGCGCGGGCTCCGCGCCGACGCCGGCCTCGGCGCGGACCAGGTCGACCAGGATCCGCACGGCTTCGTCGACAGCCGCGGTGACCGGCGCGCTCAGCCCGATCCCTTCATCGATGCTGGCCGGCTCGCAGCCAACCACGAGTACCCGCCCGGCATCGGCGCCCAGCATCTTCAGCATCCCGAAGACGACATCCGGCTGCATGCCATGACCGTCAAGTAGCGGGATTCCCCTACTCTCCGCCGAGGACACTGCGGCGGGCGGGGTGCTGGCGCCTGCAGCGGCGGGCGGGGTGCTGGCGCCTGCAGCGGCCGGAGTTGCGCCGGGCGCTGCCCCCACGTCCGCGCGCGGCTCCAGTTCCATGACGTACAGCGTGCCCGGCTCCCCGCCGCGCGGCGTGGCGTCGACCAGCACCGTCGTCTCGAAGCCCTCGGCAAGGTCGTAGGCGAGGTGCATGCCGCTGATCCCGTAGTCGGCGACCCGCACCCAGTCGGGCAGGCTTTCGCTGGACAGGCGCGCGGCGACCTCGACCCCGAAGCCGTCGTCGCCGAGGAAGATGTTGCCGACGCCGGCGATCAGCATGCGGCCGGTCACCGGCTCAGCCCCGCAGCATGGTCGGCATCTGCCAGGGCGAGCAGCGTGAGCTCCCACAGCACGTGGTAGACGGTGGTCTGCGCTTCCTGGATCCGGTGCACCGACGACGATGGCGCGACGAAGAGGTAGTCGATGCTGTCCGACTCGGCCATCTTCCCGCCCGCATAGCCGGCGAACCCGATGGTGAGCAGGCCGCGCCTGCTCGCCTCGTCGAAGGCACGCAGCAGGTTCTCCGAATTGCCGCTCGTTGACAGGCCGACCGCGATGTCGGCCGGCCGGCCGAAAGCGGCGACCTGCCGGGCGAAGACCACGTCGACGCCGATGTCGTTGCACAGGGCGGTCACGACCGAGGTGTCGGCAGCGAGCCCGAGCGCTGGCAGCGGCCTGGCGTCACCGCCGGGGTTCAGGAACAAGCTGGCGAGTTCCTGGGCGTCGGTGGCGCTGCCACCGTTGCCGAATGCCAGCAGCCTCCCGCCTTCGGCGAACCTGACGGCCGCCTCCCTGGCGCAGGCCATCAGGCGGGCGCCGTCGCGCTCGGCGATCACCCGGCGCAGTTCCATGATCTCTTCGGCCTTGGCAACCGTGGACCTGCGCACCTCCTCGAGCACGGCAGGCAGGTCGCTGGTGCCGGAGTACAGGAACGGGTAGAGCGACTCCATCGGCCCCGCGCCCGGCTCGCCCTGCGCCATACCCGTCACCTCCCTACGACCGCTATCGCTTCCCTGGCGTGCACGAGGACCGTGTCCCCGACCCCCGCGGTCACCAGGGCGACGCTGACCTCTTCCTCGCCCTGCCCGGTGTCGACGAGGGCGAGGCCGTCGTCGAGCAGGCGGACGATCCGGACCTGCACCGCGGTGTCGGAGCAGGTGATGCAGACGTCGCCGTGGCACTCCGGCACGTTGCCCACGCGGCTGCTCTCCTGCGGAGCGCTCATGCGATCACCCCGGGGCCAAGGACGCCTGGCTGCTCGAAAAACACGTGCACCAGTTCCCAGAGCACGTGATACGCGGTCACCTGAGTTTCCTTGACGATCCGCGGGTCGGCCGACCTGGCAACGATCACATGGTCGGCGGTCTTGGCGGCGATCGCGCCGCCGTCCCCGCCGGTGAGGGCGATGGTCAGCAGGCCACGCTCGCGGGCTTCTTCCAGCCCGGCCTGGACGCTCGGGCAGTCCCCGTCCGCGGAGATGCCAAGGGCGATGTCGGCGGGCTCGGCCAGGTACCGGATCTGGTGCGCGAAGATGCCCGCCATGCCCTCGCGTGCGGCCACGCCGGTCACCGTGGCGATGTCATTGCCCAGCGAGATCGCGGGCAGCGCGCGCTTGCCGACGATCACCGGGTGGACGAACTCCACGGCGACGTGCTGCGCGTCCGTGCTCGCCGCGCCGGTGCCGAACGTGACCAGCTTCCCGCCGAGGTGGAACCGCACCGCCATGGCGTGGCAGGCGCTGGCCACCGCCCCGGCCTGCTCGGCAAGGTCGCGCAGCGGCGCCGCGCGCAGCTCGATGAGCTGGTCAGCGGCTAGCTGCCTGGCGCCGGGCTGGGGGTTCACGTCGGGGTCTCTTCGGGCCCGCCGGAGGGCTCAGAGAGGTCGATGTCGACGTCCACATCGATCGCGTCCCTTACCTTGAGCGCGCCAAAGAAGCCGGTGTAGGGCTTGATCCCGAACTGGGTCTGTACCACCGACGTGGTCGCGTGGTACCGGTCCGGGCCGGTCTTGCGGATCCGCAGTTGCAGCGGTCTTGACTGGCCGGCAAGCGTGAGCGTCCCGCTGACCATGCCCCCGCCGTCCGCGTCCGGCTCGAACTTGCTCGCCGTGAAGACGGCCTCGGGGTTGCGGTCCGCGCCGAGCGTCTTGCGCGCGGTCACCGCGATTTCCCGGCGGTCACGGTCGGTCAGCGGCTTGAGGCCTCCCGTGCCTTCACGCACGATCAGCGAGCCCATGTCGGCCCGCACTTCGAGCGCGGACGGGCTGAGATCATCGTTCACCGTCAGCGACCCCGACCACCGGCCGACCTCAATGGTCAGATCGTGGCCGGCTTGTGCAGCAAGTCCATCACGGAACGTGTGCAGAAGTATACGTGCACGATCCGTTCCGAGCTGGAGGCGACCAGCGTGAACCGCCATGCCAGCACGGTAGGACACTTGTGGGGGGACGTCCAGTGCTCCGATCAGACAGCCTTGACCATTCGGCGCTCGTTTTGGCGCTGGCCGATACCCGGCGGCCCCGGCGAATTACCCGGCGGGTCCGGGCGAATGCCGGGCGGCCCCGGCGAATTGCCCGCGGCTTCGGCGAATGCCGGGCGGCACCGGGCGAATTGGCGGAACGCCAGCCGCCCGGCGTCGGTCAGACCTGGCGGGCGCGGCCGGCACGCGCGCCTGTCTCAACGAGCGAACTCCGGGTCGCCTGCGGGAACGACAGCAGAGCGCCAACGATGCTGCCGGGGCGACAGCAAAGCGCCAACGATGCTGCCGAAAGGGCTCGCAGCTGATCAACAGGCATGTTTGATCTTGGTATCCGGCCACGTTTCTTGATCTGGGTACCTCAGCAGCTCATAGCGCTGTTAAGGAACCCAGATCATGAAACGAACTGTCTGGCGGGTTTGCTGCCACAAGGTGAACAAGGACAGCGGAGTGACAGCAGAACGCCAGCGGTGCTGCCGGGGACCGAGAGGGTACGCAGCAGCGACGACCGCGGGCGGCGGCGTGGGCTCGGCTAAGGTCCGGGGCCGTGGGCCGGAGGTTACGGGGCTGAGGTCAGGCGGCGTGGGCTCGGCTAAGCTCCGGGGGCCGTGGGCCGGAGGTTACGGGCCGGAGGTCAGGCAGCGTGGGCTCGGCTAAGGTGCGTGGGCCGTGGGCCGGAGGTGACGGGGCTGAGGTTACGGGCCGACGGTTACGGGCGGGGGGTTACGGGCCGGGGATTAGGGGAGCGGCACCTGGCCGAAGACTTCCTGGATCCGGCGCAGGTCCCGCATCCGCGGCTCCGTTGCGCCGCCCACCCAGCGGCTGACGGTCTTCACCGACACACCGAGCTGGCGCGCTGCCGCTTCCTGCGTGAGGCCTTCCCGCCGCAGCGCGGTCGACATCCACTCGGCGAACGTTGCTGGCTGGCCGGGAGCGCCGAGCACGACCGGCTCGGCCGGCGTCGGCATCGCCCCGGCAGGCCCGCCATTACCGGGCGCACCAGTCCCCGCTGCACCAGCGCCGGGTCCCGCGGCGCCGGCCGCACCACCGGTGGCACCGCCGTCGGCGGCCGCGCCGTCACCCGGCGCCGCCAGGGCCCCGCCCGCGCCGGCCTGCCCCGCGCCGGCCTGCCCCGCGCCGGCCTGCCCCGCGTCGGCCGGCCCTGGAGCGGTGCGCACCTTGGCCGCGCCCGGGCTCGCGCCGTTGCCCGCCGGGTACGCCGAGGACAGGTAGTTGGCCGGGATCTGCCGGTCCGAGTGCAGCACGTCCACCTCGACGTGCTCGGGAAAGATGCGGAACGCCACCTGGATCGAACCGGTCGGCCCCGCGGCGTCGAGCAGCGCCCGGAACACCGTCTCGCCGACCTCGCGGTTGCCTTCGTCGGTCAGCGGCGACTCCGCGAGACAGCGCCGGACGAAGTCCCTGATGTCCGGGATTGACGATGGGCGGGCCGGGAACACCTGCGACAGCACCACCACGGGCACGACCTCTATCGGGTCAACGCCAGGCAGATCCACGCCGTGTCCGTGGACAGGCTCAGCCACCGTCTCTCCCTCAGCCGCTTGTGTCTCCCTCAGCCAATACTGGGGGCCGGGGGGCACGCTGAGGTCAGGGTACGTGAACTGGACGGCAAACGGGAATCTCCCGGCGCGGCATCTCTCCCCGCCTACTGCGGGTGACGAGCTGACCGCAATCATCACTAGCAGTAGCCATTTAATGGCTTAGGCCTAGACATTTCTGTCCGGCAGGCGACTGTTTAGTCTTGTCGGCCGGTGCTGCCAGGTTTAGCATGACCACCGTCCGCGCATCAAGAATGGCGAGGTGCGGGCCTGGTCACCAGCCGACCCCGAAGCGAGGAGGTGGCCACGTATGGCCACTGGGACACAAGCCGCCGAGGCATCGCAGGCTGACACCGGCACAGAACCGCTGGTGCACATTCTCTGGATGAACGGCGGGCTCAGCTGCGACGGCGACTCGGTCGCGCTGACGGCCGCCACCCAGCCCAGCATCGAGGAGATCGCGCTGGGCGCGCTTCCCGGGCTGCCGAAGATCGCGGTGCACTGGCCGCTGATCGACTTCGAGTGCGGACCGGAACAGGGCGCGGACAACTTCATCGAATGGTGGCACAAGGCGGACCGCGGCGAACTCGACCCGTTCGTACTTGTGGTCGAGGGGTCGATCCCGAACGAGGCGATCAAGGACGAGGGCTACTGGTGCGGGTTCGGCAACAACCCGGCCACCGGCCAGCCGATGACCACCAGCGAGTGGCTGGACCGCCTCGCGCCGAAGGCGACCGCGATCCTCGCCGTCGGCACCTGCGCCACGTACGGCGGGATCCACGCGATGGCGGGCAACCCGACCGGCGCGATGGGCGTGCCGGACTACCTCGGCTGGGACTGGCGGTCCAAGGCGGGCCTGCCTATCGTGTGCGTGCCCGGCTGCCCGATCCACCCGGACAACCTGTCCGAGACGATCCTGTACCTGCTGTACCAGGTGGCCGGCCAGGCTCCGATGATCCCGCTCGACGAGGCGCTGCGGCCGCAGTGGCTGTTCGGCGCGACCGTGCATGAGGGCTGCGACCGGGCCGGCTACTACGAGCAGGGCGAGTTTGCCACCGAGTACGGCTCGCCGCGGTGCCTGGTCAAGCTGGGCTGCTGGGGCCCGGTGGTCAAGTGCAACGTGCCCAAGCGCGGCTGGATCAACGGCGTGGGCGGGTGCCCGAACGTCGGCGGGATCTGCATCGCCTGCACGATGCCCGGCTTCCCCGACAAGTTCATGCCGTTCATGGACGAGCCGCCGGGATCGAAGGTCTCGGCCACCGCGAGCACGCTGTACGGAACCGTCATCCGCACGCTGCGCGGTTTCACCGCGAAGACCGCCGACGAAGAGCCCAAGTGGCGCAAGAAGGGCGATGAGCTGCTGACCGGTTACCAGAAGAGCTGGTGACACCGACCGGACTCAGCTCCTGCGGGAGCCGGTACCACTGAGAGGGGTAAGTGATGACTTCGGTCGATGAGAACACCGGCCTTGTCGAGATGTCGTGGGATCCGATCACCCGGATCGTGGGCAGCCTGGGCATCTACACCAAGATCGACTTTAACCAGAAGCGGGTCGTCGAGTGCCACAGCACCTCGTCGATCTTCCGCGGGTACAGCATCTTCATGAAGGGCAAGGACCCGCGGGACGCGCACTTCATCACCAGCCGCATCTGCGGCATCTGCGGCGACAACCACGCCACCTGCTCGGTCTACAACCAGAACATGGCGTACGGCGTCCGGCCGCCGCACCTCGGCGAGTGGATCATCAACCTCGGCGAGTCCGCCGAGTACATGTTCGACCACAACATCTTCCAGGAGAACCTGGTCGGGGTGGACTTCTGCGAGAAGATGGTCGGCGAGACCAACCCGGGCGTGCTGGAGCAGGCGAACCGCACCGAGGCGCCGCACGCGGCCGAGCACGGCTACCGCTACATCGGCGACATCATGCGCGCGCTGAACCCGCTCGAGGGCGAGTTCTACCGCGAGGCGCTTCAGGTGAGCCGGTCCACGCGGGAGATGTTCTGCCTGATGGAGGGGCGCCACGTGCACCCGTCCACGCTCTACCCGGGCGGTGTGGGCACCACCGCGACGGTCCAGCTGTTCACCGACTACCTCACCAGGCTGATGCGCTACGTCGAGTTCATGAAGCGCGTCGTGCCGCTGCACAACGACCTGTTCGACTTCTTCTACCAGGCCCTGCCCGGGTACGAGGAGGTCGGCCGGCGCCGCGCCGACATGGTGTGCTGGGGCAGCCTCAACGACCCCGAGTTCTGCGACTTCCGCTACGAGAACATGACGAACTGGGGCCGCAAGATGTTCGTCAGCCCCGGCGTGATCCGGGACGGCGAGCTGATCACCAACGACCTGGTCGAGATCAACCTCGGGATCCGGATCCTGCTCGGCAGCTCGTACTACGAGGACTGGGAAGACCAGGAGATGTTCGTGACCCGCGACCCGCTGGGCAACCCGGTGGACCGCAGGCACCCGTGGAACCAGCACACGATCCCGCGGCCGGCCAAGCGCGACTTCGACAGTAAGTACAGCTGGGTGATGTCGCCGCGCTGGTACGACGGCACCAACTACCTCGCGGCCGACACCGGCGGCGGCCCGATCGCCCGGCTGTGGGCGACCGCGCTCGGCGGCCTGGTGGACATCGGCTACGTCAAGTCGACCGGCAGCAGCGTGGTGATCAACCTGCCGCGCACGGTCACCAAGCCCGAGGTGTCCTTCGAGTGGAAGATCCCCAGGGACTCCCAGGGCAGGCCGCTGTCCACCGCGATCGAGCGCGACCGGGCCCGCACCTACTTCCAGGCCTACTCGGCGGCGTGCGCGCTGTACTTCACCGAGAAGGCGCTGGCCGAGATCCGGGCGGGGCGGACCAAGACCTGGGAGCCGTTCACCGTGCCGGACGAGGCGAACTCCTGCGGGTTCACCGAGGCCGTGCGCGGCGTGCTGTCACACCACATGGTCATCCGCGGCGGGAGGATCGCGAACTACCACCCGTACCCGCCGACCCCGTGGAACGCCAGCGTCCGCGACTCCTACGGCACGCCAGGACCCTACGAGGACGCGGTGCAGAACACGCCGATCTTCGAGGAGAACCCGCCGGACCAGTTCAAGGGCATCGACATCATGCGCGCGGTGCGCAGCTTCGACCCCTGCCTGCCGTGCGGCGTGCACATGTACCTGGGCAACGGCAAAATGCTGGAGAAGGTGCATTCGCCGATGACGGTGACGTTGTCGACCTGAGTGCGTGGCATGTGGACCGGCCCGGGCCCGGGATCTGGGCCGGTCCACACCCCATCTGCCACCCGGGCGGCCGGCGGGGAGGCGAGGCGATTGAGCGGCGTTCGGGATGTCGGCACGCGGGTCGAGGAGCTGCTCGCGGCGCTGCGCGGCGGCACGGTCAGGGACGCGGGCCCCGCCGCCGAGGAACTCGTGCGGCTGCTCGTCGGCCTGTACGGCGACGGGCTGAGCCACATCGTGGCCGCGCTGCGCGAGCAGGGCGAGCCGGGCCTCGCCGCGCTGCACAAGCTGACCGACGACCCGCTGGTGGAGAGCCTGCTGCTGCTGCACGACCTGCACCCGCTCGACGTCGACGCGCGGATCCAGCGCGCGCTCGACCGGGTCCGCCCTTACCTCGGCTCGCACGCCGGCGGCGTGCAGTACCTCGGCGTGGCGGACGGGGTGGCGCGGCTGCGGCTCGAGGGCAGCTGCCACGGCTGCCCCTCGTCCACGGCGACGGTGCAGCTCGCGATCACCGGTGCCGTGCAGGACGCCGCGCCCGAGGTCAGCCAGGTGGTGGTGGAGGGCATGACGTCCCCGCCCGGCCCTCAGTTGCTGCAGATCGGCCGCCGTCCCGCCGCCGACACCGACGAAAGCCATCCTGAACGTGACGCCAGCTGGGTGACCCTGGCCGGCATCGGCCCGCCGAGTTCGCGGCCGGTCCTCGCCGCCGCTGGCGACGTCGCCGTGATCGTCTGCTCGGTGCGCGGCACGCTCTACGCCTACCGCGACGGCTGCGCGGCGTGCGGTTCCTCCCTGGCCGAGGGGACGCTGGCGCGGGAGCAGCTCACCTGCCCCGGCTGCGGAACCCGTTACGACGTGCGGCTGGCCGGGCGCGGCCTGGACGACGCGAGCCTGCACCTGGAGCCGTTGCCGCTGCTCACCGACAGCGCGGGCGTGCACGTCGCCGTGCCGGAAACGGTGCGCTCGTGAGCACCGGCCTGCGCCGGTTCGTGCCCGGGGCCGAGGAGGCGCCGGCCCCAGCGGCGGCAGCGGCGCCTTTGCCGGCAACCCCGGCCACACCCGCCGCGCAGGCCACACCGGCAACGGCGGCCACACCCGCCACGCAGACCACACCGGCAACCCCGACCACACCCGCCGGCCAGGCCACACCGGCAACGGCGGCCACACCCGCCACGCAGACCACACCGGCAATCCGGGCCACACCCGCCGTGCAGGCCACACCGGCAACGGCGGCCACACCCGCCGGCCAGACCGAGGAGAAGTGCGAGTTCTGCGCCGCCGCGATCGCCGCCGAGCATGGCCACGTGGCCGACCTGGAATCGTCTTCGCTGATGTGCGCTTGCCGCCCCTGCTACCTGCTCTTTACGCACTCCGGCGCCGGGCAGACCCGGCAGCAGGAGCCGGAGCCGGGCGGCGGCGGGGAGCCTGGCCAGCAGCGGCACATCGGCCGGGCACGGTACCGGGCCGTGCCCGACCGGTACCGCAGCGACGCTGGCCACCCGCTGACCGTGGCCGAGTGGGACGCGCTGGAGATCCCGGTCGGGCTTGCGTTCTTCCTGCGCAGGTCGGCCGGCGGGGACACCACGGCGTTCTACCCGAGCCCGGCCGGCGCCACCGAGTGCCGCCTGGACCTCGAGGCGTGGGCCCGCATCGCCGCCGGCCATCCGCTGCTCACCGCCGCAGCCGACGACGTGGAGGCGATCCTGATCTCGCGCGGCGGGCAAGACCAGGAGACCGCCGTGACGTTCTTGGTCCCTATAGATGCCTGCTACGAGCTTGCCGGGAGGATGCGCCTGCTGTGGCGCGGGTTTGACGGCGGGGCGGAGGCGCGGGACGCCGTCTCGTCGTTCCTTGGGCGGGTGCGGGAACGCGCCGTGGACCTGGGCCAGGAGCCCTAGGTGGCGGATCTGGTCTTCGACTGCGTCGGCGCTCGCGCGGACAGGTACGCGGTCACCCCGCAGATGTCGCTCGTGCTGCGGATCGCGGAGACCAGCGGGCAGAAGGTGGAGGCGATCGCGCTCCGCTGCCAGATCAGGATCGAGCCGACCAAGCGCCGGTACACCGACGCCGAGGCCGAGCGGCTGAACGACCTGTTCGGCGACACGCAGCGGTGGGCCAACACGCTCAAGCCGCTGCAGTTCACGACCGTGTCGGTGATGGTGCCCGGCTTCACCGGCAGCACCGAGGTCGAGCTTCCTGTGATGCTCAGCTACGACCTGGAGATCGGCTCGACAAGGTACTTTGCCGGCCTGGAAGACGGCGAGATCCCGCTGCTGCTGCTGTTCAGCGGCACCGTGTTCACCGCCGTTGACGGCAAGATGCAGGCGCAGCAGGTGCCGTGGAGCAAGGAGGCCGCCTGCCGGCTGCCGGTGAGCCTGTGGCGCGAGGCCATCGACATGCACTTCCCGGACAGCGCCTGGATCCGGATGAGCCTGCATACCATGGACGGGCTGCAGCGGTTCAAGAACCGGCAGGCGCTGCCCACCTGGGACGCGACGATCGCCGCGCTGCTCGCGAAGGCTGACGAGGAAGCGGGGCGGCAGCCATGAGGATCGACCCCGGGCACCTCGAGCACGCGCGCAGGGTCGCCGACGCGGTCCTGTACGAGGGGTACCTGCTGTACCCGTACCGCAGTTCGGCGCAGAAGAACCAGATGCGGTTCCAGTTCGGCGTGCTGATGCCGCCCGCGTACCAGGAGGCCGAACGCAGCGAGCGGTCCGCGTTCCGGACCGAGTGCCTGGTGGAGTGCGCCGACGAGGCGCAGGTGCTGGTCACGGTCCGCTTCCTGCAGGTGCAGCACCGGACCGTGCAGCGGGTGCCGCCGGACGGCGGTGAGCCGCAGGAGGTGGACACGCTCGACGTGGACGGCGTCGAGTACGTCCCGTGGGACGAGGCCGCGGACCGGCACCAGCAGGCGGCCGCGGAGGTCGGCGCGCTGCTGGAGGGGGACGTCAGCGTGCGGTTCCACATCGGGGCGGGGGAGTCCGCCGAGGACCTGGCCGACGCCACCGGCCGGCGGGCGGGGCGGCTGGTCCGGCGCTGGGAACCGCTCGACGGGCTGATCCACCTGAGCGCCGAGCGCGTCGCGGGGCCGTATGGCGCGCTGCGGCTGGGCGTGCGGGTGGAGAACCGCACGGCGCCCGGGGATCCGCCGCGGACCAGGGACGAGGCGCTGCGGCACGCGCTGGTCGCCGCGCACGCGCTGATCGGCGTGCCGGGCGGGGCGTTCCTGTCGCAGACCGACCCGCCGGAGTGGGCCGCCGCCGAGGTCGCGGCGTGCCGGAACGACGGCGCGTGGCCGGTGCTCGCCGGCCCGGCGGACTGCCGTGACCTGATGCTGTCCACGCCGGTGATCCTCTACGACCATCCCGAGGTCGCGGCGGAGAGCGCGGGCGACCTGTTCGACGCCACCGAGATCGACGAGATCCTCACGCTGCGCACGATGGCGCTCACCGACGCGGAAAAGCGGCAGGCGCGCGCGACCGACCCGCTGGCGGCGGAACTCATGGACCGGCTGGACAGCCTGCCCCCGGAGATGCTCGAGCGCATGCACGGCGCGATCAGGTACCTCAAGTCGGTGCCAGGCACAGGGACGGCTGGCCCGGCTGGCCCGGCTGGCGGCGCCGGGATCGGCGGCAGCCCCGGGGCCGTGGAGATCGGCGGGGTCCCCGGCGTGCCGGGTCCGGGGGAGCCGTGGGTGCCGGCCAGCCCGGACGGGGTGCTGCCCGGCGACCCGGCCCTGGACCGGCCGCGGGTCCCGTGGTGGGACCCGGGAGCCGACAGCTCGGTGTCCCCGGAGACCGATCACGTGGTGATCTCCGGCGTCCGGGTGGCCAGGGGCAGCAGGGTCACGATGCGGCCCGGTTCCCGGCGCGCGGACGCCCAGGACCTGTTCCTCGTCGGCCGCACGGCCGTGGTCGAGGCGGTGCTGCACGACGTCGACGGCCAGGTCCACGTGGCGGTCAGCCCGGACCACGACCCAGCCGCTGACCTGCAGCGAAGCCAGGGCCGGTTCCTGTACTTCGCCCCCGATGAGCTGGAGCCGCTCGGCCCAGCGGAACCTGGTGGGCCGGCTGAGCCCGCGCCGAGTTGACCCGAGAGGAGGCAGGCATGATCAGCAGGTTGATCAAGGCGGCGCTGCTCGCCGCGGTGCTGGCGGTGGTCGTCCAGTCGCTGCCGGACATCAAGCGGTACCTGGAGCTTCGCGAGATGTGATCGGCTGACGCCAGCGGCGCTCACGCACCGTGGTCAGGCCAACCCGGCCCGGGTTCGGGTCCCGTACCCGAGCCCGGGATCAGTTGGGCTGCGGCCCGGGACCCCGCCCCCGGGCCGCAGCCCCCATACCCGGCCCGCCGCCCCGCCACCCCAGCAGACATGAACCGCTCGCGCCGGAGAGCTCTCCCCGGAGGAAGTCCGATCCGGGGGAGTCTCGCCCGCGAGGCACCGTGCCCCGCGGGGCTGCCCGCGAGGCGCCCAAGATCCCGGGGAGTCTCGCCCGCGAGGCACCCCGGACCGGCGGCCCCTCGGCGCGGGCAACCCAGTAAATCCCTACCCCCAGCGAGACAGGAAGCAGGCGGAAGTAATGGAAACGATTGTGGGATTCGTGGCCGGCTACCTGGTCGGGACCCGCGAAGGACGTGACGGCCTGGAGCGAATGCGTTCCTCCTGGCGCGCGATCAGGACCTCGCCCGAGGTACGCAAGCTGGCGGCAGAGGCCGTTGGCGTGGCCGAGATGGCCGTGCGCCGGAGCTCGGGCCGTGGCGGCATCAGCATCGGCGGCGCCGTCGGCGATGTCACCGACATGCTCGTCCGGCGTGCGGTCGGCTCCCGCCAAGGGTCACGCGCCGCCTGATCGCCGTTCTCGCTCTTCGCCGCGCTGCCTGGTCGCCGTTCTCGCTCTTCGCCGCGCTGCCTGGTCGTCGTTCGCGCTCTCCGCCGCGGCGGTCGGCCGCCGCGAGCGATCGGGTCGCCCGGCGGCCGGTTTCGCCGCTGCGGCGATCTCGCGAGATGGGTGCCGGCCTTGGCTACGGTGCTGGCGTGGTCTGGCCATGGGCCGCCGCGCCGGGCGTGGCCTCGTCCGGGGCGGGGCGCATCGCTGGCGGGCGCGCGTCCTCGGCGCGGGCTTCCGCCTCCGGCGTGCCGGCCGGGGTTGCCAGGCCGCGGCGCTGCCTGGCCTTGGCGATGATGACGGCCAGCCCGAGCGCCCCGGCCGGCGGCAGGGTCATGATCGCAGGCAGCTGGTAGCGCCAGGAGAACTCGGTGAAGTCCGAGAAGAGCAAGATCACCGCGGCGGAAAGGAAGAACAGGCAGCAGCCGAGGGCAAGCTGCCGGTCGGCCGCGAGCGGCGAGCCGCGCTTGCGGCGGGAGATCAGGCCCAGCGTGCCGATCAGGCCCAGCACGGTCGCGGCCAGGTACAACGGTCCCGGGGTGTAGCCGCCGTCGAGCTGGTAGGCGTGCAGGAAGTCGGCAAGCGGCTTGATGACCGTGGCCTTGCCGCCGAAGGCCGGGTTGAGCGGCTGGTAGATGAAGTCGGGCGGCGGGTTCTGCACCTTCAGCCCAAGGATGATCACGCCCTGGGCGTTGGTGCGGATGTAGTTCTCGTAGTCCGGATAGGCGGGCTGGAACTGCCAGCGCGAAATGGGGGTGTCCCCGGGGCTGGTAACCCGGACCACCTCGAACAGGCGCGCCGCGTCCGTGGCGGTCCCCCGGAGTACCCGCAGCGGCTGCTGGACCATGACGGCCCTGATGAACGAGGAGATGACCTTGGACTGGCTCATGCCAGGCGGCGCGACGTACAGCTGGAGCGGGGACGACGCGTCGTGATCGAGGCCGTCGGCGCCGAGCGCCTTCTGCTTGGCCGTCGGGCACAGCGAGCGCTCGTATGAGGGCACCTTCAGCGTCGCGCAGTCCGCAGCCTCCGCTGCCCGGCCGTAGAGCTGCGACGTCCCCGCGCGGGACAGCCAGAAGTGCCCGGTGAACAAGGCAGACCCGCTCATGTACAGCAGGATCGGGAGCGCGAAAGCGACACACATCGCCGCGGCCGAGCGGATCGCGCGCCGCCAGCCGCCAGCCGTGATCGCCACGTAGATCACCGCTGGCAGGATGAGGACCTCGGTGGCCTGGCCGATCGTGACCGACAGCCCGAGCGCGATGCCGCCCGCGGCGATGGCCCGCCACGTGGGCCTCGGCCGCCACAAAAGCACGACGATGGCGAGCACCATAAGCGCGTCGAACCAGACGTCGGGCATGATCGTCTGCTCGTTCTGCAGTTCGTAGGCGTCGAGCAGGACCGGCGCGGCGGCGAGCGCCGAGAGCCAGAGCGGGACGCCCCTGCGCACCAGCACCGCGTAGATGGCAACGCCCATGGCAAGCCCGACCAGGTGCTGCACGGCGGTGACGGCCTGCAGGTTGCCGACCAGCAGGATCGCCTTCAGCACGCCCTTGTACCCGAGCGGATCCGTGCCTGGCCAGGCGTTGTACAGGTACTTGAGCGTGTCAATGTACAGCAGCGCCGGGCGGTAGGTGATCTGCGCGAGTACCCGCAGCACGAGCCCGGCCACCAGCAGCGCGGTCATCAGCCAGTGCCGCCGCGCCAGCGGCGCGATCTGCCGGGCACCGCCGCGCATCCTGGCGCGCAGCGTGGCTGCCTCAGCCGGCTCGGCGGCGGCCTGACCGGCCCCCGGAGAGCGAGACTGTCCGGTCGCTGTTCTGGGCATTCGCATTCAACGCATCCGCTGCGTGGTGGCTACCATTTCGCTGTCGTGCTCTCGAGCATCATGCGCGGTCGTCCTGAAGATTCGCTGAGTGCCGTGCGGGAGCACGAAGACGCGCTGGTGAGCTTACCGGAGCGCCGGGCCGGGACGCATGCAGGCCCGACAGACCGTCACGGTAGATTTCCGGGCGGTAACGGCTCGTAAGTGCACCAGCCGTTCCGCGCAGTGCTCGTCCCCGGACCTCAATAGGCTTGTGCCGTGCCCCAGCATCCCGAGTCACACACCGCGCTGGTGCGGCGCGCCCGCCGCATCTACCGCGCGCTTGACGCGCTCTACCCGGACGCGCACACCGAACTCAACTTCAGCTCGCCGCTTGAGCTGCTGGTCGCCACCATCCTGTCCGCCCAGACCACGGACAAGGGGGTCAACCAGGTTACGCCGGTGCTGTTCGCGCGGTACCGCTCCGCGGCCGACTACGCGTCGGCCGACCGGGAAGAGATGGAGAAGATCATCCAGCCGACCGGCTTCTTCCGGGCCAAGACCAGCAGCCTCATCGGCCTCGGCCAGGCCCTGTGCGAACGGTACGGCGGCGAGGTGCCGGGACGGCTGGAGGACCTGGTCACGCTCCCCGGGGTGGGGCGGAAGACTGCGAACGTGGTGCTCGGCAACGCCTTCGGCGTGCCGGGGATCACCGTGGACACGCATTTCGCCAGGCTGTCCAGGCGGCTGCGCTGGACCACGTCAACCGACCCGGTGAAGATCGAGCAGGAGGTCGGATCCCTGTTCCCGCGCCGCGACTGGACCCACCTGTCGCACCTCCTGATCTGGCACGGCAGGCGGGTGTGCCACGCTCGCAGGCCCGCCTGCGGTGCGTGCGCGGTCGCTCGCTGGTGCCCGTCGTACGGCGAAGGCCCCACGGATCCTGAGGTCGCGCGCAAGCTCGTCAAGCCCGGGCCGTTCTCGTGACTGGAGCGACCCGCTGACCGCCGACGCCGGCCGGGACGGCGTGCCCGGCTGGCTGACCCGCCTGGCCGCATCGGCAGCCGGGATGGTGGTGCCGCGCCAGATGCGGCCGCCGCCGGGCGGCGGCCGCCCGTCCGCGGTGCTGATTCTCTTCGGCGACGGCCCCCGCGGCCCGGATGTGCTGCTCGTGCAGCGCAGCCCGTGGCTGCGCTGGCATGCGGGTCAGCCCGCCTTCCCCGGCGGCGCGATCGACGAGTCCGATGGCGGCCCGGTTCCCGCGGCCCTGCGCGAGACCGCCGAGGAGGCGCTGGTCGACCCGGCCGGCGTCCAGGTGCTCACCGTGCTGCCCGAGCTGTTCATCGCGCGGAGCGGGTTCTCGGTGACGCCGGTGCTCGCCTGGTGGCGCGATCCGGCCCCGGTGGCACCCGGCGACCCCATGGAGATCAGCTCCGTCACCCGGGTCCCGGTCTCGGACCTGGCCAACCCGGCGAACCGCCTCACCGTGCGCTATCCATCCGGGCAGGCCGGGCCCGCGTTCCAGGTCGGCGGCATGCTGGTCTGGGGGTTCACGGCGATGGTCGTGGACCGCCTGCTCGCGATCGGCGGCTGGGAGCAGCCGTGGGACGCGGCGACGTTGCATGACCTTCCCCCCGGGGTGCTGCGGGCGGCGGCCGGCGGGCAGGACGCGCCGATGTCCTGAGTGCGAACTGGGATTTCCCTACGTGGCTTGCCGTGTACACCACGCAGTGCCTTACGGGCTATACGGTTGGGCTCGTGCCGGGTGACTTGCTTGACCTGATTCTCATCGTGCTCGTGATCGCCTTTGCGGTGGCCGGGTACCGGCAGGGCTTCATCATCGGCGTGCTGAGCTTCTTCGGGTTCATCGGCGGCGGCGCCATCGGTGCCCTGCTCGGGCCGAAGATCGCCCGCGCGATAACCACCAACCCCGGCTGGCAGGCCGTCACGGCCATCATCGTGGTTTTCCTCGCCGCCATGATCGGCCAGCTGCTCGCCTCGGGCGCCGGCGTGGCGATGCGGTCCCGGCTTACCTGGCGGCCGGCCACGTTCGTCGACTCCGTCGGCGGCGCCGTGGTCAGCGCGCTCGCGGTGCTGCTGATCGCGTGGCTGATCGGCTCGGCCGTTGCCTACGCGCCCTTCCCCGTGATCTCCCGCGAGGTGAACGGCTCGGCGGTGCTGCGGGCCGTCGACCGGCTGATGCCCTCGCAGGCGACCCTGCTGTTCGGCGACTTCCGCAGCCTGCTGGAGAGCGGGCCCTACGCGCAGGTCTTCGGTGCGCTCGGCGCGGAGGGAGCGCTCGCGGTCGGGCCGCCCGACCCCGCGGTGCTGGACGACCCCGGGTTGCGCGACGACAAGCCGAGCATCGTTAAGGTCAGGGGCGTCGCGGAGAGCTGCCAGGAGGAGATCGAGGGCTCGGGCTTCGTCATCTCGCCCGATCACGTCCTCACCAACGCGCACGTGGTGGCCGGGGTCAACGAGAACGAGACCGTCTACACGTATGGCGGCGCCACGTTGCCGGCGCGCGTGGTGCTGTTCGACCCGCAGGTGGACGTCGCCGTGCTCGACGTGCCTAACCTTAACCTGCCGAGCCTGCGCTGGGCGGGCCAGGCCAGGGTCGGCGCGAACGCGATCGTGGCCGGGTACCCGCTGGACGGGCCGTTCCAGGCCGTGCCCGCGCGCGTGGGCGGCACCGAGGAGGCGACGAGCCCGGATATCTACCAGACCGCGAACGTCACCAGGCAGATCTACGCGGTCAGGGCGCAGGTGCAGCAGGGAAACTCGGGCGGCCCGCTGCTCAATCCCGGCAACGGCCACGTCTACGGGGTGGTGTTCGCGGCAGCGACCTCGGTCAGCGACACCGGCTATGCGCTCACCGCGAACGAGGTCCAGAAAGACGCCGCCGCGGGCGAGAACGCGACGACCGGGGTCTCCACCCAGGGATGCGACTGAGCCGTGGTCACCCGCTGCCGGCGCGGAGGCTGACCCGGAACGACGCGCGCGTGGCCGGGGGCAGCCCGTCGCGCTCGATCTGGTCGGCGAGCCCGGCGGCGAACCGGGCGATCCGCGCGGCCGCGATCCCGTGCGGTGGCGACCCGGCATAGCCGGCCACCCGCTCCCCGCCCCGGCGCAGCAGGGCCACCGCGCCGCGGGCGTTGCCGCGCTGCGCATGGGTGAGGCCAACCGCTACCTGGGCGAGCCCTTGCCACAGCTGGCGCTCGCCGGGCGGCGCAGCCTTCCACGACGCCTCGAGCACCTCGTGGGCGCGGAACGGCCGGCCCGAGTCGATCAGCTGCTGGGCATGGCCCAGCGCGGCGTCCGGGGCCAGCGCGGGCTCGTCCGCCGGCGCGGATCCGGAGGCGGCGTCGCGGGCAAGCGGCCGGCCGAGCTCGTCCCTGGGCCTGGCGTTGCGCGGCCGGCCGGCGCTGTCCCGGTCGCGGCCGCGCGCCGGGGGCGCCGTCATCGCTCCGGCTCGGGGTCGGCAAGCCAGGCGCGCAGCTCCGCATCGAAGCGCTGGGGCTGTTCCTCGTGCGGGAAGTGCCCGGCCCCGTCGATGAGCCGCCACCGGTACGGCGCCTCGACGTACCTGCCCGATCCGCGTGCCGCGCTGGGCAGGACGCAGCTGTCCAAGGAGCCGTGCAGGTGCAGCGTCGGTGCCTGGACCGGCGCCCGCATGCTGCGCGCGTAGTGCAGGCCGTCCGGCCGGAACCTGGACCTGATGAACCAGCGGTGGTACTCAAGTGCCGAGTGCGCCACCGACGGTATGGACATCGCGGCGCGGTAGTTCTTTTCGGTCTCGTAATCCGGCCAGCCAGGCCCAGACCAGGTGCTGAGCAGCCGCCCGACCCGGAGCGCGCCGTCTTTCAGCAGCTGCCGCTCGGGAAGCAGCGGCAGCTGGAACCTGAACGCGTGCCCGACGCGCCTGCCCTGGCCGAACGGGTCCGACCACACCGCGGCACGCAGCCGCAGCGGATGCGGCATCGAGACGATGGCGAGCCTCCTGACCACCTTCGGGAAGTAGGTGGCCACCGTCCAGGCGATCAGCCCGCCCCAGTCGTGGCCGACAAGAACGGCGTTAGCCTCGCCCAGCGACCTGACCAGCCCGGCGGCGTCGGACGCCGCGGTGACCAGGTCATATCCTCGCGGCGGCTTGTCGCTGCCGCCGTATCCGCGCAGGTCGACGGCGACCGCGCGGTAACCGCTGCGCGACAGCGACGACAGCTGCTCGTGCCAGGTCCACCAGAACTCGGGGAACCCATGCAGCAGCAGCACCAGCGGGCCGTCCCCGCTCTCGGCAACGTGGAAGCGGGTTCCGTTGGCGCTGACCGACCTGTGTGACCAGGGACCTTCGATGAAGATCGGCGCGTCGCCCTGAATGGTCACCTGGTTATCCCGTCATCCCGGTAGTCATGGCGCCTTGGGCGCGGCCTGGGCGGCGGCCCCGTCATCGCGCTTGAGCAGCGAGAGGTCCTGCTGCACGGTCTGCCGGGTCCGGCGCAGGCCGCTCAGCCCGCGGAACTTCAGCGCCCCGACAAGGACGGCCACGCCGGCCAGGAGCACGCATGTCCCGGCGACGATGAGGAAGGCGGCCCAGGGCCAGATGCCGAGAGCGATCAGGCCCCAGGCGAACGCAAAGCACAGCAGCACGAGGACGAGACAGCCGACGAATGCCGCCATACCGAGCAGCGCTCCGCCGATACCGAGCCTGCGCACATCGGCCTTCAGCTCGAGCTTGGCCAGCTCGAGCTCGCACCTGATCAGCTGTGAGACGTCGCTGACCGCGAGGGATACCAGGCTGCCGATAGAGGGCTCACGCGGGCCATCCGCTGTTTGCTTGACTGCAGGTTCGGCCATTAGTGCTTTCCCTTCTCAGGCTGTCGCCACAAGTCTCGCTCATGCGACAACACGCTGTTCGCACCGCGTCCGCTCTGGCGTGCCACAGCGAGCACAATCAGGGCGCACATCCCAGCTAGTACGGATGGCGTGCTTCGTTCGACTACGGGATAAAACGGAAGCAAGCCAGCGGGACGCGGCGGGGTAAAAAGGTCCGATCCCGGCATTATGTTCGCATGCTGGCCGGTGCACAGCGAGAACATTGCGCCAGGCGCGGCAGTTTTCTGCACGCGCGATCCTAGATGCCGGCGGGATCCCTGGTGACGGCACGAGCACGGGTGGGTTGCGTGGCGCGGGCCGGCGGTGCGCCCGAGGGCTGTGTGGCGCGGGCCGGCGGTGCGTTCGAGGGTTGCGTGGCGCGGGCCGGCGGTGCGCTCGAGGGTTGCGTGGCGTGGGTCGGCGGTGCGTTCGAGGGTTGCGTGGCGGGCGCCGGTGGCGCACCTCTGAAGTGCCGGCCGCCCACGCAAACGGCGCCCCATCCGGGGCGCCGCCGCCGTCACGCCGAGCCCGGGCTACCAAGCGTGCACCCTTTCACTGCCGGGCAGGCCACTGGGTGTGCCTGCCTCGGCCGCCTCCCGCGGCTGGTCGCGCGTGGGTACGCCGGGCCGACGTGACCAGAACTTTTAGTCCTGCCTACTTTCTACGACGGATCTCTTGGCTTGTGAACCCCTGTACGTCACCGATTCGTAACGTCGATGGTTTTGCGCGTTCACATGCGCTGAGCAGGTGTTCCAGCGTCACTGGACCAGGGCGTCAGCGGGCAGGCTCTCCTCGCTGGCCGCCTGGCCGCCGGTCGCGCCGAACGCGAGCACGGGCCACTGCCGCTCTCGCGCGATCCTCCGCAGCGCCCGGTCGGGGTTGACCGCCCTCGGGTGGCCCACGGTCTCAAGCATGGGCAGATCGGTTATCGAGTCGCTGTATGCGTAGCAGTCGGCGAGCCGGTAGCCGCGCGCGGCGGCCAGCTCCCGGACCCGGCGCGCCTTGGCCTCCCCGTAGGCCCAGAACTCCATCTCGCCGGTGTACAGGCCGTCCGCGACCTCCATCTGGGTCGCGATGACCTCCGTGGCGCCGAGCATGTCACCGATCGGCGCGACCATCTCGGTGCCCGAGGTCGACACGATGACCACATGCCGGCCCGCGCTCCCGTGAGCGGCGATCAGCCGCTGCGCGCCCTGGTAAACGAGCGGCAGAATCGTCTCATCCAGATGCCGGCTAACGATCTCACGGACCCTGTCCGCCTGCCATCCACGGCACATGTCACTTACCTGGCCGCGGATACGTTCCATCCGCTGCTCGTCGGCACCGGCGATCCTGAAGACAAGCTGGGCGACCGCCGTACGGACCGCATCTCCGCGGCTGATCAGGCCGTGCCGGTAGAACGAGGGGCCGAACGCCAGCGTGCTCGACCGGGAGATGATCGTCTTGTCCAGGTCAAAGAAAGCCGCTGCAATTGTGCGATCGCTCTCGACGGAACTACCCACAATCCGGCAGCATAGGGGAATGCAACGAGTTCTAAGTTTCATGCGCATGACCGGCTGGTAACTTTGGCTCGCCCCGCGTAGTCTTTCATGGGTGACGGCACCGGCTCTGCCCCCCCGGGGCCGGACCGCACGGCGACCCCCGCTCTCCCCCCCGGCGGGGGTCGCCTCTTTTCTGCCGAGCCGCGCCAGTGCGCCGCGCACTTGCGTGGCGGCGAGCTACAACCGGTTGCACCCGCGGGGCGAACTGACCGCCGCGGGCGCCTGACCCGGCGTCCCGAGCAGGCATTGCAGCAGCATGACCGCTCCCTCCTTGGACAGCGGCTCGTTGCCGTTCCCGCACTTGGGCGACTGAATGCACGACGGGCACCCAGCCGCGCACTCGCATGACGCAATTGCGCGAACGGTCGCGCCCAGCCAGTCCCGCGCCGCGCGGAAGCCGCGCTCGGCAAAGCCGGCTCCACCGTCGTGCCCGTCGTAGACGAAAACGGTCAGCCGCCCGGTCCCGGGGTGGAGGGCGTACGAGACGCCGCCGACATCCCACCGGTCGCAGGCGGCGACCAGGGGCAGCAGGCCGATCGATGCATGCTCGGCCGCGTGGGCGGCGCCGGCCAGGTCCGCGCCCGCGCCCGCCAGGCCTGCCCGCTGCTCGGGTGAGATCGTCCACCACACCGCCCTGGTACGCAGCGTGCGCGGCGGAAGGTCCAGCGGTTCCACGCCGAGCGGCTCCGCGGTGTCGGCCCGCCGCTTGGCGAACGAGATCACCTGGCGGGTGACCTGCACATCGCCGAAGCCCACCTCGGCCTGGCCCCACTCGGCGCGCCGCGCCGTGGCAGCCACCTCGACCACGGTCAGTTCTCGTGCCGACGTGGTGTAGCCGGGGTCGCACGGCTCGACGAGCGCCACGCACTCGTCCAGGCTGAGCCTGCTGACCAGGTACATCTCGCCCTGGTGCGGGTAGACGGCGCCGGCGTGCGCCAGCACGTGCGCCGACGGCTCGTCCACGGTGCCGACCAGCCTGCCGGTCGACGCCTCGACGATGCGTACCGGCGGCCCGCCGCTGCCGCGCAGGCTGGTCATCGCGGCACGGCCGTGGCGGGTCCAGTACCACCGGCAGCCCTGGGCGCTCTCCCGCGGCCGCAGCATCCCCCGGCGGCTCAGGTCCGCGGCGACACCGGCGGCGGCCGGGCCGAACAGGCCGATGTCCGCGTCGGTCAGCGGCAGCTCGGCTGCGGCCGCGCACAAATGCGGTGCCAGCACGTACGGATTGCCCGGGTCGAGGACGGTCGCCTCGACCGGCCGCTTCAGCAGCGCTTCCGGATGGTGCACGAGGTAGGTGTCCAGCGGGTCGTCCCGCGCGATCAGGACCGCCAGCGCGCCCTGGCCGTCCCGCCCGGCGCGCCCGGCCTGCTGCCAGAGCGCGGCCCGGGTCCCCGGCCAGCCCGCGATCAGCACGGCGTCCAGGCCGCCGATGTTGATCCCGAGTTCCAGCGCGGTCGTGGCCGCCAGCCCGGTGATCTCGCCAGCCAGCAGCGCCTCCTCCAGCGCCCGCCGTTCCTCGGGAAGGTAGCCGGCGCGGTACGCCGCCACCTGATCGGCCAGCCCGTCCGCCCCGGCTTCGGCCAGGTTCCTGCGGGCGCCGAGCGCGACCGCCTCCGCCCCGCGGCGCGACCGGACGAAGGCCAGCACCGGAACGCCGTCCGCCACCAGGTCGGCGACCAGGCCCGCCGCCTCGGCAGTTGCGGTGCGCCGCACCGGAGCGCCCGCCTCGCCGCGCAGCGCGGTGAGCGGCGGCTCCCACAGCCCGAACGTGAGCGGCCCGCGCGGGGCGGAATCCGCGGTCACCGCGACCGCGTCGAGCCCGGTGAGCAGCCTGGCGCAGGTTTCCGGCTCGCTGACCGTGGCCGAACAGAGGACGAAGACCGGCGCGCGGGCAGGCGCTGTCGATGATCGCAGAGATATGTGGTGAGCGCTGACCCGGCGGAGCCTGCGCAGTACCTGTGCGACGTGCGACCCGAAGACGCCACGGTAGGTGTGGCACTCATCCACGATCACGCACGACAGGCGGCGGAAGAATCCGTCCCAGCGGGCATGGTGCGGCAGCAGCGAATGATGCAGCATGTCCGGCGTCGTGAGCAGGTAGCTCGCATGCGCCCTGGCCCAGGAGCGCTCCGCGGCCGGCGTGTCGCCGTCCACGACCGCCGCCCTGATGCCCGGGATGCCGAGTGCGGTCACCATCCGCAGCTGGTCGGCGGCGAGCGCGCGGGTCGGCGACAGGTAGAGCGCGGTGCCACCCGCAAGCACCCGGGTCAGCGCGGGGAGCAGGTACGCGAGCGACTTGCCGGACGCCGGGCCGGTGGAGATGATCACGTTGCAGCCCGCGGCCGCGTGGCCAGCGGCTTCCGCCTGGTGCGCCCACGGCCCTGGCACGCCGGCGGCCTCGAAGGCCTTGGTCACTTCGGCCGCCGCCCAGCTCGGCCACGCAACACGCCGGCCAGGGGATGCGGGTATGTGCTCGAGGTGAGTAAGCTTTCCTGACCGTGCACCCGCTCCCAGGACCCGGGCAGCGCCTGGCGGGATCGGGAGTGCGTCTTCGGCGAGCAGGGGCACCGCAGTCATCATAGGTTTCCAGTCTGTCATCACCAGGCAAGGTGCCTCTAACTCCAATCTGGTATAGACATGACCTCAGAGCGTGATGGAACGCGCGGGGGTAGCATGGCTCGGCCGGGTGTGTGTGCCGGCCCGGGACTGCACGCTCTGACTAACAGCATGGCGCTGGAGGATTTGTGGATCTGAAGTTGGATCACCACAGCAAGGATGGGATCGAGATCGTCGAGGTAGAAGGCGAGATCGACGTCTACACCGCGCCGCGTCTGCGTGAACTTCTGATCGAGCTGGTAAACAGCGGTTTCTACCAGCTCATCGTGAATATGGAGAAGGTCGAGTTCCTCGACTCCACCGGGCTCGGCGTGCTGGTCGGCGGTCTCAAGCGCGTCCGTGCCCACGACGGGTCCCTGGACCTGGTCTGCACGCAGGAGCGGATTCTGAAGATCTTCCGGATCACCGGCCTGACCAAGGTGTTCGGCATCTACAACACCGTGGACGAGGCGATCGCGGCCAGGAAATCCGAGAAGTAACCATCGGCTGAAGCGCCGAGATGCCCACAGTTGAGGTCAGCTTCACCGCCCTGCCGGCGCATGTGCGCACCGCGCGCCTGGTGGCGACAGCGGTGGCACGGCGCAGCGGTGTCGACGAAGCGCTGCTCGACGAGGTACGGCTGGCCGTTGGCGAGGCGTGCTCGAGAGCGGTCGAGGCGCACCGGCTGCACTGCCCGGCCGAACCGGTCAGGATCGCCCTGACGGACCAGGCCGGCCGGTTCGAGGTAGAAGTCACGGACACCGGCCGGCCGCAGGGCTTCGGCTTGGCCGTGATCGCGGAACTGGCCGACGACGTCCAGATCAACGAGACCCCGGCCGGGACCAGCATCCGGATGAGCTGGCCGTCGGTGGGGCTCAAGTCCTGACCGGTTTCGCCTGTTCCAGGCGGCTTGTGGCAGCGTAACGGGCGGGGGGGCATTATCATTCAGCCACGCAGATGCGTAAACTCCCCGTCACTGCCGTTGCGGCACTCATCGGCGGAGTTCGACATTCCCGCGCTCGCTTGGAGCAGGAGCGCGCTGGGCTGCGTAGTGCAACGCCCGGCTGCGTTGTCAAGGAGGACAAATGGCTAGGCTCAACCTCGCCCTGGCGGGCGGGCAGGCCACTGTGAGCGGCTCCAACCTGACGTGGGTTGTGGTGGTTGGCGTTATTGCCCTCTGCGCCCTCGGCGTAGCCGGCCTGCTGGTGCGCGAGGTCCTCGCGGCCAGCCAGGGCTCGCCCAAGATGCGCGAGATCTCGGCGGCCGTCCAGGAAGGGGCGGCCGCTTACCTGAGGCGCCAGTTCCGCACGCTCGGCGTCTTCGTTGTGATCATCTTCTTTGTGCTGCTGCTGCTGCCTGCCGACGGCGACGGGGTCCGGTGGGGGCGGTCGCTGTTCTTCCTCATCGGCGCGCTGTTCTCGGGGCTGACGGGGTTCACCGGCATGTCGCTGACCGTGCGCGGCAACGTGCGCGTGGCCGCCGCGGCGAAGGAGTCCGGCGAGAAGGGGGCCATGCGGATCGCGTTCCGCACCGGCGGCGTGGCCGGCATGTTCACGGTCGGCCTCGGCCTGTTCGGCGCGGCGCTCGTGGTGTTTATCTACAAGGGCAATGCGCCGAACGTGCTCGAGGGCTTCGGATTCGGCGCTGCGCTGCTCGCCATGTTCATGCGTGTCGGCGGGGGCATCTACACCAAGGCGGCCGACGTCGGGGCCGACCTGGTCGGCAAGGTGGAGCAGGGCATCCCGGAGGATGACCCGCGGAACGCGGCCACGATCGCGGACAACGTGGGCGACAACGTGGGTGACTGCGCGGGCATGGCGGCCGACCTTTTCGAGTCCTATTCGGTGATGTTGGTGGCCGCGCTGATCCTCGGCAAGGTGGCCTTCGGCAACGCCGGGCTGGTCTTTCCGCTGATCATCCCCATGATCGGCGTGATCACCGCGGTCGTCGGCATCTTCGCCGTCCGGCCGCGCCAGGGCGACCGCAGCGGCATGACCCCGATCAACCGCGGTTTCTTCGTCTCGGCCGTGTTCTCGCTGATCCTGATCATCGGCGCCTCGTTCTGGTACCTGCCGGCGCACTTCAGCCAGCTGGCAAACGTGACCGGCAGCATCCACACCCACGGCGGCAGCCCGCGCTGGCTGGCCATCGGCGCCGTGGTGATCGGCCTCGTGCTGGCCAGCGCGATCCAGCTGCTTACCGGGTACTTCACCGAGACCAACCGCAAGCCCGTCCGCGAGATCGGGCAGGCCTCGGAGACCGGCGCCGCAACGGTGATCCTTTCCGGCATCTCCACCGGCCTCGAGTCCGCGGTGTACTCCGCGCTGCTGATCGGCGCGGCGGTGTACGGGGCGTTTCTGCTCGGCACCGGCAACGCGACGATCGCGCTGTTCGCGGTCGCGCTGGCCGGCACCGGCCTGCTGACCACGGTCGGCGTGATCGTGTCGATGGACTCGTTCGGCCCGGTCACGGACAACGCCCAGGGCATCGCCGAGATGTCCGGCGAGTTCGAGGGCCAGCCAGCGGAGATCCTGACGCACCTGGACGCAGTTGGCAACACGACCAAGGCCATCACCAAGGGCATCGCGATCGCGACCGCCGTGCTGGCAGCCACCGCGCTGTTCGGTGCGTTCCGGACCGACGTGCAGCAGGCGCTTGGCTCGGCGGCCGGCACGTTCAGCCTGTCCATCGACCGGCCGAATGTCCTAGTGGGCCTCATCATCGGTGCGTCGGTGGTGTTCATGTTCGCCGGCCTGCTCATCCGCGCGGTTGGCCGCGCGGCCGGCCGGGTGGTCCTGGAGGTACGCAACCAGTTCCGGATTCACCCGGGGATCATGGACTACACCGAGAAGCCCGACTACGGCGCGGTGGTCGACATCTGCACCAAGGACTCGCTGCGCGAGCTGGCCACACCGGGCCTGCTGGCGGTGCTGACCCCGATCGCGGTGGGCTTCGCGTTCGGGTACGCGCCGCTCGGCGCCTTCCTGGCCGGCGCCATCGGCGTCGGCGTCCTGATGGCCGTGTTCCTCGCCAACTCGGGCGGCGCCTGGGACAACGCCAAGAAGCTGGTCGAGGACGGCTTCCACGGCGGCAAGGGCTCCGAGGCGCACGCGGCCACCGTGATCGGCGACACCGTGGGCGACCCGTTCAAGGACACCGCGGGCCCGGCCATCAACCCGCTGATCAAGGTCATGAACCTGGTCTCGCTGCTGATCGCGACCAGCGTGGTCAAATACGACCACAACGACGGGCTGCGGGCCGGCGTGGCGCTCGGCGCTGTGATCATCGTCGTGGCGGCCGTGTACATCTCGAAGCACCGCTCCACCAACATCGCCGCCGGGACACCGGAAGCCGCGGCCGACGCTGTCGCCGGGCCGGGGCCCAGCGGCGAGGTGGGCGGCCAGGCCGGCAGCACCGGCGCGAACGGGACCGTCGGAGGGGCTTCCGCGGGCGGGGCTTCAGCGGGCGGGGCTTCCGCGGGCGGGGCTTCAGCGGGCGGTGACGGCAAGACCGCCACGGAGACCAGCAAAACCACGTAGCCGCGGGCGTGACCCGACTCCGGCCTGCGCGCATCCAGCCGGCCCCAGTCGGCCCCAGCCTGCCCCAGCCGCCCCAGCCGCCCCAGGTGCTCCACTCTCGCTCGTCGCGGGCCAGTGCCCGTGCCGGCCGCTGCCAGTGACGGGCCGCAGCTGGCGGGTGACGGTCCGTGGCCAGTAACCCGGACGGCCGCTGCCGTGACCTGCCGGCCAGCCACCGCGTCTCGTCCCGCTGGCCACGTGAGTCACAGCGGCCCCAGCGGCACCGCTCAGGGCATTCCGAGGACCGTACGGTTTCTTGATCTGGGTGCCTTAACAGCTCATAGCGCTGCTGAGGTGCCCAGATCATGAAAAAGGCTGGCGGGCACCGCCCACGCCTTCAGCTGCTGTCCGAACGCCAAGACGGCTGGTGCGGGCGCCAGCGCCCTCAGGCGAGGTAGGCCGCATCCTCGGCGTCGGCGGCTTCCACGTCATCCCGCGAGATCCCGAGCAGGTGCAGGATCGCGTCCAGGTGCGGGACGCTGACCGACGCGTCTGCGGCGTCCCGGACCGCGGGCTTGGCGTTGAACGCGATGCCCAGCCCGGCCGCGGCGATCATGTCGAGGTCGTTGGCGCCGTCGCCGACAGCCACGGCCTGGCTGAGCGGCACCCCGGCCCGGGCGGCGAAGTCCCGCAGCGCCGTCGCCTTGCCCGCCCGGTCGATGATCGCGCCGGTGACCTGGCCGGTGAGCTTGCCGCCCGCCACCTCGAGGGTGTTGGCGGCCGCGTAGTCCAGGCCGAGCTCGGCGGCGAGCCCATCGGTGAACTGGGTGAAGCCACCGCTGACGATCCCGCACTTGTAGCCGAGCCGCTTCAGGGTGCGGATGAGGGTGCGGGCGCCGGGGGCCAGCCGCAGCTCGGCGCGGACCTCGCCGATGACCGAGGTGTCCAGGCCGGCGAGCAGGGCCACGCGTTCCCGCAGCGCCGCCGCGAAGTCGAGTTCGCCGCGCATGGCGGCCGCGGTGATCTCGGCGACCTTGGCCGCGCATCCGGCGCGGGCTGCGAGCAGGTTGATGGCCTCCCCGCTGACCAGGGTCGAGTCCACGTCCATGACGACCAGGCGCATGGCACGGCGGTGCAGGCCGCCGCGCTGGACTGCCACGTCTACGCCGCGCTCGACGGACTCGCTGGCCAGGGCGGCGCGCAGCGTGGCCGGGTCGGCACCGGAGATGTCGAACTCGATGCAGGTTACCGGCCGGTGAGCCAGCCTGGAGATCCGGTCGATGTTCGCGCCGCTGGCGGCGATCCGCCCGGCGATGCCCCCGATCGCGGCCGGGTCAAGCATCGTGCCGAGCACCGTGACGTGCAGGCTGCCGCGGCGCAGCGCCGGCTCGGCCGATCCGGCCGTGATCTCGGCGTCCAGGCCGAGATCGGCGGCAACGGCGGTCACCTGGCGGTGGATCGCGGTCAGGTCCGGGGCGTCGCAGCAGGTCAGTAGCACGCCGAGGACCAGGCGGCCTCGAATCACCACCTGCTCCACATCGAGCACGCTGAGCCGGTGCTCGGCGAGCACCGAGAACAGCCGAGACGTCACGCCGGGCCGGTCCCGGCCGGTCACGGTGATCAGCAAGGTCATCTGCGCGCTGGCCATAGCGCTGCCCACGCTACCGGCACGGGCCGCCACCGCCGCACTCCACGGCTGACGCCGCAGATTTGCCCGGCCCCCGGCGGGCAAATCTGCGGCGATAACCGCTCAGGGCAGCAGCAGATGCAGGTCGCCGAACTCGTGCCACAGGTACCCGTGCTCGATCGCGGCCGTATAGCAGCGGCCGAGCAGGTCGAGCCCGGCGAACGCGGCCAGCATCCGCAGGTGGGACGAGCGCGGCTCATGCAGGCCGGTGACCAGCCCGTCGACGACCAGCAGCGGGTTCTCCGGCGACACGATGTGCTCGGTCCAGCCGGCAGCGGCGGAGACAGCGCGCGCCGTGCCGGGGGCGGCGGCGGAGACAGCGCGCGCCGTGCCGGGGGCGCGGGCGGAGACCGCGGGGGCCGTGCCGGGGGCGCGGGCGAAGACCGCGCCGGGGGAGGAAGCGAGGGCCGAGCCAGGCGCGAGGGCCGAGCCAGGTGCGAGGGCCGAGCCAGGGGCGAGGGCCGGGGTGGCGACGCGCGGCCCGGTGAGCCGGGCGGCGCTTTCCAGCGCCCGCACCACGGTCGTGCCGACGGCGATCACCCGCCCGCCGTGCCGCCTGGTCAGGTTCACCAGCCGGGCGGTGGCGGGCGGTACGTCGAAAGGCTCGGGGTAGGGATCCTCGTCGCCTTCCAGCGACGAGACGCCGGTGTGCAGGGTCAGCGGCGCGAACGTCACGCCGCGCGCCACCAGTTTGGCGACGGTCTCCGGGGTGAACGGGCGGCTGGCGCTCGGCATCTCCGCGCTCCCCGGCCGCACGCCGAACACGGTCTGGTACGCCTCCAGCGGCCACGGCCGCCGCACATAGGAGTACCTGATCGGCGAGCCGTGCCGGAGCAGGTAAGGCACGACCGCCGTGGACAGCCGGGCCTGCCACAGCCGCCCGGTGAACCGCGCGCCGAGCGTCAGCACCGCCCCGCCGGGCAGACCGAGCTGCTGGCCAGCGGAACCGCCGACGTACGGCACCGTCGCCGTGCCAGCCAGGGCGCGCAGCTCCACCAGCCAGTCTCCGTCCGGCAGCGGCGTGGAGAAGTGCACGGCCAGGTCCGCCGCCCCGTCGGCCAGCGGCACGGCCGCCGGCAGCGTGGCCGACGTGTTGACCACCAGCAGGTCGCCGGGCAGCAGCAGCCCGGGCAGGTCGGTGAACGCGTGGTGGCTGATCTCGCCGGCGGCCCCGCGGCTGACCAGCATGGCCACGCCGTCCCTGGGAACGCCCCTGGCCTCGGGCGGCTCGTGCGCCTCCCGGTCCGGGGGAAGCGTGAACGCGAGCGCCGTGCGGGCGTCGGCCGCCTCGGCGACGGCGGTCACGGCAGCGCCCCGGACGGCATCAGCTCGGCGGCGCGGTACCGGCCGCTTGGCAAACGTTCAAGAATGAGCCTGAGAAAGGCCGGCACCACGGCGTCTGGCAGCGGCCGGTCGGATATGTCCTCGCCGGGGAACGCCTGCTGGTGCATGCGGGTGCGCAGGTCGCCGGGGTCCACCCGCCAGACCCGGACCAGGTTCTCCTCCGCCGCCAGCACGTTGCTCGCCTGTTCCAGCGCTGCCTTGGCCGCGCCGTAGCCGCCCCAGCCCGCGTAGGGCTCGGCCGCCGCGTCGGAGGTGACGTTCAGCACCGCGCCGCCGCGCCGGCGCAGCGCCGGCAGCAGCAGCTGGGTCAGCGCGAGCGGTGCGAGCACGTTGACCTCGAAGGCGTCTCTCAGCTCGGCGATGGGGTAGTCCGCGATCGCCGGAAGCGGGCTGGCGCCGAGCGTGCCCGCGTTGTTGATCAGCAGGTCGGGCCCGCCGATGCCGTCGGCGGCGTCGCGGAGCGCGGCGCGGTGCGCGGGATCGGTGATGTCGCCGGGCAGCGGGATGACGCTGGCCCGCCCGGCCAGGCTCGCCGCCGCTGAGCGGAGCGCCGCCGGGTCCCTCGCGTCGATCACGAGCGACCAGCCCTCCGCTGCGAGGCCGCGCGCGAGGGCCAGGCCAAGACCGCGCGACGCGCCGGTGATCACTGCGTTTCTGGTGTCGTTCATGTCCCCGACGCTAGGCAGGCGGCCGCCGGGGCGCATCGGGCGCGCGGTCGGGCGGGCCTGGGCCGATGGTCCTAGGACCTGCGGCCGGCCCGCCGCGCCCGGCCCGGCGGTAGCGTGCGGGATGTGAGCCAAAGCTTGGGCCCCGCCGGCCGCCAGCCCGCCGGCCGCCAGCCCGCCGGCCGCCAGCCCGCGGGCAGCCAGGACGACGTGCTGCAGCAGGTGAGCCAGGTGGTGCTCGCGGTCGCCAGGGAGCTGTCCACCCGCGACGTGCTGCAGATGATCGTCCGGTCGGCCCGCTCGCTGGTCAATGCCCGCTACGCGGCGCTGGGCGTGCCCGATGACCGCGGCTCCTTCGCCGAGTTCGTGACCGACGGCATACCCGAGCGCCAGCAGAAGGAGATCGGCCCGCTGCCGCGCCAGCACGGGATGCTCGGCGTGCTGCTGCGCGAGGGAAAGCCGCTGCGGGTCCCGGACATCCGCGCCGATCCGCGGTTCGAGGGATGGCCGTCTGCGCACCCGGACATGTCCGATTTCCTTGGCGTCCCGATCCGCGACGGCAGCGACACGCTCGGCATCATCTTTGCTGCCTGCAAGCGTGCTCCGGGTGGTTTTCTTGAACGTGACGAGCAGTTGCTTGGCCTGTTCGCGTCGCATGCCGCGATCGCGCTGACCAACGCGCGGCTGTTCGAGCGCGGCCGGGAGCTCTCCGTCCTTGAGGAACGCGCGCGGCTGGCCAGGGAGCTGCACGACGCGGTCTCGCAGAAGCTGTTCAGCATCCGGGCGAAGGCACGCGCGGCCGAGGTGCTCATCAGCCGGGATCCCGAGCGGGCCGCCGCCGAGATCCAGAGCGTGGCCGCGCTCAGCGGGCAGGCACACGCGGAGCTCAGGGCGGTGATCGACGGGCTGGCCCCGCCCGACCTCGCCGCCGGTGGCCTGGCCGCCTCGCTGCGCAGCTACGCCGTGCTCGCGGGCCGGACGTACGGTGTTGAGGTGCGGTTCCACGTGGCGGCCCCGCTGCCCCCGCTCGGCGCACAGCGCGAGACCACCGTGTACCGCGTGGCCCAGGAGGCGCTGCACAACGCCCTCCGGCATTCGGGCTCTGCCACGGTCTGCGTGTCGCTTACGGCGGCCCGCCGCCGGGTCGTCCTGGAAGTCGCCGACCAAGGGCGCGGGTTCGCGGCTGAGGCCCCCTCTGGCGGCCTGGGACTGGCGTCCATGCGCGAACGCGCGGCATCGGCCGGAGGGCGGCTCACGGTGCGTTCTGGGCCTGGAGAGGGAACCCTGGTGCGCCTCGAGCTCCCCGCCGGGACGGAACGCTCATGACCACCGCAGCGGATGACCGCGCGGCGGCCCGGATCACCGTGCTGATCGCCGACGACCACCCCGTGGTCCGGCAGGGACTGCAGGTGCTGCTCAGCGTCCAGGACGACATCGCGGTGGCCGGCGAGGCGGCGGACGGGCGCTCGGCCGTGGCCATGGCGGCGGAGCTTGACCCTGACGTGATCCTGCTCGACCTGAAGCTGCCGGTCCTGGACGGCGTCGCGGTGCTGCGGGAACTGCGGGACGCGGGGTTTCGGGCCCGGGTGCTGGTACTGACCAGCGCGACCGACCGCACACTGGTGGCGCTGGCCGTGCAGGCCGGGGCGGCGGGCTTCCTGTACAAGGACGTGGACCCCGACGCTCTGGTCCGGGCGATCCGGTCGGTGCACGACGGGCACACGCTGCTTGCGCCCGAGGCGGCCGGGTCGCTGCTGCGCTCTGGCGCCGCGGCGTCGGCGGTGGCCGGAGTCGGCGCGCTCACCGCGCGCGAGCGCGAGGTGCTGGCGCAGATCGCGGACGGGCGCTCGAACCGGGAGATCGCCAGGCTGCTACGGGTGTCAGAGAAGACGGTCAAGACCCATGTCAGCTCGGTGCTGGCCAAGCTGGGTGTCGCGGACCGGACGCAGGCAGCGGTTCTTGCCGTGCGGCACCTTGAGAGATAACCTGCGCCCGGCCTCGTGGGGCAGCGGCGATACGCATAGGCTCGGGCCGGTGGCGACGGGTCGGCTGGCTGGAAGGGAGCCGCATGTCAGATGAGGTGCTGCGGCTTCGCGGGGTCGGAGTCCGGTACCAGAGGTCGATGCTGCTGCGGGGCATCGACTGGACGGTGCGCAGCGACGAAAGCTGGGTGGTGATCGGCCCGAACGGAGCCGGAAAGACCACCTTGCTGCAGGTCGCCGCCGCACAGCTCGTGCCGACCGAGGGCACGGCCGAGATCCTCGGTGAGCGCATCGGCGCGGCGGACCTGCAGGACCTGAGGAGCAGGATCGGGTTCGCCAGCGCCGCGGTGGCGGACCGGGTGCCGCCGGCCGAGAAGGTCATCGACCTGGTGCTGACCGCCTCCTACGGGACCCTTGGCCGCGAGAACGAGGACTTCGACTCGTTCGACGTGACCCGCGCGGTCGAACTGCTCGACGCGCTGGGCTGCGCGCACCTGATCAGGCGCCGGTTCGTCACCCTGTCCGAGGGCGAGCGCAAGCGGGTGCAGATCGCCCGCTCGATGATGCCGGACCCGGAGCTGCTGCTGCTCGACGAGCCCGCGGCCGGGCTGGACCTGGGCGGCCGCGAGGATCTCCTCGGCCGGGTCTCGGCGCTGGCCGCGGACCCCCAGGCGCCGATGCTCGTGATGGTCACCCACCATGTGGAGGAGGTGCCCGAGGGATTCACCCACGCGATGCTGCTCCGCAAGGGCGCCGTTCTCGCCGCGGGCCCGGTGCAGGAGGTGCTCACCGAGCGGAACCTGTCCAAGTGCTTCGGGGTGCCGCTGCTGGTCGAGCGCCGCGCCGCCCGGTGGACCGCCCGGGCCGGACGACTGCGCTGACCACGCTCGGGGTCCCCGTGGCTGGCCTGGACCCCGCCTGGCGGGCGGCCGGCGCTCGGGTCCCGTGGCTGGCCGGCAGCCGCCTGGCGAGCGGCCGACCCTCGGGTCCCGTGGCTGGCCGGCCGCCCGCCAGGCGGCTAGCCGGAAGCCGGTATCCGGTGAGCAGCGCTTTCTCCGGTGTCTGGCTGTCAGCTGGTGCCCGGCCGCCGGCGGATGCGGTCGAGTGGCCGATGTCACAGCAAGCCAACGAGCTGGTAACAGGTACGGGTAACTAACCTTCAGTACATGCGAGGACGTTTTGGGCCCGGGTGAGGCGCTAGCGATCCTTGCTGCAGGCATCGCCGCGGGCAGCGTCAACGCCGTGGTCGGATCGGGATCGCTGATCACATTCCCCACGTTGCTCGCGTTCGGGCTGCCCCCGGTCGTGGCGAACGTGTCGAACAACCTGGGGCTGGTGCCCGGAAACGTCAGCAGCGGGTTCGGCTACCGGCGGGAACTTGCCGGGCAGCTGGGCCGGCTCATCAGGCTAGGCATGGCGTCTGCCGTCGGCGCGATCGCCGGAGCCCTCGCCCTGCTCTGGGTGCCGGCCAGTGCTTTCAAGGTCATCGTGCCGGTGCTGATCCTCATCTCCTGCGTGCTCGTGCTCGTGCAGCCCCGGCTTAGCGCCTGGCTCAGGACCCGCAGCACAGCCCCGGAGCAGGGCCGGGTTAGCCGGTGGCTTTCGGCCGGGGTCTGCCTGTCCGGCGTGTACGGCGGCTATTTCGGCGCTGCCCAGGGGGTCCTGGTTATCGGCCTGCTCGGCAGCTTCCTCGATGAGCCCCTGCAGCGCATCAACGGCGCGAAGAACGTTCTGGTCGCGATCGTGAACGGCACCGCAGCGGTCGTGTTCATCCTGGTGGCGCACATCTCGTGGGTAGCCGTGCTGCTGATAGCCACCGGGTCATCGATCGGCGGGCTGGTGGGCGCGCGTTTCGGGCGGCGGCTGCCGCCGCTGGCGCTGCGGCTGTTCGTCGTGGCGGTCGGGATCATCGCGGCGGTCAAGCTGATCTTCTTCTGAGTCCGGGCTGCGTTGGACGGCGGTGTTTTGGGTACAGATCATCCGTCATGGCGTCGCGGTGGATGGCATTGGTCGGCATGACATCGTGATGGGTGGCGGTCATGCGGGGTGACAAGGTCGAGATAGTTGTCGACGCCGGCGATGCGACCAAGACCTACGAGGTCGCGGCCACCCGGGCCGGGCGCCGCGTTGAGGTGGTCAACCGGCGCGGCATGGTTGAGGTCAGCGAGCTGACCAGGGGCGGAACACCGGTGCGCACCGCACGGTTCATGGCCAGCCGCGTGATCGCCGTGGTCGAGCACCCGGCACCGCGCCGGGCGGCGGCGGTGCGGGGCACGCGCCCGCCCGAGGACCGGGAGCCGGCCACCTAGCCGACGCCTGCGGCCGCGGAAACCCCGGAGTCGGTCCGTGGTCTGGCGGGCGTGGGTTGGTGGCCTCGCCGCAATCGGTTGCGGCCCTGGCGGCCGTTATCGGTGGATTAGCGGCTTCCGGTCGGGGCCCAGAGCCCCGGTCACGTAACAGCGTTTCGGGAGAGCACCGCGCGTTTGCGGGCCGTCGGCCGCGGCGTTGCGGTCCCGCGCACGGGTCCGGCAACCGCAATTCCACGATCCCGGTGCCTGGCACCCGGATAAGGGCGCGCGGACGGTCAACCAACGGGTTTGATCTTGGTGCGCGGCCCCTTTCTCGTGATCGTGGTTGATTGATGACGGGTACGTTCACCAATCCACCACGATCATGGATGGTCGCTGGCTGGCACCGTTGAACCGGACCGGGGTGTGCGCCGAAACGCTACTTGGGCGCGGTCCGAATACTGTGTGTGAGCATGATGGCACGTAAGGCAACAAATTCTTGAGCGACGGGCGCACAAGGCACCTCATGCGCCGCGATCATGGAAGTCCTGTTGGCTGCGTGCCAGATACCTGACCGGGGACTCTAGCGGCCGGCGGCCTCGCCGGGTGCCGGGGCGAGCAGGCCGTCGCGCACGGCGCGGCGGACCATATCCCGGGCGTAGCGGCCGAGGCTTGGCGAGCCGTCCTCGATCAGCTTCACCTTGGCCAGCACCTGGTCGGCCGTGATGCCGTGCTCCGTCCAGGTGCCGCCGCCCGCGGTGAGGTTCGCCAGCATGGGCTGCAGCCGGTCCAGGCCGCGCGCGAACCTCGCCTCCGGGGTGCGGCGCTCCTCGAACTCGTCCCACAGGCCGCGGAACGTGGCGGCCTGATCGGGCGGGAGCAGCGCGAAGATCCGGTCGGCGGCCGCACGCTCCGCCGCCTCCTGCCGGGCCTGCTGCTCTTCGTCGGCGTAGACGAACAGGTCCCCGGCGTCGATCTCGACCAGGTCGTGCAGCAACAGCATGGCGGTCACCCGGCCGATGTCGGTGCCCGGCGGGGCGTGCTCGGCCAGGGTGACCGCCATCATCGCCAGGTGCCAGGAATGCTCGGCCGAGTTCTCCCGGCGCCCGGGCCCGGCCAGGATCGTCTGCCGGAGCACGCTCTTGAGCTGGTCAATTTCGCGGACAAACCGAATCTGCTGATCGAGACGCTCCATGCCTTGCAGGCTAGGCGAGCGAGGTCATGCCGCGCCGTGCCGTTCGCGCTGAGCCCGGCGGTACTCCTCTACGACGAGCTCGATCAGCTCGTCGTACGACGTCTCCCGGGCCAGCTTGTCAAAGGTTACCTCGCCCTGCTGCAGCAGGTTGACCCGGTCGGCGATCTCGAGCGCCTGGGCGTAGTTGTGCATGATGATGATGATCGAGACGTCGCCGCGGGCCTTCAGGTCGCGCACCAGGTCCAGGATCATCGCGCCTTCCTTGGCGCCCATCGCCGCCAGCGGCTCGTCCAGCAGCAGGATCTTCGCGTCCTCGAACACGGCACGGGCGATCGCGATCGCCTGCCGCTGCCCCCCGGACAGCTGGGCGACGTCCACATTGACCGAAGGGATGTTCACACCCATCTCGTCCAGATGCTCCCTGGCGACCCGGCGCATCTCCTTGTTGTTGAGCAGCGGCCAGCGGACCCGCTCCCGGTTGAGGAACATGTTGTGGTAGACGCTCAGCCCGGGAATGAGCGCGAGGTCCTGGTAGACCACGTCGATGCCGAGCGAGCGGGCCTGCTCGACCGACTTGAGGGTGACTTCCTGGCCGTTGACCAGGATCTGGCCGCGGTCCGGCTGCTGGAACCCGCAGATGATCTTTATCAGCGTGGACTTGCCCGCGCCGTTGTCGCCGAGCAGGGCCAGCACCTCGCCGCGGGCGAGGTGCAGGCTCACGTCGCGCAGGGCGATGACCGCGCCGAACCGCTTGCTGATGTGCTCGACCCGCAGCGCGTCGTCTGGTGCCGGGCTGCTGCTGAACCCGTCGGCCCCGGGCTCCTGCACGGTCATAACGTCCCTCCCGATCCCCGCAGCCGCGCCAGCTGCACGTTAGCGATCATGGCGGCCAAGATTGCACAGCCGAAGATGACCGGCAAAATGTTCGCGCTGATCCCGAGTATGTCAAAGCCGTCGATCAGGGTGGAGAGCACGAGCGCGCCGAGGGCGCCCCCGAGGATCGTGCCGGACCCGCCCAGCATCGCGGTCCCGCCGATGACCGCCGCGGTCACGGAGTAGAACATCGGCGTGTAGCCCCCGGCCGACGGGTCGATGGAGCTGTCGTAGAACGCGATCTGCAGGCCGACGAGCGCGCCGAGCACTCCGGTGATCATGAAGTTGCCGTACACGATCCGGCCGACGTTGATGCCGGCCTCCCGCGCGCCGAGCAGGTTGCCCCCCGACGAGATCGTGTACAGGCCCCACCTGGTGCGGGTGAGCACCACGTGGAAGATCGCGACGAGGACCACCGCCCAGATGAACTGGGACCACGGGGAGGTGCCGATGTACTTGCCTGCCGACATGATGGCCGGCGTGGGGGTCAGCGGCTCGGCGTGCGAGAAGGTGAGGGCCAGGCCCTCGAGGACGAAGCCGGTGCCGAGCGTGGTGATGAACGACGGCAGGCCGAGGGTGACGGTGAGGAACCCGTTCACCCATCCGGCGATGAGCCCGGAGACCAGGCCCGCGATGACCCCCAGCCACGCCGGGAAGTGGTAGTACACGACCATGAAGTACATGACGAACGGCGCGAACGTGTAGATGAAGCCGACCGACAGGTCGATCTGGCCGCAGATCAGCAGCAGCACTTCGCCGATCGCGATGACCGCGATCGGCGCAAAGTTCTCGGACAGCAGGTCGACCGCGTTGGCCTGGCTGACGAACGTCGAGAAGTGCGAAATCCCGAAGTACAGCAGCATCGCGACCGTGACCACCAAGACCGTGGCCTCGCGCTGCCTGAGGAACACGCCAAGACCCTGCACGACGAGCCGCCCGGCGCCATTGCCGCCGCCACCTCCGCCGCCCGCACTTGGCCGGCCGACGACCCTGCCCGGCGCTATGTCGCTCACGTCACCTCCTGAACCCCGCGCCCGCCCAGAGACCGGAGGCGGGCGGCCTGCCTGTCGCCCAGGCACGGTCGCCCGCCGCCGACTTTCGTCCTATTCAAACCCGGAAACTGCCCGGCTATCGCATCAGCTGCTGGTTGTCGCGATCGGAGCAGAGATCGCCCCGGAAGGCCGCGGTATGTACTTCTGGGCGGTTGTCGAGCCCTGGTACCGGCTGGCTATGTCGTACTCGCTGACGTTGCTCTTGGTGATGAAGCTCAGGCCGGTGTCGGTGTCGGACGGGGAGAGCGTCCCGCCGGAGATGTTGTACAGGTACAGGTACAGCACGGGGAGGAACCCCTGCAGGTACGGGTCCTGGTAGATGGTGAAGTCGGTCGCGCCGGACTTGACATTGCTCAGCGTCAGCGGCTCGGTGTCGAAGCCGCCGTTCGGGAGGCCGGTCAGGCCGGTCTCGGAGAGCGCCTGGCCGAGGAACGACGTCGAGCCACCGTCCACGGCGAACGCCCCCTTGACGCTCTTGTTGCCGAGCAGGTAGGCCTTCATGGCCCCCAGCTCCACTCCCGTGGCCGCTCCGGTCGCGATCTCGGAGACGGTGTAGCCGAGCGGGCTGAGCACCGCATTGGCACCGTCGTAGCGCGGCTGGATGTTGGCTGTTCCCGGCGTGGCGATGAAGATGACGACGTGACCCGGCTTGGTGACGAGCGACTGGATCTTGTGGCCGAGCTGCTGCCCGGAGACGTACAGCGCCTGGCCGACGTAGGCCAGCCGGTTGGTGCCGATGTCCGGGACGCCTTTGGTGATGGTCCCGTCCGCGTTATAGCTCACCACCGGGATACCGGCGCTCATCGCGTTCGCCACCGGCGTGGTGAAGGACGTGGAGTCGATCAGGGTGGTCGCGATGCCGGACGCCTTGGCCGCGACCGCGGCGTTGATCGCGGAGACCATCTGCGCGGCGATCGAGTTGGTCGAGCCGGTCCACTTCGGCGTCGGGAGGTGCAGCAGCGCGGCCGCGTCGGAATACCCGTACTGGGTGGGTACGAAGAAGGTGTTGGTCGTGACGTGGTTCACGAAGTAGAACTGCCACGCCGGCGTCGACGGGAAGCTCCCGGCCGTGGCCTTTGCGGCCGCGCCCGAGGAAGAGGACGAGCCGCACGCGGCCAGTAGAGCGGAGGCCGCGGCCGTGGCGCTGACCAGGCCGGTGCCCCTGATCAGCCTTCGGCGTGTCGGCCCATCCTTCATGTTCAGTGTTTCGATCGCTTCATCGACCTTGGGGTCGACTTTATCCATCACGGGCCTCCATCATTTCCTTGCGGCAGGAATGTGCCGCCCTCGCCCGCCGGGCGGGCACCATGCTCCCCGGCCATGCCTGCTTGCTCGGCTCGAGATCTCTCGCCGACGGGCGCCAGGACAGCCTGAGCGCAGCGGGCGCACCCCCGAATGCCAGGGATCGCGGCAACGCCCATGCCACCTGACTCCCGTCTCAGGGCCGCTCGCCTGGGGAGCGGCGCGGTTGGACGGCCGAAAGCTTCGGCCAATGTGAGCGCTAACATCCAGATGGTATAGCGCTAACGAGCCCATAAGCTAGAACACGCTGACTTGCCCGTCAATGACCGGGTGATACCAGACGCACAAATGTGATCTGCTTCCGCCCGTTGCCGGACTGCCACGCAGAGTGGGCAAACTGCGCGCCGGAGGCGTCCGGCACCCGGGCCTGCCTGCCTGGGCCGACCGGCGGGGGGCCGTGCCTGGGCCGACATGGGCGATCAGCGTGCGGTTCGGGCCAATAGGGTAGGTCGCGAATTTATAAAGAATGCATAACGCATAAGCGGCACAGCTTAGCCGGGTTAAGCCCGGTGCGCCCGCCCGTTTTAGCCGTCCCGGGCCGGCGGCCAGCGCGCCCGGCTGGCCAGCGCGGAGACGGCATGACCGCCGGTGTGGCTCCGCCTGCTGGCCGGTTGTGCGGCTTGCCCTGCCGGACGTGAGCTTTGCCTTGCCGGACGTGAGTCCCGGCCAGGAAGTGGAACAGAGGTCGGTCCCGGCCAGGACCCGGAAGAGATCGCCGCCTCACCCGCCCGCCCAGGCCTGGCACCGCCAGCCGCCGCCATCCAGCCGCCGCCATCCCGCCGCCGCCATCCCGCCCGGCGCCGCGGCGCCACTGTCTCGGGAACGCCGTTGCCGCGCGGCTGCAGCGCGACCTGAGCGCTGCGATAGCCGGAAACCGAAATCTTTTGACAAAAATGGGCCACAGGTCTCGCCACCTGGCATTCCAGGCGGGAGCATCTCGTGGACGCGGCAGCGGGGCACCGGGCGATGTCCGCTGCCCGGAGCGAGGAGGCTGCGGTGGGTGCCACTGGGCGGGCGGACCGGATAACGAGAGCCGGCAGGGTACCCGCGGCCGGCAGGATGGCCAGGATCGGCTGGCCACCCGCGGTCGCCTGGCGATCCATCGTGGAATTGCGACCCGCGGTCGCCTGGCGGCCTATCGTCGGGTGGCGACCCGCCGGATGGCGAGCCAGCGCCGGGCGGCGACACGCCACCGTGGGGTGGGGACCCGCCGCCGGGCGAACCAGCGCGAGGCGGCGGCCTCGGGCCGGGCGGCCAGCCAGGGCCGGGCGCAGGCTGGTGATGGCGGCGTTCGCCGCGCTGCTGCCGGCCGGGGCGATGCTGGGCAGCGTGGCCACGGCCGCGACGGCGGCCGGACTGCCCACGCTCCAGCAGGCGTTCGACAACGTGGGGATCACCGCGTCGTCGGACGCGACCGCCGGGAACTACGACGGCATCGGCGACTCGTTCTCCGCATCCGGCCTTGCCGAGGACGCGCTCGTGCCGGGCCAGTCGCTGCTGCACGACGGGCTGACGATCACCTGGCCCGGCGTCGCGCCCGGCGACCCGGACAACGTGGTCGCCGACGGCCAGACCATCGCGCTGACCGGCACCGGCACGGTCCTCGGCGTGGTCGGCGCCTCGGCGTACGGGAGCACTTCCGGCACGTTCACGGTCAACTACGCCGACGGGACGAGCAGCACGGCAACGGTGACGTTCGCGGACTGGATCGACACCAGCGCCGCCGCCGGCACCGATCTGCTCGCGACCACGGCGGGCTGGAACCCCGGCGGGACCACCCCGGTCAGCCTGTCCTACGCGGCGATCCCGCTCACCGCCGGCAAGCAGGTTGTTTCCGTCACCCTGCCGGCCGTCGGCGCCAGCGTGGGCAAGGGCATCTCGTCGATGCACGTGTTCAGCCTGGCGATCGGGTCGCCGGGCCAGGAGGCGGCGGGCGCGCCCGGCGCCGCGTCCTATTACGACGAGGCGCGCAAGGACTGCGTGGGCACGGCGGCCGGGACCGCGTCCAAGGTCTGGTACACGGTCGCCGACGGGACGCTGTCCGACGTCTACGCCCCGACCATCGACAACACGGACGTCAAGAGCCTCGACCCGATCGTGACCGGGCCCGGCTTCACCGCGCTGCAGCCGCGGGACATGACCTATACCGTGGCCTCGCTCGGCGGCACCGGCATGGCCTGCCAGATCACCGCGACCGACGCGGCGCACGACTTCAAGCTGGTCACCGACTTCATCACCGACCCGGCGGCCGAGGCCGTGGTGATGCGGATCAGCCTCGTCCCGCTGCCGGGGGCGCCGGCCGGCCTTGCCGTGTACCTGCGCTTCAACCCGCTGCTCAACGGGCACGGGGGCGGCGGGACCGACAACGCGGGCGGCGAGTCGGCGACGATCGTGTCGACCCCCCGGGGCCAGATCCCGCTTTCGTACTCGACCAACTCGTTCACCGAGGCAGTGAACCGCAGCTACGCCACCCCTATCTATGCCGCACTGGCCGCGGATCAGGCGTTCAAGGCCGTTGAAACGGGCTTCGAGGGAACCGCGAGCGACGGGCTCAACGAACTGGACGCGTCGCAGACGCTCAGCCCGGGCGCGCCCGACGCCAGCAACGGCAACGTGGTGCAGACCGTCGAGCTTGGGATGGGCGGCGGCCCGGCCACGGTCGCGCTCGGCTTCGGCACCACCGAGCAGGACGCGGTGTCCACGGCGCTGAACGCGTCGGCCGCGCCGTTCCCCGCAACCTACGCGGCCTACCAGGCGGGCTGGCATGCGTACGACGCGCGGCTGCTGCCGCCGGGCGGCCGGGGCCGGCACGCGCCGGTCAGCGCGCAGGACGCGGCGGCGTACTGGCTGAGCGCTAACGTGCTGAAGGCCAGCGAGGACAAGACGTTCCTTGGCGCGACCGCCGCGTCGCTGGCCAGCCCGTGGGGGCAGGCGGTGCCGGCGGGGCAGACCGCGAGCGACGGCCTGGCGCCGTACTTCGGCTCCTACCGCGAGGTGTTTCCCAGAGACGCGTACGAGACGTTCACCGGGTTCCTCACCGACGGCGACCTGGCCACGGCACGGCAGATCGTGACGTTCATGTTCGATGACATGCAGCTGCCGAACGGGTCGTTCCCGCGGAACGGGCTGCTCAACGGGAAGGCAGCCCCGGACACCGGCGGGCTGCAGCTTGACGAGACCGCCGACCCGGTGCTGGAAGCTTGGCAGGCGGGGATGGCCGGTGACCGTTCCCTGTACCTCGACCACATCAGGCCGGCCGCCGACTTCCTGGCCGCGAACGGCCCGGCGGACGGGGTCGAGCGCTGGGAGGAGCAGACCGGGTTCTCGCCGTCCACCATGGCCGACGAGGTGGCCGGGCTGGTCGCGGCGGCCGCGATCGCCAAGGTCCAGGGGGACACCGCGTCGGAGCGGCTGTTCC